>Ga0310913_10001098_pt1 | contig 13511 bp, 10 predicted proteins | sample GREbulkMGOX082_FD_203447 | JGI IMG/M metagenome (GOLD analysis project Ga0310913, IMG submission 203447) | Lab enrichment of tropical soil microbial communities from Luquillo Experimental Forest, Puerto Rico - GRE.bulkMG.OX082 | ecosystem: Environmental > Terrestrial > Soil > Tropical forest >...
CGATGTGGTTGGGGTTGATATCAACCCGCGTGTGGTCGAGGCCGTGAATGCCGGGCGTTGCTATTTCGCCGAACCTGATCTCGACATGCTGTTGCGGGCAGCCACGACCTTGGGCAAGCTGCGTGCTGCCGATCACCCCGAGCCTGCCGATGCGTTTGTGATCGCCGTCCCGACGCCATTCCACGAAGACCGCTCACCCAATCTCGACTACATCGACCTGGCAGCGGATGCGATCGCTCCAGTACTGGTCTCGGGCAATGTCGTGATCCTCGAATCAACCTCGCCGGTTGGTACGACGAAGCGCTTGGCCGCGCGTCTTGCTCGTGGACGCCCGGACCTTCGCTTTCCGCCGGCACGCCATTCTGAGCCGCTCGATGTGCACGTGGCGCATTGCCCGGAGCGGGTATTGCCCGGGCGAATGGTCCGGGAACTGATCGAGAACGATCGCATCATCGGCGGGATCACAGAGGCATGCGCTGAGCACGCTGAAGCGGTATATCGCGTGTTCCTCCAAGGGCAAGCGTTTCGCACTGACGCATCGACGGCCGAGTCGTTAAACTCGTTGAGAATGCCTCGCGCGATGTCAATATCGCTTTCGCCAACGAGCTTTCCTTGGTCTGCGATCAGCTTGACCTCAATGTGTGGAAGGTCATCGAACTCGCCAACCGCCATCCACGCGTCTCGATCCTGCAGCCGGGACCTGGTGTGGGTGGCCATTGCATAGCAGTCGATCCCTGGTTCATCGTTGCGTCGGCGCCAGAACAAACGCGCCTGATCCGCACCGCGCGCGAGGTCAACGACTCGAAGCCAAAATTCGTCGTTGCCCAGATACGAGAACGCGCCGAACGGTTTAAACGACCCGTCGTCGCGTGCCTGGGGATGACCTATAAGCCGGACGTCGACGATCTACGTGAGAGTCCGGCGATCGCGATTACCTCGCAATTGGCGCGAACCGGGGAGGAGCGGATCTTAGTCGCCGATCCCAATCTGGACACCCTTCCAGAAGAGCTTGTGCCGCTGCCCAATGTCTCATTTTGTGAAACGATGGAAGCTGTCCGGCAAGCGGACATCGTCGCCGTTCTCGTCGCCCATGCGGCGTTTCGAAAAATCCCGCGCGAGGAGCTGATGCGCCGGGTGGTGATCGACACGACTGGGTTGACACACCGATTTTTATAAGTGGGCGAAGGTGACCGCCTGACCCGTATGAAGCTCGTCTTCGGCGCGAGGCCGGAGGCAAACAAGCTAGCCCCTGTCATCAGAGAACTGGTGGCTCGGCCAGAATTTGATTGAAAGCGTGAGATGCTGGCGCAGGCCGTTGAGTTGTTCGACCTGCGACCCGATTGGAATCTCGAAGTGATGAGGCCCAATCAGGATTTGGCGTATATCACTGGTGCCGCATTGAGGGCTACCTCATCGCAGAACAGACGACGTCAACGAAGTAACGGCTACCCAGATGACCCCCCATAACCCGATTGACAAGGTCAAAGCCAGTATCAGTGAGAGCCCCGGGGAGAGGCGGCGCGCTGCTGACCCGGCGCACGCGCTCGATCGAAATGTTGCATCCGGACGGCGCCGCCGGTCGTCGTAACGAGCGCTCGCCATGAGACGGTCGTTCATCATCTGACGCCTCTCAATGCTCTCTCCCTATTAGATCGCCGGTGTAATGCGCTCTCGATCTTATCTTGCTAGAACCCCCGTCAAGATTTTGTCCTAATTAGTGTCAATGGTTCGTCTCTGGTGCGCTTCAGTCTAGTACACGGCTTCTCGTAGAATTTACAAAACGCGAAAAATGCAGGACGATTCTTGTTGTCAGGACCGTAATCCCGATTACGATCGCGACACTAGGTAAGATCTGCTGATCGTCGTTAAATGGTCACGATGAAATCTTTTGAAATCTACGCTGCAAACGAACATCGAGCGGATAACAAAGATCGGCTACCCCCGGGCGCTGCGTTGCTCGCTATCTTGGGTTTGTCGTTTGTCGGGTGGGCGGTGGTCTTGTTGCCGCTGGCTGCAATTTTAAACAAATGATAGGAACATCTGAGTATCGTTCATTCTTCTGTTCGGTAACCCCAAGCGTGGATTTGTGCGAGCCCGGCTTGATACCCCTTCGCGGTCAGGCTGAAGCTAAAACTTCCTTTCTCCGTATCGACATCTATCAAGATTAGAGACCCGACCTTGAGCTGTCTAAGAATAGACAACGCGTGAACGCTGGGAAACACACAGTAGCGTGGCTGTCTACATTCAACGGGCGGGTTTTTGTCGACGCGGAGGACTGCTCGAACTGGAGGCGGTTGGCCGACAATACCGATATTTCCGGTCTGAAACATGACAACAAGGGCGAACGAACCCCTGGGATCGCCCGAGGTCTGCCAAAACGGGACGGTGATCGAGCAGTCGGGGGCACCAGAACGGGTGGTCGGATCGCATTCTGTGATCCACTCGTCCGCTCGGAACTTTTGCCCCGCGGCCAAGGATGTCGCTTCGAGCGGCTGAATGGCGCAATAAGTGAGCAGGAAAATTGCTGCCGGTTGAGCGGCGCTCCCGACAATGCCACACGCAACGCTGAGTCTCTTTGCCTTTAAAATTCCAAACCCCATTCGGTTCCGCAGGTCGCGCCGCGTCGGGCCATCGTCGGCCTCTTTGTAAGACGCAACGGAAGTGTCTCGCATCCTGCTCTTATGGCTTTGAATATAGACGCTTCGCGTCGAGCGGTTACCCTGATTTCGCTTTCAAACCAAAGCAAATGGAGTTATGCGGTGTGCCGGTTACGTGAGCCGAGCCACTCAGCGGCCGTGATACCGATAATCGCACCGATCTCAACCGAGCGGCGGAAATCGGCATGGGTGTCGCGCTCTCACCATGAGGTAATTGCCGGCGCGGAGGCGCCGTTTTAGCAACTGCTTCGAGGACAGCGGATGGCTTTCATACTCGTGACCGGCGGGGCCGGGTTTGTGGGCTCGCATCTGGTAGACGCGTTGCTGCACGAGGGCTACAAGGTGCGAGTGCTCGATGACTTATCGAGTGGAAGCCGTGAGAACCTTCCAAGACAAATAGAGTTCATATATGGCGATGTCACTGATACAACAGTAATAGAGCAGGCGTTTCATGGTATAGATGCCTGCTTCCATTTGGCAGCAATAGCATCGGTTGTGCGTTCTAGCTGCGAGTGGCGGCGTACGCACGAAGTCAATCTCACCGGCACGATCAAACATTTTCGAACAAGCGCGAAGGTTGAGGGACCGCCGAGAAATTCCTGTTATCTACGCCTCGACCGCGGCCATCTACGGCGATTGCAACATTGTTCCGATCGGCGAGGAACGTGTGGCGGCGCCACTGAGCGCCTATGGTGCCGACAAGCGTGCTTGCGAGCTTCACGCGCGGGTCGCCGGTTCGGTTCATCGCATTCCGACGGTTGGATTGCGTTTTTTCAACCTCTACGGTCCACGGCAAGATCCAAAATCGCCATATTCCGGCGTTATCACGATATTTGCGGATAGGCTGGCTCGGGGTGAGCCTCTCCAGATTTTTGGTGATGGCCAGCAGGTCCGCGATTTCACTTACGTCGCCGATGCCGTCAGCGCTCTATGTCGGGCTCTGTGGGCGGTGAGCACCAGCGCCAACATATTCAATGTCTGCACCGGTACGGGGACAACGATACAGACCCTCGCGGAGACCATGGCTGCTTTGTATCAAACCGAGCTTGTCGCTTATCGTCGGCCGGCGCGCTCCGGCGAAGTGAGGGTCTCCATCGGGGATCCGCGTCACGCCGCTGAACAGCTCGGCTTCGAGGCAAACACTACGCTCTCCGACGGGCTCGCGATGACGCTCAACTTGCCCGCGCCGGATCTGAAGTCTCGAGCCGTCGCCTAAACCTTGCCACTAGAAGCGCGTGGCGACCCCGGCAGGATTCGAACCTGCGACCACTCGCTTAGAAGGCGAGTGCTCTATCCAGCTGAGCTACGGGGTCGTGGACTTAATGGAATATATTGATCAAGTGCGAACCCGGTCGTAGCGGAAGTTGTCCGCATAGCTCTTTGGCTTTTCGGTCGGGTGTTGTGGCAGGATGACCACGTAGTCGAGCTTGTTCTTGGTGGCGAAGGCGACTGCCTCTTCCATCGTCTCGAAGTGCAGCTGAACCTCGTTCAATGTGTCTTGTGCGCTTGTCCAGCCCATCAGCGGCTCGGATTGGCGGCGGGTCGCGGGTTCGTAGGCCAGCACCCATTTGCGAGCTCGCGCCCCCGATTGCATCGCTGTCTTTGCTGGCCTGAAGATGCGTACCTGCGCCATTTAATGCACCTTCCGCTTCGTCGATGGGTCGTACCAAACACCCCGGGTTGGTCGGGGCGAGAGGATTCGAACCTCCGACATCCTGCTCCCAAAGCAGGCGCTCTACCAGGCTGAGCCACGCCCCGATCAGGGAATGGAACGGGTTTTAGACGGTTTGCGACTGTCATGCAACTGGGACATGCGCCTTGTGTGAATGTAGTCCGCCTCCTCATCTACTCGATAATCTTGCGGTAACCCTACAGAGTTACTGTGCTCTGAGCTCTTAATGAATGGGCCTGACCGGCGACAATATGGTCGACGACTTTCAGCTTCGCGAGCATGCTGCCCGACAACGACGAGGCTTGACTATCCGGCGAACTTTGACCTCGCGCTCCGTCATTGAATGTCGAGGGCCCCCAAAACAGCAAGAGATGGAACCTTGCGGAGACCCGGTAGTGCGGGAGAGCTGGGCGGTCACGCCATTTGCACAGGCTCGGACCTGGTGCGCCGAGCCGCGATCACGCCTCAGAACCGGCCGCCGATGAAACGTTCGTTCGAGAGAAAACTGCGGCTGCGGCCGAGCATCGTCGCGTTGTTCGTGCTTTTGACCGTACCGGTCTTCTTTACGAGCGTTGCCGTGACCTACGTATCGAACGAACAGATTGCGCGTGCCAACGCGGATGCGCTGATCGAACGGTTCCGCACCGATGCCATCGACAGCATCCAGAACATGTTCAATCCGATCAAGTCGCTAGTGCGCAGCGCCGCGGTGGTCGGCAGTCAGCAGCCCGATTTCTATTCCGAGAACCGTTCGCTCAAATACCTGTTCAGCATGTTGCTGCACAGCGATAAGCTCATCAGCGTTTATGTCGGGATGTCCGATGGGTCTTTCCGCCAGGCCCGGCGGATCAACTCAGCGGTCGAGATCCAGGAAAAATTGCCGCCGGTCGGCGTCAAATATGCCGATCGCTGGATCGAGCCGCCGGCGGGATCGACACCGGTCGACCACTATCTCTTCCTTGACGAGGAACATAACCCGCTCGGCTCGTCGGAACAGACGACGACCTATGATCCACGAACGCGGCTCTGGTATCGCCAGACTGTTAAGGACGGCAAGTTGATCGTCACCGACCCCGACATTTTCGCGGCGCTGGGGTTGATCGGTTTCACGATCGCTGCCCCGATCTACAATGACGGCACCATCACTGGGGTCGCTGCGGCAGACATCACTTTGGACGGCCTCTCGGAATATTTGTCCGAGCGCAAAATCAGCCCGGGAACTTTGAGCTATATTCTCGATACCCAAGGCGGCGTGCTTGCCGATTCCGAACTCTCAAGAACCTACACCGACGAGGGTGGACGAGTAGAGCTGCAGCACATCACCTCGCTTGCCAACCAGCTGCCGGCAATCGCCTTCAGTGCGCGGCCCCGCGACAGCGGAAAACCATACTCGTTCTCCTATGGCGGCAAAGAATACATCGCGAGCTGCTCGATGCTGCCGATACGTTTCGGCAAGCACTGGCAGCTTTTCGTCGTCACCCCGCTTAACGATTTTACCAACCCATTCAAGCACAACGACAGGCGCCTCCTGTTCGGCGGGCTGATCGCGATCGCGATGCAGATTCTAGTTATCTATTTCCTGTCGGCCGTCGTTTCCTCGCCGCTCGAACGACTCGCGCTGAAAGTTGCCAAGATCGAGGATCTCGGCGGGCACAACCTGCCGCCGCTGCGATCGACGATCACGGAGATCTCGGTCTTGTCGAGGGCGATCGACACCCTCGATGCCACAGTCAAATCGTTTGCCGCCTTTGTGCCGGTAGGGCTGGTCAGGCAGCTGATCACCTCCGACCGCAGACTGGAACTCGGCGGACACAGCCGGTTTCTGACGATCTTTTTTTCCGATCTCGAGGCGTTCTCGACCCTTTCCGAAGAGATACCGACCCAGGAACTGATGACGCGGGTCTCGGCCTACCTCGGACTCGTCACCAAGGCGGTCAATGATGAGGCAGGCACCATTGACAAATTCATCGGCGATGGCGTCATGGCGTTTTGGGGGGCGCCGGCCTTGCTTGAAGACCATGCTTGGCGCGCCTGCGTGGCCGCGCTTCGCATCAGGCAGGGCATGGACGCGCTGAACGAACGGTGGCAAAGCGAGGAGTCGAAGCCGCTGAATATCCGCATCGGCATCCACAGCGATGCGGTTCTGGTCGGCAATATCGGCTCTGCGGACCGGATGGACTACACCGTGATCGGCGATGGCGTGAACATCGCTTCGCGGCTCGAAGGTATAAACAAGCAATACGGCACCCGCCTCTGCATCAGCCACAGCGTGTTTAAGGAGGCCGGCGAGCGTCTTTGCGTCAGGCCGATCGACGATGTCGCGGTCAAGGGCAGGCGTGCCAAGATCCCGATCTACGAGCTGATGGGCGCGTTTGGCGACGCCCCTGAATTAGAGCCGGATCCGAAGACGATCCAGCTCTGCCGGCTGACCCGGCTGGCGCACGAGGCGCTCGTTCGAGACGATTTCGTACTGGCCCTCGACCGCTATCGTGAAATCCTCGCCGAGTTTCCTGACGATACGGTGTCGCGCGAACTGGTCAGGCGGCTTTCGAGTCTAGATCCCGCTCACAGGATCACCTTTCAGGCGGCGGCCGGATGAGAGGGTCGTCCGAGGCCCCCCTGACGTCTCCGGGCCAACCGGCATCGGACAATTCTTGGCAACAGATAAGCGCAGCGCTGCGTCCCAGCGAATACACTGCGGCGCTGATCCAGGTACTGGATGCCCGCGCCGCATGGGTGCGCGGCGCAAGCGCGCTGGAGATTGGCTCCGGCAGTGGGGTCGTGCTCGCGGCACTCGGCGCGCTCGGCGCTACCTCGCTGTGCGGTGTTGACATCGAGAGCCAGGCGGTCGCGGCCGGTGCGCTGCTGCTGCGCAACCTTGGATATCGTGACAATGTGGAGATGTGCCACGGCGATATGTGGCTGCCGCTCGTCGGACGGCGCTTCGACCTGATCGCCGCCAATCTGCCGCATTTCCCGACGGAGTCTGGTGAATTCGCCGGGCGGCTACCGAGCTGGAGTTCGGGCGGACCCGATGGGCGGCGCCTGCTCGACCGCTTTCTCTTCGGGCTCGCCGCACACCTGGCACCGGGCGGTCGTGCCATCATCACCCATAACGCGTTCGTCGATCTCGAATTGACACGGGCAATGGTCAAGCGGGATGGCCTATCGCTGCGGCTCGCTATGACAGTGCTGGTCCATATCTCCAGCGAAAAATTCGCGCTGATGACGCAAAGCATCCGCTGCTCTGAGGAGGGGCGCTCGATTTACCGCTATGGGCCCTATGCCTTCGCCGAGATGCACATCGTCGAAATTGGCGACACCGCATCACTCGGCTGATTTGGGTTCCGCTTGTGTGCGGCTCCTCACCCGCGTCCTTGCCGCGGGCTTGTGTGCCGCGCTGCCGACTTTGGCGCGGGCCGATAACTCGCCCGATGCCGCTCTGGTCCGGACGCTCGACGATGCGCGCGCAGTCGCTACTGTCCCCGGCACATGCGTCCAACCCGGCATCGATCGTCTAGTCCGTATCCTCTGCATCGGCCGGATCCGCGTCGGCGTGCGCGACGACTACCCTCTGTTCAGCACCCGCACTGGGGAGGCGCGGCGGGGTTACGAAATCGATGTGGCGTGGGCCATCGCGCGCAAGCTCGGCGTCGACGTCACCTTCACTAAGGTCAAGTCGGCAACCCGGGTCGCGATGCTGGCCGACAACAGCACGGACTTGGTCATCGCGACCATGGGAGACAATACGCAGCGCGAGACTCAAGCGCGCTTTATCCGGCCGCATTATTACCGGTCGGCCACATTGCTGGTCGGACCACGCGACCTCGAGCTTGCCGACTGGAAGGACATTAACGGTCGGATCGTCTGCGTGAGCATAGGAAACGGGTCGAACGCCGAACTCGTGTCGCGCGGCGCCCGGCTGATGTTGTTCGACCAGGCGGTCGCGCTGCCTGAACGCCTCAGCGACCAAACCTGCACGCTGGCGGCACAGGACGATAGTTTTTTCGCCTACTATTTCGCCAACCCGAGCTTTACAGCGCGTTTTTCCGGGAAATTCGACTTTGCCCAAATACCTTGGGGAATGGGCGTCGCACGCAACGGCAGCGAAAGCCTAGCGCGCGCGCTCGATCTGACGAGCCAGATCTTTCACCGCGACGGCATATTTCTCGCCGCCGCCAGGGCCAACCATATCGACATCGATTTCCTAGTGCAGCAGCAAGCTCTGTGGGCGCGTCCGGACTGCAACACGGATACCGGCAGCACCGACCGCGCTTGCGTCTTGGCGCCGGCCGACGCCGAACTGCAGCCGACTCGTTTTGCAGGTAAGGTCAGCGCCTTCGAGGCCTGGTTTGTCGGGCTGACCGGGTTCGATCTGCTATTGCCGATGCTGAAGACGGTGCCTGCCTGGTCGCTGTTTCTCGATGGCGTGGTCGACTCGGTGGTGCTGATCGCCGGAGCGCTCGGCGCAACTCTCGCCTTCGCCCTGTTATTTGGTGCCGCAATGGGTGCACGGCTGCGGGTGCTGCGCTGGCCCGCCCGCGGCATCACGATTGCGCTGCAATCCTCACCGATCCTGCTGACATTGGTGATCGCCGCAGCGATCCTTCGCGCGCTCGTTCCATATTCGTCGAGGGTCGCGCTTGGCGCGGCGATCGTGGCGCTGGGCCTTAGCAATGGCAGCAACGCCGGGCAGGCGATCTCGGAGGCGTATCTGACATTGCGTGCCGAGCGCGCCGGGCTGACTGTCGACCGGGTCGATCTGTTTTTTGGTGCCGTCGGCCGATCGGCAACGCAGATCGTTGCGTTTCTGATCAACGCCGCCAAGGGCACCCCGACCGCCAGCTTTATCGGCGCGCCCGAGCTGCTGAGCGCCCTCACCGATATTGCCTCGTTCTCGAGCGGGCGCGCGACAACATACACATTGCTGTTGGTCTTCTATACCGTCGTGGTCATGGCCGTGGTGTGGTTGTGCCGCAGGTTTCAGGGCCTCCTGGAGCGGACCCGGGCTTTGACATGAGCCTGCTGATCGACCCGCTGTCGTCGAATTTCTTGCCGTCGTTCCTGGCCGGCGTGGCGGTCAATTTCGAGATTGCCGCCATCGCGCTGGCGGTTGGGCTTGGCCTTGGCATTTTGCTCGCCTTCGCGCGTCTCCGCGGAAGTGTGGCCGGCATGGCGGCAAGTGCTGTCAGCGGGCTGATGCGGGCAGCGCCGACTTTTGTCGTCATGTTTTTTCTATTGAACGCGCTGCCGCACAACGCGCGCCTGTCGGGGGTCATGATTGTGGCGATGTCACTCGTCCCGTACGCCGCCGCTTATGTCGCCGACAGCAGTGTCGATGCGCTGCGTCAACTCCGTACTGGTTCGCAGCTCGCCTGTTTTCTGATCCTGCCCAACATTGCCCGCGCCTTTTTCGTGCTGGTCATGTCGTCGGGCGCCGGTGCCGCCATCGGCGTGCCCGAAGGCATCGCCGTGATCCTGCGCCAAGCGGAGCAGTTGCCTTCCCTCGGCGAGAAGCTCACGCTCTTTGCGGTCGGTGTCGCCTGCTTCGGGGTTCCGCTACAAGCCGGGTTCGCCGTCATCCGCCTAGTGCAGCACCACCTCGGCCGTGTCAATCTGCGAACCAGGCCAACATGCTGACTGGCGTAGAAGGCCAGGGAGACAGTGGCGGCCAGTGATGCAGCTCGGCGCCGTCACGACCGGTTTGCAGAGTCGCGCTACTCTTGAGATCGCGTCGGCATTTCCGCCGCAGGCCGTCGAACGCTCATAAACAATTCCGCATTGCGCGTCGGTCGCGAGTGACGGTGGTAGTTAGACGTTCCATCGTGCGCTACGACACCTGGCCTCGGCGCTGAGCACAATTTCGCGGCATCCGCGTCTCTACCGGTGCCGCTGGACGTTGGGTGTTACGGGCGTGATTTCGTTATTGGGAGATCGTGTTATACCTGGAATTCGCCGACCGGAATTTCTGCACCTGCCAGGCAGCGTGCCAAGGCAGAGGTGATTTCGCTCGCGGCTAAGGGGTAACTTACCACCTCGCAAACACCGGCAGCTATCAACTTGCTGGCTCGGATCTCGTCGGGTGGTGTCCTCGCCAGAAGGATCGGCAGATCCGGGACGGCATCGTGTATCGCCGCGGCCAGGTCGAGCGCTGAAATCACGGGTGCGAGGCGGCCGACGACGGCTGCGTCGAACCTCTGTGGCGCGGTTCGGCAGGCCGCCAGTGCATCGTCGGCGCTGGTGAATCCAACGGGCTCATAGCCAACCGCTGCGAGCATCTCCTCGTTGGCAAGCAGGCAATCCCGCGCATTCTCCACGACCAGCACCGTCTCGCCGCGCCCAAAGGGAGACGTAGGCTGGTCGTCGCGTGGCGTCGGAGTGACCACGTCCATGCAGGGCAGCCACACCTCGAAACGGCTCCCGATGCCGAGAGTGCTGGAGACGTTCATAGCACCGCCATGATCGCGCACGATCTCACGTGCGGTGGCGAGCCCGAGACCGTTTCCCGTCAAACGCGTCGTAAAAAAGGGTTCGAAGATCCGCCGCAAGGTCGCTACGGTCATGCCACGTCCAGTATCACCCACCACAATACAGACATAGCGGCCTGAGGACAGTTCTCCACCACTGAGCCGTCGCGACTGATCGATTTGGTGTAAATCGACGTCGATCTCGACCCTACCGCCGTCGTCCATCGCTTCGGCAGCATTTCGGCAGAGATTGAGGATCACCTGCTGCAGTTGCCCGACCTCACCGAATATTATGGCCTCTCGTGGCACGTCACCGATTACGAGGTCAATACCGGCAGGCCACGAAACACGTAGCAGTGACGCTGTTTCGGAGACCAAGGTCTGCAGACTCGCCGGCCCGCGGCGGGCATCGCGACGGCGGCCAAACGCGAGGATCTGATCGACGAGATCGCGCGCCCGCTCGCCGGCTCGCCGGATTTCGGCGAGATTTTCGGTGATTTGGCCACACGGTGAGCGCAGCCCTTCGGCTATTTCCACATAGCCCAGGATTGCGCCCAGGATGTTGTTGAAGTTGTGCGCGATACCGCTGGCGAGTGCACCCACTGTTTCCATACGACGCGCCTGCTGCAGTTGTGCCTCCAAGCGTGCCGTTTCCCGCTCGATGAGCTGTCGTCCGACAGCATTAGTAATGGTATCGAGGCCGGTGCGCAGCAGAGCCAGCTCGCCGGGTTCTGTGATCCGGAAAGGTTGCCGTATTGCATCGAAGCCCAAGAGAACCCCGACGCCGTTTCTGCTGATGGTTGTCGCGCAAGCCCACCCTTGCAGACCGACAGCCTTACATGCATCTTTTATTTCCCCAGGGGGCAGACGGCTGATCCGCGCGACGTGAACAATTCCGTCGGCGGTCGGGCCGAATCGTGCCGCAAGCGCTTGTGCCTGCTCCGGCCAGTCTGGGGGAAAGCCCTTCCCGTGGGTGCACCAGACGTGTTTCCGCGCACCTGGACCCGAGACCACGAAATAAGCGCGGTTCGCACCGACGCATTGGGCCATCTCAGCAAGTGCCTGGTCGATGTCCACTGCAAGATCGTGCGCCTGCGTGTTGATAAAACGCATCGAGATGGCGGCGATGGTGTGCTCGAAGGCCGCACTACGCCGCAACGCCTGCGCTCGCGCCCGCAGCCGCAGACCGAGATGAACCAGAAGCCCGACTAAAAGGAGCGAAGCGCCGTACAGCAGTAGCCGGAAATGGCTCGCTACTGTCCGTGACGCGGCTTCGTCGGCTACGATGAGTGCGCGAAGAGCCGTCTGCTCATGCTTTCGCGGCACCGAGGACACGGCTTTCAAAATGCGATCGGTCTCCGGAAGAAGATCATGCAGCAACTGCCCATGCGCTAGCAGCGCCCGAGCTGCGTCCATATCATCAGGAGGAAGAGGGCGCTTCGCCAGCTCATCCAGTCGATCTTGGACTTCACGCACGGTCATTGGCGAGGTGTCAAGGGTAAGTCGGAGCACGGCGGCGGCGAGCGCGGTGGCTGTCGGAACCATTGGCCCGATCTGGTCATTCATTCCCATGCTGCTGCTGAACCGCTCAAAGTGAGCGAGGGAGTTCTGCAGTAGAGCGTTGTCGCTCTTGAATTGTTCGACCATCTCTTCCTGCCGGGTAATCGACTCCACCAGCCGATCGACCACGGCAGCGGTTGCGGTGTCGACTGGCACCGTTCGACGCAACCTGTCGAGCGAAGCGTCTACTGCATTCACGTCTCGCACGAGCGGGTCGTAGTCGCGCAGCATGCCGGTGCGGGCGCTGAGAACGTCCCGATGCAACGCACTTTCGGCCATCGAGAGACGGTCTAGAGCTGTAAGTGCGTGATCAAACAAATTCGCTTTCGTGTCGGCCGCGCGCTGCGACAGCCAGGTGAGCAGTAAGATGACCAGAGGTATCGCAGCCGCGGCCAGCGTCCTCTTCATCGCTGTGGCATCACCACTGGCGCGCCATGATACATGCCAGTCAGCGTATTGAGAAAGGCAACAATGAGGCGGACTTGTTTATCCGACAGGGTCTGGTCGAGTTGCGCGGCGGCCATTCGCCGCACGGCGTCGCCGAGGGTCGGAGCGCTGCCGTCATGGAAATAGGGCGCTGTCGTTGCCACATTGCGCAGGCTCGGCACCCGCAAGATCTCAGGTTTCGGCGAGGCGAGCGGATGAAAGATTCCGTGCCGCTCAAACAGGTTCGCACCGACATTGACGCCTTGGTGACAGGAGACGCAACCGATCGACTTGAACAGCATGTAGCCGGCGTGCTCCTCGGCCGAGAGCGCCGTAGCATCGCCCTCGAGCCAGCGATCAAACCGGCTTCCCGGTGTGAGCAATGATCCCTCGTAAGTCGCGATAGCGTCTAAGAGTGTCGCACGATCCAGTGAATGCCCATAAGCTCGGTGAAATTTCTCTGTCAACTTGGGATCGGAGCTCAGCCGCAGAAGGGCATCATCGAAGCCCTTCCCCATAGTTTTCCCAGCTATGAGCGTAGCCTCGTCCTCCGCCTCTAAGGTGTGGAAATTGCCCTCCCAATTAAACCGAAAGCTGAGTGCCGCATTGAAAACCGTGGGAGTGTTGAGCGGTAGCTCCGACCCGTCGAAAGCTTTGTCGTGCTGGTTTGCGTCTGCGCCATTGGTGCCGATATCGTGACAAGACGAACACGCACGTGACCCGTCACTA
>Ga0310913_10001104_pt1 | contig 13489 bp, 13 predicted proteins | sample GREbulkMGOX082_FD_203447 | JGI IMG/M metagenome (GOLD analysis project Ga0310913, IMG submission 203447) | Lab enrichment of tropical soil microbial communities from Luquillo Experimental Forest, Puerto Rico - GRE.bulkMG.OX082 | ecosystem: Environmental > Terrestrial > Soil > Tropical forest >...
GCAGTTCATCGAAGCTGCGCGAAAGGTCCGCCTCGAACTTGCCGCCGATTATCTCGTCATGGCGGCATGGCTCGCCTTCCTGAAATCGCGGCTGTTGCTGCCCGAACCGCCGACCGCCGAAGGACCGAGCGCGGAGGAAATGGCGACCGCACTGGCCAACCGGCTGCGCCGGCTGGAGGCCATCCGCGAAGCGTCCAACCGCTTGATGAACCGGCCCCAATTGCAGCGCGACATTTTTCCCCGCGGGAATCCGGAAACCATCGCCGAGATCCGGCACCAAAAATACACGGCAACGCTATTCGACCTGCTTACCGCATATGCGGTACAGCGCCAGCAGCGCGTGCTCGCAAACGTGCATCTTACCAGGCGCACGGTGTGGTCGCTCGCGGAAGCGCGTGCTTCGCTCGAGCGCCTCATCGGGCTCGCCGAAGACTGGAGTTGCCTCGACGAATATCTCATCAGCTATGTCGTCGAGCCTTCGCAGCGCGCAACCGTATTTGCATCGAGCTTTGCTGCGGCACTCGAACTCGTGCGCGAGGGCGAGATGGAGCTGAATCAGAAAGAGGCCTTCGCGCCGCTCTATTTCCGCAAGCGTCCACCGCAAGGCGATGGCGCGCCGGCGACGGCGTCAGATTTGTAAGTGCAAGAAGGAGACCGTGCCATGGCAAGCCTGGCGGAGAAACGCATGGACGACGCCGAAGACGCGCCCGTCGATCCGCAAGCGCGGCCTGAGGAGCTCAGGCTCCTGGAAGCGCTGCTGTTCGCTTCCGCCGAGCCGCTCGACCAGGCAACGCTTGCCAAGCGCATGCCCGATGGCGTCGACATCAAGGCTGCGCTCGTGCGCTTGCAGGAGGAGTACGCATCGCGCGGGGTCAACCTGGTTCGCATCGGAAACAAGTGGACGTTCCGCACCGCCGGCGATTTGGCATGGCTGATGACGCGGGAAAGCACGGAGACGCGCCGCTTGTCGCGCGCCGCGATTGAGATGCTGGCGATCATCGCCTATCACCAGCCCGTGACCCGCGCCGAGATCGAGGAGATCCGCGGCGTGGTCACCTCCAAGGGTACGCTCGACGTGCTCCTGGAGACCGGATGGATCAGGCCGCGCGGTCGCCGCAAGACACCGGGCCGTCCGCTGACTTTCGGAACCACTGAAGCTTTCCTGTCGCAGTTCAGTCTGGAAACGCTCAGCGACCTGCCCGGGCTCGAGGAACTGAAAGGGACAGGGCTGTTGGACTCGCGCCTGCCGACCGGTTTCAGTGTGCCGACGCCCTCGGACGATCCGACGCTGCGCGAAGACGAGGACCCGCTCGAAGCTGGCGATCTGGAGCTCATGCTGGTGCCGCCGGTCGAGCCGGAAGGCGGTTCCGGAGGCTAGTTCCGGACCGTGCATCGGGCCGATTAACGGTAGCAATAATGCGTAGGCTCGACAGCGATTTGCTGGCGCATGGGTCCTTGTTTTTGACACCCCGGAGGCCTACTTTCCGCTAAAGAATTGGGCCGGATCGCCGGCCAAATCTCGGTCGCCCGGTCAATTTCGCCGTCGCGCTGAGGTCGTTGTCTGAGCATGAATTATCCGGAAAACCGGTACCCAGTTTTCGGGATCGTGCTCTAGTTGGAGGGTTGCAGGATGGGTTCGCTTAGCATTTGGCACTGGATCGTCGTGATCGCAGTCGTCCTGCTGCTGTTTGGCCGCGGCAAGATTTCCGATCTGATGGGCGACGTTGCCCAAGGCATCAAAGCCTTCAAGAAGGGCATGCGAGACGAGGAGACTGCGTCCGACAAACCGGAGCCCGTGAAGTCCATCGATCACAACACCGCGTCGTCTTCGACGACACGGTCGGATGTCGGCAGCAAGGCCGTCTGAACCGAACGCCGGAAGGAGACGCGAGCAGCCCCAACACCAAAGCGATGGGGCAACACGGCCTCGCGTGAGCGGTATTTTTTATGTTCGACATCGGGTGGAGTGAATTTGTCCTCATCGCGGTTGTCGCGCTGATCGCCATCGGCCCGAAGGAATTGCCGGGCGTGCTGAGGACGGTCGGACAATGGATGACCAAGGCGCGCAGGATGGCCGCCGAATTCCAGAGCCAATTCCAGGAGGCGATGCGCGAGGCCGAGATGGCCGACCTCAAGAAAAGCTTCGACGAGGTCAGGGAAGCCGCCAGTGGTTTCGGCAGTGGCAACATCATGACCTCGCTGGAGAAGGACGTTTCCAACGCGCTCAGAATCGATGACGTCGACAAGCCGAAGGATGCGATTGCGCCGCCTGCCGCAGCTACCCCGGAAGCGCCGGCCGTCGACAGCAGCACCACTGAGCCGTTAGCGATTACCGCCGATGCGCCGTCGCCGCCGCAGGATAATGCAGCAGACGCGCCGGCAGATTTGAAGGACGCCAAAGCGTCATGACCGATGCCGATATCGAGGCCAGCAAGGCGCCGCTTCTTGATCATCTGATCGAGTTGCGCGCGCGCCTGATCAAGGCGCTGCTCGGCTTCGGCATCGCCTTCATCTTCTGCTTCTTCTTCGCCAAGCAGATCTACAACGTGCTGGTCTGGCCCTTTGTCTGGGTGGCGGGCGCTGAGAACTCGAAGTTCATTTACACAGCACTTCTGGAATATTTCATTACGCAATTGAAGCTTGCGCTGTTCGGCGCCGGCTTCATCTCGTTTCCGATCGTGGCAACCCAGATCTACAAGTTCGTCGCGCCGGGACTTTACCGGCACGAGCGCCAGGCGTTCCTCCCGTACCTGATCGCTACCCCGGTCTTCTTCCTGCTAGGATCGCTGTTGGTCTATTTCGTCGTCTTTCCGATGCTGATCCGCTTCTCCTTGGGGATGCAGCAAATGGGCGGCGGAGGCAGCGCGCAGATCGAGCTGTTGCCGAAGGTGGGCGAATATCTGTCGCTGATGATGTCGCTGATCTTCGCCTTCGGCATCGCGTTCCAGCTTCCGGTGATCCTGACCCTGCTCGGGCGTGTCGGCATCATCACGTCGAAGATGCTGCGCGAGAAGCGCCGCTACTTCATCGTCATTGCCTTCGTCATCGCTGCTGTGCTGACCCCTCCGGATGTCCTGAGCCAGTCCTCGCTGGCCCTGCCGCTGCTCGCCCTCTATGAAGGCTCGATCATCGCGGTGAGCATCGTGGAAAAGAAGGCGGCCGCGGCGCGCGCCTCCACGACCGGTACGACCGGAGCCCCGCCAGCCGCCAACCCGGCCGAGTAGGCGCCTTTCGCCCCCGACGCCGCCGAATATCGGCACACCCCGGCTGTTCCAAATCCCACCCATTCGGGTTACTGGATGCCCGCCCGATTCAGGACGATCCGCCATGCATGACATCAAATCGATCCGCGAGAACCCCCAGGCTTTTGACGCAGCGCTTCAACGGCGCGGGCTTGCGCCGGTGTCTGCGTCGCTGCTTGCGATCGACGAAAAGCGCCGCGCGGCGATTTTGGCCTCCGAGCAGGCGCAGGCGCGCCGCAACGCGGCCTCCAAGGAGATCGGTGAGGCCAAGAAGGCGAAGGACGAGCCACGCGCCGCCGCGCTGATGGCCGAAGTCGCGGACCTGAAGACAAGGATGCCGGAACTCGAGCAGGCCGCGAAGGCCGCCGACGAGGAGCTTTCGAAAGAACTCGCGGCAATCCCCAATTTGCCGCTGCCCGCGCCCGAAGTCCCCGACGGCACGGACGAGCACGGCAATGTGCTGCGTCATGTGTTCGGCAAAGCGCGCGACTATGGCTTCACGCCAAAGCCGCATGATGATCTCGGCGGCACGCTCGGCCTGATGGATTTCGAGGCCGCCGCAAAGTTGTCGGGGGCGCGCTTTGTCGTGTTGAAGAAGCAACTGGCGCGGCTTGAACGCGCAATCGGCCAGTTCATGCTTGACCTGCACACCAACGAGCATGGCTATGCTGAGATCAATCCTCCGCTGCTCGTGCGCAACGATGTGATGTTCGGGACCGGACAACTGCCGAAATTCGAGGATGATCAGTTCTGGGCGGTCAAGGGTGAGTTATTGGCCAGCCCCGACGAACGTCTGAGAAGCGAGCGTCTGGGTCTGATTCCGACGGCGGAAGTCTCACTCACCAACCTCGTCCGCGAGTCGATCGTCGACGAAAAGGAATTACCGATGCGGCTCACCGCGCTGACGCCGTGTTTTCGCGCCGAGGCGGGGGCTGCGGGCCGCGACACGCGCGGCATGATCCGCCAACACCAGTTCATCAAGGTCGAGCTGGTGTCGATCACGACGCCCGAAACCAGCAAGGGCGAACATGAGCGGATGCTGGCCTGCGCCGAGGAAGTCTTGAAGCAGCTCGATCTGCATTATCGGGTGATGACATTATGTGCAGGCGACATGGGCTTTTCCGCGCAGAAGACCTATGACATCGAGGTCTGGATGCCGGGGCAGGGAGAGGGCGGCGCTTTCAGGGAAATCTCTAGCTGTTCGGTGTGCGGCGATTTTCAGGCGCGCCGCATGGATGCCCGCTATCGTGCCGGCGACGGCAAGCCGCGGTTCGTGCACACGCTGAACGGTTCGGGCACGGCAGTCGGCCGCGCGCTCATCGCCGTCATGGAAACTTATCAGCAGCAGGGTGGCTCAATTGCCGTGCCTGACGTGCTGCAGCCCTATATGGGCGGACTCAAAGTGATCGAGCACACGCCATAGAGTTTTTCTCGCGCCTCCTCCTCCCTTCGATGTTTGCGAACACCGGTCCTCTCTATGTTCGCGTCCGTGCGCGGCGAGAACGGCCGATGTGGCGTATCCGCCGATGATGGTGACCTCCAACGTCATCAATTCGGCGGTGGCATCTTGCTGGTCTGGTTTTGGTAGTTTCGATAATACTTGGTGAGGTTGGGCGGTGCAGGTGCCGCCAGGAGACCGGGCGGAGCGCCTGAGTAGATCCCAGGAAGCTTGTGGTGTATGGCGACGCAGCCGGAGCGGGTGCGAACCATCCCGCGACCGCAATGGCGATGCTCGTCCTCGTCCGAACTTTCCTTTGGCGTTTCCTTGGCTGAAGGTTTGCTTTTCGGTTCAGGCTCGGAACTGGGCGAGACGGCCGACAGCGCCACGCATTTACCGTCATGCCACTGCGTTTCCACCGGGCAGTGTTTCGGGACGCATTTGCCGTTGATGTGTTCGAGCAGGTAGGTCTCGCCGGACATGACGACTTGACCGTTGCAGAGGCAAGTCCCGTTGACGGTCATTTCGCCGCCCTGGCAATTCTCCGCGTTGGTCCTGACGCAGGTCCCCCCATTCGCATTGGCGCTCGTCGGCATGACGTTGAAGCCGGCTGGGCACAGGCATAAGCCGTTGCTCACCGTACCTCCCTCGCAGACGACGTTGTCATCGGCCTTGCGCGTGGGCGCCAACGTGACCGTCGGAGGCAATGGGGTGCCGTCAGCCACGCAATGTCCGCTCGTATCGAGATGCGTGTTGATCGGGCACGTGCATTGACCGGAAAGGCTTCGGGTACCGTCGGAGCAGGGGCTGAGAGTCGCTGGTGCGGGCGGCGGCATTGGCGGCGGTGGCTGCGATGGTTTCGCGACGCAGCGTCCGTCCCGATATTCCTGCCACGGGAAACACTGGGAATCCTGATCCGATTGCGCAATCGCAACAGAAGGATCAAGCAAAACAAGGCCAATCAAAATTGCGGCAGCGGCTGAAATGCGGGTCATGCTTAAACCCCGTCGCCATCCCTCAAACAGGCAGAAAAATAGTCTCTTTCAAAGCTCCTCCGCAAGACATGCAAGGGCTATGGTCGGCGCGGGAATTGGCCGACAGAGCGGCATTTTCGGCCGAGATCGTCGGGTTTGCCTGATCTGCGTTCTGCGGCTAAGACGGCGCCGTGAAAGCTCAGGGATTCGACCGAAAAAGGACTTTTTGCCGGGATGCGAGTTCTCTGTACCAATGACGACGGCATCCACGCCCCCGGCCTGAAGGTGGTCGAGGAGATTGCGAGCGCGCTCTCCGACGACGTCTGGATCGTGGCGCCCGAACTCGACCAATCCGGCGTGTCGCATTCGCTTTCGCTGAACGATCCGTTGCGGCTGCGCGAAGTCGGCCCGCGCCATTTCGCGGTGCGCGGCACGCCGACCGACTGCGTTATCATGGGCGCACGCCATATTCTCTTACCCAAATTCCCCGACGTGGTGCTGTCCGGCGTCAACAAGGGCCGCAACGTCGCGGAGGACGTTGTCTATTCCGGCACGATTGCCGGCGCACTCGAGGGCACCATTCTGGGCTTGCCATCGTTTGCACTGTCGCAGGAATTTTCGATGGAGACGCGCGACAAGCCGTTGTGGGAAACGGCGCTGAAATTCGGCCCGCCAATCCTGCGCAAGGTGATCGAAGCTGGAATCCCCAAGAACACGGTGATCAACGTGAATTTTCCGGCCTGCGCGCCGGAGGACGTCAAGGGCATCCGCGTGACGCGGCAGGGCAAGCGCAATCTCGGCTTCCTGAAAGTCGATCAGCGTCGCGACGGCCGCGGCAATCCTTACTTCTGGATCGGATTTGAACGTGCCGCGATGCTGGATACGCCCGTAGAGGGCACCGATCTCGAGGCGCTGGCCGCCCGCTTCGTCTCGGTGACGCCGCTTCGGCTCGACCGCACCGATGAAGTGTTTTCCGAAGAGCTCGCAGAACTGCTGAAATAATGTGCGCGGTTGCCGTTAAACGGTCGCGTTACGGAGCGTGGCCTCGATCAACTTGCCGAGCGTCTCGATCTGGAATGGCTTCTGAAGCGACGGCCGGTCGCGATACTCTTCGGGCAGTCCGGACGAACCGTAACCTGTTGCGAAAATGAAGGGGCGATTACGCGCCTTCAGCAAATCGGCGACTGGAGAAATCACCTTGCCGTTGACGTTGACGTCCAGAATCGCCAGATCAAAATAAGTGGTCTGGGCAAGCCGGATCGCTTCGCCGATTTCGCCTGCCTCGGCTGCAATCGTGTAGCCAAGCTCCTGCAGCATGTCGGCGACCATCATTCTGATCATGACCTCGTCTTCGACGAGGAAAACAGAGCCGCGCGGCGGGCGCGTCGTAGCCATGATGTGTAAGTCCTTGCCCATCCCCTTTGTTGAGGTTTGCAAATATCGCCCAACGGTGCAACGACAACATGGTCCGTCCCCCGTCCGCCGCCACGGCGCGCCGCTGGCGACGTCATCCCTCGGATTCATGGCGTCGCGCCCTAACGCCGGCCAGGCGGTCCCGGTTCCGGGGCAGGAACAGCCGCGAAGGGAAAAAATCCGTCAAAACAACCGCGCATGTTGCGCACAGGCATCCGCTCGATAGGCTGCCGCCAAGCGCCCAAGCTGAGTCCAAAATGCCTTTCAAGCACGGCCCTCCCGAAAAAATGATCTTTCAGTTGACGCTGCGGCGTCGCGGAATCAGCGACCAGGCCGTGCTGCGCGCGATGGAGGGGGTGCCGCGTGAGGCGTTCGTCGTGCCAGCCGACCGTGCTGACGCATACCGCGACAGTGCACTGGGCATTGCCTGCGGGCAGACCATCAGCCAGCCCTTCGTGGTGGCCTACATGACCGAGCAGCTCCAGATACGGAAGAGCCATCGCGTGCTCGAGATCGGGACCGGTTCGGGTTACCAGGCGGCCATCCTGTCGCAGCTTGCCGGCCAAGTGGTGACGATGGAGCGCTTCCGCACGCTTGCGGATTCCGCCCGCAAGCGGCTCGCGGGACTGGGCTACGGCAATATCGAGGTGATCCTCGGCGACGGCCTCAACATTCCGGCCGAGTTCGGCCAGTTTGACCGCATCATGGTCACGGCGGCCATGGAGACGATCCCGGACAGCCTGCTCGATCGGCTCGCGCCGGAGGGGATCCTGATCGCGCCGGTCGGCCCGCACCACGGCATCCAGACGCTTGTCCGTGTCACCAAAACCCACGGCGGCGTCGACCGGAAGGAGCTTGTCGACGTCCGGTTTGTGCCGGCATTACCGGGCATTGCCAAAGAACTCTAAGGAAAACTGTGAAACTCCGGATTGCTTGTCCGGCCAACGCCTTATGCGAGGCCTTAAGCGCTTATTTACTGGGGACGTGTTTACTCAAAAGCGGCGTTTGTTGCGTACAAGTGAGTAACCATGTCCCGTGCTGCCGAGTTTTTTGGCTCGCGCCACGTACCGCAATTTGCGGCGTTGGCGCTGATCGCGTTCGGGGTTGCCGGCTGCAGCGGCGACATGTCGACGCGGTTCTCGCAAAGCTCTTTTTCCAATCCCTTTAACTTCCAGCCGGAATCCACGGCTTCGTCGCCGGCTCAGCCCGTCGAGCGGCGCGAACTGCCGCAATATGCCCGACCGCAATCGCAGTATCAGTCATCATCCTTGCCGCCCGTTGTTGCGGCCCCGCAATCCTATCCGGTTCGCGGCGGCGGGGTGTCCGGCGGCGGCCGTGGTGTTGCATCCTATACTCCGCCGCCCCGGCCGAAGTTGGAGACCACTTCCAGCGTACCGCCGCGCTCGATCGCCGCGACGCACGCGCAGGGTGGTACGACCATCATTGTCGGTACCAGCGACACGCTGGAGGTGCTGGCGCAGCGCTATCACGTCACGTCCGCCGCTATTCTGGCCGCCAATGGCTACAAGGGCCCGCGGTCGCTCTCGCCGGGCCAGTCGCTGATCATCCCGCGCGCGACCGTCGCCAGCACGGCACCTGTGCCGGTTGCTCCGGCGAGCAAGCCGGTTGCGACTGCGGCCTCGAGCATTCATGTCGTCAATCCCGGCGAAACACTGGCCGGTATTGCGCACCGCAATCATGTCTCGGTCACGGAACTGGCAAGGGCCAACAACCTCAATCCATCCGCCAGGCTCAAGCTTGGCACCAGGCTGATCGTGCCCGGTACGAGGGCCGCTGAAGCCGCCCCGGTTGCGCCGCAAGCTCCCATCGTTCCGCCGATGGCGACGCCTGCGCCCGCGATCGGCAAGCTCGCGAGCGCCGCCCCGCAGCAGAGCGTGCGGCTGGCGCAGGCCAATCCGGCACCGGAAGCCGTCGAGGCCGGTCCGCCCGCCAAGCCGAGCGAGGCGACGGGTGCATTACCAACCTTCCGCTGGCCGGTGCGCGGCAAGGTCATCACCGGCTACGGCGCGAAAACCAACGGCAAGGCCAATGACGGCATCAACCTTGCCGTGCCCGAAGGCACGCCCGTGAAGGCGGCCGAGGACGGCGTTGTGGCCTATTCGGGAAATGAGCTGAAAGGTTATGGCAATTTGATCCTGGTTCGGCATTCCAACGGCTATGTCACCGCATATGCCCATGCGAGTGAGTTGTTGGTGAAGCGCGGGGACACCATCAAGCGCGGCCAGGTGATTGCCAAATCGGGTCAGTCGGGAGAGGTGGGGTCGCCGCAACTCCATTTCGAGATCCGCAAAGGATCGACGCCCGTCGACCCGCTTCAATTCCTGAACGGGGCATAAGGCTTCGCGTCACTTCCCGCTCAGCTTGACGCTCAGGCGTCCTGCCAATTCCTGGGTAAACTGCCAGGCGACGCGCCCCGAACGCGAGCCCCGCGTGGTCGACCATTCCAGCGCCTCGCGCTCCAATTCCTCCTCGGCCAGCTTGATGCCGTAGTGGCCGCAGTAGCCCTTGACCATGGCGAGGTATTCGTCCTGGCTGCAGCGATGGAAGCCGAGCCAGAGGCCGAAGCGATCCGAAAGAGAGACCTTCTCCTCGACGGCTTCGCCGGGATTGATCGCGGTCGAGCGTTCGTTCTCGATCATCTCGCGCGCGAGCAGATGCCTTCGGTTGGAGGTCGCATAAAGGATCACGTTGTCGGGCCTGCCTTCGATACCGCCCTCAAGGACCGCCTTCAGGGATTTGTAGGAGGCATCATTGCCGTCAAAGGACAGATCGTCGCAAAACACGATAAAGCGGAATTCGGAGCTGCGCAGCAGGTCCATCAGAGCCGGCAGGCTCTCTATATCCTCGCGGTGGATTTCGATCAGCTTCAGACGGTCCTTTGGCTGGCGGTCGACATTGATGCTGGCGTGGGTGGCCTTGACCAGCGAAGACTTGCCCATGCCGCGCGCGCCCCACAACAGCGCGTTGTTGGCGGGCAGGCCGCCGGCGAAGCGTTCGGTATTCTCGATCAGGATGTCGCGCATGCGATCGATGCCTTTGAGCAGGCCGATCTCGACGCGGCTGACGCGGGGAACATCCGTCAATCGCCCGTTCGGGTGCCAGACAAAGGCATCGGCGTTGGCGAACGTCTCAGGCCCAGGAGGCGCCGGCGCGCCCGCCGACAGGTGGACCGCAATGGCCTCCAGCGCACGCGCGATCCGTGCCGGCGTATCGTCGTTACGGGCGTTCGAGGGGCGTTTTGCCGCTACCGTTGCAGTCCTTTCGGCAGCGGCTCTGGAAGCGGGCCGGGACGCGGTTTTCCGGGGTTTTCTCGGCATGGCTCAAGTTCCTGACTGTGCAGCCTTATCGGGCCTTGATGCCTCCCGCAAGCGGGCCAAATCGGGGGTCTGCGCGGCGTTGCAATTGGGACCGCGGCCGCTATAGTCCGCGCGAATTCGCCCGAACCGGCCCGCCACGAAGGCGGCCTTGCCGGCCTTCTTCCGTTTCACGAGGATTGTCCTGATGCTGATCACCCCTGCGTTTGCCCAGGCTGCGGCCGGCGGCGATACCAACAGCATGTTGATGTCGCTTCTGCCGTTCGCGCTGATCTTCGTGATCATGTATTTCCTGATTCTGCGGCCGCAGCAGAAGAAAGTGCGGGATCACGCCGAGCTCGTCAAAAACATCCGCCGCGGCGACACCATCGTCACCTCGGGCGGCCTCGTGGGCAAGGTCACCAAGGTGGTCGATGACGATCAGATCGAGTTCGAAATCTCCGACGGCGTTCGCGTGCGGCAGATGCGGCAGATGATCTCGGGCGTCCGCTCCAAGGGAGAACCTGCCAAGGAGAAGACGGATATCGTCAAGGACGAGACCTCCGCGAGCTGATCGGCGATCGGCGCATCTGGCGCGCGGTAATTTCCTTCAAGACCTGACGAGTCGACTCGATGTTGTATTTCACGCGGTGGAAGGCGCTCGGCATCATTCTGACGGCGCTTGTGGTGTGTCTCTGCGCCGTGCCGAATTTCTTCCCCGAGGCCACCGTGAAGCGCTGGCCGCTCTGGGCGCAGCGCCGAATCGTGCTCGGCCTCGATTTGCAGGGCGGCTCGTACCTGCTGCTGGAACTCGATTCCAATTACGTGAAGAAGGAAAAGCTTGATCAGGTGCGCGACGATGTGCGCCGGACCTTGCGGGATGCCAAGATCGGCTACACTGGCCTTGCGGTCCGCAATGACGCGGTCGAGGTGCGTATCAGCAAAGACACCGACCAGCAGACCGCGCTCGCGAAATTGCGCGAGCTGTCGCAGCCGCTCGGTGGCTTGCTCGGCTCTAACGGTCAGCGCTCGCTCGAGGTCACCGACGGCGGCGGCGGGTTGATCCGGCTCACCGTTCCGCAGGCTGCAATCACCGATCGCATCCGCCAGACCATCGAGCAGTCGATTCAAATCGTCGAACGCCGCGTCAACCAGCTCGGCACGGTGGAACCCTTAATTCAGCGCCAGGGCACCGACCGCATTCTCGTGCAGGTCCCGGGTCTGCAGGACCCGACCCAGCTCAAGACCATCCTCGGCAAGACAGCGAAAATGGAATTTCGCATGGTCGACACCAGCGTGCCGGCGGACCAGGCGCAGCGGGGCAACCTGCCGCCCGACGTCGAGGTCCTCATGAGCGCCTCGGCGCCAAAGGTGCCTTATGTCGTCAAGAAACAAGTGCTGGTCTCGGGCGGCGACCTGACCGATGCGCAACCGGGCTTTGACCAGCGAACCGGCGAGCCGATCGTGAGCTTCCGCTTCAACACGACGGGCTCCCGCAAATTCGCGCAAGCCACTTCAGAAAATGTCGGACAGCCCTTTGCCATCATACTCGACAACGAGGTGATTTCCGCCCCGGTGATCCGCGAACCGATCACTGGCGGGTCGGGGCAGATTTCCGGCAATTTCACCGTGCAGTCGGCCAATGATCTCGCGATCTTGCTGCGGGCCGGCGCGCTGCCGGCTCCTTTGACGCCGATCGAGGAGCGCACCGTCGGTCCGGGCCTGGGACAGGATTCGATCGAGAAGGGCGAGCTTGCGGCCTATGTGGGCTCGATCATGGTCATCGTCTTCATGCTGGTGACCTATCGGCTCTTCGGCGTGTTCGCCAATGTCGCCGTGATCATCAACGTCGCGATGATCTTCGGCCTCCTGTCCCTGTTGAACGCGACGCTGACCTTGCCGGGTATTGCCGGCATTGTGTTGACCGTCGGCATCGCAGTCGATTCCAACGTCCTGATCTATGAGCGCATCCGGGAGGAGTTGCGTGGCGGGCGGACCGCCATCTCCGCGATAGACGCCGGCTTCAGGCGCGCACTCTCGACGATCCTCGATTCCAACATCACGACCTTCATCGCCGCTGCGGTCCTGTTCTATATCGGCACCGGACCGGTGCGCGGCTTCGCCGTGACGCTCGGCATCGGCATCATCACCACGGTTTTCACCGCATTCACGCTTACCCGCCTCATCGTGGCGTGGTGGGTGCGGTGGAAACGGCCGCAAAGCGTGCCGATCTAGGGAGCTTCGGCCTGCCGTGACACATATCGTTCTCATTTCTCTCGGTGTGCTGATTGCCGTGCTGACCGTGGTCAGCGCGCTCGGGATCTTGCCGTCGCTGCGCATCGTCCCCGACGACACCCATTTCGACTTCACGCAATTCCGTCGCATCTCCTTTCCGATTTCGGCGACGCTGTCGATCGTGGCGATCACGCTGTTCTTCACCCACGGCCTGAATTTTGGCATCGATTTCAAGGGCGGCACTCTCATGGAGGTGCGGGCCAAGTCCGGTACTGCCGACATCGGCTCGATGCGCGGGAGCCTCAGCACGCTGGGCCTTGGCGACATCCAGTTGCAGCAGTTCGGCGGACCGGCCGACGTCTTGATTCGGGTCGCCGAGCAACCCGGTGGCGATGCCGCGCAGCAGGAGGCGGTGAACAAGGTTCGCGGCGCGCTGGGCGATGCCGTGGAGTACCGCCGCGTCGAGGTGGTCGGCCCCCGCGTTTCCGGCGAGCTTTTGGCCTACGGCATGGTGGGCCTGATGCTCGCGATCTTCGCGATCCTGATCTACCTCTGGTTCCGCTTCGAATGGCAGTTCGCGCTCGGCGCCATGATCGCCAACGTGCACGACATCGTGCTTACCATCGGCTTCATGTCGATTACCCAGGTGGATTTCGATCTCACCAGCATTGCGGCGCTGCTCACCATCCTCGGCTATTCGCTGAACGACACAGTCGTGATCTACGACCGCATCAGGGAAATGTTGCGGCGATACAAGAAAATGCCCATGCCGCAGCTCCTGAACGAATCGATCAATTCCACCCTGTCACGTTCGATCATCACCCACTTGACGGTGTCGCTGGCCCTGCTCGCGCTGCTTTTGTTCGGCGGCCA
>Ga0310913_10001120_pt1 | contig 13439 bp, 18 predicted proteins | sample GREbulkMGOX082_FD_203447 | JGI IMG/M metagenome (GOLD analysis project Ga0310913, IMG submission 203447) | Lab enrichment of tropical soil microbial communities from Luquillo Experimental Forest, Puerto Rico - GRE.bulkMG.OX082 | ecosystem: Environmental > Terrestrial > Soil > Tropical forest >...
ATGTCGATTTGATGGTAATCGGCGACGTCGGTGTGGCTGATCTCGCCAGCCCACTGCGTAAAGCGGAAAGTCAGATTGGACGAGAGGTCAACGTCACGAACTATTCGGCGCGAGAATTCCGGAAAAAAGTCGCGGCCCGAGATCATTTTGTGACCGAGGTTTTGCGCGAATCAAAGCAATTTGTGCGAGGAACCCAGCGTGACCTGGACGAAATTGTTGGCAGGACACGACGTTCAACGCCATCGGACGTCGAAAAAAGAGCTCGATGAGATGCGCGCGCTCGTCGCGCGGCACCTCGCCGACGCGAGGGTTGCGGGTCTGTCCGCAGACCGTCGGTGCGCGACGGCGTACAACGCTGCGCTCCAAGCCGCCAACATGGCCATTGCGTGCACAGGCTTCCGCGTGACCGCCAAGACAGGTCATCACAACATCACGTTCTACTGCGCCACCCTGGCACTGGGGGCAGGCAGGGGGCAACTCATCGACTACTTCGAGACGTGTGTCGAATTGGCAATTCGAGACCCACAGGAGTAAACTCGGGCCGTTTCTGACGACCGCATGTGGCGACGGCGCTGTTTCGTGGTTCGAGCAAAGGCGAAACCGGGCCAGATCGCGATCGACTCCTGCCGACTCTGGCCCTGAGTACCAGCCGCTGTTGACGCGGGCCTGCTGGTCCTTCCGTCTGCGGCGGGCGAGGGAGCCCGAGGAGGCAAGTCATGGTTCCCACAACCGTCAAGAGCGAGCAGGCTCCGTGTGGCCAAATCGCCGAGTGCAAAACCTTCGAAGATCGGGACGAGGAAGTTTTGATCACTCAAGAATTGAGCTATGCGTGTGGATGTCTGACCATCCGTCACGAATATCACGATGGTAGTGTGTCGCTGCGGGTCCTTCATCACGACGGCACTGTCTTGTCGGACAACCTAAATGCCGCTGAATGATCGGCTGTGACGTTTCAACACGACGTTGTCCTCGTCGGCGGCGGCGGCGCCGGTTTACGCGCGGCCATCGCGATCGCCGAGACCAACCCACGACTGAGCATCGCGGTGGTCTCCAAGGTGTACCCTATGCGGAGCCATACGGTTTCTGCAGAAGGGGGCGCCGCCGGCGTCATTCGCCCCGACGACAGCCTCGACGAGCATGCGTACGACACCATCTCTGGTGGAGATTGGCTGTCCGACCAGGACGCGGTCGAGGCGTTCGTGCGCGAGGCGCCACACGAGTTGCTCCGTCTCGAACACTGGGGCTGTCCGTGGAGCCGGGAGCCTGACGGCCGGATCGCGGTACGTCCTTTCGGCGGCATGAAGAAGATGCGTACATGGTTTGCCGCCGATAAGACCGGCTTCCACATGCTCCACACGCTCTTCCAGACTTCCCTCAAATATACCAACGTGGTTCGGTACGACGAATGGTTCGTCACCAAGCTCCTTGTCGACAACGGCAGAGTTCAGGGTGTTGTGGCAATCGAGTTGATGTCGGGCAAAGTCGAGGCGATCCCGGCGCGCGCGGTCATTCTCTGCACTGGAGGCTGTGGCCGCGTGTTTCCGTTCACGACGAACGCCAACATCAAGAACGGTGACGGGATGGCACTTGCCTACAGGGCCGGGGCCCCCCTCAAGGACATGGAGTTCGTCCAGTACCATCCGACTGGCCTGCCGTTCACTGGGATCCTGATTACCGAGGCGGCGCGTGCCGAGGGCGGGTACCTGATCAACAAAGACGGCTATCGCTACCTGCAGGACTACAACCTTGGCAAGCCCGAGCCGAAGCCAGTGCTGCGCAGCATGGAGCTCGGGCCGCGTGATCGTCTCTCGCAGGCCTTCGTGAAAGAGGTCGAGAAGGGGCGGACGATTGACACGTCCCATGGTCCTGTCGTGCACCTCGATCTCCGCCATCTGGGCAAAAAGGTGATCAACACCAACCTCCCCTTCGTCCGCGAACTTTGTCTGAAGTACCAGAATCTCGATCCGGTCACAGAGCTGATTCCCGTGCGACCGGTCGTTCATTACATGATGGGCGGCGTTCACACCGACATCAACGGTGCCACGCCACTGGCGGGACTGTATGCGGCAGGAGAGGTCGCCTGTGTGAGCATCAATGGCGCGAACAGGCTCGGCTCCAACTCGCTGCCGGAGTTGCTTGTCTTCGGCGCGCGCGCAGGCCGCGCGGCCGCGGAGTACGCCTCAGGTGAACGCCAACTGAGCGTCGCCGTTGTGGCTCAAGCTAAGGACGAAGAGATGCGGCTCGGCAACGAGTTCCTGCACAAATCCGGCCGCCGCGACCGCCTCGCGACCCTCCGCGACGAGATGCAGCAGACGATCGAGCAGAGCGCGTCGATCTACCGTGCGGGCGACGCGCTGGCGCGCGGTGCCGACCAGCTCCGCACTCTGCAGGAGCGGCTTCTCGACGTCAGGATCGACGACGACAGTCGCACGTTCAACACGGAGCGCATCGCCGCGCTCGAATTCTCGTTCATGCTGGACGTGGCCGAGGCCATCGTCCACTCGGCTTTACACCGGAAGGAATCACGCGGCGCGCACCAGCGCACCGACTTTCCTGCTCGAGACGACCAGCGATACCTGTCACATTCGATGATCGACCGGAGATCGGACGGGACCTGCCACGTCGAATATCGACCCGTGACGATCACGCGCTGGCCCCCAGCCGAGCGGATCTACGGGAGGTAGCGTCCGATGGCCGACCGCATCGCACTACAAGTGGCGCGTTATCGACCGGAGCGCGATTCGGACGTCAGCTTCCAAGAGTACGAAATCTCGTACGCGAAAGAGTGGGTGGTCCTCGACGGCCTCAACTACATCAAAGACCGCGTTGATGGCACCTTGTCCTTTCGTTGGTCGTGCCGCATGGGCATCTGCGGCAGCTGCGGCATGTTGGTCAACGGCGAGCCGAAGCTCACCTGCGAGACGTTCCTGACCGACTACGGCTCTGGACCCGTGCGCATCGAGCCGCTCCGAAATTTTCCAATCATCCGCGATCTCGTCGTCGAGATCGGTGACTTCCTGCGCAAGCTTACACGCGTCAAGCCGTGGATCGTGCGAAACGAGGAGAAACCGCTTGGTGAAGGTGAGTACCTGCAGACACCGGAGGAGCTTGACGAGTACAAACAGTTCAGCATGTGCATTAACTGCATGTTGTGTTACGCCGCTTGCCCGATTTACGGTCTGGACCAGAAGTTCATCGGCCCGGCCGCCATCGCGCTCGCCCAACGCTACAACTTCGACACGCGCGACGAAGGTTCGCGTGAGCGGCGTGAGATCCTGTCGGGGCACGATGGAATCTGGGGATGCACCTTCGTCGGCGAATGCACCAAGGTCTGCCCCAAGAACGTCGATCCCGCCGGCGCAATCCAGCGGTACAAGCTGAGCACGGCCGTCGAGGCACTCGAAAGCTTTTTCCTGCCGTGGGGCGGTCGATGAGCGGACTCTACACGGAGTACCATCCGCGGTGGCTTAGGACCCGCGTGTCCACATATTGGTGGCTGGAGCGCCGCTCCTATCTGATGTTCATCGTGCGCGAATTGAGCAGCGTCTTTGTGGCGTGGTTCGCTGTGTATCTGCTCCGCCTGATTCGAGCCATTGCAGCAGGTCCTTCAGCGTACGAGCGGTTTCTGCAGAGGTCGGCTCAACCAGCCGTCCTGCTTCTCAACCTGGTCACCCTGTTCTTCGTCGTTTTCCACACCATCACATGGTTCAACCTGGCACCGCAGGCGATCGTGGCTCGACTTGGTGGCAAGCGACTGCCTGGCAGCCTGATCGCGGCGTCGAATTACGCAGCCTGGGTCGTGACATCCGTGCTCGTGGGCTGGCTGCTTCTGGGTACTTGAGATGGCCAGGCGACCGCTCGAACCGTTGCTTTGGCTGCTCTTCAGTGCAGGTGGTGTGCTGGCGGCGCTGTTGATCCCGGCGCTCGTTTTTCTACTCGGGGTTGCATTCCCGCTGGGATGGCTGCCGCCGCCGACCCACGCGCATCTCCTCGCGCTAGTAAGCCACCCCATCACGCGCGTGGTGTTGTTCCTCCTCGTCGCGCTGTCGCTCTTTCACTGGGCGCATCGCTTCCGGTATACCCTCTACGACGGACTGCAGATCAAGCACTTGAACGAGTTGGTGAACGGGATCTGCTACGGTGGCGCCATCCTGGGATCGGCGGTGGCAATTTACATCCTGTGGATGATCCCATAGCAGCTGTGATCCCGAAGATAGGATGAAGCGGCTGGTCTCCTCAGTGAGGTGGTAGCTTGCGCTCCACATTACTGAAAACGCGCTCTTGAGGCGCACAGGAGAAGGCCAGGCATGGACTATGGTGCCATCGACCTGCACAAAAAGGAAAGTCAGATTCGGATCGTGACGGAGGGTGGTGAGGCGTGCTGTGCGAAAACTCGGCCGGAACAGGAGCAACGGATAGGCCAAACCTTTGGAATACCGCGGAGCTATCTGCACGGACATTCTGCACTCTCGCGCGCGAGTTCTCGTCACTGAGGCGGCCGGTGCCGCCATCGGGCAGCGAACATCATCACGGACAGGCTCTGCGCGTCTACTCGTGCGAGGTGCGGTCCCCGGTTTTCTCCCGGCTTCGTCTCCAGTCCCACGGGCCGGCGTGTCCCGGTGGTGGGAAGTGTCAGCGGTCGGTGATCAGGCGGCCGCGTCGACTCGCTATTGGCGAGGAACAGGTCAGGTCAACAGTCCTCGACGGTAGCGCTGCGCCACGACGAACAGCTCACGGTCACCCGGCTCGTTAGTCGCCGCCACACTGGACGCGATCGATCGCCGAGCTACTTGACCGGGGCACCGATCCACCACGTGACGCCGTTTTGATCAACGACACCAGCATTCCGGTGTCCGTACGGCTTGTCTTCCGGCGCGCTCTCCGACGTCGCCCCGGCCGCAAGCGCCTTCGCATACGTCGCATCGACGTCCTCAACCCAGAGGTATAGTGCGGCCGGGCGTGACGCCCACTGTCCGCCAGCCTGCGCGAGCATGACCAGGGAGTCGCCGATCTGGAGCTCGGCATGCATCACGGTGTTGTGCTCGTTTCGGTGGCATTGGCGTTCAGTCCCGCCAAGCGCGGTTTTCAGGAACGCCAGTTCAGCGTCTGCGTTGGGAACGACGAGGTACGGCGTCACGGTGCGATAAGTGTCTTTGACTTCGGGCATGGACCTATGGTCTCAAACGGCAGCCTCGCCGGATTGTAGGAATTTGACGTGGTTCTGAAATGGGGTCCGCGAGGCCTGATAGGCGGTCGGTGTGAGCCCTGAGAACGCTCGAAACTCGTGAATGAAATGCGACTGATCGTAGTAGCCGCAGTCCAACGCTACTTGCGCCCAGTCGACTGGCCGGCCGCGATGGGCCCGCGCAACCGCTTGCTGGAAGCGTCGAATCCGACAGTAGCGCTTTGGTGAGACGCCGACCTGGGCCTTGAAGCGCTCGATGAACCGCTTCGCGCTCATGCCGATTGCGTCCGTCACCGCTCCGATATTCGCTACGAGCGGGCTGCGATGGAACGTCGTCAGGGCGGAGCCGACGGCCGGATGAAGGCCGGCGGGTTGCAGCATCTCCTCAAGCGCCGCCTCGATCGCATCGAGCTGCACGTCTGGGTCGCTGCGCTCGAGAAGCTGTTCGCGGAGATCGTTGGTGCGCTGTCGCCCCCAGAGCGACTCAAGGGGTATGTCGGCGTCGCGCGTCTTGTACGCGGGCACCCGCACGAAGGCCGTGGTTCTCCCGGCCCTGAATGCAACGCCAGCGACGTATTCCTGCTCGGACGTGTCGATGATCTGGTGGCGGGACTGCACACCGGCCAGGATCGTTCCAGCTGTGTTGATGCACTGGTGCGGCGGCTCCGAATCGTAGACACGCGTCCGATCTTCTTTCAGATTGATGATCAGCTGCGCGGCACCTGTTGGAAGGATGCGCTCGAGCGAATGCGGACGCGGACCGTCGCGGAACAGCCAAATCGAGGCGACGAAGACGTCGAGGGGCGGTCGCGGAACCCGCCGGTAGTAGTACAACGTCCCTCCTGAATGATCGTACTCACTTGGTGGAAGCTGAGGAACGCATTTCTAGGCCCGCATCGTCGTCTGACTCGACGCGGAAGCCGCGCCGGACGAGGAGAAATATGGCGAGAGCCCGACCATTGGAGCATCACCTGCGAGGACGTGTCGTATCCCTCGAGCGTACGGCCGCTGCCGAGCCGGAGCCGTGACGGGAGAGGGGGGCATGGGCCGTATGGTCAGGCCGCCCGGCGTTCGTAGCGATCATGAAGTCCTCCGACCTGTGTGATCGCCACCACTCGGCCGCGCCTGCCGCTGCAATGGGACGAGGGATAGGCGCACCCTCTTCAACGACAGATGTGTTCGGGTGCTCCCCAAGGAGCCGCCGGAGATGGGCGCGGCTGACAACGATCATGTCATCCAAGCACTCGCGCCGGATGGGTCGGGCGTATGGTATGATGATTTGTCATACCGAGGCCGAATGCCCAAGACAAAGGTCGCACTCACAATCGACAGCGGCTTGCTCGAACGCGTGGATGAACTAGTCGAACGACGACGGTTCCGCAGTCGGAGTCAAGCGGTGGAAGCAGCCCTGGCGGACAAGATGCGTCGTCTGGCACGGACTCGCCTCGCTCGGGAATCGGCGAAGCTCAATCCTCGTGAAGAAGCGCGCCTCGCAGACGAGGCCCTCGTCGATGCGCTCGATTCATGGCCCGAATACTGAGAGGCGAGATTCGCTGGGCGGATCTCAGCCCTGTCCGCGGGCACGAACAAGCAGGTCGCCGCCCTATCCTCATCTTGAGCCACGACGTGTTCAACGAGCGGTCCGGTACCGTGATTGCGGTCGCTCTGACCAGTCAAGAACCGCGCGCCGGATTCCCCCTGACGTTAGAGAGCCACGCTGCCGGCTTGACGAAGCGTTCGTGGATCAAGATAAGTCAAATCCGCACGCTTTCGGTCGATCGCATCAGCCAACGGATTGCGCGCGCCTCGGAAGAGGAGCTCGCCCGTGTGGTCGATGGATTGAACGAGATTCTCGGGTAGACGCACAGAGCCGCCGACGTCGTTAGCAACGTCAACGAATACGCCCACTGGCCAACTGTTGCCCTTTTCTTGCCCTGTGAGTCTTTTGAGTGGGCACGTTGCCCTTCTCTTGTCCTTTCAGCTCCCGAACCGCGCGAATGTCTGAGTCAATTCGGTGATTTTTCCTGGCGAATTCGACTGCCAGTCCGCGAACATCCAAAGGTCGTCCGGCCAACACCCAGAGGGTCGCACAGCGTTTGTCTCCACGAGTCTCACGGGCGATCTTGACGTGAGCAACCGTATGACATTTCATCGGACTGCGCACGCGGTCGCGAACTCTGCAAACCGATCTGCATCTCTCTGGACGGGCGCATGCGGCCGACTCGCGCAGACTCGATTAGCTTTCGTTTCGCCGAAGCGAATCAACTCACCGCGCCAAAGCCGGTTGGGCCTCTCCCAATGGTCCCGAGCTTCGTGAGCACCGCGTCCACGTTCGGCAGGGAGCGGATCCTCAATCGCGAATTCGTACGTCGTAATGAGGATCACATACATTAGATCGCTAAGGGCTGCACGCCATACGCACGCGCGAGATCATTGATGCCCGTCCGAAGCGCCGCCCAAAGTCTCGCCGCCTCCGCACCGTAATTGCCGCGGGCCACCACCTGGTTGATCTTGCGCGCGTCGTCGACCACGCTCTCTACTTGGCCTTTGGTTTCGATCCACTTGTCGGTTGCGTCGAACTTTCTCCGCAGTCGGTTCGTCGACCGATTCAGATCACCGAGCCCCTCGTCCAATGCGTCCTTCTTCGTGTTCGCCTTGGCCTTCTGATTCTCAGTGGCACCCTGGCCCTTGCGACGGCCTGACGCCTGGCCGGTCGATTTGGCGTCGCTCGCGTTCTCTCCCCGCTTCTCGAGATAGTTCCTGAACTCATCGACGCCGTTTTCAACTCTCGTAATCAGGCCGGCGACCTGCGCTTTTGCCATCGACTGAGCGGTCGCTTTACTCGCGGCGGGTCCGATTAGGGCGAGGCCGCCGCAGAGAATAGCGGCGAGAATGGCGGACGTTGATCGATGCATATCCAGGACTCCTTTACTCCATTGTGACCGAGAAGTCTGAGCAATGTACTGCGGGAAGGGTGTGGGCCTCGCATTCGTCGTCACGCGCCCACTCGGCAGCGTAGCTCAGACGCTCGCTGTCACGCAGCGTTGCCCAATCTGAGATTCAGCGAGAGAATCAGCATTTGAAACCCGCATCCGTGAAACAGCGGCGTGAGTCGCATCGTTCTTTGGGGATCACAGCTCATGCTTCCGCGACCGTCTCTCGGTCCTTGAGAGCGCCAACCTTTCGTGCAAGCGCCTCCACATCAACGTCCTTTTCGAGGATCGCCTTGTGCGTGATGTCCATGGTGTAAAACCTCTCCAACCACACCACGCATCCGCTTGCCCCGCGATCGGCGTAGCATCTTGTCGTCGCGCAGGAGTCTTCGGTTGATCCGTGCAATCACGGCCACCAAGCTGACTGACGTTGGGATCTGATCCGCCTCGCTCGCGTGGCCGGCTCCGTGCTCGGTAAAAAGCATTCCGGCGCGGAGCAGGCGCTAACGCGGCGGCTCAGGCCGGGGCATTCCGTTCAGACATTAAGCCGCCTTTCTTGATTCCGCCGGCGGGAAGGGAGTTGTTGACCATCACGTGTGCTTTGCCAATCGTCGCGACAGCGGCATCAACAGCAATAACCCGACGATCGCGACGACGACCACCATGACGACGACGTTCGGGTCGTCGAAGCTTTGGCTGCCGACAACCAAGGCCGCCGCGATATTGCGTTGCGCCGTACCTAGGGCGAGCACCGTTCGTGTGTCGGCTGAGGGTCCGCCAAGCAGCCATCCGATGCCGAAGCCGGCTGCCAAAAAGAGCAATCCAGCCAGGATGCCGCCGGTGCCAAACACCGTCAGGACGCTTCTGACGTTTAGCGCGGTGAGCAGCCCGATCAGCAACATGAGACTCAGGTTGGATGTCTTGTCGAGGGCCGGCTTCACCCGTGCGGCAACCGCCGGGAGCTTGGCGTTCATCCATAACGCGCCAGCCAGCGGCAGCAGCATCAGCACAAACAGTGACCGGGCGATCTTTGCGGAGTCGACCGACACTCCCGGTAGCAGTTGTGGCAGAACAACGGGCATGTACCCGACGGTGACGACCATCAGCAACACCATCAGCCCCACCGCGAACGCCAGGTTTCCTCTCGCAATCTGAGCGAGCTTGGGGAGAAATGGTGCACCGGCAGCGGCCCCCAAGAGCAGCAAACCGACCCCGAGCGGTTGATCAAGCTGAAGGATTCTCGCGAGCACCAGCGCGACAGCTGGCATGACCAGGAAATTCGCAACGAGTGACAGAACGACCAGTCGCAGGTTGCGCAGCGGCCTCGCGATTTGACGAATGTTGAGCCCCAGGCCCATGCCAAGCATGCTCGACAGCACAAAAACGAGCATCGTCACAGAGATAGACGCTTGTTTTAAATCCATCCCCTTTGACTCAACCTAGAAGCTCACGGCACCCGACACCTGCAGCGAGTAACCCTGATAGGACGCACGGTTCGCGAATTCCTCAAAAAACCTGACACCGAGGTTGAACTTCTGCTTGGGAAACACAAAACCGGCCGCGAATCCGATGCCGTTGATCGCGTACCGCTCTTGTGACTGCTCCGGCGTTATTGACGGGCCCGTCTTTGCCGTCGTCTGGCGCTGCTCATAGCCAGCGACGCCGATCTGCACTCCCGATGGGCCCTTTGCGAGGGCAAACGTTCGAAGCAGCGAATAGTCGACGTTAATCGTGTCGCCGGGCTTAGTTCCGGTACCCTCCTGCGTGCTGTGAAACTCGTACAGCTCGAACGTGGAGAGCGTCAACGACTTGTTGGCGGTGAGCTGAAACGTCTGTCCAGATGAAAGCGTGGGTGTCCAGTACCCTGACCCTACGTTGTCGGTCGCGCTGGCGGTGAAGCGGCCGGTGGGCGCGAGGAATCCTGCCAGCGCGCGAAACGACACGCGCTCCTGGTTCCAGCCCAGAATCAGCGGCAGATAATAGGAATCCGCAAATCCGCCGCCGCCGCTCAGTTGTCCGTGGATATCTGATATCAACTGATTCTTCGCGACCGGCAGCGTGGCGACCGCCGAGTAGTGTGCGCCTCCCAGCAACGTTTTCGGGCTGACCCAGACGAACGAGTTCATGTCCATCACAACTGTGTTGAGGCCGGTGACAGGCAGCGTCGATCCATCATTTGCCTTGGATTCGTCGCGAGCATAGAACAGCAACTGATTCGCGTAGGTGAACCCGGGCTCGGGAGTCACGCCTGATCCCACGGCTGTCATGCCGAGCGGGTACACCCCGCGGCTTTGCGCGTGTGCCAGCGTGGGCAGACCCGTCATGTGGACCAACGCGAGCAGCCCCACCAGCGTCCAACGGATCGGCGCCGGCATCATCTCGTCGCAATGTTTTTCCAGAATCGCTCGAGGCTTTCGTCGCCTCCGAACAATGTCGTGAAAATCGTCGAGTCGGCCAAGAGGATGTCTCCCGCCCGATCGCCCTTCGGCGGCATCCAGAGGAACATGTTGAACTCGCGGTTCCCCGCCTGTGTGAATGGGTGTGGTTTAGAAAGGTCGATCGGCTGCCGCGCCAGCAGGTGGATCGCCGACGTGTCGCTCGTCGTCACAGCGTAATGGGGAAGGTGCGGATGAAAGTTGAACGTTTGCACGCCCTCCAGCCAATGGCGCGTATCCAGATCCTCGGTCTTGACGAGCGGCTGCAGACGATTGGTAGCGGCGATTGTGGCTGGACGCAGGCCGTACCGGTTTTCGACCGGAACGCCAAGCCCTTTCATCAGCGACCGCGTGTATCGTCCGAACCGCTGCTGCCGGGGGACGAGTGGGTCGCCGTGGTGCGCGTACTCCATGGCGCGTTCCTTCAGATCGCTCGAGACCCCAACATCGTGATGAGGTCCGAGTATCAGACAGGTACCGTCGCGGGTCAGAAATTGCTTCAACGAGGCGATTTCCTCTGGCGCCGCTTCCTGTTCGGTGACGAGATGATCCAGGCCGAAGACCATCATGGTATCGGTGTCATCGAGGACGCCCGCGTCGATGGGGAGCTTCTGGCCAGCCTGGTCGATGCGCTGGTAGACAGCGACTGGGTGTCCGGTCAGCTCGCCGACGAGTTGCTGAAAGCGGAGCAATGAGAGATGAAACAGTTCGAGCGTTCCGGCGATCCCCTGCAGAAACATCTGTGCCGAGAACTCAGGTGTCTCGTAATGTGGCCACGCGACGCGGCGAACCTCGGTGATGGTGGAGAAACGGTTGTCCATCTCCGTGACATCCCGGTTAGCCTCCCACGGGTAGCTCCACGTCCAGTAAATGCTGAAACGCCGTTTGCCCGGCGTGTAAGGCCTGGGGACCTGCACCTGGTTGTAGGTTCTGGGGCTGGTTTTCGATCTCATGACACCTTCTCCGAGTGGCCGCGTGCGAGAAACCGGAGGGCCCTGATGCCCGGAAGGAAGAAGTACGCGCCGCCCCGAATCGTCGTGAAGGAGGGAAGACCCTTGATCCGTTTCCGAATCGGCCGGTTTGGAATCGTCATATCAAACGTGCCATCTTGCGTGCCAACAATCGGGTCGCGCTCATTGCCGAGGTCCTTGAACGTCGGATCGTTCACCCAGACATTCATCGCGAACTCGAACTGGCGAATCAAACTCGCACAGCCGATGAACGCGGCAATGCCACGCTCAACGCCGTCCTCGGGCGCCCCTTCCGGCAGAGGCGGACCGTAGGTGCCGCCTCGACGAATCATTTTGCGGCGCGACATGTTTTCTGCGGTATCGCGCGGGTTCATGCGGCGGATGTGGGACCCGATCGGGCATCGGTAGCCGTGCGGGTCAGCGTCTTTGTACAAGAAATCGTTGGTGCGTTGCAGATCGCCGCCCAATACCGGATCGTCCTTGTCCGGAGCGAGCACGAGCGGCGCGCCGCTCCGCCAGCGTCCCATCAGCTTGGCGGCCAGACGCTCTTGCTGATCGGATGTCTCGGCTTGTTGCCGCAGAAAGTCACGAAACGCGCCGACGTGTTCTTCCATCCGCAAATAGGCGAGATAGCTGCCGTTGCGGGACAGCAGCTCAGGTTGCGGCAGCGGCGTCATCATTCCGCTTTCGTCGGTGTAGCCGAGAAAGAATTCGCCAGCCTTGATCGCTGGACCGGACCCCGGCGTTGGCTGTTCGCCCGTCCCCTCGATCACGGGCTGCGACAAGCGATCCCGATAACCGAAATGCTCGCGCGCAACGCCATCAAACGGCGGCAGCGCCTCGAGATTCAACGACGAGAGGACGTGGACACCTGTCAGCGTCGAGAGATATCGACGATGCTCCTGTTCGCAACGATCACGCTCCGCAACATCGCGGGCGAACAAGATGATGATGGCATGCAGTGCGGGGCTCGTCAGATCGCCGATCCAGTGGTCGGGGTGATTGGCGCCGACGCTTCCCAGAATGTCGGCTCTTGCGACCATCCCCTGACGAAACTCCTCGGGAAACGTTGACAATGATGCTTCGTTGACGCCGAGTCCTCGCAGACCGTTGAACGTGAAGGCGATAGTGACCCATCGAGCATCAGGTGAAGCCGAGCCGACGGATCGTCCTGTCCCAACTTTGTCTACCAACCCGGCAAGCCACGTCCGACCCGCGCCCGGATTCTGGAAGCTCAGAAACTCGTAGCGCGCCGCGAGCGCGGGAGTTCGTGTCAGCAGAAAATGCTGAATATCGTCCAGGTCCAGCGTGTGCGACATCGCCGTCCTACTGCATCTGGTCGAGCATGGTCGAGAACGCTTGCTTCAGTGCGAGCGCTTTCTTGATCTCGCCGGCCGACACGTACGGATACTCGCCGTATTCCAAGAAGCTCGGACACTGGTGATCGCGAAAGAACTTGATGACGGCTGCGAGGTTCGTCTTCCAGTCCTCGGGCCATCCTTCGAGGTTAACAAAAACGGTTGTGATGCCGGTCTTCACGAAGAGGGCCACTGCGTCCTCGAGGTATTTGTCGAAATCGGTGTCGAAGATGCCCTGATACATGAAGTGCAGCCCCGAGCCGACGTCGAACAGGACCCAGCGGAGGTAGTGGAGCTGCAGTGGCGCGAGAACTGAAGGATCGCCCTTCACCGCTTCCTCAATGCTCTTCCCATAGTCGCGGATCGCCTGCTCCTGGCCGGGCTTGACCTTTGCTACGACTGAAAACCCGTAACAGGCAGGAGTCTTGGGGAAGATCGGACCGAAACGTCCCAACTCCTTCTTGAAGTACCCCTCTTTCGGGATCGCCATCGCCGCTGGCTTCGTCCAGTCGGCCCCACTTGCCGCCACGCGTGCAGGCGCTGCCGCCGATTCGCTA
>Ga0310913_10001121_pt1 | contig 13428 bp, 13 predicted proteins | sample GREbulkMGOX082_FD_203447 | JGI IMG/M metagenome (GOLD analysis project Ga0310913, IMG submission 203447) | Lab enrichment of tropical soil microbial communities from Luquillo Experimental Forest, Puerto Rico - GRE.bulkMG.OX082 | ecosystem: Environmental > Terrestrial > Soil > Tropical forest >...
TTTGACGCCGTTGGAGAGCCGAGACGAGTTGACCATTTCGGCCATCTGCACGAAACCGCGGTCGAGCCGGCCGACCGCATAGGCGATCGCGCCTTCGAGCTTGATCTCGCCGGAGGCCATCGAACGGGTGCCAAGCTTGTCCTTCAGCCGCACGATCCGGTAATGATTTTGCGAGCCGTCGTCGAGAAAGCGCGGCATCAGGAACAGGCCGACGCCACGCGTACCCGGAGGCGCTCCTTCCGGGCGCGCCAACAGCATCACCACTTTTGCATCTGCGTTGGAGCAGAACCACTTCTCGCCATGAAGGCGCCAGTGATCGCCTTCGTGCACCGCCGTCGTGGTGAGCGTGCCGACGTCGGAGCCACCCTCCTTCTCCGTCATGAACTGGCCGCCCTGGGTCAGCTTCTCCATGTCCGTCTGGGTGAGAGCGTCCAGATATTTTTCTTTCAGCGCTTCGCTGCCGAAATTGGCGAGCAGCTTTGCGCAGCCATCGGTGACGTTGATGGGACAGCCGAGGCCGAACTCGGCCTGGTTGAACAGGAAAGTGAAGGCGTGCTTGGCGACGACCGGATACTTGTCCGGCCAGCCCAGAATGCCCTTGCGGATCGACATCGCGTGAATACCGAACTCGCCGAAGGCGGCGCGCTCGAGCTCGCGATAGGCCGGATGATATTCGATCCACTGCACGTCGCGGCCGAACCGGTCGCGCTGATGCAGGATCGGCGTGTGACGGTCGGCAAGCCGCGCGCATTCGTCAAGGTGACCGCCGGCCAGCGCGCCGAGCCTGTCGAGATGCGGCTCGATATGGCGAAACAGCGCATCGTTCAGATGGATGTGAAGCAGGTCGGTCAGCGCGGGATCGGCGAGGTAAAAATTCATGCCCGATGTGTCGGGCGCGAGCAACCCGGATTCATGCGACTTGCCCGCCACGTCGTGCTTGAGCGGCTGGTGCATTTTCGAATCTCCCTGGTCGGTTCCGCCCTGTCTTGCCGGCTTTGGATGATGTAGATCGTGTTCCACGAGACGCGCGGCGCGTGAAGCCGTCACAAGCTCAGGGAGGCATGATCCTATGGCTGACCTCTATCGCATCTTCGGCGCCGAGATGTCGCCCTATTCGGTCAAGGTGCGCTCGTATTTTCGCTACAAAGCCATTCCGCATCAATGGATTTTGCGTAACGCGGCAAGCCGGGCCGACTACGAAAAGCACGCCAAGGTGCCCATCATCCCGCTGGTGGTGACGCCGCAAGGCATTGGCATCCAGGATTCCACCCCGATCATCGACCAGATGGAGAAGCTCTATCCGGAGCCTTCGATCCATCCCGAGGATAACGTTGCGCGTTTCGTCTCCGTGCTGATCGAGGAGTTCGGCGACGAGTGGGGCAACAAATGGATGTTTCACTACCGCTGGAACCGCGACGTCGACCAGATCTCGTCCGCCGGGCGGATCGCGCGTATGCAAGCCCCTCACGCGGGCGAGCAGGACCATGCCGGCCTTACCGACAAAATCCGCACGCGCATGACGGGCCGGGTCTGGTTCGTCGGCTCGAACGCCGAAACCGCGCCGCTGATCGAAGCCGGCTTTGCCCAGATGCTCGCTTTGCTCGAAGAGCACCTCGCCAGCCGACCCTATCTGTTCGGCGCGCGCCCCGCTTACGGCGACTTCGGGCTGTGGGGACAGTTTTATCAGATGTGGAGAGATCCGACGGCCGGCGCGCTGATCGAAGGCGACGCGCCGCATGTGCTCGACTGGATCCATCGCATGCTTTTCCCCCGCGCCGACGGCCCCTTCGAAGGCTGGGCCACGTTGCAGTCGACGCTCGCGCCGATCCTCAAAGCTCAGGTCGGCGGAAAATTCATGCCCTGGACGCTGGCAAACGAGAAATGTCTTGCCGAGGGCAAGGATGAATTCACCGTGCAGCTTGGTGGCGAGACCTGGACGCAGAAGCCGCAGAAATATCATGCGCGCGCGCTTGCGATGCTGCGCGCAAAATATGCAGAGCTGCCGGACAAGGCCGTGCTCGAACCGGTGCTGCGAGAGGCGGGTTGTCTGGACGGATTGCGGACCTAGATACTCTCGACGGAGAGGAAAGGAAGTCACATGGAAACGCCAATCTACAAGACTGCTCTCATCGTCGGCGTGGGCGAAGGCCTGAGCGCATCGCTGACGCGGCTGTTCGCCCGCGAGAAGATCAATGTCGCGCTCGCTGCGCGCAAGATCGAAAAGCTCGGCGCGCTTTGCCGCGAGACCGGCGCACGTGCCTATGCCTGCGATGCGGCTGATGCCGACCAGGTCGAACGCCTGTTTGGCCTTGTGGAGCGGGAGATCGGCGCGCCTGACCTTGTGGTCTACAATGCCGGCGCCCGCGCGCGCGGCGCGTTTGTCGATCTAGTTCCGGCGGAGGTTGAGCAGGCCCTGCTGATCAGCGCGTTCGGCGGCTTTCTTGTGGCCCAGCAGGCGGCGCGGCGCATGCTGCCGAACAAGCACGGCGCGATCCTCTTCACCGGCGCCTCAGCAAGCGTCAAGGGCTATGCGCAATCCTCGCCCTTTGCGATGGGCAAGTTCGCATTGCGGGGACTTGCGCAGTCTTTGGCGCGCGAATTGTCGCCGCAGGGCATCCACATCGGACATTTCGTCATCGACGGCGGTATCCGCAGCGCCGCACGCCAGGACCCGCCCGATCGGCCGGATTCATGGCTCGATCCGGACGCAATCGCCCTGAGTTACTGGAACGTATTGCAACAGCCGCGCAGCGCCTGGACCTGGGAAATCGAGCTGCGACCGTGGGTGGAGAAGTTCTGACGTTGAGGGAACGATGCCGCGCTCATCGAAGCGGGCAACCGCTGTTTCGCTAGCCTGCGACCACCGGGGTCAACGCCGCGTTCTGCGCCGCGATCCGCCAGCTCGCGCATGGAATCTCTTCAGGCGCAACGGCGATCTCCTTGGTGAAGCGCACCAGCTTCCAATCGTCCGGATTCTTGGTGAAGGCAAAGCCCGACTTGCGCGCCAACGCAATCATGCTCTGATTGGAGCGCAGCGTGTCGCCGAACAACCGCTCCGCGCCGAATGCAGCGGCGCGACATTCCAGATTCTTCAGAAGCGCCGAGCCGATGCCAGACCCTTGCCAACGATCCTCGATCGACAGGCCAAATTCGAAACTGCCGTCCGCGGGATTAAAGATGTAGCGGGCCTCGCCGACGATGGTCTCGAACCCGTCGACCTGGACCGTCGCGATCACGGTAAAGCCGTCGCGCTCGCTGACATGGGTGAAATTGTCGAGTACCGGCTTCGGCAGCTCGCTCATCGCGCCCAGAAAACGGTTGTAGCGGGAGCGGGACGACAGCGAGCGAAAATAGTTCTGCAGCTCTTCGGCATCGCGCGGCTCGACAAAACGTACCGTGATCGGGTCGCCGCGGCGCGAGCGCAGGACGTCGGAATATTGTTTGAGGTCGTCGAACCGAAGCCTGGTCATGGCAAACTCCCGCTCTTCAGGAAAGAAATGGCCGGCGCCCCCTGTCGAGGCGGCGCCGGCATTGGCGGCTCATCAAGCCCGCCAGAAGGGCTTCTCGGCTTCGCGAGCGACGTCGCTCCACGACAGCCCGACATCGTGCAGGTCCCGGTCGGTCCATTGGGTGAGCTCGCGGCGGGTCTCGTAACGCTGCCGCCACGTATGAATGGTCTCGCTCAAATGGGCCAAAATGCCCAGACCATGATGATTTGTCATCGTTTGGTGCGTGTAGGTAGACATTTTCGGCTCCTAAAGCTAATCTTTCGCAGCCAATATCTGAGCTATTGGACCGTTCCGCAAACGACACTTTGTACCGCTTCGCATGAAATAAGCTCATGAATTGGATCACCGCATCGTGACCGCCAGGCTGCCCTCCCTCAACGGTCTGCGCGCGTTCGAAGCCGCCGCGCGGCATTTGAGCTTCACCCAGGCCGCCTCCGAGTTGAACGTGACCCAGACGGCGATCAGCCATCAGATCCGGCGGCTGGAGGAGGAGCTTGGCGTCCGACTGTTCATCCGGAAGAACCGGGCGCTGGCTCTGACGCCGAAGGCGCGCGACTACCTCCCGGGCGTGCGTGCCGCCTTCAACGATCTGAGGCTTGCGACCGATAGGTTGTTGCGCAAGGACGACGACCATGTCCTGACCGTCTCGACGCTCGCCTCGCTCGCGGTCAAATGGCTGCTGCCGCGGCTGTCGACCTTTCAGGAGGCGCACCCCAAGATCGACGTCCGCATCACGACCTCCGCCAATCTCGTGGATTTCAAAAGCGGCGATGTCGATGCCGCGATCCGCTACGGCCGCGGCCATTGGCCGGGCCTGCGCGCCGACTGGCTGATGGCAGACGAGCTGTTTCCCGTCTGCAGCCCCCAGCTCTTGAATGGCAAGCGGCCGCTGCGGACGCCGGAAGACCTGAAAGATCATGTGCTGCTGCACACCACCGGCGGCAACAACGACGATTGGCGGCTGTGGTTGACGGCGGCCGGGCTGCCCACCGACATTTCGAAGCAGCCGGGCATCACCTTCGACCTGAGCCTGATGACCGTGCAGGCCGCCATCGACGGCATCGGGGTCGCAGTCGGCCGCACCTCCTATGTCCAGGACGACGTCGCCAAGGGCCGCCTTGTGGTTCCCTTCAAGATCACGCTGCCGGCGGATGCCGGGTTCTATCTGGTTTCGCCGGAAACGGCCGACCCGCCCAAGCTCAAGGCATTCCGGGAATGGCTGCTCGCATCCGCGAAGAACAAATCCTGAAAAACCATCCGTCCCGCACGCATTAGCCCAATGATCGATGGTTTTCCGGTTGGTGGCGGTGCAAGGCCGTGGCAAAGTTGACCAAACAACTGTCGGCTGGCGAGTTTCCTCAACCGGCCAAATCGCAAACCGGGGGAGAAACCGCAATGTCGCAGACCGCAACCGCGCAACCACCGACCGTCAAGTCGCGCATCGGCGCCATGCTGCGCGCCACCAGCGGCAATTTCCTCGAGCAGTTCGATTTCTTCCTGTTCGGCTTTTATGCGAGCGCGATCGCCAAAGCATTCTTCCCGTCCAGCAACGAGACCGCGTCCCTCCTCAACACCTTTGGCGTGTTCTGGCTGGGCGCCCTGATGCGCCCGGTGGGCGCGATCGTGCTCGGTGCCTATATCGACAAGATCGGGCGGCGCCAGGGTCTGATCGTGACGCTCGCCATCATGGCCGTCGGCACCGTCGTCATCGCATTCTGTCCGAGCTACGCCACGATCGGAATTGCGGCGCCAATCATCGTTCTGGTCGGCCGGCTGCTGCAGGGCTTTTCCGCCGGCGTCGAGCTCGGCGGCGTTTCAGTCTATCTGTCCGAGATCGCGACGCCCGGCAATCGCGGCTTCTACACCTCGTTCCAGTCGTCGAGCCAGCAGGTTGCGATCTTCGTCGCGGCCATCATCGGCTACATCCTGAGCGAGTCGATGCCGGCGGAAACGGTTACCGCCTGGGGCTGGCGCATTCCATTCTTTATCGGCTGCCTGATCATCCCGCTGATCTTCCTCCTGAGGCGGACACTGGAGGAAACGCCGGAATTTCTGGCGATGAAAAAACATCCCACCGCGGGTGAGGTGTTTGCCTCGGCCCTTGCCAACTGGCGCATCGTCATCCTCGGCATGATGATCGCGGTCCTGACTACCACGACCTTCTATTTCATCACCGTGTACACGCCGACCTTCGGCAAGACCGTACTGAAGCTCTCCACGGCCGACGCCCTGATTGTTACTCTTCTGGTGGCGGTCACGAATTTCATCTGGAATCCGGTCGGCGGCGCGGTATCCGACCGGATTGGCCGCAAGCCGGTGCTCCTGACCATCGCCGGACTCTCCTTTGTCACCGCCTATCCTGCGCTGCACTGGCTCGTATCCGCCCCGAGTTTTGGCAAGCTGCTCGCCGTGCAGATGATGTTCTCGTTCTACTTCGGCACCTATAGCGGCACCATGCTGGGCGCACTCGTCGAGATCGTGCCGAAGCATGTGCGTACCACCTGCTTCTCGCTCGCTTTTGCGCTGGCGGCAGCCTTGTTCGGCACTTTTACGCCGTTCGCTGCGACCTGGCTGATCGACAAGACCGGCGACAAGGCCTCTCCCTGCTACTGGCTGATGTTCGGCGCGTCGCTCGGCATCATCGCGGCGCTTACCGTCTATCGCGGCGGCAGAACGATCGAGGCGCGCGAGGCCGTTACCGCCTGATGCTTCCCGGATCGCCGGCCGGGCGCCCGCCCGGCCGGTTTCGCATTCCATGCCGATAAGATAACAAGCCTGCATGGTCGACTTTAACCGCAAATACGACGTGCTGGTGATCGGCGGCGGCAATGCCGCCTTGTGTGCGGCGATCAGCGCCAGGCGAACCGGCGCATCCGTCCTGGTCCTGGAGGGTGCCCCGAAATTCTATCGCGGCGGCAATACCCGCCACACCCGCAACATGCGCTGCGCCCATGACGCGGCGACCGACATCCTGACCGGACCCTATCCCGAACAGGAGTTCTGGGAAGACCTCCTGCGCGTCACCGGCGGCGAGACCGACGAGGAACTCGCGCGGTTGATGATCAGGGAGTCCAAGGACATCCTGAACTGGATCGTCGAACAGGGCGTGCGCTGGCAGCCTTCGCTCGGCGGGACGCTCAGCCTCGGCCGCACCAACTCCTTCTTTCTCGGCGGCGGGCGCGCAATGCTGAACGCGCTCTACCTCACGGCCGAGGAACTTGGCGTCGACATCCTCTACGACGCGGAGGTCAGGGATCTCGACATCGTCGACGGCATGTTTCTGTCGGCAAGTCTGAAGCACGACGGCGAACATCTGACGGCACGCGCTGCGACGCTCGTTGCCGCCGCCGGAGGCTTTGAGGCCAATATCGAATGGCTGAAGCAATATTGGGGCGAGGCTGCCGACAATTTCCTGATCCGCGGCACGCCCTATAACCGCGGCTCGATCCTGAAGATGCTGCTCGCGAAGGGCGTGCAGGAGATCGGCGATCCCACCCAGTGCCATGCGGTCGCGATCGACGCGCGCGCGCCGAAATTCGACGGCGGCATCATCACACGGCACGATTCGGTCGTGTTCGGCATTGTCGTCAACAAGCACGCCCAGCGATTTTACGATGAAGGCGAGGACATCTGGCCGAAACGCTACGCGATCTGGGGCCGGCTGGTGGCGGCGCAACCCGACCAGATCGCCTACATCATCTTCGATTCGAGCGTGGTGACGAGCTTCATGCCGACGCTGTTCCCGCCGATCGCGGGCGGCACGGTCGGCGAGCTTGCCAGCAAGCTGCAGCTTGATCCGGCTGCATTGGAAAAGACCGTTGCCGACTTCAACGCCGCGGTGCGCCTCGGCACTTTCGACCACACCATCCTCGACGATTGCCGCACCGAAGGCCTGACGCCCGCGAAGACCCATTGGGCGCGCAGGATCGAGACGCCGCCTTACCTCGCCTATCCGGTGCGGCCCGGCATTACCTTCACCTATCTCGGCACGCGGGTGAACAGAGAGGCACGCATACTGATGAAAGACGGCAAGCCGTCGGCCAACATGTTCGCCGCCGGCGAGATCATGGCCGGCAATGTGTTGGGCAAGGGTTATGCGGCCGGCATCGGCATGACCATCGGCAGCGTGTTCGGCCGGATCGCCGGACGGGAGGCAGCGAAAAATGCGAAAAATTGAGGGGCACCATTTGTCGGGAGGAGCCATGTCACGACTCGTTGTCGTATCGGTCGCCGCGACCTTGATGGCGGCCCTGCCCGCGCGCGCGGAAGAGCCGATCGCGCTGCGTGACATGGGCTCGTTCCATGTCGGCGGACGGCTGGTCGAGATTTCCGGCAAGCCCGTGCACGAGGTCACGTTCACGCCGGGCGGCGTGCCCGCCAAGATCGACCCGAACGGGACCTATCAGGTCGAGCAGATGTACGTGCAGTATTTCCTGCCGGCGAACGAACGCGGCGCTTATCCGCTTTTGCTCTGGCACGGCGGCGGGCTGACCGGCGTCACCTATGAAACCACGCCCGACGGCCGCGAAGGCTGGCTCAATTATTTTCTGCGCAAGGGCTTTAGCGTCTACAACTCCGACGCGGTGGAGCGCGGGCGTGCGGGGTGGGCACAATATCCCGACATCTTCAAGAGCGAGCCGATCTTTCTCACCACCTCCAATCCGTTCGAGCGTTTTCGCATCGGCGACGGCCCGAACTCCTACGATCCCGATCCGGGCAAACGCAAGCTGATGCCCGGGAGCCAGTTTCCGAACGAGGGCTACGACAATTTCGTCAAGCAGAGCGTGCCGCGCTGGACCACCAATGACGACGCGACGATCGCCGCTTATATCGCCGAGATCGACCGTATCGGCCCCTGCATCATCCTGTTCCACAGCCAGGCCGGCACCTTCGGCTTCAAGGCTGCGCAGGCGCGGCCTGACAAGGTCAGGGCATTGATTGCGGTCGAGCCGGCCGGCGTCGGCGATCCCGCCAAGGTGGACGTGCTGAAAGGCATCCCGACGCTGTTCATCTATGGCGATTACATCGAGCGCGATTCGCGCTGGCCGAAGATCCGTGCAACCGGGATTGCCTTTGCCGACAGCATGAAGGCCGCCGGCGGCAGCGTCGACGTCGTCGATCTGCCCAATGCCGGGATCCATGGCAATTCGCACATGATGATGATGGACAAGAACAATCTCGAGGTCGCCGCGCTGATCCAGAATTGGCTGGAGGGCAAGGGCCTTGTGAAGAAACCTTGAGCGCCCATGCACGGAAGCCAGATACTCGACGAGGCCGACCGTCTGATGACGGTCTGCAATTCCTGTCGCTATTGCGAGGGGCTGTGCGCGGTGTTTCCCGCGATGGAAATGCGGCGTGCCTTCTCCGACGGCGACCTCAACTACCTCGCCAATCTCTGCCACGCCTGCGGCGCCTGTTACGTCGACTGCCAATTTTCGCCGCCGCATGAGTTCAACGTCAATGTGCCCAAAACGCTCGCGATCGCCCGCGCGGAGTCCTACGCCGCCTATGCGTGGCCGCGCGCGCTGTCCGGGCTGTTCGCGCGCAACGGGCTTCTGATCAGCGCGATCGCGGCGCTGAGCGTCGCCGCCTTCATCTTCGGCTTCGCCGCGTGGAACGACAGACAGGTGCTTTATGGCGTTCACACCGGCCCCGGCGCGTTTTACGCGTTGATGCCGCACGAGGCGATGGCGGTTCTGTTCGGCGCCGCGTTTCTCTACGCCATCCTCGCGCTCATGATGGGCGTGCGCGCGTTCTGGCGCGACATCGGCGAACCCGTCAGGATGCGGACCGGCCTTGCTTCGCTCTGGCAGGCGATTCGCGACGCCGCAAGCCTGCGTTATCTCGATGGCGGCGGCGTCGGCTGCTTCGACGGCGAGGACCAGCCGACGAAGCGCCGCAGGACGTTTCACCATCTCACTTTCTACGGCTTCCTCCTGTGCTTCGCAGCGACCTGCGTTGCGACGCTGTATCACTATCTGCTCGCGCGCGAGGCGCCGTATGCGTGGTGGGACTTGCCGGTTGTGCTCGGCACGCTCGGCGGCATCGGACTTCTGGTCGGACCAGCGGGGCTCTTGATGCTGAAAGCGCGGCGCGATCAGGTGCTCGTCGATCAGGCCAGCGCCGGCATGGATACCGCCTTCCTCGTCATGCTGTTTTTGACCAGCCTGACGGGCATTGCGCTTCTGGTCTGCCGGGACACGGCGACGATGGGCCCGCTGCTCGCGCTGCATCTGGGCGTCGTGTTCGCGCTGTTCATCACCCTGCCCTACGGCAAGTTCGTGCACGGCCTCTATCGCTTCGCAGCCTTGGTGCGCTACGCGCGGGAGCGGCAGGAGATGGCGAAGGGCGTGGCGACGGAATAGTCGCGGCGCGCTACAGCTCGACGACCACGTAATCGCTTTCGACCTTCACGGGAATCGTCTCGGCGACATAGGGCCCCTTCACGACGGCGGCGCCGGGTTCGACATTCACCGGATACGCCTTCACGCGGAAGCGGCGGGGATCGCAATAGGATTGCCCGGTACGGATGTCGAACTCCCAGCCGTGCCACGGGCAGCGGATGATCTCGCCGAGCTTCGTATATTCGATCTCGCCGGGATTTCTGGATTGCGCGAGCCCGATCAGCGGACCTTCGCAGAGGTTGGCGCCCTGGTGCGGGCAGCGGTTCAGAAGGCCGAAGAATTCGCCCTTGATGTTGAAGATCGCGATCGGACGGCCGTCGATCTCGACGAATTTGCGCGTACCCGGCGGCAGTTCATCCACCGGCGCGATGACGTGACGAGCCATCAGGCGAGCCCGTAAACCTTCTTCGCATTACCGAGATAGAACGCCTCGCGGTTGGCGTCGTTGACGCCTGCCGGCAACACGCGCGAGGGGTCGTCGAAATCCCAATGCGGATAGTCGGTCGCAAACAGCAATTTGTCCCAGCCGATCCACTCGATCACGTCGAACAGATGATCGCGCCGCTCCGGGTCTTCCATCGGCTGCGTGGTCCAATAGATGTGGTCGCGGATGTACTCCGAGGGCGGCCGCTTCACATGCGGCACTTCGCTGCGCAAGCGCTGCCATACCGTGTCGAGCCGCCAGGCGAGCGACGGCGCCCAGCCGAAGCCGGCTTCGATCATGACCATGTTCAATTTGGGGAAGCGCTCGAACACGCCTTCCAGCACGAGACTCGCGAGCACGGTCTGCTGGCACTGCGAGTGGCCGACCATCTCCTCGATATAAAAGCTCGGCCAGCCCGACGCGGTGATCGGATTGCCGCCGAAGCCGAACGCATGCACGCCGACCGGCAGGCCCGCCTCCTGCGCCGCCTCATAGATCGGCCAGTAGCGGCGCTGGCCGAGCGGTTCGACATTGCGGCTCAACAGCAGCACCTGCACGAAATTCTTGTCGCCCGCGCGTTTCCTGATTTCCTTTGCAGCGGAGGGACCATCCTCATTGGCGACGACGATCGAGCCCTTCAGGCGCGAGTCCTTGCCCGTCCATTTGTCGATCTGCCAGTCGTTGATCGCAGAACAGATTGCCGCCGCAAGGTCGTGATTGCGGATGCCCTGCCCCGTGTTGAGCGGATTGAGCACGCCGAGCACCACATTGTTGGGGTCGAGATGCTGCTTCTGCATGAAGGAGAGCGAGGAGCCCTGCGGCCCGCCTTCCGGCGGATAGGCATCGCGGCGGGAGGCATTGGGTTGCGCCTTTGGATAGGGCGGGCCCTCCATCATGCCCTGGTAGGGATGCTTGTCGTAAATCTCGAGATGCTCGTGCCAGCGCCTGGCGAGAAACGGATAAAGCTCGGTCTTGGTGGCGCGCGCCGGATGGATGTCGCAATCGGCAATCGCGGCCTTTGCGGCGACGGATGACGCGGCCTCAGGGCGTTCCCGGACCTGGATGTTCATGGCGTCATCTCCTTATTTCTTCGGCATTTTCCAAAAAAATCACGCCGCGACTTTCAACCGGCCGTAGGTCGCAAGCGGATTGTCGATCATGATCTTGCGGACGAGATCGGACGATAATCCATCAGGCAGCGCCGCGTTGCCCTCGAATTGCCAATGCGGATAGTCGGTCGAGAATAGGAGCAATTCGTCCGACTGCATATGGTCAAACAGCCGGTTCAGGACGTCGGGTTCCGGCGGCGCATCGATGGGCTGCAGCGAGAAGCGGATATTGCTGCGCACAATCTCCAACGGCGCACGGTCGACCCACGGGGTTTCCATCCGCTGCGCGCCTTGCCGTGGGACCCGCTCGCACATGTCAAAATTGCGGCAAACGGTGTGGTCCTCAAGGACTTGAGATCAGCAGCGGACGAAGCGGACCGAAAAGGTCGCGAAGAAGTTCTCGACGCGGCAGCTCTTTGACGGGCGTGTCCTCATAAACGCCTTGCGTCTGCTTTGAGGCACAAACCGGAAAACATTTGCTCAGTCTGATCCTTACCGCTTTTGACCCCAAGTCGACATTGGACCGGGTTCAGCTCGCGGCCCTTCCCGAGTGCCAGGTTGATTCCGTACTATGCGCTACGCCAAAACTGCGAGAGGCTCTCATGAGGCGGCGGGACTTCGTTACCATTCTCAGTGCCTTCCTGGGAGGTGCAGCGCTGGCGCGCCCCGGCTTCGCGCAAAAAGCTCAGCGAAGTTACCGTATCGGGCAGCTACTGGCATCGCCAACATCAGAGGCGCTCAGGCTTAGCGCTCCATTCATGCCTACGTTGGCGGAGCAAGGAATCGTCGAGGGTCGCAACCTGATTGTGGATACGCGGTCCGCCGAGGGGCAGCTTGACCGGCTACCGGCACTGGCCGCGGAACTCGTCGCCCTTAAGCCTGATCTCATCGTCGCGCTACCCGCACCAGCGACTGCAGCAGTGAAGGCGCTGACGTCCGACATCCCGATCGTGTTCGCCTTTGTGAACGACCCGATCGGACTTCATTTTGCAGCGAGTTTGAATCGGCCTGGTGGAAATCTGACCGGCCTGTCCAATTTCAGCGTGGCAATTGCCGCCAAGCGGGTCGAGCTTTTACGTGAAGCGTTTCCCGACCTGCGCCGTCTCGCAATATGGCAGAACTCGACGGCCGTTAACGATGCGATCGAGCTCGCCGAGTACAAGCGCGCCGCCAACCTATACGGAATGGAGGTGCTCGCCATCGACGCCCGAAACCCCGGTGAATACGAGGCCGCGGCAGTACAGAGCGATCAATGGAAGGCTGACGGGTTGTGTATGACATCCAATCCACCCGCATTCGTCAACAGGCGCATCATTATCGAACTCGCCGCGCGTCTAGGTAAGCCGACGATCTATTGGAACACGATCTTCGTGGAGGACGGCGGCCTCATCTCGTATGCCGTGAACTTTCAGGATCTTGCCCGCCGGGCCGCCATCTATGCCGCAAAAATCCTACGCGGGGCGGCTCCAGGAGAATTACCGATTGAGCAGCCGACGAAGTTCGAACTTGCCATCAACCAGCGTACTGCAAAAACGCTCGGCATTGTGTTTCCGCAATCGATCTTGATACGCGCCGACAAAGTGATCGAATAAGCACGGCGATATCAGCCCTTGGCACTGAATTGCTGAGCGCTGATGAGGTGATTGCATAAGGACGCACTTGCTGCGCTGCACGAGTCCGCTTGTGCCCGAAGCGGCGGTCGCGGAATGTCTGCTCTTGCGCCGCTGTTGGGGGGCTAAGCGGACATCAGCCGCACTCTTGATTTATGAGTACACGCCCTAGAGGGCGTGTACTCATAAAAGGCGATGTCCGCTTTCGGCGGAAAGCCGACGCCTTGTGCTCGCTCTGATGATTTCGGCTTTTGACCCGAGGCGGACACGAGCTCAGGATTGCTGCTGTGCAAACTCAGCCCTGAACCCCATTTCGCCGGTCGCATTTCCCTGCTGTAATCAGGGTGGTTGCAAGCCGCTCGTGTGGTTCCG
>Ga0310913_10001127_pt1 | contig 13409 bp, 10 predicted proteins | sample GREbulkMGOX082_FD_203447 | JGI IMG/M metagenome (GOLD analysis project Ga0310913, IMG submission 203447) | Lab enrichment of tropical soil microbial communities from Luquillo Experimental Forest, Puerto Rico - GRE.bulkMG.OX082 | ecosystem: Environmental > Terrestrial > Soil > Tropical forest >...
CACTTGGAGAATATTTCGCCGCCCTTATCGACGCGTATGCCGTTCCCAACGTCGTAGCTGAGCACCACGTCGAAACGCGGCAGCAACACCCCAAGCAGGAAATCCGACAATCCACCTAGACGCGGCAGCGGGGGCGGGGGAAGAACCATGCGGTCGCTGATGTTACCGTAAATGATAAACTGATTGGCGGCATTACTCTCGTAAAGCTCGGCGAGAGAGCGCGCCCACCCGGGAAGCGCCGGGCCCCGCTGAGAAGCGGGCGGATGAGGAGGGGTGCTCATCAGGAGCGCTCCGCGGTTGCGCTTCCGCCGGGAGCCCGCCTGCGGTAATCGCGGTCGAGATCCGCCACCGCGGACTCCGCCTGGCCAAACAACCCCCCGCTCACCAGGTCGCTGGCAAGCTCGAGATCGGACGCGATGGTTTGCGGCTTGCCTTGCATAGCCGCGTTGTCGAGGATTAAGTCAACCTGTGACTCGACACGGGTTAGGTCGCTCTCGACTTCTTCAACCGATTGTTCGCGCCGCTGCACGTTGGCAAGACGCCGCTGCAAAATGTCGAGGGTCGCGGCTCTCGATTGACGAAGGGCTGGAGTATCCTGGCCGTTCTTGAGATCGGATTGCAAAGCGTCGACTTTCCTGGTCAGAGCCTCGGCGCTATCCTCTGTTCCCGCCGTCAGCAGGTGATAGCGCGCAATGAGAAGCTTGAGATAAACCCATTTGAGGTTTTCAAGCGCCTCACGATTCGTATCGATCAGATACTCCTCAGCCTGGGCGTTGCGATAGACCTCAAGAACCCTGTCACACTTCCGCTCCAAGTCGGCGAGCCGTCGCTTGTAGTCGGCCGGAAGCAGTTGGACGAGAGAGTTGCGTTTGGCTTGTGAGTCTCCGGTCGAAATCTGGCGATCTTCCGCATCGACCACGTTCTGAAAGCGCTTGTTGAAAGCCAGTGTCGGAACAATGGCGGCCTCCGCGGCCAGTCCAAGAAACCAAAAGCCAGGATGCCCGAACCCGAGGATAAAGAAACCAGCCGCCGCGAGTGCGTTGACCGGCAGCCGGCCCAGCGCCGGCACCTCCACCCCGACAAGAAAGGCGGCTTTCAGATAGCGCCACACGATGGCTTTATTCTACCGTACCATCAATTCTTTTCGGTCTGCGGCCCCATGGTCTTTGCGGGACCTTCCGGCGCAGGCGAACCGCCGGAAGTCGCGGATTCGAGCGCGATGCCTTCCTTGGCGGCAAAGTCCGCCAGCGCCTGGTCCGCCAGGGCGTTCTGCTCCGCTTCCTTGATTTGAATCGTGGACATGTCCATCGAGTCGCGAGCGACTCGCGCCCGACCCGCGGCTTTGCTGCGTTCCTCTTCGACCATCGTTTGTAGCCGGTCGAGCGTGTCGCCCGAACCACCAATGCTGGTGATCATGCCGGACGCCATTTCGGTGAGTTCCGCCATCGCCTGCTTCATCTTCATATCGCTGATGCTGGATTTTAGCGATTCGATCTTGGCGCGCGCACTCGAGACGGCCACATCACGGGCCTTGAGCAGGTCCTTGTAGGTGGTCTCCGCCTGCTCCAATTGCTTGCGATTTTCATCCAGCTCACGTTGCACGGTTTGCAGGCGAAGGGCATATTGGCCGGCAGCGCCGCGATTATTCGCCCGCAGATTTGCAGAAGTTTTGGCCCGCAAGTCGCGCTCTTCGTTTTCGAGCTTCTTGACCTGGCTCATCAGCCGCTCACACAACCCGGCATGCGATGCCAGGCCCTGATTGTATTGCGCGATCTGCTTGCGAAGGTTTTCCGTTTCCACCTCGAGCAGGGCCTCGGGGTTCTGGCGTTCGAGACCAGAGACGAAAAGCCCGAAGAACCCCCGGACGAGATTGACAAGGCGTTGAAACATCCGTGCTTCTCCTTTCCTGCGCCCTACGAAGGGCCGCTTGCGCGTCTAGCGGTTCGCCTGGCTGCGCTGCCAGCTTTGCAACAGGTTGTTCACGACCTCGGCCCTCGGCGGATCGCAAATCTTGGCAAGATCCACCTTGATTCCGTAGTCGCTGTACTTCACGAACGGACTGTCAGGAAACTTTACCGGAACACTAGGATTCGCCGGACGAAAGCCGTGCACCAGCGATTCCTTCTGGATCGGCTCGCTCAGTAAAAAGGTAAGAAAAGTTTCCGCGGCTTTGCGTTGGTCCTTCGAACTCCACGGCGCGTCGATGATGTAGTACGGGTTGTCGTTCCAGGCGTTGTACTCGGGATAGATAATGCGAAGCTGGCCCCAGCGCCCTTCCGCATTCTTCAGATAATCGATTGCGACGCTCTCGTAGACGAGCAAGGCGTCATAAGAGGAAGGTCCTTTGAGAACCATTTCCTTCATCATGTTTCCGGTGCTGTTAGAAAGGCCGCTCACCGCGCGTTCCATTCCTTGCATCCAGTTCTGAAAGCCGACGTCGACAACATCCTTCAATTGCAGGTCCTTGGTCTTCTTGTGATAAGAATAGGCGGCCAGCACAATGGTCATCAGGCCGGAGTTGGACTCGTTGGGGTGCGTGTGCCCAAACTTGAAAAGGCCCCATTCCGGTCTCTGCGCGATGGCATCCCAGCCGCCCTTCTCCTGGAGGGCTTGGCTGATGGTCAAAAAGGAAACGGCCCTGTATTTCTGGGCGAAGGCTTGGTAGCGTTCGTCCCACATCACGAAGACCATCGGCGAAAGTGCAATCGGTTCCTCCTTGAGAATGGGATTCTGGCTGTACTTCACTTGCCACTCTTGAACGAAAATGTCCTTATAGAGTGCGCTCGCAGGCGACCACACTTGGATACGCTGGTCTCCGCCGAGAAGTGCGTGAGCCCCCTCAAGCGAACCCATGGGGATCAGGTTGATTTTGATGCGTTTGCCGTCGCGGGTTTTGGCGAATTCCTGAACCGCCCACTCCAGCCACCGCTGCTTCTCGGTACCGTAAGCGATGCCGAGTTCCACCTGCTCGCTGCCACCCGTGATGGAATCAAACACCCCTCCCGACGAGCCGGCGCCCTTTGCTCTCGTTTTCAACTGGTTGTCCCTTGTGAAAAAGTAGTAGGCGCCGGCCCCGCAAAGGACCACAAACAGAAAGATGAATATCTTTCCCAGTGCCGTTAATCGCGGACCGTCAGACATTCGCTTGTCAGCCCTCTATCGCTTTGCAAGCCCATTTCAGCCGTCAGAAGAATGTCGAAATGTCGCGAAACACCTCGACAATGTTCTGGGGCGAACCCTCATAGAACTTCGCCTGGGTTGCATCCGCAATCTTCTGCAGGATGTCCTTCCTGGCATCCTGACCATAGGCAATCGTGAACACGTGAATCGCTCGCGTCTCTCCGTTATATCTGATACGTTCCATGAGCTCGTTCAATTTCATTCTGCTTTGCGTATCCTCGCCGTCCGTAAGCACAACCACTGACTGGATCTTGGCGTCGGGGTCGGCCGCAGCGGCAAGGTGCTGATAGGCCGCGTCAATCGAATCGTACAGGGCGGTGCCGCCACCCGCGAACAAGGAATCAACTTGTTCGAGCAATTGCTCGCGGCCCTGCTTTACGGCAACGTCCTCGCCCGACCAATGAAACTCGGAGCTGAAAGGCAAGAACGAGAAGGTATCGTTTTCGTCCAGCATCTGAACGAGTTGCTTCGCGCCCACCTTGGCGTGCTGCAGCTTGCTTTCCTCGCTCATGCTGCCCGATGTGTCCAGCACCAGAACGACGTTTGAATGCTTCTTTTGTGTCTTCCACAGCTCCAATAGCGCGTTAATGACATCAACGGGCGGAACCTCGAGCGTTGTCTTCGGCTCCTTCGGATCGATTCCGTGCCCCGCGTCCAGCGGAGCGGAAAGCGCCACATCGACAGCGGCAGGCCGGAATCCGTACTGGATGGCCTTCTCTTGCTGCGGCCGCGCCAGCAGGTACTGAATGTAGATCTTTGCTGCTTCCCGGTGCTCCGGACTAACCCATTCGCGCTCGACAATCCCGACCGGATGATCGCTCCAGAACGTGCCTTCCTTGGGGTAGATGGCAATCACCGGGAAAGGCAAGTTCGCCTGGGAATACGATTCGACGACCATGCTTTCATAGAGCACTGCCGCGGATAGATACTCCGGACCGTTGGAGAACATCTTGCGGCCAAAGAAGCCGGTTGAACTTCCGTAATGTACGATGCTGTGTTCAACGCCCGCCAGGAATTGCTTCGTTTGTGGCTTTGCGAGATCCGCGAGCGTCAAGCCGCCGGTTTTTCCCGAGGCCGCGTAGGCTTCGGCAAAGAGGGCAATCAGTCCGCTATTACTGAACTCCGGATGGGTGTGGCCAAACTTGAATTTGCCCCATTGCGGAAAGCCGTAGGCTTGCCAGCCTTTCTCGTTCTGCGACAATGCCAGGACGTTGGCCCAGCCGATTGGTTTCTTGCCCCAACCAATGGCCTCAGCCATCGGTCTCCACATTGCAATTACGACCGGCGAGAGCACCAGGTTGTCTGTCGTAGCGATCAGATCCTTTCCCGTCTTGGCGCGAGAATCCGCGTTGCCGAGCTTGATAAACGCCGCCGAGGCGGGGCTGGCGATATGGGCTTGCAAGCGGCCCGACAGAATATTGTCGATGGTCTCGCCGGAACCCATCGGCAGTGCCCTGACAAAGATGGGCTTGCCGCTCACGGTCTTGAAACTCGACTGATTGAATGCTCTCGTGACATCGTTGATCCATTTCTCTTTTTCAGAGCCGTATGGAAAGACGAGTTCGAGGGCTCCGCGCGGAACGGACGGCACTTCGCGATTTTCACTCGGCTTCTTGCAAGCGTCGAAAACAAGACCCAAGCCGATGAGCGCTAATATCAACGCGCAAGTCGTTGTCCGGGCACACGGAAGGCACAGAAACGACGGCACCTCTGAGCGGAAGGAAGCATGCCGCAAGAATTGGAAAATAGAGCCTCTCGACGGAGCGAAATCTCCGGTTCCCTGTGATTTCATTTTACCCTTTTGGTTGAAAATGCAAAGCACCTGCTTTGCGGGAGGGCTCGCAAATGTTAAAAGCATGTAAACACCGCGAACGTGTGAATTTCGCGTTGGGGTTTCGGAGACCCCGTTATTGCCGCGGGTCAAGCGGAAGCCGATCCGTTCGCAGACAAAACGAAATGCATCTTCGCGAGCGATCTGCTGCCGCTGTCTCCCCGTGGCAAGGTGTGGATGGCGGTCATGCCCTTCGTCGGCACTGCCGCGCGCCCGTTCTTGATCCTGTTCGCGGCACGATTATCCAGGACAGCATCGAGGACCTTGCGAACCGCGCCCTCGCTCCACTCGATGTCGTCAAAGTTCCTCTCTTTGCGAGGCACCGGCTTTCGGTTCCTCAAACTGCTTGTGTCAGTCATTTCTTTTCGCATTCTTCAATTTTTTTGAACTTCCCGGCGAGGGCGGGTTTCGGCGGTGCAATGCGCTCGCGCGCTTCCCTCACGAAACCGGAAAAACGGAGCGCCAGTTCGCGGATCCGTTTGGATTGCCGCCGTTCAATCGCCTCCGCCGGAATCAGTTCGCCACCCACCCCGATCGCCGAGGCGCCTGCCAAAATATAATTTCCGGCTGTCTGTTGATTCACGCCCCCGGCGGCGATTAGCGGAATCTGCGGCAACGCTGTCTTCAAGGCCTTGATGTATCTTTCTCCTCCCACATCCACGCACGGAAAAACCTTCACGAAATCTGATCCAGCCTCCCAAGCTTCAATCACCTCTGTCGGCGTCAAGGCGCCCGGCATCACCGCAATCCCCCTTTTTTCCGCAAACTCGACGACTTTCAGATTCAGTCCGGGGCTGGTAAGGAAACCTGCTCCTGCATCGATGCATTTGCCGGCCATCTCCGTACTCAGCACTGTGCCGGCTCCCACCAGCATCTTGGGGTGGTATTGAGCAAGATGCGAAATCAGGTCAACCGCGCCCGTCACCGTCAGGGTGATCTCCACGATCGGTATTCCGCCGCTCGCAACGGCTTCCGCGGCAAAATGCGCTTCTTCGGCGGACGTCAGCCTGACGGCGGGTATGATCCCTATTTCCCGTATCAGCGCGCAAGTTTCATTTCTTTTCATAGTCAGTTTCCCTCCGCCCTCAGAGGACCCCTTGAGGTTCCGGCTCTGGAAGCTTGTCATCCGAACTGGCGAACCAGGTGTAGAGCGCCGGTAAGAGAAAAATGCTCATCACCAGGTCGGAAATCAATCCGCCGACAATTACGATGGCAAACGGTCTTTGCGAGTCCGAGCCGATCCCGTGCGAGAGCGCGGCAGGCAGCAACCCGAGCGTGGCGACCAACATTGTCATCATGATGGGACGGAGTCGAAGCACGGCACCCTCGGCCGCCGACTCTTCGATCGAATATCCCTTGGCCCGCAGCTGGTTAATGTATTCAAGCATGATCACGCCGGTTTGTACGGAAACTCCGAACAAGGCGAGGAAACCGACGCCCGAAGACACGCTGAAATTCGTGTGTGTCAGGAACAAGGCCACCAGCCCGCCAAGTCGCGCCATCGCCACGTTTGTAAGAATGAGAAACGCCCACTTCATCGATCGAAACATGGTGTAAAGAATCACAAAAATCACCACAATCGTCACCGGCAGCACCACCAGCAAGCGCCGCTCGGAACGCTTCTGGCTTTCGTATTCCCCCGCCCAGTCGATCGTATATCCTGACGGCAATTTCACTCCAGCGCTCACCTTCTTGATCGCTTCCTCCACCGTGCTGCCCAGGTCTCGCCCGCGCACGCTGTATTTGATTGCCACGTAGCGTGAGTTGGCTTCACGGTAAATTTCCGAGCCGCCGTCAACGACGCTGATCTTCGTAAGCTGCGCAAGGGAGACGCGCTCTCCGGTGGGAGCCAACAAACGAATCGTCTCGATCGCTTCCCTCGTGTTCCGGTACACGGGCAAATACCGCAGAGCAAGATCGTATCTCTGTTCGCCAATCAGCACCTGAGTCAACGCGTTGCCGCCGACCGCTGACTGGATGGCATCCTGGACGTCAGACACATTGATGCCGTACCGCGCCGCCTTGTCTCGATCGACCTCAAAGTTCAGATTGGGCTGACCCAAAACGCGAAGCAAGCCCAGATCTTCAACGCCGCGGATTCCCCCCATGATGCTCACCACTTGGTCGCCCTTCTCCTCCAAGGTCTTAAGGTCATCCCCATAGATTTTCACGGCCAGCGCCCCTTTTACGCCGCTGACCGCTTCTTCCAGGTTGTCCGAGATTGGCTGTGAGAAATTCCAGATGACCCCCGGGATCTTTTCGAGTTCGCGGTTCATAGCCTCGATCAGTAGCTGTTTATTCTGGCGGAACACCGGACGCCATTTCTCTTTTGGAAGTAGATCTACGAAGTACTCGGTGTTGAAAAATCCCGTCGCATCCGTGCCGTCGTCCGGCCGACCCACCTGAGTCACCACTTGCGGCACCTCGGGGAAAGAGCAAAGGACTTGTCTCGCTCTGTCCGCCACACGTGTGCTTTCCGTCGGCCCCGTGCTGGGCGCCAACGTTCCCCGCACCCAGATCGCTCCTTCATCGAGATGCGGCAGGAATTCCGAGCCGATCACTCCTCCGAATGCCAGGAAGAGGGTAAAGGCGAACGAAGCCAGCGCCGCTCCGATCGTCACTTGGCGGTAGCGGATCGCCCAGTTCACCGCCTTTCGGTACTGGACGGTCAGGTACGCCATTACGGGGTTGTGCCACTCTTTAACCCCGGTCCTGAAGAGTAGACTTGCGAGTGCCGGCGCAATCAGCATCGAAAAGATCAAGGCGCCAAGCAGTGCGAATGCCACGGTCCAAGCCATCGGCTTGAACAGTTTCCCTTCGACGCGCTGCAGGGTGAAGATCGGAAGGTACGCCGTAATAATGATGCCGATAGCATAGAAGACCGGTCGCTGCACTTCATGTGCTGCCTGCCGAATCTTATCCAAAGGTGTCTCGAGATTTTTTGTCGGTTGGTTCAGGTGGCGGACTATGTTTTCAACCATGACGACCGCGCCATCGACGACCATGCCGAAATCGAGCGCTCCGAGTGACAGCAGGTTGGCCGAAATGTGACGCAGGTTCAGACAGATGGCCGCAAACAACAACGAAAACGGAATCGTGAGTGCCACAATGACGGCCGCCCGCACGTTGCCGAGAAATATAAAAAGGATGATGACCACGAGAATCATCCCTTCGGTGAGGTTGTGCATCACCGTATGGGTCGTGTAGTGGACCAGGTCGTCGCGGTCCAGGTACGGCACGACCTTTACTCCCGGTGGCAGGATTTGCTCATTGAGCCGCTTCACCATCGCGTGAATTCCCTCGAGCGTCGTCGCCGTATCCGCACCCTTGCGCATGAACACGATGCCCTCGACCACATCATCGTCATCCACAACGACGCCATCCACGCGGTGAATTGCCTTGCCGATCTGACCCAGGCGGATCTTTGGCCCCTGCCTGACGACGGCGATGTCTTTTACCCGCAACGCAGTTCCGTTCTGTGTCTTAAGTACCGTCTTTTCAATGTCCTGCACATGCCGAACGAGCCCGACCGCCCGGACGTTTATTTGCTGCGCTCCCTGTTCGATAAAACTCCCTCCCCCGTTCGCGTTCGCGTTTGTCAACTGCTGCTCGACTTGCGTAAGGCTCAGCCCATACGACACCAGCTTCTCGGGATCGATTCGAATCTGATATTCACGCGTTATGCCGCCGAACGAAGAATCTTCGACGACGTCCGGCACAGACTTGATGTACTTCGAAACCACCCAATCCTGTAGGGACTTAAGCTCCATCACGTCGTAATTGGGATTGTCGCTCTCGAGCGTGTACCAATAGATCGAGCCGATGGGACTGAAATCCGGTCCAATCTGTGCCGATAAGCTCGGCGGCAGCGTCACCTGCCCGAGCCTCTCTGCCACCTTTTGGCGGTCCCAATCGTTGTCCGAATCATCCTCGAAAATCAGGTTGACGACGGACAGTCCGGCGAGCGAGGCCGACCGCACGTGCTGCATATGGGGCAAGCCGTTCATCTGGATTTCGATGGGCACCGTCACTTGCTGCTCGACTTCCTCGGCCGCCCGGCCTGGCCATTGCGTAATCACCTGAACCCAGGTGTTGGCCACATCGGGGTAGGCCTCCACCGGAAGCGCCTTGAAGGCGATAATCCCCCACACAAAGAGCAGAACTGCCATGCTCAGGACGATAAAGCGGCTGTTCAGTGCAAAGTCGACCAGTCTTCCGATCATTACTGTTGCACCGTGTTCTGAAACGCAAGCGCATTCCCCACAACCTCTTGCCCGACGTCAATTCCCGACAGGACTTCCTGCATATTACCGGGAAGCATTTGACCGCCCTTCACCTCGACTCGGCGCAAGCGCTTGTCACCGGCCGGCACGTATACCCACTCGCGGTCCTGGAGGTGCAGTATCGCCGTCGCCGGCACCGCCGCGCGCGACTCTTTTTTCCGGCCGTGGAAAGTCGCCACCACAAACATTCCCGGCCGCATCAGGCCCGGATTGCGCACCTCGATGCGCACCTTTGCAGTACGTATCGTGGGGTCGAGTATTGGCCCAATGTTGCTGATGATTCCCGTAAATACCCTGTCGGGATAAGCATTAAAGCGAATGTCCGTCTTGTCCCCGAGGTTGACGTTCGAAAGGTCGTTTTCATAAACGTCGCAAAGGACCCAGACGTAGGTTAGGTCCGCAATCGTGAACGGATTTGGCGATCCGAGACCGGCCACACCCGCCGCGTTGGTCACTTGCTGGTCGGTGATCACCCCGGAGATGGGAGCGCGGACCTCAACGAAGGCGGACGGTTGATCGAGGGTCGGATTGCCAAGCACACGGAGCTTTTCGGCGGTCGTCTTTACGTCGACCTTGGCCTTGGCGTCTGTATCCTGGGCGATCTGCAGGTCATTTAACGAAATCGCCCCCTTTTCGTACAGGAGTTGGGCTCTTTCGAGCTGAGTCCGCGTGAGTTGCTCGTCGGCCACGGCCTTTTGGTACTCGGAGAAAGCACCCGCTATGTCTGCGCTTTGCACGCGCAGCAAAAGCTGGCCCTTTTGAACGACGTCACCCAGACGCGTTTTGATCTCGACGACTCGCCCGGTCGCGATCGAAATTACCGGGACGCTTCGGCTGATATCCGGACTCACGGTACCGGTGACTCGCAGCTCGGGCGTGCCGATGTGCTCGACCGCTTTTGTCAGAGGAAACCGTTCCGGGTGGTCCACTCGAAAAACGTTACGATCTTCCGCTCGCTCCACCTTTAACGGTGGCGGAGCTCCCGCGTTTTGGTCGAGCTTCGCGTCTCCGCAACCCCCCGCGAACGAGCCGAGCATCAAGAGAACGAACGTTTCCCGCCGCCTGCGCCTCATTGGATTACCCTACGCGCCACAGGGCGATTCGATATCTCCACGAATCCTCCTCGACTCGGTCGCACCGCGTTTTGTTCGGACATCGGTCACACACCTATCTCTTATTCATCTTCATCGCAAGGCGTTACGGGATTCCGGTCTCAAAGGACTCAAGTATTTGGTGGGGACATTACAGAAGTGTTACAGCTTCGACTTCGCCCTGCGCTTCTCCCTTTCTCGGGCGGCGCATGGGGTCCGCCGGCTACCGCCGCCCACGACGAAACTCGCTCGGCGCAGCGTGCAAATTGCGCTACCCGGAGCCTCCTCTCTTTGGTATTTTTCCGAATATCGCCGGCGCGCCTAGGCAGTAAGCTCCGGTTTGATACCCTACGGCTGTGGCGTAGTCAATTGAAAATGTCACACACCTCAAGAGAAAAGCTTATCTGGTCAATCGGACGAAAGAATTGTCGGGCAACTCGAGAGTGTCCTTCGCGGCTGAACGAAGATGAGCATTGTGCCGACGTGCTTCAACGGTCTCGCTGCCGCACGAGGCGCCATCAACTACATCATGGCGGAACTAATCGAGGACCATATCCACAACCACATGCCCCGGGATTCGAATCTTCCGAAGAGGCTGCCGAGGATGTAATTGAAATTGTGAAGAGCTACCTCAAGTAGTGCAAATCAACTCGACGGTTTCGAGCGGAGGGGGGCGGATACTCACCGGCATTTCTGGAGGGCTTCCTCTCGGGAACAGTCGCTCTTCGAACGCTGATGGAGGTGCAGATGCATGGGCCTTTTCTCGCTGTATCCGCTCTGCTCATAGCGATCTCAACCGTGATCCCAATCCCAGGACAGGCAAGCGGCAGCGGTAAACCTGACGCTCCAAACGGCTCTTTCGTCGAGGTCGAGAACGGCAAGATTTACTACGAAGAATGCGGCAATGCACCGACTACGGTAGTTTTGATTCATGACGGAATAGCGCACTCGGTTGTGTGGGACGGGGTGTGGCCTTTGTTCTGCCAAAACTTTCGCACCATTCGCTATGATCGGCGTGGATACGGAAAATCGCCCGCTGCAACGACGTGGTACTACGAAACCGATGATCTAGCCGCGCTGCTTCGCCACTTAAAGGTGCCTCGTGCCGTTCTCGTCGGCAGTTCTCATGGCGGCGAACTATCCATCGATTTCGCTCTCTCTCATCCCGACATGGTGGAGCAGCTTGTTCTGGTCGGCGCAGTCGTCAGCGGCTTTCCCTATTCCGACCATTTTCTGAATCGCGGCATGCAGAACTCAAAGCCGTTCCAGCAGAACGATGTTAAGAGCGGAATCGCAAAGTGGGCGAAAGACCGATACCTTCTCGCACCCGGACACGAAACGGCACAAAAGAAGCTGCTTGATATCCTGACCGCTAGCCCGCAGGATCTAACCCACGACGACTATCCGCGACCAACCGAAGCGGCTCTGCCTCGCTTGCATGAGATTCGCGTTCCAACCCTGCTGCTCACCGGCGATGCCGACATTCCTGATGTCCATGCGCACGCTGGCGTGATCGAAGCGGGGATCTACGGTTCCCGTCGCGTGGTTTTGCCCGATGCTGGTCATTTGATGTATCTCGAAAAGCCGGAAGAATTCAGCAGCCTCGTCATTGGTTTCATTAGGCTGAATCGACGCTAGGGCAACCACAAACCCTATCCGCCGCTTCCCTTGCGCCGTACGAGCCGTTTCGGCGTAGAATGCCTGCCGGAGGGCCGATTCGACGGAGGGTCGAATGTCACGGTCCAGAGTTGAATGCTCCGAGCGCTTTCCCTGGGTTCTCCGGCGTGTCAGTTGTTGTGTGGCCGTTCTTTTCACAACGGTTAGCAGCGGTTGCGGAAATTCCTGTTTTGTGGGTTTCTCCAATAATGGCAACGGCGGCATCATTATTAAGGCTGGTAATCCTCCGCCGGCATGTTCTCTCCCTCAGATCAACGGAGCGATGAGCGTTGTGGCCCTCAAGCCGCTCTTGTGCGAGTTCTGCGCTGCCCCTGGCCCGCAACACGTCTTTGTGACTCTGCGCGCCGTGCAACTTCGTTCCAGCGGCATCGCTGAGCCTGGGTCTTCCGATTGGCTTGAAATCGCTCCTCGGCTCGCAGACGAGCCACTGCAAATTGATCTAGTCGGCGGCCCTGTCCCTGAGGTGCTAGTTGACAACGCGGCTATCCCTGCGGGTACCTACCATCAGGTACGTTTGCGGTTTCTCCCCGATTCTCAGCCAAACGCCGGACGGCCCCGGTCCCCAAATCCTTGTGGCGAGACGTACCACAATTGCATCGTCATGGCCGACGGGCGAATCGACCCATTGGGTTGGTTAGCGGATCCGGACGTCCTCATAGCTGCGGACACGGTTCCTAATGGCGCGCTCCTTGTGCCTCCTGGTGCCAAAACCGACTTACTCCTCAGTCTCGAGCTATCTCAAATGCTTTATTCCTCCGGCGCTGAGCCATTGAAACCACGCATCGTTTTGGCGGGACGCGCTGCCGCCGGCCAACCGCTCGTCGGACCATCCGCCCCGGCCGCGAACTAACTTCTCCCTTGCCGGCGTTCAAAGCGGATCTATCTTTCCCGGGTCCTACCGGCGAGTCGCGGCTTCTCGCGCTCCAAATCTCCAGGTCCATCGGATTTTTTGATTTATTCAAGGAAAACTTCAGCAAATCGCCGAACGAAGGCGGTGCTAGGCTAGCGGAGTAGCGCGAGGTTCACACCAATGGCGAGCCACTTCACATTGCCTGGGAAAGTCTACCTTACGGCGATCGGGCCAGGACCGGCGAAACGCTTGACCCTACGAACTTTGGAACTGCTCCGAAGGGCAGACTTGGTCGTGCACGATGATCAGGTTCCTAGCGACGTGTTGGAGCTAGTCCCTCCCCACGTAGCCGTCCTCAGAATGACCGAAGAGCTGGGACCGAATAGCCGAACCCACGTGGAGATTCAACGAAGAATGACGGAAGCCGCCCGCAACGGCCAGTGCGTTGTTCGTCTGATTTTTGGCGGTATTCCGAGTGATCGCGACGCACAGCGAGA
>Ga0310913_10001135_pt1 | contig 13370 bp, 9 predicted proteins | sample GREbulkMGOX082_FD_203447 | JGI IMG/M metagenome (GOLD analysis project Ga0310913, IMG submission 203447) | Lab enrichment of tropical soil microbial communities from Luquillo Experimental Forest, Puerto Rico - GRE.bulkMG.OX082 | ecosystem: Environmental > Terrestrial > Soil > Tropical forest >...
CGCTCCCATTATGAGACGGGTACTAACGTCCGCGGTTTTTTCCTGTAGCCGCTTCGCTGTGCCAAGCGGGAGGGGCTCACAGGTTGTCTTCGGCACGATCCCGGCGCGTCTCACAGAGACGCGGCTACAGTATTCGAAGCGAGAAGACATGCTTGATCGGTGAATCCGTAGCCCATAATGCAGACACCAAGTTCGCCCGCGGTTTCAGTGGTGGTCCCTCTTTTCAATGAGGAAGAAAGCGTCGTGATCTTGCAATCAGAGTTGAGCGCGGCGCTGAAAGACCTCGATTACGAGATCATTTTTGTCGATGACGGATCGGTCGATCGAACAGTTGAACGTATTGACCCAAAGGCAAACGTGCGCGTGATCCGGTTTGAAAAAAATGCGGGGCAAAGCGCGGCCATCTATGCGGGGCTGAACGCGGCGCGAGGCGGGACGGCGGTTCTGATCGACGGCGATTTGCAAAATGACCCTGCTGACATTCCAAGATTACTCGCCGAGATTGCCCGCGGCGCCGATCTCGTCTGCGGCTATCGCGCGCAACGCCGGGATACGCTGGTGAAGCGATTGACCAGCTGGATTGCTAATGCGGTTCGCAGCCGTTTCACAAAAGACGGAGTGCGCGACACCGGCTGCACCCTTAAAGCAATGCGGCGCGAATGCGTCAGCGCGCTGGTTCCGTTCAAGGGAATGCATCGTTTCATTCCCGCGCTGGTGAAAGGCGCAGGCTACCGGCTTGTGGAAATCCCGGTTAATCATCGGCTTCGTCGCTTCGGTAAAAGCAAATACGGCCTGGGCAACCGCGCTGTGCAGGCGACGATCGATATGTTCGGCGTGCGCTGGCTGCTTTCCCGGCGTTTGAATTACAAGATTCGCAAGCCGGAAGCCCTGTCTGATTTCAAATCTCGCTTGTCATCCTAGGCGCTGCCGCTAAGCTTGGCCTCCCGCACTGGGAATTCGCATGTCGCTGGCCAATTTACTTTCTGCCGAGCAAATCATCCCCGAGATGAAAGCAACGGAGCGCTGGGCGGCCATTGTGGAGCTGATCGATTTGCTCGTTAGCCTTGGCAAAATTAAGCCATCAGATCGTGACCCTATTCTTGCCGCGCTGAAACAACGCGAGGAAACGATGAGTACCGGAATCGGATTCGGCATCGCCATTCCGCATTGTTCGTCCGATCGACTCGAGGAAGTCGTCGCCGCATTCGGAAGGTCCACAACAGGGATCGAGTTTGATGCCCTGGATAATGCGCCGGTCAAATTCGTCGTTCTTTTCATCGTCCCGAAAAATCAATTCCAAACGCACCTGCGCACGCTGGCCTCGATCGCCAAGTTTCTGAACGATCGCTCCGTTCGCGAAAGCCTGGGCAGCGCAAAATCCGCCGACGAAATTCTGTCGATCTTTCGCGACCGCTCGTAGCTTTGTAGCCGTCGCTCTGTGAGCGACGCGGCCCGGACGTGCCTGGCACTTCGGCGTCGCGCTTCCCACAGGGAAGCGGCTACAGATTCACCGATGGAAACGTTCCAGTCACTGCTTTCAAAAAAGCTCTCGCATGCTTTGAAAGAGGCTGGTCTGCCTGCGGCTGGCGAATTAACGCCGGCGACCGATCCCCGTTTCGGCGATTATCAGACCAACGCCGCTCTCGTGCTGGGCAAACAGCGTGGCGAGAATCCGCGCTCACTCGCGGAGCAAATCCTCGCGCACTTTAACGCTGGCGAAATTTGCGAACCGCCGGTGGTCGCGGGCGCAGGCTTTATCAACTTCGCGCTGCGTCCTGGCGCACTTGCTGAAAAAACGATGGAGGTGCTGCGAGATGAACGGCTCGGCGTTGCAGAAACAAAATCAGCAAGGCGCATCGTGATTGATTTTGGCTCGCCCAATGTGGCCAAGCCGATGCATGTCGGTCACATCCGCAGCACAGTGCTCGGCGACGCGCTGGCGCGCATCGCACATTTCCTTGGGCACGAAGTGATCCGCGACAATCACATCGGCGACTGGGGCACACAATTTGGGATGGTGATTTATGGTTGGAAAAATCTGCTCGATCGGCAAGCCCTGCAGCGCAATCCGCTGGCTGAGATCGTGCGAATTTACAAAGAGACAAACCAACGAGCGACCATTGATCCAGAGGTTCGCGAAGCGTGCCGCCAGGAGTTGGTCAAGCTCCAGGCCGGCGACAGGGAAAACATCGACATCTGGAACGAGTGCGTGGCGTTATCGATGCAGGATTTCGAACGTGTTTACGAATTGCTCGATGTCCGCTACGACCTCCAATGCGGCGAAAGTTTTTATCACGATCGGCTGCCCGCAGTCGTAGATCGCCTGCTCAAGGCCGGCATAGCAGAGATCAGCGAAGGCGCAGTGGTTGTTTTCTTCCGCAACGATACTGAGCTAGCCGATAAACCTCTCATCATTCGGAAGCGAGACGGCGGATTTAATTATGCCACCACCGATGTCGCCACGGTCGATTATCGAGTCAACGATCTGAAGGCAGACGCCATCTGGTACGTCGTCGGCGCGCCGCAGACATTGCATTTCAAACAAATCTTCGAGATTGCCCGGCGCGAAGGTTACACGACCGATCTGCGCCACATCGTATTTGGCAGCATCCTCGGCGAAGACCGCAAACTGATGAAGACGCGCTCCGGCGAAAACGTGCCGCTGCTTGAGCTTCTCGAAGAAGCTTGCAAGCGCGCCCGGAAAATCGTTGACGAAAAAAATCCGCACCTCAGCGAGGATGAAAAGATCGATATTGCGGAGAAAATCGGGATCGGCGCCGTGAAGTATGCCGATCTCTCGCAGTATCGGATGACCGATTACATTTTTTCCTTCGAAAAGATGCTCTCCCTGCACGGGAACACCGCCCCGTATTTGCAGAACGCTTATGTCCGAATTCGCTCCATTTTTCGCAAAGCAGACGAATCCGCTGTAGCCACGCGCCTGTGGGGCGTTGGGGACGGGACGAGCCACAGGCCCGTCGCTACAACCGTCACGCTGGCGGATCCTGCGGAGATCAATCTCGCCAAACGTCTGTGTCAGTTCGCCGAAATCGTTCCGCAGGTCTTGAACGGTTTTCGTCCAAACATCCTGGCGAATTATCTCTTCGAGCTGGCGAACAGCTTTCACACATTTTATGAAGCCTGTCCGGTCTTAAAATCAGACGAACCGGTGCGCAGTTCGCGCCTGGCGCTGTGCGACTTGACCGGCCGTGTCTTGCAGCAAGGGTTGGATCTTCTCGGCATCAAAGTGCCAGATAGGATGTGAACTGAATCACGAAGCACGACTGTCGAATGACGAATCAATGATGAAGTCCGAATGACAAATAGCTGCCGCGGCAGCCCAGCGTTTTTGAATTTCGTCATTTTGGATTTCCTTCGTCATTCGTCATTTGTCATTCGTCATTTTATGGTCTCTTTCTGCAATCGCCGGATTGGACATGAAAAGCGAAAGATCCCCGCGGATTCCCACCTGCACCTACCGATTGCAATTCAATCGATGGTTCACGTTTGCCCAAGCACGCGAGATCGTGCCTTATCTGCAGGCGTTGGGGGTGGGTGACGTTTATGCGTCGCCGTATTTTCAGGCGAGCGCGGACAGCCTGCACGGGTACGACATCACCGATCATAACAAGCTGAACGCGGCGATCGGCTCGCGCGCCGATTACGATGAGTGGATCGCGGAGCTGCGCGCTCACCGCATGGGCCAGGTGCTGGATTTTGTCCCGAACCATGTGGGCATCGCTCCCGCAGGCGCGGGACGCAACCAGTGGTGGATGGACGTTCTGGAGAACGGCCCCAGTTCCAGATACGCGCCCTATTTCGACATCGATTGGCAGCCGCTGAAGTTTGATCTCCGCAACAAGGTTCTTCTGCCGATTTTGAGCGACCAATACGGGCATGTGCTCGAGCGCGGCGAATTGCAGGTGCACTTTGAAGAGGGAACTTTCTATCTACTCTACCGCGAGCGCAGACTGCCCATCGCGCCGGGAACGTATCGTTATGTTCTTGGAATCGCGTTGCAGAATCTCGCTGAATACAAGGAGGAGCTGTTTTATGCAGAGCTGCAAAGCATTCTAACAGCGCTGGAATATTTGCCGAAACGTACCGAAACAGATCCGAAGCGGATCGCCGAACGGAATCGCGAAAAGGAAATTATCAAGCGGAGGCTCGAGCGTCGCTGTGCCGAAGCACCGCAAGTGCAACAGGCGATCGAAAAGGCGCTGGCCCGGATCAACGGAAAACCGGGTAACTCGCGCAGCTTCGACAAGCTGGACGAACTGTTGAACGCGCAGTCGTATCGGCTGGCGTTTTGGCGGGTTGCGGCCGAAGAAATCAATTATCGCCGCTTCTTCGACGTAAACGATCTCGCGGCGATCCGGGTCGAGTTGCCAAAGGTCTTTGATGCTGTTCACCGGTTCACTCTCGATTTGGTAAGCGCAGGCGCAGTGACAGGCCTCCGCATCGATCATCCTGATGGTCTTTACCTGCCGCGCGAGTATTTCGAAAAACTTCAGCAGCGTTGCGCGAAAGCGCTCGGGATCGGATTGCGCCAGAACGGGCGCGCGATTTACATGCTGGCGGAGAAAATTCTCACTGGCTCTGAAGGATTGCGCAAGGACTGGCCTGTGCACGGAACCACTGGGTACGATTTTGCAAATCAAGTGACACAGTTGCTGGTCGATTCATCGGCCGAAACGGCGATCACAAAAACGTTCCATCGTTTCATTGGTCACTCGATTCCGTTTGGGCACCTGCTTTACGCGAAAAAGCTGCAATCGATGAAACTCGCCCTGGCGAACGACGTCGATGTTCTCGGCAACATGCTGGACCGGCTTTCGGAGCAAAACCGCTGGCATCGCGATTTCACGCTGGAGGCGCTCTCGCGCGCGGTGCGCGAGACCATCGCCTGCTTCCCGGTTTACCGAACTTATCTTGCCCCAGGTCACCCGGTTAGCGACGAAGATCGTCAAATTGTCGAACGCGCGATCAACGCGGCCAAGCGCCGCAACCCGGGAATGGACGAGTCGATCTTCACTTATTTGCGCGACGTGCTGCTGTTCCGTTTTCCGCCCAACCTGAATGCTGCCGAACGCGCCACGCACACGCATTTCGTTTTGAAATTTCAGCAGGCCACAGGGCCGATCATGGCCAAGGGACTGGAGGACACCGTGTTTTACATTTACAACCGGCTGACAGCGCTAAACGAAGTGGGCGGCGAGCCGCAACAGTTCGGGTCGAGCGTCGAGACCTTTCACGAGTGGAACATGGATCGGCAACGCAACTGGCCGGCGACCTTGCTGGCTACCTCCACGCACGACACAAAACGCAGCGAGGATGTGCGTGCGCGAGTCGCGGCCATTTCCGAAATCCCTGAACTGTGGCGACGTTCGTTGCAGCGTTGGCGCATGGCGAATCGCCGCTGGAAACGAACGATCAATGACTTGGAAGCGCCAGATGCAAATGAGGAATACTTGCTTTATCAAACTTTGCTGGGGACCTGGCCGATGCGAGCAGATGGCAAACCAAAATCCGCCGCAACGCAGGAGTACGTCGAGAGAATTCAAGTCTACATGGCCAAGGCGCTTCACGAGGCGAAGATCAACACCAGTTGGATACAGCCTAATGAAGAATGGGACGCTGCGATGCGCGATTTCGTTGCGAAAATCTTGGAGGCAATTCCGCGAAACAAGTTTCTGCCGATTTTCCTTCCGGTTGCGAAAGAGATTGCGCGTCTTGGAGCGATCAATTCGCTCACGCAAACGCTGCTGAAGCTGACCGCGCCCGGCGTGCCGGATATCTACCAGGGTAATGAGATTTGGGATTACAGCCTGGTCGATCCCGATAATCGACGCCCCGTCGATTACAACCGCAGACGCGAAATGCTTACAGCCTTACCAGGTGCAACTCCCGACGAACTAATGCGTGCGTGGCCTGATGGCCGGATCAAAATGTTTCTGACCCAGCGAGTGCTGCGATTTCGTGGTGAACATGCGAAGCTCTTTCAGCGCGGCGAATATCTTCCGCTTCGCGCGAGTGGAATGTTTGCGGAGTGCTGCATCAGTTTCGCGCGACGACTTAGGGACAAATGGATTGTTGTGATCGCGCCGCGACTTTCTTCGCGCGTTAGTTTTCCGCCGATTGGCGAGCTATGGAAAGATACGGCGATTGAATTTCCGCAAACATTTTCTCTCGACAATACGCACGATTTTTTTACGTGCCGGCCTGTTCATTCGAAAGATCGCCAGGTAAAAATGGCCGACGCATTCTCGGTTCTGCCCTTCGCAGTGATCACGAATCTGTAGCCGCTTTGCTGTGCGAAAACGCCGGGTTGAAATGAACAGCAATCCTGCGATGCGTCGCCCGCAGGGCGACGGCTACGAGTTACTGCCTCAACGCTTGGAAAAGATCGACTAGCCAGGTTGAGAAATTGCCCAGGTTTATCAGTAAATCCGCCCCGAAGCTGGCGAATGTAATTTGTGGCGACGCAAGGATGAGCATCACGCTAAGTAGAACGAGATTTATTAGATAGATCACGACCAGCGAAAAAAATGTGCCTTGGTCGCTTAGGTCTGTCTGATTTTTCGGGATCATCCAGCAGGTGAAGGTGAAATGAAACGCCCAGGTCACGCCGATCACGGCGTAAAGCAATCGCCCGTACGGTTGCACATTTAGAAAAAGGCTGAGCACTCCGTAAACGGCGATCGCCAGAATGCTGTAGAGCGGGAAAAAATAGGGGGACAGCGCGATCCAGAAGTTGGCCTTGCTGGTCACAACATGTCCGCCATCACTGCTCACTCGGAACCGGCTGACACGCCCACCCATCACCCAAACCCAGAGCGCATGCGTCAACTCGTGCCCGAAAACGTAAATTAGAATCGGACGCGGGAGACCGAAGAAAGCGATGAGCCAAAGAATCGCGCCCAACGAGAAAAACCAGAATTCTTCGCCTGCCCAGAGGCGTTGCGTAACCGTCGCGCGTGCGAACGAGGTAAAAAATGTCTGACTAAGAATTGCACAGAGCGGCAGCAGGAAAATCGCAAATACGAATTTTACCCAGCGTGTTGGCACCGTCAGTAGCTCCGACGCAGAGACGGATGTTCTCGATCCGGCGCGCGCAACGCTTCGGACAACTTTGCGGCCGCGCGTCGATTTACGCGCGTCGCGATTCTTTCTCGTTGTTCTGTTTCGTCGTCTCAAATCGTCCGCAGATTAGGCGGAGTTACGCAGAAAAAAGCAAGACCGAACCGCGCGGCTACGCAGATATCGTAGGGCAGTGTATCGCCTGTCAGGCTGGGCAACCGAACCGGTCGCCCTACAACTCGCCGCCATCGACTAGGCGCGCCCCATGTAAGCGCCGGTGCGCGTGTCGATCTTGATGGTTTCGCCTTCCTTGATGAAAAGCGGGACGTTGATTCTCTTTCCCGTTTCGAGAGTCGCAGGCTTGGAGACGTTGCTCGCAGTGTCGCCGCGCACGCCTTCAGGAGATTCAATGACCTTTAGACTGACAGACGCCGGCAACTCAACCTGAACTGGCCTGCCTTCGGCATACAGAACCTGCAGGGAAAGGTTTTCCACCAGGTAATCTTTCGCGTCGCCGATGAAGTTTTCCTGCAACGTGATCGTGTCGTACGTCTCCGGATCCATGAAGTGATAGCCGTTGCGGTCTTTGTAGCTGAACTCGAGTTGTTTTCGATCGATCTCGACCAACTCCACTTTGTCGGTGGAACCGAATCGGACGTCAGCGCTCTTGCCCGTGTTAATGTAGCGAATGATCGCCTGGACGAACGCGCGCAAATTCCCCGGCGTGCGATGATGCACTTCCAGCACAATGGCAGGGTTGCCATTGTATTTTATGGCCATTCCTCGGCGAAGATCGTTGGCGGCGGGCATGGGTCCAGGGACGTGATTTCGTTCAAAAGTTAGATCGTTACAATATCAGCATCAAAACGTTGACGCGGGGGAGCGCGGAGTTTACACGCGTCCGCCGTGAACGCAACCGCATTAAAGCTCCAAATTCCAACATCCAAGCTGCAGTGAAATTCCAATGACCAACCTCGGAGACAGAGCGCGAGCGTTGATTGTTGAAGGTTGGTGTTTCTCTGGAAGTCAGACGTTGGTGCTTGGAAATTTTACAGCAATTTCAAGCGCGTCAGATCCTGTGAATCGACGATGCCTACCGGGACGTTGTTATCGTCGATCACGACGAGATCGTCGATGCGATGGCGCTCCAGCAGATTAAGTACTTCGACCGCTAGTTTGTCTTTATGCACCGTTACCGGATTCAACGTCATCAAGTCCGCCACTAGGCGTTCGCCAACCCTGGGATCAGACTGAAAGTGCCGCACGAAATCGCCGTGTGTGAAGATGCCAAGCAACTCCTCGTCTTCGCCAATGACAACGGCAGCGCCTGCCCGGACGCTCGTCATTGCTTTTAGCACGTCGCGGACAGACGCATTCGTCGAAACAACGGCCATTGCCTGGCGCGGTCGCATGATTTGATGGACGCGCGTCAGCATGCTGCGGCCGATCATTCCGCCGGGATGAAACTTGGCGAAGTCTTCCTTGTTAAAGCCGCGAGCCTCCAGCAACACCATTGCCAGCGCGTCGCCCAGCGCCAGCATCACCGTTGTGCTGGAAGTCGGCGCCAGATTCAAAGGGCAAGCTTCCTGTTCGATGTTTGCATCCAGAAACAGGTGCGCGTTTTGCGCGAGAGCCGATTTTGGATCGCCGCAGATGGCGATAATTTTCACCTGGAACCGCGCAATCGCCGGCAGGATCCGGAGCAATTCCTCCGTCTCACCGCTGGCGCTCAAGGCGAGCACCACGTCGCCATCGGCAATCATGCCAAGATCGCCGTGCAACGCGTTCGAGGAATCCAGCACCACTGCGGGCGACCCGGTGCTGGTTAGAGTAGACGCGATCTTGGCGCCGATGTGTCCGGATTTTCCGACACCGACGACAACGACTTTGCCGCGCGCGTCCACTGCTTCCTTGATCAATTCCACGGCGCGGGAGAAATTTTCGTCCAGCCGCTCCCGGAGCCGGTTCAGCTCAAAAATTTCTATATCCAGCACGCGTCCGGCCTTTTCAAGGTAGTCCATTGATGTGTATAATGTGGGCAAGGCGTGGTGACCGGCAAGAATTTGCACGCCTCGAACGAAAGGAAAAATATGAAAACGTTCCTAATTGCAATCGTGGCCGCGCTCGTGAGCACCGCTTCGGCGCAAGAATTCAGAGCGCCGATTGGCCCGCAAAAACCGGTGCGCGCAATGCCCACGCCGCCGCCGATGTTGCAACGGCCGCCCGTTCAAGGAGTGATTCCGCGCGGATTTAGCGACTCGCGCAATCCACTTCAGATGATTAATCCGTGGGCGCCACCGCGCTACGGCACCTGGGTGGAGAGCACCTCGTTCGATCCGGATCACCCCGGCAAATGGAATGGCATTAAACTCTTCGAAATTCTTTTTTGATTGCTGAGCACAGGCGCGGGCGCGTATTCATGGCTACAGCCGCCCTACAAAATTCGGACTATCTCGCGTGATCGTTCTTTAGCGTTGCTTGAGTCTGGCAAAGAAATCTGCCAGTCGCGAGCGCACAGATTGAAACGAGAGCCGCTCTAGTGCGCGCTCGTTCGATTCGGTGACGATCTCCGCGCGCAAATCGGCGTTTTTCAACAAATCGAGCGCCATCGATGCGATATCGGTAATCCTCCGGGCTTCGCCGCAAGTTTTCGGAAACGCAATTCGTTCGATCGCGCCATCGCCGCCTGCACAGGCGACCCGACAGAGGAGAGCGTCGCCTGCCACCTGGCCTGGCACATGGCTGCGGTCGAGCTGTAAAACAATCTTATGGCTCGCTACGTCGCACAGATAATCCGGGTAGGATTTCCATTTCTCAATCAATCGGAGTTTTCCTTGCGGAAATCTTAGCGCGTCGAGCAATCGCCGTCCTTTGTACCCTTCCAGATTAACAACGGTGACCGGTTCGCCTGTTGCTTCGCAAAGCTCGCGCGCGACCAATATCGCTGCGAAATGATTGCGCGATGGCACATCCCATTCGCGTGTGCCGACGAAGATTCCCGACTGCTGGCTTGCGGGCACAGAAAAATTCCATCGTTGGTCCCCGATGGGATAGGGGGTCGGGATAAAAGACACTGTCGCGGGATCATGTTTGCCACGGACGCGCTGATAAATCTCTGCGGCTTCTGGAGTCGTGGCAATGCATCCATCGGCTTGCGCTAAAATTTTCATGAAGCGCGATAACTTCGCGTGGTCGTGCAATTGCTGGGCGATCTGGTGCAGCCCAGTCTCCTTCAATGAAACGGCGACTGTGCCGCCTTGCTTCTTAAGGTCGTGCAATGCACGCTCTGACGCGCGAAAATCGCTACGCAGAAGCAGGAGGACCGGTGTGTTCTCCCCGATGGCACGACACGGATTGAAATGAAAAGCTCCAAGCGTGCATGCAGCGAAAGCATGAAAATTGATCGGTGGATGCGCGCCTTTGCCTGGCCCGGGCAGGCTATCAAAACGCTGTTCCGGATCGCGTCCACCAGGATTGAGAACAGTCAGCCGAAAATGTTCCGCGCTTTGCGATGCCATTTGCTAGATAGGCCCGCGAATCACGCGAATTGACGCGAATGCGAATGCCAAAATGACGAATGATGAATGGCGAACGAATTCCGAATGACGAAGTCCGAGAGATCTGGGGAGCGCATGCGCCTGGCGTGATGCACTTGGCGCCCTCGCCAAGTACATCTCTTCCCGTGCCGTGCTCTCTTGCAAATGATTTCTGTCATCGTGATTCGCGACCAAAACCTTTTATTGATCGAGATCGCCCGGCGGCTGCGCTGCGGATTTCAGGAGGGTCTGATCCACGTTCTCTTGATCGAGCGGTTTGACCGGGATCGCGCGCCGGATCTCGACCGGTTTCTTGTCCTCCGGCTGAACTGGGATCGCTTTCCGGATCTCGGGAGCAGCTTGAACCGTTTCAGTACTCGGTCGGCTTACGTCTGCGCCGTTAGTTGCGGCTTTGACTTCAGTCCCGTTGGTCACATTCTCGGCTTTCTGATTTCCGGCTGTTTCCGTTGCCGGCTGCGGAGTCGGCTCGGGCTTCAATGTGGGCTTGAGCGAATTATAAGGGTCCTTGTCAGCTAGCAACGTTGGACTTCCTATGACAACCGGCGTGATCTCGCTTAGGTCCACAGCCAGCGCAGCGCGCGGTAAATCGCTGGCGGGAAACTCGCGAGCAAGGCGAGCACGCTGCTCGCCATGGACGTTGCAAGGTTCAGCGGGCGCTTGCGAGGATGTTGCAATTTCCGTGTAAGTCGTTCGCTTCTGCACCGTGTCGCCATTTGCCGTTTTTACGGCGTCATAACACTTGTCTGTCGCCAGCAAGCCAGACCTCGAGCAAATCTCAATCTGTTTGAGATTTTCCGGCCGCTTAATTTCTCGCGGCGGATAACTCGAGGCAGCAGCATTCATAATGTCGACCCAAATCGGCAGCGCGAGTTCGCGCCCAAACGCGCCGCGATAAATCTTTTGCGGCTTGTCGAACCCCGCCCATACGGCGCACGCGAAATTGGAATCATATCCGGCGAACAGCGCATCAGTGAAATCGTAAGCGGTGCCGGTTTTACCTGCTGCGGGCATTTTCTTCAGACCAAATTCTGTAAAAGCAGCTTTGCCCGTTCCCGATTGAAGCGCGTCTGCGAGGCAGGAATGCACTTCGTATGCGGTTTCGGGTTTGATGACCAGTTTGCGGATGCTCTGCTGCTTCCCATCCCAAATCAGTGTGCCGTCTTTTTCTTCAATGCGCTCCAAAATGTGGGGCGCGTTTGGCCGCCAGCCGCCGTTTGGAAAGATCGTGTATGCGAGGGCGAGCTCGGCCAGCGTGACCTCGCTGCTTCCCAGAAACGTAGCTGGATAAGGACGAAGCGGGGAATGGATGCCCGCCGCGGAGCAAAGGTGCAACACTGTATCAACTCCCGCGTCCATTCCGACGCGGACGGTTGCGCCATCTTTTGATTTGACCAGCGCTTGCCGGGCTGTCATCGCGCCTTCGTAACGGTTCTCGGCGCTCTCCGGGCCCCATTCACCAAGAATCCCTGTTGTGCCGCCGATCATGACCGCGCGATTATCAAGCGGCGAATCTTCCACCAGCGATCCGGGATACATTCCTTTCTCGAAGGCCGCCGCATAAACGAACGGCAACATTGCGGTCCCAGCGGGACGGCGGGCTTGCAGGGCACGGTTGTATTGATTGTGTTCGAAATCGCGCCCGCCTACCAGTACCAGAACGTCGCCAGTGGCGTTGTCCAGACCGATCACTGCGCCTTGGAGATACTCCGGCGCAGGAAGATCAGATGTTCTGCCGTTTGCCTTCGCTTTGCGAAACGAGGCTGCGTACGCGGCATAAGTTTGATGGTCGTAGTCGGGACGCTGCTCGATCGCTTCGAGATGAGCTCTTAGAGAATCTTCGGCCACTTTCTGGAGATCCACATCGATTGTGGTGCGAATGCGAAAGCCTTCGTTCTTCGCCCGGTCCCAACCGACAGCAGCAATAACCTGCTGACGGATGTAATCGACCGCGTAGCTTTGGCCTTGCGCATTCTGCCGGCTGCTAACGACGATCTTTTCCGCGCCTGCAGCGGCGCATTGTTCTCGGCTGATAAAGCCGAGATCGCGCATACGATCGAGCGCGTAGTCGCGCGCCTCGCGTGAATTGTCGCGATCCGTCCACGGCGACAATCTGTTTGGGCTCTTGATCAGGCCGGCGAGCGTCGCGCACTCCGCCAACGTCATTTCACGCGCGGACTTGCCAAAGTACCCTCGCGCCGCTGCTTCCGCCCCATACAGGCCGCCGCCGAAATAGATCCGGTTCAGATACAACTCCATGATCTTTTGTTTGCCGAACTGATCTTCGATTCGTTGCGCCAGAAAGATTTCCAGCAGCTTGCGACGATAGGTTTTTTCTTTTAGCGCAAAACTGTTGCGCGCCAGTTGTTGCGTAATTGTGCTTGCGCCCTGGCGCACATGGCCGGCTGTAAAATTTTTCAATGCTGCGCGAATGATCCCGACCAAGTCGTAGCCGTGGTGCTGATAAAATTTCGCGTCCTCGACCGCGACAACTGCCTTGACGAGATCGGCGGGCAACTGCTCGTACGGTACCGTATCGCGGTTTTCCACAAAGATTTGGCCGAAGATCTTGCCGTTGCGATCGAGAATCACGCTGGCTGATTCCATTTGTTCGAGTTTGTTGAGATCGAACGTTCTGGCCTGTGCTGTAAGGTCGGTGACGAGACGGGAAACGTAAACGCTTACGATGACGGCCAGGATGGCGATGATTGCCATGGGAACGTAGAACCATGGCCT
>Ga0310913_10001147_pt1 | contig 13315 bp, 6 predicted proteins | sample GREbulkMGOX082_FD_203447 | JGI IMG/M metagenome (GOLD analysis project Ga0310913, IMG submission 203447) | Lab enrichment of tropical soil microbial communities from Luquillo Experimental Forest, Puerto Rico - GRE.bulkMG.OX082 | ecosystem: Environmental > Terrestrial > Soil > Tropical forest >...
ATCGCGATCCTGCGCTATGCGGTCGATGTCGACGGCGGGCTGGCCGGCGAGCCCGAAGACATCGCGCTGAGGGACCGGGTGTTGCAGTTGTTGGCGCTGACGTGGATCGCGACAGTCGGAGCCGCCGTTGCCTTCGGCTAGCCCCAGATGGCCCGTGGTCAGGGGGGTCGGTGGGCCGTTGTTCCCCTACGGCACCATGGTGCGGGTCAGCCTGTTGGTAAGCGTGGCCGTGGTTGCCGCCCTGTTCGCCTGGGGAAGTTGGCAGCGACGCTGGATCGCCGACGACGGCCTGATCGTGCTGCGCACTGTGCGCAATTTGCTGGCCGGCAACGGGCCGGTCTTCAATCAGGGCGAGCGGGTGGAGGCGAACACCTCCACGGCGTGGACCTACCTGATGTACGCCGGGAGCTGGGTCGGCGGGCCGATGCGCATGGAATACGTGGCATTGGCGCTGGCTCTGGTCCTTTCGGTGCTGGGCGTGGTTCTGCTGATGCTGGGTGCCGGCCGGTTGTACGCGCCCAGCCTGCGCGGCCGCCGGGCCATCATGTTGCCGGCCGGGGCGTTGGTCTACATCGCGTTGCCGCCGGCGCGTGACTTTGCCACGTCAGGCCTCGAGAGCGGCTTGACGCTGGCCTACCTGGGCTTGTTGTGGTGGATGATGGTGTGTTGGTCGCAGCCGGTGCGGGGCCGTCCGGACAGCCGGGTGTTCGTCGGCGCGCTGGCCTTCGTCGCCGGGTTCAGCGTTCTGGTCCGACCCGAGCTGGCGCTGATGGGCGGGCTGGCGCTGATCATGATGCTGATCGCGGCCCGCAGTTGGCGCCGCCGACTACTCGTCGTGGTGGCGGGTGGATTCCTGCCGCTCGCCTACGAGATCTTCCGAATGGGGTACTACGGCCTGCTGGTGCCCGGGACCGCGTTGGCCAAGGACGCGGCCGGCGACAAGTGGTCGCAGGGGATGATCTACCTCTCGAACTTCAACGCGCCCTACGCGGTCTGGATACCGGTGGTGCTCCTCCTGCCGCTGGGCGCGCTGTTGATCGCGGCGCGTCGTCGGCCGTCGTTCCTGCGCCCGGTGCTGGCGCCCGACTACGGTCGGCTGGCCCGTGCGGTGCAGAGCCCGCCCGCGGTGGTGGCGTTCGTCCTCGTGAGCGGACTCCTGCAGGGGTTCTACTGGATTCGGCAGGGCGGCGATTTCATGCACGCGCGGGTGTTGCTGGCTCCGGTATTTTGTTTGCTGGCCCCGGTCGCCGTCATCCCGGTGATGATCCCCGACGGCAAGGACTATTCGCGGGAGACGGGCTACTGGGTGGCCGGTACGGCCAGCCTGCTGTGGCTCGGGGTCGCGGGCTGGTCGCTGTGGGCAGCAAACTCACCCGGGATGGGCGACGACGCCACCCACGTCACCTACTCCGGGATTGTGGACGAGCGTCGCTTCTACGCGCAGGCCACCGGGCACGCCCACCCGCTGACGGCCGCCGACTACCTGGATTATCCGAGGATGGCCGCCATTCTGACGGCGCTGGACAACACCCCGGACGGCGCATTGCTGCTGCCGTCCGGCAACTACACCCAGTGGGACTTGGTGCCGATGTTGCAGCCGGCTCCGGGAAGCCCTCCGGGCAGCACGGCACCCCAAAAGCCGCAGCATGCAGTGTTTTTCACCAACTTGGGCATGGTTGGGATGAACGTCGGGCTCGACGTCAGGGTGATCGACCAAATCGGTCTGGCAAATCCAATCGCCCAACACACGGAGCGGCTGAAGCACGGCCGGATCGGGCACGACAAGAACCTCTTCCCGGACTGGGTGATCGCCGACGGCCCGTGGGTGAAGATGTATCCGGGCATTCCGGGCTACCTGGACGCGAATTGGGTCGCCCAGGCGGTAGCGGCCCTGCACTGTCCCGAGACCGAGGCGGTGCTCAGCTCGGTACGGGCCCCAATGACCTTGCACCGCTTCGTCTCCAACGTTCTGCACTCCTTCGGGTTCACGACGTACCGGATCAACCGTGTTCCGCTCTACGAGCTCGCCCGCTGTGGGCTTCCGGTGCCGGAGGCGATCCCGCCGCCGCCCCGCGAGTGAGTTGTTGAAGTCATAAAGAATTTTTCGGCGGCGCCCAAACCGGGCCCCGCCGGCTGACCGAGGGACATTGCCAGCAACTTCACATTTGAGCTCTCACCAGTGGGCCACGACGGTCAGGCACATGCGGAAACGCGGCTTTCCGAGGCCGCGTTCGGCCCGAAAATCCCTTGGAAAGATGGCCGAAAGACGGTTTGCCTGGGCCGCTCGATGAGAGCGAATGGCCGAACCTGTGGTTGACTACACGGGCACTGCCGCGCCCAAGCGCATGCAGTACGACACCAATTCGACGATGCGCCCTCATGAAGGGTGCGCCGAAAGGATGAGGAAGCAAGGATGACGCTTGTCGACAGGTTTCACGACGCCGTGGCTCGCATGCCACGCCGGCTCGTGGTGGGGGCCGTTGGCGCGGCGCTGCTATCGGGTCTGATCGGCGCTGTGGGGGGCTCGGCGACCGCCGGGGCGTTCTCACGCCCGGGTCTGCCGGTGGAGTACCTGCAGGTTCCCTCGGCCGCTATGGGCCGCGACATCAAGGTTCAGTTCCAAAGCGGCGGCGCGAACGCGCCCGCCCTGTACCTGCTCGACGGCATGCGTGCGCAGGACGACTACAACGGCTGGGACATCAACACCCCGGCGTTCGAGTGGTACAACCAGTCGGGCATCGCCGTGGCCATGCCGGTCGGCGGGCAGTCCAGCTTCTACTCCGACTGGTACAAGCCCGCTTGCGGTAAGGCCGGCTGCACCACCTACAAGTGGGAAACCTTCCTGACCAGCGAGCTGCCGCAGTACCTGGCGTCGCAAAAGCAGGTCAAGCCGAACGGCAGCGCCGTGGTCGGGCTGTCGATGGCCGGGTCGTCGGCGCTGATCCTGGCCGCCTACCACCCCGACCAGTTCGTCTTCGCCGGCTCGCTGTCGGCGCTGCTGGACCCGTCCCAGGGCATGGGTCCGTCGCTGATCGGCCTGTCCATGGGTGACGCGGGTGGCTACAAGGCCGCGGACATGTGGGGTCCCAAGGAGGACCCGGCGTGGCAGCGCAACGACCCGTCGCTGCAGGTCGGCAAGCTGGTCGCGAACAACACCCGCATCTGGGTGTACTGCGGCAACGGCAAGCCGTCCGACCTCGGTGGCGACAACCTGCCCGCGAAATTCCTGGAGGGCTTCGTGCGGACCAGCAACCTGAAGTTCCAGGACGCCTACAACCAGGCCGGTGGCCACAACGCCGTGTTCAACTTCGACGCCAACGGCACGCACGACTGGCCTTACTGGGGCGCGCAGGTCCAGGCAATGAAGCCTGAGCTCCAGGCGACGCTGGGTGCGACCCCGGGCGCTGGTCCGGCTACTGCTACCAATGCCGGTACCGCTACCAATGCCAGTACCACGCACGGCAACTAGCCCATAGCGATGTGACTAACGGCGGCGATCCCCGGATCGCCGCCGTTAGCGTCTCGGCAGAACGTGTGTGTGGCCTATTTCACTACCCTGCGGGCCGTGCGTTCTGCGGCGCTGGTTAGTGTGCTCACAGCGACTAGGCGATGGAGGGTGGACATGAGAGTCGGTCTGTCAGCGCTTCTGCGGATTTTCTGCGTTGCCGCACTGTCGGTCGGGTTGGGCGGTTTCGCGGTGATGCCGGGAGCCGTAGGCAAAGCCAGGGCGGCGGGTTACGAAAGCCTGATGGTTCCGTCAGCCGCGATGGGCCGCGACATCCCGGTGGCCTTCCTGGCCGGCGGCCCGCACGCGGTTTATCTGCTGGATCCCTTCAACGCCGCCCCGGATGTCAGCAACTGGGTCACCGTGGGTAACGCGATGAACACGCTGGCCGGCAAGGGCATCTCGGTGGTGGCACCCGCGGGTGGCGCCTGGAGCATGTACACCAACTGGGAGAACGACGGCAGCAAGCAGTGGGACACCTTCCTGTCCAGCGAGCTGCCTGACTGGCTTGCCGCCAACAAGGGCCTGGCGCCCGGCGGCCACGCCGCCGTCGGCGCCTCTCAGGGCGGCTATGCCGCGATGGCGCTGGCCGCCTTCCACCCCGACCGCTTCGGCATGGCCGGGTCGCTGTCCGGTTTTCTGTACCCGTCGAGCACCAACTACAACGGAGCGATCCTCGCCGGCCTGCAGCAGTTCGGCGGCATCGACGGCAACGGAATGTGGGGCGCCCCGCAGCTGGGACGGTGGAAGTGGCACGACCCGTACGTGCACGCCTCGCTGCTGGCCCAGAACAACACCCGCGTGTGGGTCTACAGCCCGACGAATATGGGGGGCGATGACGGCGCAATGATCGGTCAAGCAGGGGCGGCGATGGGCAGCGCCCGGGAGTTCTACCAGCAGTACCGCAGCGTCGGCGGGCACAACGGCCACTTCGACTTCCCGGGCGGCGGCGACAACGGCTGGGGCTCGTGGTCCGGAGAGTTGGGTGCCATGTCGGGCGACATCGCCGGAGCTATCCGCTAGTCAGGCGGCCCGCAGCGAACACCGAGCGCCGCCATCGGCCTGCACGGTGCCGTCCGGCGAGCCGGTACCGTGGAAGGGGTGCAGCAGACGGCCGCGTCGCTGCGATCTGTCCCACTGCTAGCAGGAGAACATGACCACCAGCGCGCGGCGTCGTAGGCGCCACCTGATCCTCGCCTGGGTCGCCGCCCTTGCGGTGGCCGGCGTCGTGTTGGTGGTGATCGCGGCCGTGGTGATGTTGCTGCGCAGCCCCAAAACAGCGCCGAGCGCGGTGCCACCCGGCGTCTTGCCCCCACCCTCGACGACAACCCACCCGCACAAGCCGCGGCCCGCGTCTCAAGACGCGTCCTGTCCCGACGTGCAACTGATCAACGTTCCGGGTACCTGGGAGTCCGCCCCGCAGGACGACCCGCTCAACCCCATGCAATTCCCGAACGCGTTGCTGCACAAAGTGACTGGAGGGATCTCTGAGCAGTTCCCCGCCTCCCGGGTGCAGACGTACACCACTCCCTACACGGCGCAGTTCCACAACCCGCTCAGCGGTGACACGCAGATGTCCTACAACGAGAGCCGGGCGGAAGGCACCCGCGCGACGGTCCAGGCGATGACCGACATGAATAACAAGTGCCCGCTGACCAGCTACGTGCTGATGGGCTTTTCCCAGGGCGCGGTGATCATCGGCGACATCGCCAGCGACATCGGCAACGGGCGCGGACCCGTCGACGACGACTTGGTGCTCGGTGTGACATTGATCGCCGACGGCCGTCGCCAGCAGGGCGTCGGCAACGACATCGGGCCCAACCCGCCGGGCGAGGGCGCCGAGATCACGTTGGCCGAGGTGCCCGTGCTGTCCGGACTGGGTTTGACCATGACCGGTGCGCGGCCGGGTGGGTTCGGCGCGCTGAACGCCAAGACCAACGAGATCTGCGCCCCGGGCGACCTCATCTGCGCCGCCCCTGACGAGGCGTTTAGCGTCGCCAACCTGCCGAACACGCTGGACACTCTCGCCGGCAATGCCGGCCAGCCCATCCACGCGCTCTATGCGACGACCCAGTTCTGGAGCATGGACGGGGCGCCCGCGACCGATTGGACGGCTAACTGGGCCCACGGCCTCATCGCAAACGCGCCACGTCCCCAACACGGGTGACATTGCCGCTACCTAGCGGCTTACCGTGCGCGATCGGCGGTACCTTGTGATTTGGTCTGCCGTGCGCCGCCCCTTAACATTAAGAGAAAAGTAAGAGCATTGTGGTTGTGACCCGTTTGGGTCGAAGCTGGCACTCAATCGACGCCCGCATAAGCATGCGCCGTGACGGGGGCCGGCCCGCGCGCAGATATAACGTCGGATCGGCCGACCTAATTGTGTTGTGACAGGAGTAGAGCGGCATGGAGTACCACAACCCGTTCATCGTGAATGGAAAGATCAGGTTCCCGGATAACCACAACCTGGTCCGTCACGTCGAACGGTGGGCGAAGGTTCGCGGCGACAAGCTGGCGTACCGGTTCCTGGACTTCTCGACCGAACGCGACGGTGTGGCACGCGACATTTCGTGGTCGGACTTCAGCGCCCGCAACCGCGCTGTGGGAGCCCGGCTGGAGCAGGTCACCAAACCGGGGGACCGCATCGCCATCTTGTGCCCGCAGAACTTGGACTACCTCGTTGCCTTTTTCGGCGCGCTGTACGCCGGCAGGATCGCGGTGCCGTTGTTCGACCCGGCCGAGCCTGGGCACGTCGGCCGTTTGCACGCGGTGCTCGACGACTGCGCCCCGTCGACGATCCTGACCACCACCGAATCCGCCGAAGGTGTCCGCAAGTTCATCCGCGCCCGTTCGGCCAAGGAGCGGCCCCGCGTCGTCGCCGTCGATGCGGTGCCCACCGAGGTGGCCGCCACCTGGCAGCAGCCCGACGCCACCGATAGCACCATCGCCTACCTGCAGTACACCTCCGGCTCCACCCGCACGCCGACGGGCGTGCAGATCACCCATCTCAACCTGCCCACCAACGTGCTGCAGGTGCTGGTCGCCTTGGGGGGTACCGAAGTTGACCGCGGGCTCGCCTGGTTGCCGTTCTTCCATGACATGGGCCTGATCACGGCGCTGCTGTCGCCGGTCTTCGGGCACAGCTTCACCTTCATGACGCCGGCCGCGTTCGTGCGCCGTCCCGGCCGGTGGATCCGCGAGATGGCGCGCAAGCCCGAGGACGGCCCGGATTCCGAGGTCTTCACCGTCGCACCGAACTTCGCCTTCGAACATGCCGCGGCGCGCGGCGTGCCCAGGGACGATGAGCCGCCACTGGACCTCAGCAACGTCAAGGGCATCCTGAACGGCAGCGAGCCGGTGTCCCCGGCGTCGATGCGCAAGTTCTACGAAGCCTTTGCGCCCTACGGTCTGCGGGAGACTGCGATCAAGCCGTCCTACGGTCTGGCCGAGGCGACGCTGTTCGTCTCGACCACCCCGATGGACGAGGCGCCCAGGGTCATCTACGTCGATCGCGACGAGATGAACAACCAGCGCTTCGTCGAGGTGGCTCCCGACGCGCCGAACGCCGTTTCGCAGGTGTCCGCGGGTGTCATCGGCGTCGACGAATGGGCGGTCATCGTCGATCCCGACACGGCCACCGAGCTCCCGGACGGTCAGGTCGGCGAGATCTGGTTGCACGGTCAGAACCTGGGCACCGGCTACTGGGGCAAGGAAGAAGAGACCAACCGCACCTTCCGTAACATCCTCAAGTCGCGGATCAGCGAGTCACACGCCGAGGGGGCCGCGGACGACGGCCTCTGGGTACGCACCGGCGATTACGGCACCTACCTCGACGGCCACCTTTATATAGTGGGCCGGATCAAGGACCTGGTCATCATCGACGGCCGCAACCACTACCCGCAGGACCTCGAGTACTCGGCGCAGGAAGCCAGCCGGGCATTGCGCACCGGCTACGTGGCCGCCTTCTCGGTCCCCGCCAACCAGCTGCCGCAAGAGGTGTTCGACAACCCGCACGCCGGCCTCAAGTACGACCCCGAGGATGCGTCCGAACAGCTGGTGATCGTCGCCGAGCGCGCCGCCGGTACGCACAAGCTCGACTACCAGCCCATCGCCGACGACATTCGCGCGGCCATCGCCGTGCGGCACGGGGTAACCGTCCGCGACCTGCTGCTGGTGCAGGCCGGAACGATTCCGCGTACCTCCAGCGGCAAGATCGGGCGCCGCGCCTGCCGTGGTGCCTACATCGACGGAAGCCTCCGCAGCGGCATCGCCTCGCCGGCGACATTCGCCACCGAATAGGACTGAATCCGGTAACCATGACTGATATTGCAGAGCCCCAGGGCACCCCCGACATGACGGTCCCCGAGATGCGGCAGTGGCTGCGCAACTGGGTGGGCAAAGCCGTCGGCAGGCCGGCGGACGAGATCGACGAGTCGATCCCGATGGTCGAGCTGGGCTTGTCGTCGCGGGATGCCGTGGCGATGGCGGCCGACATCGAGGACATGACCGGTGTCACGCTCTCGGTCGCGGTGGCTTTCCAGCATCCGACCATCGAATCGCTGGCGACGCGGATCATCGAGGGCGAACCCGAAATAGACACATCCGGCGACGGCGACATCACCGACTGGTCGCGCAGGGGGCCGGCGGAGCGCGTTGACATCGCAATCGTGGGGTTGTCCACCCGCTTCCCGGGGGACATGAACAGCCCCGACGAAACGTGGCAGGCTCTGCTGGAAGGCCGCGACGCCATCTCCGAACTGCCCGAGGGCCGCTGGTCGGAATTCCTCGCCGAGCCACGGCTGGCCGAGCGCGTCGCGAATGCCAACACCCGCGGCGGTTACTTGAAGGACATCAAGGGCTTCGACTCCGAGTTCTTCGCGGTGGCCAAGACGGAAGCCGACAACATCGACCCGCAGCAGCGGATGGCGATGGAGCTGACCTGGGAGGCGCTCGAGCACGCCCGCATCCCGGCGTCGAGCCTGCGCGCCGAGGCCGTCGGCGTGTACGTCGGCGTCTCGAACACCGACTACCAGTTCCTGGCTGCGGCCGACCCGACCCACGCTCACCCGTACGCGATCACCGGGACCGCCCATTCGATCATCGCGAACCGGGTGTCGTACTTCTATGACTTCCGCGGTCCTTCCGTCACCATTGACACCGCCTGCTCGAGCTCGTTGGTGGCGACCCATCAGGCGGTGCAGGCGCTGCGCAACGGCGAATGCGACGTGGCGGTCGCCGGCGGCGTCAACGCGATGATCACGCCCGCGGTGACGCTCGGTTTCGATGAAATCGGCGCCGTGCTGGCCCCGGACGGCCGGATCAAGTCGTTCTCGTCGGACGCCGACGGCTACACCCGCTCCGAGGGCGCCGGCATGCTGGTGCTCAAGCGGGTCGACGACGCCCGCCGCGACGGCGACCAGATCCTGGCCGTGATCGCCGGCAGCGCGGTCAACCACGACGGCCGGTCCAACGGGCTGATCGCGCCCAACCAGGACGCGCAGGCCGACGTCCTGCGCCGGGCCTACAAGGACGCCGGCATCGATCCGCGGACCGTCGACTACATCGAGGCGCACGGCACCGGGACCGTCCTCGGTGACCCGATCGAGGCCGAGGCGCTGGGCCGTGTCGTCGGTAGGGGCCGTCCCGCCGATCGGCCCGCGCTGCTCGGCGCGGTGAAAACCAACGTGGGGCACATGGAGTCCGCGGCCGGTGTGGCCAGCATGGCCAAGGTGGTGCTGGCCCTGCAACATGACAAGCTGCCGCCGTCCATCAACTTCGCCGGCCCCAGCCCGTACATCGACTTCGACGCGATGCACCTGAAGGTGATCGACACGGCCACCGACTGGCCGCGCTACGGCGGTTACGCGCTGGCTGGGGTGTCGAGCTTCGGGTTCGGCGGGGCCAACGCGCACGTGGTGGTCCGCGAGGTACTGCCACGTGACGTGGTGGAAAAAGAGGCGCGCGAGCCGGAACCCGAACAACAGCCGGTCGACTCGGCAGCCGAAGCCCCTACCGAGGCACCCACGCTGGAAAGCCACTCGCTGCGGTTCGACGAGTTCGGCGGGATCATCCAAGACCCGACCTCAATTAGTGGGGCCGAAGGGCCGGAGCCCGAACTGCCGGGCGTGACCGAAGAGGCCCTGCGGCTCAAGGAAGCGGCGCTGGAAGAGCTTGCGGCGCAAGAGGCTGCAGAACCATCCAAGCCGGTCTTCCCGCTTGCGGTGTCGGCGTTTTTGACCTCTCGCAAGAAGGCCGCGGCCGCCGAGCTGGCAGACTGGATGGAAAGCCCCGAGGGTCAGGCGTCGTCGCTGGAGTCGATCGGACGCGCGCTGTCGCGGCGCAACCACGGTCGCTCGCGCGCGGTGGTGCTGGCCCACGACCACGAGGAGGCCATCAAAGGCTTGCGCGCGGTCGCCGAGGGCAAGCAACGGCCGAACGTGTTCAGTGTCGACGGGCCGGTGACCAACGGCCCGGTCTGGGCGATGGCAGGTTTCGGTGCGCAGCACCGCAAGATGGGCAAGAGCCTGTACCTGCGCAACGCGGTGTTCGCCGAGTGGATCGAGAAGGTCGACGCGCTGATCCAGGACGAGCGGGGCTACTCGATCCTCGAGCTGATCCTCGACGACTCGCACGACTACGGCATCGAAACCAGCAACGTCGTCATCTTCGGGATCCAGATCGCGCTGGGCGAGCTGCTCAAGCATCACGGCGCGAAGCCCGCCGCGGTGGTGGGTCAATCGCTGGGAGAGCCCGCGTCGGCCTACTTCGCCGGCGGCCTGTCGCTTGCGGACGCGACCCGCGTGATCTGCTCGCGCTCGCACCTGATGGGCGAGGGAGAGGCGATGCTGTTCGGCGAGTACATCCGTTTCATGGCGATCGTCGAGTACTCCGCCGACGAGCTCAAGACCGTGTTCGCCGACTTCCCCGGCCTCGAGGTGTGCGTCTACGCCGCGCCCAGCCAGACCGTAATCGGCGGTCCACCCGAGCAGATCGACGCGATCGTCGCCCGCGCGGAATCGGAGGGCAAGTTCGCCCGCAAACTCCAGACCAAGGGCGCGGGCCACACCTCGCAGATGGACCCGCTGCTCGGCGAGTTCTCCGCGGAGCTGCAGGGGATCAAGCCGCTGACTCCGGAAATCGGGATCTTCTCGACCGTGCACGAAGGGACCTACGTCAAACCCGGCGGCGACCCCCTCCACGACGTCGACTACTGGATCAAGGGAATGCGGCATTCGGTGTACTTCACCCATGGCGTCCGCAACGCCGTCGACAGCGGGTACACCACGTTCCTCGAGCTGGCGCCCAACCCGGTGGCGCTGATGCAGATCGGCTTGACGACGGCGTCGGCCGGGCTGCATGACGCCCAGCTGATCGCGACGCTGGCCCGCAAGCAGGACGAGGTCGAGTCGATGGTCTCGACCATGGCGCAGCTGTTTGTCTACGGCCACGACCTGGACATCCGGACGCTGTTCACCCTGCCCTCCGGGCCGGCAGGCCCAGAAGATTTTGCGAACATCCCGCCGACCCGGTTCAAGCGCAAAGAGCACTGGCTGGACGTGAATTTCTCCGCGGGCAGCAGCTCGGTGATCATGCCGGGCGCCCACGTCGCGCTGCCGGATGGCCGCCACGTCTGGGAGTACACGCCCCGGGAATTCACGGGCCTGGAGGAGACGGATCTGCAGGAGTTGGTGAAAGCCGCTGCGACCGAAGTGCTTCCAGATGCTCAAATTACGGCGGCGGAGCAGCGTGCGGTGCCCGGGAAGGGCGCCGCGCTGGTGACGACGATGACCCGGCATCCCGGCGGCGCGTCGGTTCAGGTGCATGTCCGCATCGACGAATCCTTCACGCTGGTGTACGACGCGCTGGTCACCCGGGGCGGTTCCCAATCGGTGTTGCCGGCTGCGGTTGGCGCGGGTACGGCGATCGCCGCCGGAATGTCGGGGGCTGCAGCCCCGGTCGCACCGCAAGCTTCCGCGGAGGACCTGGAAGCGGAAACCCTGCAGGACAGCCTGACCAACCGGTACATGCCGTCCGACATGGCCAGATGGACGCCGGACTCCGGTGAGACCATCGGGCAGCGACTGGGCATGATCGTTGGCGTGGCAATGGGTTACGAACCCGAGGACCTGCCGTGGGAGGTGCCGCTCGTCGAGCTGGGCCTGGACTCGCTGATGGCGGTGCGGATCAAGAACCGCGTCGAGTACGACTTCGACCTGCCGCCCATTCAGTTGACGGCGGTGCGTGACGCCAACCTGTACGCCGTCGAGAAGCTGATCGAGTACGCGATCGAGCACCGCGACGAGGTGCAGCAGCTGCACGACCATCAGAAGACGCAGACGGCGGAGGAAATCGCCAGGGCCCAAGCGGAATTGCTCAGCGGCGTGACGCCGGCCCCGGTCGCAACGCAAGCACCGCCGGCATCGGACATTCCGGTTCCGCCGCCGCCGACCAACCCTTCTGGCCCGTCTGCTCCTACCGGCAACGGCGCGCAGCCCAACCCTGCCCCGGACCTCAAGGGAGCCGCCGAAGCGCTCAACCAGCAGGCGGTCGCCGAGGCGCTCAACTCCGACGTGCCGCCACGCGACGCCGCCGAGCGGGTCACCTTCGCCACCTGGGCGATCGTCACGGGCAAGTCCCCGGGCGGCATCTTCAACACGCTGCCCCAGCTGGACGGTGACGCCGCCGCCAAGATGGCACAGCGGCTTTCGGAGCGCGCGGAGGGTCCCATCACCGCCGAGGACGTGCTGACGTCGGAGAACATCGAGGCGCTGGCCGACAAGGTGCGCGGCTACCTGGAGGCCGGCGTGATCGACGGGTTCGTCCGGACGCTCCGCCCTCGGGCGGAAAACAGCGCCGAGGGCAGCTCCAAGGCGCCGGTGTTCGTGTTCCACCCGGCCGGCGGCTCGACGGTGGTCTACGAGCCGCTGCTCAACCGGTTGCCGGCGGACACCCCGATGTACGGCTTGGAGCGGGTCGAAGGCTCGATCGAAGAGCGTGCGGCGGCCTACGTGCCGAAGCTGATCGAGATGCAGGGCGACGGGCCCTACATCCTGGCCGGCTGGTCGCTGGGTGGGGTCATGGCCTACGCCTGCGCGATCGGGCTGAAGCGGATGGGCAAGGACGTCCGGTGGGTCGGCCTGATCGACGCGGTGCGCGCCGGCGAGGAGGTCCCGCAGACCAAGGAGGAGATCCGGAAGCGCTGGGACCGCTACGCCCGGTTTGCCGAGAAGACCTTCAACGTCACCATCCCGGAGATCCCTTACGAACAGCTCGAGGAGCTGGACGACGAGGGGCAGATCCGGTTCGTGCTCGACGCCGTCAAAGCGAGTGGCGTCCAGATCCCGGCGGGGATCATCGAGCACCAGCGCACGTCGTATCTGGACAACCGGGCCATCGACACAGCCCAGATCCAGCCGTACGACGGGCATGTCACCCTCTATATGGCCGATCGCTACCATGACGACGCGATCATGTTCGAGCCGCGGTATGCCGTTCGCCAACCGGACGGCGGCTGGGGTGAGTACGTGTCCGACCTCGAGATCGTGCCGATCGGTGGTGAGCACATCCAAGCCATCGACGAGCCGATCATCGCCAAGGTCGGCGCGCACATGACCCAGGCCTTGAACGGGATCGAGCACGAGATCGAGGCAGAACGGCAGCAGGAAAAGTCGGAACAAGTTAGGTAGGCAAGTAGTGACGGAGACCGCGCCGGCTTCAGGGCCAACGCCCGTTGAGCACACCACAGCCGAGAAGCTGGCCGAGCTGCACGCTCGCCTGGATTTGGCCCAGGAGCCCGGCGGCGAGAAGGCC
>Ga0310913_10001165_pt1 | contig 13259 bp, 15 predicted proteins | sample GREbulkMGOX082_FD_203447 | JGI IMG/M metagenome (GOLD analysis project Ga0310913, IMG submission 203447) | Lab enrichment of tropical soil microbial communities from Luquillo Experimental Forest, Puerto Rico - GRE.bulkMG.OX082 | ecosystem: Environmental > Terrestrial > Soil > Tropical forest >...
GGTGATCCTGAAGTTCGTCGGAGTGGAGAGCATCAGCGCCGCCGAGCAGCTAGCCGGGATGGAGTTGCAGATTCCGGCGGAGCAGCGGACGGAGTTGGAAAGCGGCGCGGCATATGTAAGCGACCTGGTCGGATGCACGGTAGTAGATCGTGGATCGCTGATCGGCACGGTTGCGGACGTGCAGTTTGGAGCGGGAGAGGCTGCGCTGTTAGTGGTTCGCCGAAAGAACGGCGAGCCCGACGGAAAAGAGCTTTTGGTGCCGTACGCCGCCGAGTTCTTGCAGGAGCTAGACTTGGCGGCGCGGCGGATTGAGATGGAGTTACCGGAAGGTCTGCTGGAGCTGCAGTCTCCGCTGAGTGAAGAGGAGAAAGAGCGTCAGAAAGTGGAGGCGGAGGAAGTTCGCGGAGCGGACGAACGCCGCAGACGGCACAAGTAGAATTTCCCCGTCGCTCGGCGCCTTGGGGTGGCCGGAATGAAGTTCGAAATTCTGACGATTTTTCCGCACTTTTTTCGCGGGCCGCTGGATTACGGCATTGTGCGCAGGGCGCGCGAGGCAGGGCTCATTGAGATTGTGATACATGATCTGCGGGCGTTCACGCACGATCGCCATCGCACCGTGGATGACCGTCCTTTTGGCGGCGGCGAGGGGATGGTTCTGAAGCCGGAACCGATCTTCGAGTGCCTGGAAGCGATTAAGATTTCGTCGCGCGAGGAAAGGTTGCGCCAGGATGCGCGGGAGACCGTGATTCTGCTTTCGCCGCAAGGACGGATGTTCACGCAGAGCGTGGCGCGGGAGTTGGCCAACCGTGCCCGCGTGGTGCTGATTTGTGGGCGGTACGAGGGCGTGGATGAGCGCGTGAGCGAGCACCTGGCCGATCGTGAGATTTCGATTGGCGACTTCGTGCTGAGTGGCGGAGAACTCGGCGCGGCGATTATTGTGGATACAGTGGCGCGGCTGGTGCCCGGAGTGCTAGGCAATGCGGCGTCAGCGCAGCAGGAGTCGTTCACGACGCATGCCGCCGAGCCACCTGTCCGAAGCGAGAGCGAGCCGCCGTCGTCAACCTGCGGGTCGGGCGGATTGCTTGATTATCCACATTACACGCGTCCGGCGGAGTTTCGTGGGATGACCGTTCCCGAAGTCTTGTTGAATGGGAACCACGACGAGATCCGGCGCTGGAGAAGACACAAGGCGCTGGAGAAGACGTTGGCAAACCGCCCGGACTTGTTAAGAGAGGCGGAGTTGAGTAAGGAAGACCGGAAGATTTTGGAAGAGATTGAAGTATCCCACGCCATCGCCAATAGAGGGCGATAAGGGCGTGGCACCCCGCACCACCTTAGGTCGAGACGATGATGAGCGTGATCCTAAAGCGGTTTGAAAATCCGGACGAGACCCGGATCTTCGAGAAGGGGAAGTTCGAGATCGTCGAGATTGGCGGGATGACAATTGGCCGCGCCACCTATGAGCCTGGCTGGAAGTGGTCAGAGCACGTGGGCAGGGCAACGGGCGCGAAGAGCTGTCAGGTGGAACACGTGGGCATGGTGGTTTCTGGCTGTGCCACTGCCGCCATGGATGACGGCCGAGTGATTGAGATGAAGGCGGGAGACGTGTTTTATATTCCGCCGGGCCACGATAGTTGGGTAGTGGGTAGTGAGCCGTACGTATCGCTGCACTTTATGGGAGCGGGCGATTATGCCCGCAAACACGAGTAGAACTTTCAGTTGTTGGACACGAAGAAGAGACGAGGGGTCCCACCCTATCCCTAATAGGGTCGATAAGGGTGGGGCACCCAGATTGGAAGGAAGAAGAAGGATATGTCGAATTCACCGATTATTGACCGTATGCTAGCTAAGGCCCGCCGTACCGACTTGCCGGAGTTCAAGGCGGGCGACACCGTTCGCGTGCACGTGAAGATCAAAGAAGGCGATAAAGAGCGCTTGCAGGTGTTTGAGGGGCTGGTCATTTCGAAGTCAAGTGGCGCGCAAGCCAGCTTCGTGGTGCGCAAGATGAGCTTCGGGCATGGCGTGGAGCGCATTTTTCCGCTGAACTCGAAGGTGATCGACAAGATTGAAGTGGTCCGGTCGGCGCATGTGCGTCGCGCCAAGCTGTATTATCTGCGCGGACTGCGCGGCAAGGCGGCGCGTTTGCGGGAAGTGGATGTGAGAGCGAAGAAGGCGTAGTCAGTTATCGTTCATCAGGGGTCAGTCGTCAGCTCGTAGTTGTAAGAGGCGCAGCTTGCTGGCTACCAGAAGCTCGCTCATACCCTTTGCCAAACGTGGAAAAGGATGGGTGCCCATATCGTAAAGACAGACGCTTATCGGCTCGCTGTGCGGGTCACGGAAGGCTTTTCTTTGACTCAGCCTTACCTTTTGTTTTTTGGACGGACGAACTTCAAAGCCGTATGCGTTGGCGAGTAGCCGACGACTTTGACATCGTAAAGCCCGGCCTCACGGCCTGCCTGAAGAACCTGCATCTCGGTGATTTCCTTACGGCCTTTAGGGTAGACGACCCAGAGTGCGCCATTGGACGCGAGCGACGGAATCAGCTTCTTGATTCCACCAAAGTCTGACGCTGTGGCAGCTCCCAAGAAGATTATGTCGGAGTTCGCTAATGGTTTGCCGTTTGAGAACGCCGTGGCCAACTTGCTTGTATCCTTCATAGTTGTATCGTCATTCGGCATATGAACCGCGCTGATCGTCAATCCCGGCTTGATGCCGAGCTTCTCCACCGTGCTCTTGGGATGGAGAATTTTGTGTGCCCATTTTTCAGCCTGCTCACCGAGTTCGAGAATAAGGGCGTTGTTTGGCCATCGCAGGTGAAGTTGACCGTCGCGTGCCTCAACCGAAGTCAGGCGTGCGAACGCGATCTTGAGACGAATGTCGCCGCGGAAGATGATCTCGGTTGTTTCCAGCAGAGCCTTACCCTCGTACCATTTACCTGCGGATTTAGCACGGCCTTGAAGTTCGCGTCCCATTGTTTTTCCTGGTGCGGAAAAGGATCTCGCGCGTTAGAGGCGCGTGTCAATCGCAAGACAAAGCCCCGTTCCTCCTGCAAGGGAACGGGGCTTCCTCGGTACGCGCCAGTTTTGGCGCGCTTCTTCGAAGGGGGAGCGTCTATGCCGGTTCAGAATTTCGAAGCAACTTCGAGCAGGGCAACGGCGGTTGCCATCCAGAGCGCGAACGCCATCGTATTCAGGGCGACGCGGACTGAGGTGCTGTCGATCAGCCAGTTGTATTTCGCGTCCATACTCATCTCCTTTGTGAGTGGTGTGCGCCCCGGATTGGTTTTTGTCCCTGCCGGTGCTGCATCTACAGACATATACGGACGAGCGGGGAAAAGGTTCCGCACAGTTTTGGGGGCGTCGTTATCAGTAGCGATCTGATTGGATTAGTTGCGCCAGATGAGGGGCAAATCGCGCATATCACATTGTGGGATGCGAGCTCATTTTGGCGTTCCCCAGGCCGTTAGGGAACAGATCCATGGTTTTGTACCAGGTAAGCGTCCCAAAAAGGGGAGCCAACCTGGGGCACCTGTATGCCTACCTATTCGTCCGGAGCGGCGATTTCGTCGAGCTCCCAGTAATGACTCTTCAACTTGGGTGGAACTCTTACGTTCCTGCCACTCAGCATGCTCTTGAGTTGAAGCGCATTTACCGCGGCCTTGCCTTCGAAGTGGTTGTTGGCGACAACAAAAGTCTTCTGGGCCTTGGACGCAATGATCTCAATGCGGTCCTTCCATTTCTCCAACTCGGGGCGAGTGTAAAGATAGTTGTAGCGATCGCTGCGAGAATCGCTGTCGAACCACTGTTCGTAGTTTCGACCGTGCAGGCGGACGTAGCCAATGGGAGAGGTGACCTCGGTGGTGGGAGCGATTGCGTTGCCCAGCTTAGGCTGATCAATGTTGCAGAAGGCGATTCCATTTTGCACGAAGTAGCGCAGAATGCCTTCGTTGGTCCAACTGTTGTGGCGGACTTCGACGACGAGAGGATACTGGCGGAATTTATCGATCAACCTGTCGAGATAGTCGCGATTGTGATCGGTGTTCTTAAAAGAGATCGGGAACTGTAGCAGCAAAGCGCCGAGCATTTCTTCTTCAGCGATGGAATCGAGCCCGGCTTTGGCCAGCTGCTCGTCGTCGGGGCCAACCTGTACGGTTTCCGAAGAGGTGCTTTCTATGGCGGCGATCGGCGAATGGGTAAAGGCGCGGTTCAGTTTGGCGGTGAAGAGGAATTCCGTGTTCGCCTGACGCGCTTTGCGACACCACAATTTGCCCCACTCCGGCTTGATGTGGCCATAAAAAGAGGTATTGATCTCGAGCACGTCGAAGTAGCGCGCCATGTATTCGACCGGATGCTCGGATTTCTTGATCTGGGCGGGGAAGACGGTGCCTTCCCAATCCTTGTAGGACCAGCCGGCAGTGCCCAAATAGATGTGAAGGGGCGAGGGCATGTATGGCAGGGTAGCATCAGGTGGCATGCAGGGGGCGAGTGCGGCCCAGGTGTGTGAGGGATATCACAGGAGGCTGTGAGGTGTTCTATAGGCTGCGAAGAAAGATCCGGGTATTTTCGTCCTGCAAGCGAATCAATTCTGTCCGGGAAGCAGAAATGAGAAATAACAAAGAGAAGAAATTCTGGCGGGAGAAAGTTGAGATCGGTCTGGTGCACGTGCAAGCGTTCGCGCGAGAGATGGGAACCACAATCACGATTGCAGAAGTGGCCGAGTTTCTCAACCGGGCGGGCGTGGCCCAGAGCCTGTGGATCCAGATGAAGCAGGCGGGCGAACAGTACATCAAGTCCAACCTAAAGAGCAAGATCACGAGATCGCCTGACCGGCCGAGGGCGGGTCAGGAAATCGCAATGATCCAGTAGCGCCCGCATTCAATACGTCGCCAGCAGAAGCCAGTAGACTCCTCCTGGCTGACTGGCACTGGTGGCGAAGCAAACTCCCAGAGAATAGCCCGATGTGATCGGCTGGCTGAGTATCTTCTTCGCCCCCGGCGGAAGCTCATGCAAGTCAGTGGCCGTCCAGGCAACCGCGCTGGTGACGCCGGGTACATCATGCGGCACCTGCGAACTAGCGAGTTTGTCGCGGCGGGCCATCTCGCAGGCCATATGCGTCAGTTGGGTGCGGGACTTGCGCTGCGGCACGGGGAGCCCAAGGGAGCGAGTGTAATCCGTGATTGCTTGCTGGGCGGCGGCGTCAGCTTCGAAGTCGCTATAGTTCGGCATGACGTGAGCGAAATCTTCCGTCACATAAACCAAATCGTCGCTACGAACAACACCGATACCAATCACGTCGAACTGCCGACTGAGAATGTTGGCGCGATGTTTTGGAGACTCCATAAGGGCGACATGCGCGGAGGCCACATCTCCATTTAGCGCGATATTCTCACCATCGTGGTCGGTGCGAACGTTTTCCGCTGTCAAGCGAAGGAGTAACGGGTCCTCGCCAGGGAACTGATGCGAGAGAGCGTCGCGATTGATCATGAGCTGGGAATGCTTGCGCGCGGCACGGGTGAGACGCTCATCCAAGGTCAGAGGCGGAACGCCAGCCTTCCTGCGCTCCTGATTCACCAAGGTGAGCAACTGCTGCTCGGCGGAAGTCTCGATGGGGTCCTGGGCGCGGGCAAAGGGCACAAAGGCCAAAAACAGGGCGACGAGTATGGAAAGCGGGCGAATCGACGAGCCAATCATGTGGTGCATCATTGTGTTTAGACGCTGGATACGTCCCTTCTGTTCCTGTGTAAACCCACCATACAATACAGGCAGCTCTCCAGGATTCCTGAAATGAACGGCATTTCCTTAATTGTGTACCTTATCGTTGGCTTGGCGCTGGGGGCAGCCTTCACCTGGCTGGCCTTACGTTCGCAGACAACTTCGCTCGCACAACGAAAGTCGGAGCTCGAGCAAGAGGCGAGTGGCGCGAAATCACAATTGCAACATGTACAGGCAGAGCTTACGGCGGTCCATGCTGCTAGGGCAGCGGCCGAAGCCAGGTTGGAGAGCGAGCGTGATCAGACGCGAGAAAAGCTTGAACTATTGAACCAAGCCGGCGAGGAGATGAAGGCACATTTCGCTTCGTTGGCCTCAGATGCCTTGAAGAGCAACAGCGCGAGCTTTCTTCAACTGGCTCGAAGCGAGTTGGATAAGCAGCAGTCGGAGGCAAAAAGCGAGCTGGAGAAACGCGAGAGAGCGGTTGAGACGCTGGTAAAGCCGCTCGCCGAATCGCTGCAACAGGTGGACCAACACGTTCGGGGTCTGGAAGCATCGCGTGCCGAAGCCTACGGCAATCTCAGTGCGCAGGTGGCTTCGTTACGGGAGACGCAGAAAGCCTTACAGGCGGAGACCGGGAATCTAGTAAAGGCATTGCGCGAACCACAGGCGCGCGGACGTTGGGGTGAGCTTCAGTTGCGACGTGCCCTTGAGTTCGCGGGAATGTTGGAATACTGCGACTTCGAGGAGCAGGTATCGGCGTTCACGACGGATTCTGCCGGGGAACGGCATGCGTTACGTCCGGATGTAATTGTGCGGTTGCCGGGCGGCAAGCAGATCGTGATCGACGCGAAGGTTCCGATCACCGAGTATCTAAAGGCGCTTGAAGCTGCAGATGAGAAGACGCAAGAGATCCATCTCGCCGGCCATGCGCGACAAGTCAAAGAGCACGTGGCCGCGCTGGCGGCCAAGGCGTACTGGTCACAGTTCGCTCCGGCGCCTGAGTTCGTGATTTTGTTCATTCCGGGCGAGGTGTTTTTCCGGGCAGCATTTATGGCCGATCCCGAACTGGTGGAAATCGGCGGAAGCAAAGTGATGCTGGCATCGCCGATTACACTGGTGGCCATGCTGAGGACAATTGCGTACGCATGGAATCAGCAGAACCTGGCAGAGAGTGCGCGCAAGATCGGCGAAGCCGGAAGGCGACTCTACGACAGATTGTGCGTGATGACTGCCCACGTTGAGGGACTTGGCAAGAAGCTGGATGGAGCGGTGAAGTCCTATAACGACATGCTGAGCTCGATGGAGAAGCGTGTGCTTCCCGCCGGACGTCGGATGTCGGAACTCGACCGCTCACTGGCTGCAGGGACTCTCGGAAGTCCGGAGCAGATCGAGAAAACACCTCGTCAACTGGAAGCACCGGATTGGGAACTGCAATCAGAGACAGACCCATTTCTGCTGGTGGAAGAAGAAGAAAATTTGCGAGAGCAGTAGAGCGCGTTTTGCTCGAAGGATTACGAAACCACGCTTTTGACACTGGTTTTCTGCGGCTGATATCATTGAAGTCTCGACGGCTACACTCCCTCCCAATTAGCGTCCCCGTCGTCTAGCCCGGCCTAGGACATCGCCCTTTCACGGCGGTAACACGGGTTCAAATCCCGTCGGGGACGCCAAATCTTTTCAGAGACTTGCGGGTGATTTGGTCAGTTTCCCGCGGTACAACGACGGTACAAGTTGTTTTCGGCCGAATCATCCCCACCACCCGGCTCTGTGCCGCCCTCTTATCCGGGCTCAAAGCCTGCGTGTAAGTGTCCAGCGTCATTCGCGACGTAGAGTGCCGCAACAATCATTTCGAGGCGATTATGTAACAAACGCGGCCATACTGACGGAGCTGTTCACAGCGGTCGTACAATGATCGCAACCACGCTTCGATGCCACCACAGACTCAAGTCGCGACCGAAGCTGAGAGCGCTCGCACGCTGGAAGCTCGGCCCGGCACAACTCTGCCGCCATGCTCCCCCCCTTCCTCGTACGATTCCATCTGGCATCAGGTGCGCTGGGTGGTGGCCGTTCTGTTCGCCGCCGCCACGGTTTTCTATAGCGTCGTCTGGATGTACTACATTCGCCAGGGTCCGCGAACCACGGTTCACGTTACTGCGGTCCCCTCCCAAGAAGGTCCTGGAGTGATTACCGCTGTTGATCGGGGCAGCCTCGCCGCTAACGCCGGCGTACGAGTCGGCGATCGGATCGTCAGCATCAACGGCCAGAGTGTCCACAGCTTCGAGCCGATTGTCACCGCCGTGACGAGGGCGCGTACGGGAGATCACATCAGTCTCGGCATCATCAAACCGGATTCTACCGAGATCCGGTATCTGGATCTCGTGGCGGAAGACATACAACCCATGTCGATGTCCCTCGGGGATCGTGTCGCCTTGCAATTGGTAAGCTCGTTCCCGGTACTTTTTGTGCTGGTCGGTTTTCCCGTGCTCTTTCTGCGGATTGATGACCGCAACGCCTGGATGTTGGCAATTTGCTTTGCGGGCATGGTGGCCTCCGCCCCAATTGTGCAACAGACAGGATTAATGCCGAAGGCGCTGCGCGGCTTCATGCTGGCGTACATGATCCTGTTCTTCATTCCGGCTCCGACGTTCTACTACTATTTCTTTGCGACCTTTCCGGCACGCTCTCCTGTTGACCAGCGCTTCCCGTGGTTGAAGAACGTATTGCTCAGTGGCGCTGTTGCGGTGGCATTGCCGCTCGCGATCTGGGCGATGACGACGCACTCTCTCGAGAGTTTGTGGCCGATCGTCGAATACTTCCAAAAGCGCCCGCTGAATCTGATATTCGGCACATATTTCTTTGGGGTCTATGGCCTGGCTTTGTTTTCGCTATTGTGGAATAGCTTCCGCTCCACGGACGCGGAGGCTCGGCGTAAAACGCGTGTCATCGTCTGGGGAACGACCTTGGCCATATTGCCATGGTTCATTCTGCAGCTCATCGCCACTACCTTTCGACTGGAGGTTTACAGCCTCCCCTTCTGGATCTGGGGACCGGTGGTGATTCTGATCTTCTTCATGCCGCTTTCCTTCGCCTATGCTGTGCTACGCCACCGCGTACTCGACGTGCCCGTGCTCCTCCGCCGCAGCGCGCGCTACCTACTGGTGCAGCGCGGCTTCATGATCTTGATTTTCGTACTCGGGATAGGTGCGACCATGGCGCTGGCCAGCTCTTTCGAGCAGCATTACCCATCCCGTTCAGACGCGGCCATTCCGGTAGGCGTCGTCTTCGGAGTGGTGCTGGTGGGCTCGGGCACATGGCTGCACCAGCATGTAAGGGCACGCGTGGACAGGGCGTTCTTCCGCAGCTCCTATGATTCACGACAGATCCTCGAAAACTTGGTCGAGAAGACACGAGAAGTGCGGACGCGCGAACAGTTGTCGTCACTGCTGCACAAGAATCTGCTGGAAGCCTTACATCCTACCTTTCTCCTGATCTACTTCAAACGCAACGAGGCGTTCATACTTTGGGCGGGGAGCAACGTCAGCAATGCATATCAGGGACTGGTGGCCCATGCTGCCTTCCTCGACGAGGTCTTTCGCAGGCGGAAGCCCTCCGAGGTGACGCCCGCATGGGAGGGAGGGGATACTATCGCACCCGGAGCGGAGTGCCTGGTACCGATCGCCAGCTCTGAAGAAGAACCTCTCGGCTTATTAGCGCTGGGACCGCGGAAGTCGGAAGAACCTTATTCAGGTGAGGACAAGCGGCTGCTCGCCACCATCGCCAGCCAAGCAGGTATGGCTCTTGAGCACATTCATCTGGGGGAAGAGATCGCCGAACGCGTTGCCGCCGAGCGCCGGACCGCGCACGAAGTCGAACTCGCCCGGCAAGTCCAACGAAAACTCTTTCCGCAGAACCCGCCGCGATTAACAACGCTCGAGTATGCGGGGGATTGCGTGCAGGCGCGCGTCGTCGGCGGTGATTACTACGATTTCCTCGAACTCGCACCCGGCGTGCTGGGCTTCGCGTTGGCTGACATTTCCGGCAAAGGATTCCCGGCGGCGCTGCTGATGGCGAACCTGCAAGCCAACCTACGTGGGCGATACACGCTCGCCGTAGAAAATTTGCCTAGGCTCCTCGAGTCAGTCAATCGACTTTTCTACGAGAACACGGAGCCGAGCCATTACGCGACAATGTTCTTTGGTTGCTATAACGACCGCACGCGCGAGCTGCGTTACATAAACTGCGGCCACAACCCACCGATTCTTTTGCGAGCTGACAATTCGCTCGAGCGCCTGCCGGCTACTGCCACTGTGGTTGGACTTTTCCAGGAGTGGGGTTGCTCTTCTGCGACAGTGCGAATGAACTCTGGCGACATCCTCGTGGTCTATACCGACGGCGTCACCGAGGCCGCCGATGACGGTGGCGAAGAGTTCGGCGAGGAGAGGCTCATCTGTGCTTTGCACAGGAATCGCACAATGCCTGCCACCGGTCTGCTCGGTGCATTGATTCATGATGTGCAGCAGTTCAGCTCCGGCGAGCAGGGCGATGATCTAACTTTGGTGGTGGGGAAGGGGTTGTAGGTCGATGCGTCCTGCTCGGCCTACCCAGCGAAAGTGCTCTGGGAGATGCTTCAGCTTTTGACCGGTTTTCGAGGAAGATGCGATAACGGGTAACGGCAACCTTGTTGAAGGACAGTCGTGGCTCGGAGCGGTACCACTGAATAAATTCATCAATGGCGTGTCGATAGCCACGCTTCGACTCGGAAGAACGAAGGCTGTCCAGGACCGGAGATTTGCTGTGATCCAGATCAGGAAGACCGAGTGTTGTCTTGGGCCGCTTCGTCTTTGGGGATGCTCTGTTGCCATGTCTGCTCATTCCAGCCGCCTCCATCGCGGCTGGCCAAGGGCCTACCCGCACGTTGGCGCTTTACTAGGAGATAGGCGACTAGTTCCGGGTTTGCCGACAAGCCGGGGCCGCAAATAGTGGCCACCATTGGGACGTTTCCATCGGAAATAGCGTTTGCGGGCTATCAGTCACGGCAAAATCTGATCCAACGGCAAAATACGTACGGAATGCTTCCCAGCATCCAAGCCATCCAGCGCCATGTTGTGGTGGGCGATGACCTGCTCGAATATTAGGGAGTCAGAATCAGCCGTCATGTGCCCGTCACCGACTAGCGTCACGTCATAGCCAAGGGTCACGGCCCTGCGAACTGTAGTATCGACGCAGTATTGGGTCATGCAACCCGCTACGATCAGCGCACTAACTCCCCGCGAGGTAAGTTCAGTTGTCAGGGTGGTCTCGAAAAACGAGTCGCAAGCCGACTTGTGAATGACTGGGTCCCCATGTACAGGAGTGATTTCCGGCCGAATCTGCCAGCCGGGTGATCCCCGTTCGAGTCGATGGCCAACCGGTCCGTCGTGCTGCACAAACAAAATCGGCATGTTGCGCTCGCTCGCGCGCCGGATCAGTGCGGCAATTCTGGTCAATAACTCATCTAACGCGGCATGCGTTTCAACTCGCCTCTTCATTCCGGGAATGTCAAGAATGGCGTTTTGCAGGTCAATGATGACAACCGCTTCCTTGCTCATGACTCTAGATTCTATGCCGCGTCTCCTCAGTCTCAACTGGTCCTTTCACGCCACTTGCTTCATTCGGAGCCGTTGACTCGTAGTGCTGAACCCGGTCCGGGCGCGTCAATAGAAAACGGTCGTCTTCTGGGAAGTACCGGGCCTAGCCAATGTCCTCCCCGGCGAACGCTTTGATCGAGCTCTCGTCGAGCCACCAGCTTAATGTCACGATCTCAGATCGTTCCTGATCGAGATCTCGTGTTGCAATCACGGCACCCAGATTTCCTGGTGTGGCTCGATAGTGAGCGATTCCCGTGCGATGCACGTAGCTGACATATTCGGCTCTCAGTTCACGACGAATTTCGGCCCGCCACTCCCTGAGAATTGTCACGTGTTGCCTCCCATTCCTTCATAGCTTTTCTTCCGTCAGGCTTCTAGCAAAATCGCGTGTCCGGCGCAGCCAGCCAAGTTACGGGCCACCGGAAGTAATCCAACATGCCTGTTTAGGCAGATTACCGGAGGTCTTGCTCCTAGTACGCACATGAACAGTTAGGGCGTTAACCGACCAAGTGACGTCTGGCCCCGCAAACACCGTTCCTAAACCCTTGGCGACAAGGCGGGACTAATCGGAGAAGCGAGGGTCAATGTCCGGGTGGCCCATTCTGGACTAATAGCAGCGTCTGGAACCGCAGACAGCACCCAGGTCACACACTCCGCGTGATCGCGGTCACATCTTAGCCATATACATCACCAGCAAAATAGGTGTTATTGGAGAGTGTGAAAATCTATGGCAAGGGTCCCGGAATCAGTCGCACGATTCCTTCAAGGAAAGCGCCTTGCTGTAGCAGGCGTTTCGCGACATGCCGACGTCGCTGCCAATGCCGTGTTCAAGAAACTTAGGGATTGCGGATACGAAGTGTTTCCCGTCAATCCCAACGCCGAAGTTGTCGAGGGCGTAAAGTGTTGCCCGAACGTCGTGTCCGTACCCGGCAACATTGACGGTGTTGTGATTGCCACCCATCCCCGAGTCTCCGCATCGATCGTTGGCCAGTGCAAAGAGCGTGGAGTAAGGCGAGTATGGTTTCATCGTTCCTTTGGAGAGGGCAGTGTCTCGGAAGATGCTATCCGCGAATGCCGGCGCGTTGGAATGGAATGCATTGTCGGAGGTTGTCCTCTCATGTTTTGCGATCCAGTGGATGTCGGACACAGGTGTATGAGGTGGTGGCTCCAACTGCAGGGGCGAGTTCCGAAGTGATGACCTCAAGCAATCTGTTGGACGCGACTCGCCGGGGAAAGTAAAAGCGTTGCGCTGGCGCATTTCGCCACCGCTGTTGAATGCGTTCGAGAGTCTTGCGGAAGGGCTTTGCGGAAGTTGGGTCTTGGTGCCAGTGCCGCAGCGAGGATTAGTCCTCTGTAACGGCGCAGTGTTTACGAACCCACTTGTCGGCCAGCGTTTACAAATGCTTTCCTTTCATCTGATTTCATCCGAGCACATCACCTTTATGGACCTGCCGGTTGTATTTCGGCTCGATATTGCACGCAGCGGTTCCCGCGACATGCCATACCGCCGGAGCGATTCTGCCGAATGTCGCGTCAAAGAAACAAGTTTCCGCCTGATCGACGAGCGCGCTGTGGAGTTCCCGCGCATTGACGATCGTTTGGTTGGTATACCGGCGCGGTACGGCGTTACGGTGGGTACGGGCAAACTCGTGGTCGCCCCGGCGCCGAAGGCTGTGCGACAAATCATGCTAAAATCCGCGATCTGAGACCTCATCGTCTCCACAAAAGAGGAGGATAGGCGCCGTGGCTGACCCTTCGCAGTTCAATACTGACCGCACTTATCTGGGCCGGTGGACGATTACCTTCAGCAACCCGCCGATCAACATGTTTGTTCCGGCAACGATCGTCGAATTGAGAGCGCTAATGACCGAGCTCGAGGCGGACCCGTCCGTGAAAGTCGTAATGTTCCAGTCGGCGAATC
>Ga0310913_10001171_pt1 | contig 13242 bp, 10 predicted proteins | sample GREbulkMGOX082_FD_203447 | JGI IMG/M metagenome (GOLD analysis project Ga0310913, IMG submission 203447) | Lab enrichment of tropical soil microbial communities from Luquillo Experimental Forest, Puerto Rico - GRE.bulkMG.OX082 | ecosystem: Environmental > Terrestrial > Soil > Tropical forest >...
GACATGTTGCTGGAGCTGATTGGCTCGCCGCGGATCGTCAACCTGTCTTCCGTAAAGGACCTGTGGAACTACGGCGAGCCCTATGACAGCTATCCGATCGATACGGCACGCCTTCGCCGCGTGGTCGAGTTGGTCGCGGACAAGGCCGATTGGGGCCGGTCGGTGCCGAAAGGACACGGGCTAGGGATTGCGGTTCACCGCAGCTTCGTCAGCTATATCGCGACCGTCGTCGAAGTATCGGTCGACGACAAGGGCAAGCTGACGGTCCCCCGGGTGGATACCGCGATCGATTGCGGGACCTACATCAACCCAGAACGCATTCGCTCGCAAATCGAGGGCGCGGCGATCATGGGCTTAAGCCTTGCCAAATATGGCGAGATCACCTTCAAGGACGGCAAGGTCCAGCAAGGCAATTTCGATGATTTCCCGCTGGTTCGGATCGACGAGGCTCCGCTCGTGACCAACGTGCACATCGTGCCTCCCGCTGCCGACACCCCGCCTTCGGGCGTCGGCGAACCCGGCGTGCCGCCCTTTGCGCCGGCATTGATCAACGCGATCTTTGCGGCAACGGGAAAACGTATCCGGTCGCTTCCGATCGGCAAACAATTGGAGACGTGAAGCCGTAAGCGTCGGGAGATCGCCAAGCCTCATCGCCGAGGCACAAGGACGCCCGCAGCAGGGATGCTGCGGGCGTCCCTTTTTCGATGTGCCGACCGCCGACGCCGACAAGGCGGGTGACTTGTCTTGCCGCGAAGAATGTAATTTCATCATACCCAAGACAAGGGAGGTTTGCGGTGATCGGATTCCAGATTTGCAAGCGCGCGCGCAAGGTCGACCCCGGCATCACGGCGAAGTTTCGCGAGCTTCCCGTCGCCAATATCAGCGACTCCATGTCGCGCATGGCCGCCGGCGGGCCATCGCTTCGGCCGATCCACAAGGCAGGCCCGCTTGCCGGCCCCGCCTTTACGGTCAAGACCAGGCCCGGCGACAATCTCATGGTGCACAAGGCAATCGATATCGCCGATCCCGGCGACGTCATTGTGGTCGATGGCGGCGGCGATCTCACCAACTCGCTGATCGGCGAGTTGATGTCGGCATATGCGGAGAGCCGCGGCATCGCCGGCATAGTCATTTACGGTGCGATCCGCGACTACGACACGCTCCATGCCGGTAGTTTCCCGATTTATGCTGCCGGGGTGACCCATCGCGGGCCGTACAAGGACGGCCCCGGCGAGATCAATGTGCCGATCGCGATCGCAGGCATGGTCATCGAGCCGGGCGACCTGATCGTCGGCGACGGCGACGGCATCGTCTGCGTTCCCTACGATCTGGCTGCCGAGGTGCTGAAGGCCACCGAAACCAAGCATCAGGCCGAAATCAAACAGCTTGCCGCAATCAAGCAAGGCAAGAACGACCGTGCCTGGGTCGATGCCGCCCTGACGAGGCTCGGCTGCAAGATTCACGACTGACCGCGCTTTCATCGAGGAGTAACAGCGTGCTGACTTTCTCCAGGACAAAGCACTTCGCCGGCTGCGCGTGTTGCGGTGCCGGCGCCATGACCTTTCCGGCGATTGCGGCCGCCGCGACGTCTTCATCGCTTCCGCCTCCCGTGAACGTCGAAGCGATCGCCGCCAAACAGGCGGCCTCGTCGTCGGCAGCTACCATCATCGACTGCCACGGACATTACACCACCGAGCCCGAGGCGCTGCTCGATTGGCGCAAACGGCAGATTGCGGCGATCGGCGACCGCTCGCAGATGCCGACGGTCGATCAGCTCAAGGTGAATGACGATGAGCTGCGCATCTCGGTCGAGGGTGCCCAGCTCAAGCTGCAGCGCGAGCGCGGCACGTCGGTGACGCTGTTCTCCCCGCGCGCCTCAGGCATGAGCCATCACATCGGCGACGCCGCCGTCAGCGCGGCATGGTCGCATGTATCCAACGACCTGATCTACAGGATCACGAAACTCTATCCGAAGAATTTCATCGGCGTCTGCCAGCTCCCGCAATCCCCCGGCGTCGCGCCCAAGACCTGCATCGAGGAGCTGACGCGCTGCGTCCAACAGCTCGGTTTTGTCGGCTGCAACCTCAACCCCGATCCTTCCGGCGGCTATTGGACCGATCCGCCGCTGACCGATCGCTGGTGGTATCCGCTCTATGAGAAGATGGTTGAGCTCGATGTGCCCGCGATGATCCACGTCAGCGCAGCCGCCAACCCGGTCTTCCACACCACGGCCAGTCATTACATCAATGGCGACACCACGGCCTTCGTGCAGTTCCTGATGTCCGACCTGTTCAAGGATTTTCCGACCTTGAAACTGATCATTCCGCACGGCGGCGGCGCCATTCCCTATCACTGGGGCCGCTACCGCGGCATTGCGCAAGACCAGAAGCGGCCGCCGCTGTCCGAATCCATGCTCAAGAACGTGTTCTTCGACACCTGCGTGTATCACCAGCCGGGTATCGATCTCCTCACCCGCGTGATCCCCGCCGAAAACATTCTGTTTGCCTCCGAAATGGTCGGCGCGGTGCGAGGCGTCGACCCTGAAACCGGCTTCAACTATGACGATACCCGTCGCTACATCGATGGCTCGTCGACGCTGACATCCGAGCAGAAGCGCGCGATTTTTGCCGGCAATGCGAGGCGCGTCTATAGCCGCATCCCCGCCGACATCTTCCACTGAGCCGCCGTGCGGTCAATCGAGAACGCCGACGTCTCTCTTCGCTGCGCGAGCCTTACTGGCCCTCCAGCTCCTTGAAGGCCTCGCGCGCGTTGCGGAAGGCGTCGATCCCCGCCGGCACGCCGCAATAGACCGCGACCTGCAGCAGGATTTCCTTGATCTCGTCCCTGGTCAGGCCGTTCTTCAGCGCGCCCTTGACATGCAGCTTCAATTCGTGGGGCCTGTTGAGCGCGCCGAGCATCGCAAGATTGACGATGCTCCGGGTTCGCCGATCGAGCCCCGGCCGCGTCCACAATGCGCCCCAGCAGAACTCCGTCGACCATTCGGCCATTGTACGTGTGAATTCATCGGCGCCGGCAATGGACTTGTTGACGTAATCCTCCCCGAGCACCTCCTTGCGGACCTTGAGGCCCTTCTCGAACAGTTCGCTCTTGCTCATGATTGTCCTTCCTTGCTGGCGGGCGAATTCTCTCAAAATTGTTGTTTCAATCCTATGCCGGGCGGCGACGGACTGTCGACGGCAAAGCATCGGCACAGATCAGGCCGGTGCATGCCTGTGATGCGGCGCAAGCATTCCCGAGAGACGCGCCGCCGCGCCCAAGCGGGCTCCGCCATCGTCTTTATTACTGTGTCGGATGATAATATTGTCCCGGACGATCCTCGAGGTAATCGCTTGACCGGTGCTGCCAGGGAGGCCGACTCCATGAATATCGAAAGCAAGGTTGCCGACGACTCGGCGCATGACTTGATCGAAATCGTTCCGACCGGCCGCGCACTTGGCGCCGAGATCCGGGGCGTCGACCTGACATCTCTCGACGATCTGCACTTTGCGGCGCTCAAACGCGCCTGGCACCAGCATCAGGTGATCCTGGTCCGCGGCCAGACCCTGCGCGATCAGGATCTCATCGCATTCAGCCGCCGCTTTGGCGATCTCGATTGGGCGCCGGTGCAGGAAACTGGCCGGCGTTTTGTCGAAGGCCTGCCGGAGATTTATATCGTGTCGAACGTGAAGGTGAACGGCGAGGCGATCGGCAGCCTGGGCGCCGGCGAAGCCGTATGGCACACCGACATGTCCTATCTTGATGTGCCGCCGATGGCGAGCATGCTTTATGCGATCGAGGTGCCTCCGGTCGGCGGCAACACGTCATTTTGCAGCATGTATGCGATCTACGAGGCGCTGCCGCCGGAGATCAAACGCCGGATTGCGAACCTGAAGATCAAGCATGACGGCACTTACAATAGCGGCGGATATTTGCGTCAGGGCGTCACCGCGACCGACGATCCGCGCGCCTCGCCGGGCGCGGTCCATCCTCTCGTCTGTACCCATCCCGACACCGGGCGCAAGATGCTTTACCTCGGCCGCCGCCGCAACGCCTATTTGATGGGGCTTGAACTGGCGGAATCGGAAGCCCTGCTCGATGAACTCTGGCAGTTTGTCAAGCAGCCGGAATTTTCCTGGGAGCATGTCTGGCGGGTCGGAGATCTCGTGATGTGGGACAATCGCTGCACCATGCATCGGCGCGATCCGTTCGACGATACATCCCGACGCATCTTGCATCGCACGCAGATCAAGGGACACGCGAGCCCCGCCGCGTGATCGCGGGCACCTGCCCTCGTTCGGGCACCTCGGCTCGGCAGGGGACGGGCATCGTGCTTCCCGCAGGCCTTCCACGATGGATTGATTGTCATCCCTGCCGCCGGGTTGGTACACTCGGCGGCGGAGGACGGCGGTCCGTGGAGACGGACGGCCGAAAGATCATGTTCGAAGGACACGATCCCTATCTTGTCGCGCTCTCGGTGGTGGTCGCGATCCTGGGTGGATATACGGGCTTCGCACTCGCCGCACGTGTTCGTAGCGCGCCGGGCGGCAGCCGCCGCGCGCTGCTGGCGGGGGCTGCGACGTTTCTCGCCCTCGGCATCTGGACCATGCATTTCGTCGGCATGCTTGCCGCGCCGATTCCGGCCGACACCGTCTATCTCGTGCTGCCAACGATGATCTCGTTCCTGATCTGTGCGCTGGTGGTGGGCATTTCCCTGTTTTTCGTCAGCGTCGGCGAGCCGTCGCTGTTGCGGGTGATGTCATCGGCCGTTCTGCTCGGGCTCGGCGTTACCAGCATGCATTATGTGGGAATTCACGGGCTTGCGGGCAATTTCGCCATCGAACACGACTGGCCGGTAGTGCTGTTGTCGGTCGTTGTCGCGATCGTCACGGCCTATGGTGGTCTGCGCGCGTTCCTGGCCCGGCATGATGGCATTCGCCTGATTGCAAGCGCGATCGCGTTTGGCGTCGCGGTGTCGGGCATGCATTACACCGCGACATACGGCATGCATTTCGTAGCCTGCTCGCCGGAGGTGGCGCAGGCCCATCTGAACCGGCTCGCTGCATCGCCGCAAATCCTGTCGATCGTGGTGTCGGTGCTCTGCTTTGTGATCGCCGCAGGCTTTTTGCTGTCCCTGGTGCCCGATCCGCGCCGGCAAATGATCGCTTCGCCCGCGGAGGTTCCGGTCGCGGTCGCCGGCGCGGCATTGCCGCTTGCCGCTCCGGTCAACCTGAGTTCGCTACGGCTGATGCCGGCGGCGCCGCTCGGCGGGATTGGCCAGCCCCCACGACCAGCGCCCGCACCACGGCTTCCGGTCGAGGGTGTCAATGGCACGCATTTCATCGATGCCGCCGATGTTCGGAGCGTTCGCGCCGACGCGCACTACACCCTCGTTCATGATGGTACGCGCGAGCGGATGTGCCCCTGGTCGATTTCGCAAGCCGAGGCGCAGCTTGACCCCGGCCTGTTCGTGCGCGTCCATCGCAGCCACATCGTGGCGATTCCCCATGTCTCCTTTGTCCGCAGGGAGGGTGACGGCGCCGTGATCGAGCTCGACGGGCCGACGCCGCATCGCGTGCCCGTGAGCCGCGCCAAGATCGCCGAGGTCAAGGCACGCCTTGGGCTCGCCAAGCGCCACGCTTCACACTAGCCGGGCGGATTTGACGTTCGCAGCCGCCCGCGAATTAGGTCGGAAGACCTGACGCAATTCGTGCGCTGCCGGCCGCTCTTCGTGCGAAAATTCGAAATCCGTGAGGGCGCTGCCTGCATCGCCTTGCGCACGCAAGCTTCCGGGCAGAGCGTCCCCGCCAACGCCCCGGCACGCAGGCCGCAGCGGGTCCCGGGCTTTGGGGCCAGAATGCGCGCCAAAACACGCGCGCGTATTCCGCAAAAGTGGGAACCGGTTTTGCGGTCAGAACACGCGCCACAACAACAAGACGGATGGAGGAGACGATGATTCCTGGTTCGTTCAACTACCATCGGCCCACAAGCGTGGCCGACGCCGTCAAACTGCTGTCGACGCTGGGCGAGGAGGCGCGTCCGCTCGCCGGCGGCCACAGCCTTGTCCCGATGATGAAGCTCCGCCTCGCAACCCCCGGCCATCTGGTCGATCTGCACGGGATTGCGGGACTGAAGGGCATCCTCCAGGACGGCAACAGGATCGTGATCGGCGCGATGACCACCCAGCACGAGCTTCTGCAGTCCGATGAGATCGCCAAATCGCTTCCGATCCTGCACGAAGCGGCCGGCCTGATCGCCGATCCGCAGGTGCGCTATTGCGGCACCCTGGGCGGCAATGTCGCCAATGGCGATCCCGGAAACGACATGCCGGCGCTGATGTTGACCTTGGGCGCCGCCTACCACCTCGAAGGGCCGAACGGCTCACGGCAGGTCGCCGCAGGCGATTTTTATCAGGGTGCCTATTTCACCGCCCTCGAGCCCGGCGAAATCCTGACATCGGTGTCGATTCCCCTGCCCGCGGCCGGTCACGGCTACGCTTATGAGAAGCTCAAGCGCAAGGTGGGCGATTACGCCACCGCTGCGGCCGCCGTGGTGCTGACGATGGCCGGCGGCAAGGTCGCAACCTGTTCGATCGGGCTCACCAATCTGCATGAAACGCCGCTCGTGGCAGCCGACGCGGCCAAGGCCGTGATCGGAACGAGTCTCGATGCGGCCTCGCTGAAGAAGGCCGCAAGCGCCGCCGAAGCGATCATGGCCCCGGCCGCAGACGCGCGCGGACCGGTCGAATATCGCAAGCATGTCGGCGGCATCATGGTGACGCGGGCGCTGCAACGCGCCGCTGAGCGCGCGCATTGAAGGGAGGATGAGATGGCAAAGACCCATATCACCATGAAAGTGAACGGCGCTGAGGTGGAAGGCCTCGTCGAGCCGCGCACGCTGCTGGTGCATTTCCTCCGCGAGAACCTGCAACTCACAGGCACCCATATCGGCTGCGAGACCACCCATTGCGGCGCCTGCACCGTCGATATCGACGGCATGTCGGTCAAGTCCTGCACCATGTTCGCAGTGCAAGCCAACGGCTCCGATATCACCTCCATCGAAGGCATGGCCAATGCCGACGGGTCGCTGTCGCCGCTGCAGGAAGGTTTTCGGATGATGCACGGCCTGCAGTGCGGCTATTGCACGCCCGGCATGATCATGCGCGCGCACCGGCTGCTGAAGGAAAACCCCTCGCCAAGCGAGGAAGAAATCCGGATGGGCATCTCCGGCAATATCTGCCGCTGCACGGGCTACCAGAACATCGTGAAGGCGATCCAGTACGCCGCCGCCAAGATCAATGGCGTCGAATATAAGGAGGCCGCGGAATGAACGATATGGCTCCCACGCGGGAACAACGCACGGCGGCGCTCGAAGGGCTTGGCTGCAAGCGCAAGCGCGTCGAAGACATCCGCTTCACCCAGGGCAAAGGCAACTACGTCGACGACGTAAAGCTGCCGGGCATGCTGCATGGCGACTTCGTGCGCTCGCCGCATGCGCACGCGCGGGTGAAATCCATCAACTCGGAAGATGCGCTGAAAGTACCGGGCGTGCTCGCGGTCATCACCGCCGAGACTCTCAAGACCGTCAACCTCGCCTGGATGCCGACCCTGGCCGGTGACGTGCAGATGGTGCTGGCCGACGGCAAGGTGCTGTTCCAGAACCAGGAGGTGGCATTCGTGGTCGCCACCGACCGCTATGCCGCCGACGACGGCGTCGCCGCGGTTCAAGTCGAATACGAACCGCTGCCGGTCATCATCGATCCCTTCAAGTCGATGGCGCCGGATGCGCCGGTGCTGCGCGAGGACCTCGCCGGCAAAACATCCGGCGCGCACGGCCCGCGCAAACACCACAACCACATTTTTGAGTGGACCGTCGGAGACAAGGAGCTCACCGACGCTGCGTTCAAGAAGGCCGATGTCACGATCAAGGAACTGATCTCGTATCACCGCACCCATCCGTCGCCGCTGGAAACCTGCCAGTGCGTTTGCTCCTTCGACAAGGTCAAGGGCGAACTCACGATCTGGGGCACCTTCCAGGCGCCGCATGTGATCCGCACGGTGGTGTCGCTGATCGCCAAACTGCCGGAGCAGAAGATCCACGTGATCTCGCCCGACATCGGCGGTGGCTTCGGCAACAAGGTCGGCGCCTATCCCGGCTATATCTGTGCGGCGGTCGCTTCCATTGTCACCGGCAAGCCGGTGAAGTGGGTCGAGGACCGCATCGAAAACCTGACCGCGACCTCGTTCGCGCGCGACTACCATATGACGACTGAAATCGCCGCGACCAGAGAAGGCAAGGTCACCGGCTTGCGCGTCCACGTGCTCGCCGACCATGGCGCGTTCGACGCCTGCGCGGATCCCTCGAAGTGGCCGGCAGGTTTCTTCAACATCGTAACGGGTTCCTACGACTTCCCCGTCGCGCATCTCGCCGTCGACGGCGTCTATTCCAACAAGGCTCCAGGCGGCGTTGCCTACCGCTGTTCGTTCCGCGTCACCGAGGCGGCCTATTGCATCGAGCGTGCGATGGATATCCTCGCGCAAAAGCTCAACATGGATCCGGCCGAATTGCGCCTGAAGAACTTTGTCCGGCGCGAGCAGTTCCCCTATCACTCGGCGCTGGGCTGGGAATACGATTCAGGCGATTACGATACCGCGATGCGCAAGATGATGGAGACGACGAACTATGCCGCGCTCCGCAAGGAGCAGGCTGAGAAGCGCGCCGCGTTCAAACGGGGCGAGACGCGCGAGATCATGGGGCTCGGCGTGTCGTTCTTCACCGAGATTGTCGGCGCGGGTCCGTCGAAGAACTGCGACATCCTGGGGATTGCGATGTTCGATTCCTGCGAGATCCGCATGCACCCGACCGGCGCCGGTATCGCTCGCATGGGCACCAAGAGCCAGGGCCAGGGACACGAGACCACCTGGGCCCAGATTATTGCCAGCGAAATCGGCATCCCCGCCGACAACATCATGGTCGAGGAAGGCAATACCGACACCGCGCCCTACGGGCTCGGCACCTACGGCTCGCGCTCGACGCCGGTCGCGGGAGCTGCGATCGCGATGGCGGCGCGCAAGATCAAGGCGAAGGCGCAGATGATCGCAGCCTACAAGCTCGAGGTCCACGAGGACGACCTCGAATGGGACATCGACGGCTTCAGGGTGAAGGGGCTGCCCGAGAAGTTCATGTCGATGAAGGACATTTGCTGGGCGGCGTATAATTCCGTGCCGCCGGGCATGGAGCCGGGACTTGAAGCGGTGAGCTATTACGATCCGCCCAACATGACCTATCCGTTCGGCGCCTATCTCTGCGTGATGGACATCGACGTCGACACCGGCGTGTACAAGGTTCGGCGCTTCTATGCGCTGGATGATTGCGGCACCCGCATCAATCCGATGATCATCGAGGGGCAGGTCCATGGCGGCCTGACGGAGGCCTTTGCGATCGCGATGGGCCAGGAAATCCGCTATGACGAAGGCGGCAACGTCGTCACCGGTTCGTTCATGGATTTCTTCATGCCGACCGCGGTGGAGACCCCGCATTGGGAGACCGACTTCACCGTCACTCCGTCGCCGCATCATCCGATCGGCGCCAAGGGTGTCGGCGAGAGTCCGAATGTCGGCGGCGTGCCGGCGTTCTCCAATGCCGTCAACGACGCCTTCTCGTTCCTGGGCTCGACCCACATCCAGATGCCGCACGATTACTGGCGCAACTGGAAGGCGGCGAAGGCCCTGGGCGCGGTGGCATAGTGTCGTCATCGCGAGGAGCGAAGCGACGAAGCAATCCCGAGCCGTCGCGTTGGCCCGGATTGCGTCGCTTCGCTCGCGATGACGGAGCATGAATATGAAAAACCGCGACGAGATCGCGCAAGCGTTGGCTCGGTCCGGCTATATCGCCGACAGCGAGCTTGCAACGGCGATTTCCCTGATGCAGCTCCTCAAGCGCCCGCTTCTGCTGGAAGGCGAAGCAGGCGTCGGCAAGACCGAGGTCGCGAAAGCGCTGGCGTCCGTGCACGCAACCGAGCTGATCCGCCTGCAGTGCTACGAGGGGCTCGATCAGTCCTCGGCGCTCTACGAGTGGAATTACCAGCGGCAATTGCTCGCGATCCAGGCGCACCGCGGCGAGAACGCCGACGCCGTCGAGGACCGGATCTTTTCGGAGAAATATCTGCTGGAGCGGCCGCTGCTTGCGGCAATCCGGCGCGACAAGCCGCCGGTACTGTTGATCGACGAGATCGACCGCGCCGACGACGAATTCGAGGCATTTTTGCTCGAACTCTTGTCAGACTTCCAGGTTTCGATTCCGGAGCTCGGGACGATCGCCGCGACGACCATTCCCCATGTGGTCCTGACTTCGAACGGTACGCGCGAACTTTCCGATGCGCTGCGCCGACGTTGCCTGTATCATTATGTCGACTATCCCGACGTCGATCGCGAGGCGCGCATCATCGTGGCGCGGATCGATGGCGCCTCCACATCGCTGTCGCTGCAGATCGCGCAGATGATCGCGGGTATCCGGAAAGAGGATTTGCGCAAGGTGCCGGGCGTCGCCGAGACGCTGGATTGGGCCGCGGCGCTGGTTGGTCTTGACGTGAAAGACCTGCAGGAAGTCCCCGAACTCGTGCACGAGACATTGATGTGCCTGGTGAAAACGCATGAGGATCGCGCGAAGCTGACGCGTGAGGTCGCCGATCGACTGTTGGGGAAAGTCGCATGAGCTCCTGCGATCCGACACCCGGCTTTGACGAACTGGAAGAGGTCTCGCGTTTGGTGTCGCGAAAGCTCGCCTCCTTCCTGCGCACGCTGCGCGATGCCGGCTTCGCGGTGGGGCTGGCCGAGGGACGCGATGCCGCAACCCTGATGGCTGCGGGCTACGCGGCGCGGCCGCTTCTGCTGCGCTCGGCGCTGAAACATCTGGTCTCCGCGCGGAAATCCGACTGGGAGAAATTCGACGGGCTGTTTGACGCGTTCTGGCTCGGAAAGCGGGTGCGTGCGCGGTCACTGACGAGCGGATCGGCTAAAGCGGCGAACAATCCGTCACTGAAAAGCCTGCGGGACACGAGCGCCCCGCAAGGCGGACGCGGGTCCGCGAGCGATCAGGTTCCCTCCAACGACGAGGCGCCGGAGGGCCGCAGCGGAGAGGGTCGGATGGAAGGCGCCTCGCGCGCCGAAAATCTCGGCGAGATCGATTTCCGCAAATTGGCCGACCCCGACCAGGTGGAGCGAGCGCATGATGCGGCCGCGCGGCTGGCACGCGCGATGCGCACACGCCTGACGCGGCGCGACCTTGCGCGCCGGCGCGGCTATCGGCTCGATCTCAGGCGGACCATCCATCGCAACATCAGCCATGGCGGTGTGCCGATCTCGCGGGTGATGCGCCGACGCAAGGACAAGCCGCTGCGCCTCGTCGTGCTGCTCGATGCCTCGGGCTCGATGAGTCTTTACACCGGCTTCTTCCTCCGCTTCATCCACGGCGTGCTGGATGAATTTCGCGAGGCCGAAGCCTTCCTGTTCCATACGCGGCTGGCGTACGTCTCGTCCGCGATGAAGGAAAAAGATGCCGGCCGTGCACTCGACCGTCTGTCGCTGCTGGCGCAGGGCACAGGCGGCGGCACGAAAATCGGCGAGAGCCTCAAGACGTTCAACCGCCACCATGCGTCGCGCGTGATCCATTCGCGAAGCTGCGTGATGATCGTGTCCGACGGCTATGAAACGGGCGACGCCGATCTGCTCGGCCGCGAGATGGCGGCGCTGAGCAAACGCTGCCGCCGCATCGTCTGGCTCAATCCGATGATGGGGTGGGAGGGCTATGCGCCCGAGGCCAAGGGCATCAAGGCGGCGCTGCCCTATGTCGATCTTTACGCGCCGGCCAATACGCTGAACAGCCTGGCCGCGCTCGAACCGTATCTGGCGAGGATCTAGAGATGGGTGCCCATGTCGAGGTGATGGATCTGGTCGCGCAGATGAAGGCCGACGAACAGATATTCGTGCTGGCAACCGTCGTGCGGACCGTCTCGGTAACAGCGGCAAAAGCCGGCGCCAAAGCGATCATCCGTCCCGACGGCACGATCGTTGCGGGCTGGATCGGCGGCGGCTGCGCAAAAGGCGCGGTTTTGAAGGCAGCGCGCGAGGCGCTTGCCGACGGCGAGCCGCGCATGGTCTCGGTGCGGCCGGAAAACCTGCTCGCCGAACTCGGCGTCAAGCCGGGGGAAACCAGGGAGGGTGTGCGATTTGCGTCCAACATGTGCCCGAGCAAGGGCACCATGGACATTTTCGTCGAGCCGGTGCTGCCACACCCCTCGCTTGTGATCCTTGGCGCGAGCCCGGTCGCGCTGTCGCTTGCCGCGCAAGCACGCCCGCTCGGCTATCACGTCACGCTCGCCGCACCGGCAGTTGACCTTGCCGGTACGCCGGACGTCGACGTGCTCATCGGCGGTTTTGCGCTTGGCGAACTGCATGACGCAAAACGCTTTGTCGTGGTCTCCACGCAAGGCAAGGGCGACGAGACCGCCCTGCGCGCAGCGCTGGCAACGAAGGCCGCCTATCACGCGTTTGTCGGCAGTCGCCGCAAGATGGCGGCACTGCGCGAGAAGCTGGTCGCGCAAGGCGTGGATGCGGCTTTGATCGACCGCGTCAAGGCACCGGCGGGCCTCGATCTTGGCGCCATCACGCCGGAGGAAATCGCAATGTCGATTCTTGCGGAAATCACGTTGGAGCGGCGAAGAGGGCAGCGCAGCAAAGGCCAAGATTAGCGTGCGATGAGACTAAGGTTGAGTAGCGGCGACGGGAATCTTCCCGCGCACTCCCTTGTCATACTGCAAGCGCATGGCCATACTGCGCCGCGCGAATGACTGACATCGTGCCTCCTTCGGGGAGCCGCCAATGCTGCGGCGCGGGATTTTGAAGGCTCGAGTCTCGCCGCCGTCACGGCGAAGCGGATGTGTCATCGCGCTTTCTGAAATGGCAATTGGCGGTCTCGCGCATCCCGACATTTTTGGGCGGCGGCGATGGCCGCGCACGCATCAATGGAGAATGAACTGACTTAAGCACACACGGAGCAGCGCATATGACGATGACGGCTGAGATGCCCGGTCAAGTGCCGTGGTGGAAAGAACCTACCAAGGATCAATGGGTCGCATGGATCGCCGCCTGGCTCGGCTGGACCCTCGATGCGTTCGACTTCACTATTTTCCTCCTGATCATGGTGCCGATCGCGGAATCATTCCACGTCCCGCTGATCGAAGTGACG
>Ga0310913_10001178_pt1 | contig 13211 bp, 15 predicted proteins | sample GREbulkMGOX082_FD_203447 | JGI IMG/M metagenome (GOLD analysis project Ga0310913, IMG submission 203447) | Lab enrichment of tropical soil microbial communities from Luquillo Experimental Forest, Puerto Rico - GRE.bulkMG.OX082 | ecosystem: Environmental > Terrestrial > Soil > Tropical forest >...
AATCTCCTGGTCGGCCGCGAACTGCAGCGCGCCTACGGACAGGAGTCGCAGATCGTTCTCACCACGCCCATTCTCGAAGGTTGGACCCGAGGCGCCGACAAAATGTCCAAGTCGCTCAATAACGCCATCGGCATTCACGAACCGCCGCTCGAGATCTACGGCAAGATCATGGCGATCGACGACGAGAAGATGTGGTCTTACTACGAACTGCTCACCGACATGTCGATGAAGTGGATCAAGGACCGCAAGCGCCAGCTCGCGCAGGGCGCCAATCCCATGGAAGCCAAGAAGGAACTCGCACACCTGATCGTCCGCGATTTCCACTCGGAGGACGCCGCCTCCCAGGCCGCCCAGGACTGGGCACGCCAGTTCCAGAAGGACGAAACACCGGAGAGCATTGAAGAGGTCGATCTGCCACTGCAGGAAGTCGCCGGCGCTGCTCAGACCTCCGATGCCAAGCCGCAAACCACCGCGTATCCCATCCGGGTCGACAAGCTCGTCGCGCGCCTCGGGCTCACGGGGTCAACCAGCGAAGCCTCGCGCAAGATTAAAGAGAAGGCTGTCTTCATCGACGGTGAACTGGTGACCGCACCCCTGGTGCACCGCGGCCCTCTCGACGGCCCCTATCGCGAAGTGCTGGTCGTGCGGGTGGGACGCAAGCAGAAAAAGGCGATCCTGCAGAGGTAGTCGGCCAAGCCAGCCGCAAGCCTACAAGAGCCGGCTCACGAGACTCGTGTCCATCGAGGAAACATCCAGAACCAACGCGTTCAATCCCTGTCATCTCGAGCAAAGTGAGGCGCCAGCCGAAACGCAGTCGAGAGACCTTATGCTTCTGCCGCCCGCCGAATCCGAACCTTGCCCCAGGTTCGCGTCCGTTCTTTGGACGCCAACCCGGGCGCGCGGACGACTGGCGACTGATAGCTGCTCTTACGACTTTCCCAGCCGGATCGAGCCATCCCCGGTGTGAATGTTCAACGTAGCCCCACCGCCGTTCATCTGCCCGCGAACATTATTCGATTCGTACTGTCCCTCTACCGCGAGCGGCATGTCGAGCGTAATGTGCCCAGCGCCCGTGTGGAGCACCACGTCGGCGGAGAAATTCTCGGGGACAGTGAGGGTCACTCCGCCGTCACCGGTCTTGAGGTCCCACCCCTGGCCGATCGTCGACCCACGCAGCGCCTCGGCCTCGATCCGGCCATCGTTGGTGCTGATGTCGAGCGCATCAAAGCGCCCTCGCGCCCGCACATGGCCATCGCCGGAGTGGGCCCGCAGCTTGCCTTCCACCCCGTCCACTTCTACCCGCCCGTCTCCGCTCTCCAGCTCAAGCTGCCCCTTCAGGTCGCGCACGCGGATGTCCCCGTCACCCGTGTGCAATCGCACTTTTCCCTCGCGTGGCATATGGATCTCAACCACGGTGCGGCGGTCACCGATGCTCATGATGTGCACGCCGTGCGGGAATCGAACCTCAATCTCAACCGAATCGCCGGTCTGGTGGTCGTAAACCTCGACGCCACCTTGGCCAAAACCCCACTTCGTCGAGGTCACATGGGCCTCAATCTTTTTCTCGTCCCATGTGTCCACGTGGATCTGGGCATCGGACGTTTCCACCCGCAAATCGGCGGTGCCGCTGATCGGAAACGTCTTGCTCCAATCCTCGGCGTGTGCCAGGGCGGACAACACCGACAGCAGCCCAACACCTACCATCAACCAGAAAATTCGCCGCATGACTCACTCCTGAATAGATCTTCCCACCTGATCTTGTCATCCTGAGCGAAGCGAAGGATCTGTCGCACGCCCGGACTTACCCTTGCGAACCATGATCGGGCATGCTGCTCCCTCGTCTTCAGACGCAAGTACGTCAAGAGAGTGAGCCGGGTTCCAGAAAGTTTCGGCGGCTTGTCACTCTCAAACTGCGTAGAGAACTGTCATCCTGAGCGTAGAGAGGCGCCAGCCGAACGGAGTCGAAGGACCCCACATTCGCTAACCTGTCACCAGCTCTAAAAGGAATTTCTATCAATCCGGTTTCAGGATTTGGATCTGGATCGTTACCGAAAGCAGACGGTAGGCTCGGCGCTGCCGCGGGCTCCGCGCCTCACCCCCTGCCAGGGTTCGGGTAGGCTAGCCGCACCAGGCTGCGCTCAGAGAACGGAAGATAGAGCAGCGCCGCAGTCGCCGCAAACGCCGCCCCGAAACCGATCTTGTCCGCCAGCAGGAACGGCGCAATCGCCCACAGGTCGTCAAGAGCCAGAATCGCCGGGAACAGCCATTCGAATTTCTCTCCCAGCCGGATGTGATCGAATGCCGCGCCTGAAATCAGGTAGAACCGCAACGGGATTCCGGCGCCAGCCGTCACCAGCACCGCCACCACGATCGCCTCTGCTCCCCAGCCAGGCAGAAAACCAGTGGCAATCCGCTGCACTTGCTGCCATCGCAGTAAGGCAGCTACGTAGAAGATGAGGTACATCACTTGAATCAGAATGAAGAGTCCCCGCGTGATGCTCCTGCGCGGCACGGGAACTTCCAGCTCAGGGTGCAGAGTTTGATCTGCGGGCTGAGCGCCCTGCCTTGCTTCGGCCCCATCGTGGTTCGCCGTCGCAGAAGCCGCTTCCTGTTCGTGCACGGGGGCAATGAACCGGTAACCGCGGCGCGCCACCGTCTGCACAAAACGCGGATTGGACGCCGCATCGCTGAGCGCTTCGCGCAGCTTATTCACTGCGGTATTCAAGCCGTGATCGAAATCAACAAACGTGTCGCTGGGCCAGAGCCTCTCGCGAAGTTCCTCGCGGGTTACCATCTGCCCCGCTCGCTCAAGGAGCAACGCCAGCACTTGAAACGGTTTTTCCTGCAGCCGGATCCGAATCCCGTTCTTGCGAAGCTCCCCCGAAGCCATGTCCGCTTCGAAGGCTCCAAACCGCACCACCTTTTGTGAATCGGTTTCCGGCATAGAAGTCCGACGAGGCCGTAGTGTACCAATTCGTCCGCTAACGAAGTCCCAACCCCGGGGCGCCGAAGCAGCCTCGGAGGAGCGACCCATTCCCGACGAGATTTCGGCACCGGGATGGAGTTCATGTCCAGCAGTGCTTTGCACCAATGACGGAACAAGCATGGAAGCTATTGCTGTTCAATGGGTTATGGAACTCTGGTCAAATATCTAGTAGATATATGATGAATTCATCATATTTGCACAATGTTCCAGGTGGAACATTCCTGCGATTTGCGGAACACTGGCCCTTTACTTTTTCAAGTTGATTACCCTGTTCACTCGCAACCCATCCGGGGGTAGAATCAGCCTGTGACCTCCCCCCATCACAAAACGGCCACCCCGCACACTCCGCATCGTCAACATGTGTATGCCCTCGAGAGCACCGGCGTGCTCATCATTGCACTCACCTTGCTGACGATTACTCTGGTGCGCTACTGGTACGCGATGCACTGGAGCCTGCGCTGAGCGGTGTTCCGGATCCGATACTGGTAGCCATCCTCGGGCCCACTGCCAGCGGTAAGACTGCGCTCTCGCTCGCGCTGGCCGAGCACTTTCATGGAGAGATTGTTAACTGCGACTCGGTTGCCATGGTGCGCGACTTTGAAATTGGCGCCGCGAAACCGAGTGCGTCTGAGCGCGCCCGCGCGCCCCATCATCTCTTCGACATCATCGGACCCACTGGCTACGTCACCGCCGGCGAGTATGCGCGCCAGGCTCGTGGCGTCCTGAATGAAATCAAACAGCGAGGCCACTTGCCCATCGTGGTCGGGGGCACCGGCCTCTACTTGCGCGCGTTGATCGATGGCCTGTTCCCCGGCCCGCAGCGCTCAGAGGAATTGCGGGCTCGCCTCCGCGAACGCGCGGAGCAGAGGGGATCGACGTATCTGCACCAGATTCTCCAGCGTCTGGATCCGGCATCCGCCGGGAAGATTCATGCCAACGACACGCCCAAGCTGATCCGCGCCATCGAAGTCTGCCGGGCCATGCGCCGCCAGATGAGCGCGATGTGGAGCGAAGGTCGCAACGCGCTCACCGGGTTCCACGTGGTGCGACTCGGGCTGAGACCCGATCGCGAGCAACTGTACGCGCGCATCAACGAACGTGCCCATCTCATGTTCGAGACCGGACTGATCGAAGAAACCCGAGGCTTGCGCGAGCGCCACGGCGACTCAGCAAGAGCGCTTGGCTCACTCGGGTACAAGCAGGCTGTGCAGTTGCTGCAAGGAGAGCTCACGCGCGATGAAGCAATCGCCGCCGCGCAACAGGCCCATCGCAACTATGCCAAGCGTCAGCTCACCTGGTTCCGCAGAGAACCAGACGTCCACTGGCTCAGCGGCTTAGGCGATGAACAAGACATTCAGACCCAGGCAGTGCACTTTCTAGAGAAGCTGGAAGGCGCCGCCGTACAAGGACCGACTCGGCGAGGAGAAATGTAGCGCCGGCACCTTGCCGGCTGTCACGAGGGCGTCTCGCCCTCGCGGCGGGCGGAACGCCCGGGGGACTGCCGCCGTCCCCGGCGGCGCTAGCTTGCTTCTCTACTTCCACATGTAGTAGAAGCCCACGTGCTGGTCCATGATCCTTTCTTTGGTGGGCAGCCACTCGGATAGGTCTCCGAAGAGCAGGTCGCTGAGCGTCTTGCGTTCCTTCTCTGGCTTGACCAGCACAGGTTCGCCCTTGATGCCGACGGTCTTGGCAGTGTCTTCCACCGCGCTTTGAAAGTCGGCGAGTTGGTCGACGAGTTTCATGGGAAGCGCCTGTTGGCCGGTCCAGACCTTGCCGTTGGCAATCGACTTGACGTCTTCGAATTTCATGCTGCGCCCGTCGGCGACGGCCTTGATGAACTGCGAATGCATGTTGTCGATCATGCCCTGCAGGTATTCGCGCTCGGCGGGAGTCATGTCGCGTGTGGGCGAGCCGGTGTCTTTGAATTCGCCGGCCTTCATGGTGATGTCTTTGAGATGAGCCCACTGCAGCAGCTCGCCGTAGTTAACCCACTGCGCTATTACGCCGATCGAGCCCACGACGCTGCCGTTGTCGGCATAGATCTTGTTGGTTGCTGAGGACACGTAGTAGGCGCCGCTGGCCCCGACCGTCTCGATCGCAGCAACGATGCGCTTCTTCTTTTCGTCGCGGATGCGCTTGACCTCGCGGTAGATCTCTTCCGAAGCTGCCACACCACCACCAGGTGAATTCACATGAATGATGATGGCCTTGATGGAATCGTCATCGCTGAATTTCTTCAGCTGCTGCACCACGGGGTTGGGGCTGAGGATGACGCCTTCCAGATCGACCACGCCGATCTTGTCGCCAAAGGCGAGAGTTGTGTCTTTACCAGCATGCAGGGTGATGTACACCAGCGCGAAGACAGCCAGCACAAAGAGGAAGAAAGCTCCTCCACCAATCACAACCCACAGCCAGGTGCGCGAACGCTTCTCTTCCGGCATAGATGAAGGGTAGTTTAGCACTCCGACGAGGCGCGGGACGCGACCGCAAGCTTGCGTGCATAATGGTCGGCATGCGACATGCGATCCTTGGCCCGGGCGGCGTTGGCGGACTGATCGGTGCCTGCCTGGCAGACGCCGGCGACACGGTCACAATGATTGTGCGCGCCGCAGTTCTCGAACAATATCCCGCGCAGATCCGGCTGGAGAGTCCGCTACTCGGCAAATTCAACGCGCCCGTGCAGAAGACGGCGCAGGCTCCGCCAGCCGATGTGCTGTGGATCACGGTGAAGGCCACACAGCTTGATTCAGCGCTGAAACTCGTGCCCTCGAGCGAAGTGGCGGTCGCGATTGTACCTTTGCTGAACGGCGTCGATCATATTGCCGCGTTGCGTGCTCGCTTCGGGCATGACCGGGTCGTGCCGGCAACCATCGCCGGAGAGACGGAGCGTGCCGCGCCTGGCTACATCATTCATCGTTCACCGTTTGAAAACCTCAACCTCGCCAGCAGCGGGCAGTCACGGCTGGCGGACACAGTGGAAAAGCTCACGGCACACAAAGTCAGCTGCCGCTTCATCGAGAACGAAGCGACGCTGATGTGGAGCAAGCTGGTGTTCCTGGCTCCGTTTGCCCTGTCGACCACAGCTTTCGATACCACGATCGGGCGCGTGATAGAGAAACCGGAGTGGCGCGCGACAGCGGAAACCGCGATCCGCGAGGCCTGCGCGGTGGCCAACGCGGAGGGAGCGGCGATCAACGTGGAGAAGGCCTTGCACGCAGCCGACAACCTTCCTTACGACATGCGCAGCTCGATGCAAAAGGATGTGGACCACGGCAACCCGCCGGAACTGGATGCGATCGGCGGACCGATCCTGCGCGGCGGGGCGCGGCACAATATTCCCGTGCCCGCCACGCGCGAGTTGCTGGCGCGGATTGAACAGCGGGTCGGGCAGAAGGCTTCCGCGTAGTTTTCCGATCCCAGGTTAGTGTCGAAGCGACGGACGCGAACCTGGGCCACCATCCTCCGAGATCACTCATCTCGCAACGGGGGCGAGACGCCCTCACGACAGCCGGCGGGACGCCGGCGCCACCTTTCCTTGCAACGGTTTCGGGAGTCTTGACTTTTGGTGGTTTTGTCGGTAATTTCTGTTTGTACAGAAATTACAGGATTCTATGGCGCTATCACCCACGGAACAGAAATTCATCCTGCACTGGGGGGAGATGGGGACGCGGTGGGGGATCAACCGCACCGTTGCCCAGGTGCATGCGCTGCTTTTCCTTTCACCGAAGCCGCTGCATGCGGAGGAGATCGCCAGCACGCTGGTGGTGGCACGCTCCAATGTGAGCACCAGCCTGCGCGAGTTGCAAGGCTGGGGAATCGTGCGGGTGGCGCATGTGCTGGGCGACCGGCGCGATCATTTCGAGTCAGTGAAGGACGTATGGGAGATGTTTCGCATCGTGGCGGAGGAACGCAAGCGGCGGGAGATCGACCCCACGCTGCGCGTGCTGCAGGAGTGCGTGGCCGAACTGAAGGGCCCGGCGAGCGGTTCAGCCTACAACCGGGAACGCCTGCAGGAGATGCTGGAGTTTCTGACCACGGCATCCGGGTTGTTTGACGAAATGGTTCACCTGCCGGCCGGCACGCTGCGGGGCATGGCACGGCTGAAGGGGAAACTGCAATCGCTGTTTGGCAGCGGGAAGAAGGCCGCTGCGAAGTGAGGGTGTGATGATTTCGCTCGCCTCGGAAATGACAGAAAGCAAGGGCCGGCACGCGCGGGGTTGGCTTTTCTATGACGCCGACTGCGAGTTTTGCACGCGGATGGCGCGTTGGCTCGCGCGTCCTCTGAACCGGCACGGCCTGGCTACGGCCCCCCTGCAGGACCCTCGAGTAGCGGCGCTCCTCGGATTGCCGACTCAAGAACTCCTGCGGGCGATCCGCCTGGTGCTTTCTGACGGAAAACAATATGTGGGCGCCGACGCGATCCTTGCACTGGGATCCGAGTTGTGGTGGGCGCGTCCATTGGCCTGGATGGCAAAGCTGCCGGGCGGGCTTGCGATGCTGCGGTCGGCATATGACTGGGTGGCAAGCCATCGGCATTGCAGGCATCTCCCCACACGCCTGCTCCTCACCCGTTAGGTGTAGGGGCTCTGAGGTCATCTCGTCGGGACGCCGCAGAATTCCTGCCCACGCAGGGTGGTGGGCGGCATTCCTCATTTTCGCTTTATTGTGGCGACCCGCGAGGACGGAACGCCCCCGGGACAGCCGGCGGGATGCCGTCGCTACAAGCCGGTACCAAGAACGGCACTTCCGGCTTCTGGCTTCAATCTTAGAATAGAGAAAGGATCGCGCCACGAATCTATCCAGGAGCGGTGTGTATGGCGGCCAAGCAAGTGATCCTCTATTTTGACGATCAGAAGGATGCACTCCGTTTCGCGTTAGCGGCAGGATCGGTGATGTCGAGCGAGAGTGGCGCGGGGACGGCCGAGAAGCATTCGCTGGTCCAGGAAACGCAACGCGCCAGCCGCATCCTCCTCGACGACGCGGCCAGTGCTGCCCAGTCCGCCGAATCCAACCCTTGATTCGCGCCGTAAGTCGGATGCTATGGTCCGGCGAGAATCTTATCCGGTCAATCTTGTATCAGTCAGCCGCGCTTCTGCGCACGGTATACATCTCCGCCAGGTATTGAATATCTGGGGCACCTTTCACGCCCGCCTCGTTCATCTTGGTACGCAGTTCAAGCGAACTGATGTAGCGCTGCGCGTGTTCGAGATTGTCCCAGTCGAACAACAGGGTGAGATCGTTGGGGTTGCCGGCTTTGCGGAAGATACGGCAGCTCAGTTCCCCGCCCTGGTGGCGGAAGTCGAGGGCAGCGTCGAAGACCGCCCGCCAGCGGTTGTAGTCGGCGACTTCGTGGTGCACGAGCACTTGGATCATGATGGACTCCCGCGTCCAGATTGTGGGATGCGCGCGGTAATTGCTATGACGTGCGTCACAATCCACAAGGACTACTCAAAGCTGGGGCAGGGTCAGCGGGGACCTGGAAATCACAGCGTTGGCCCCCAAAAGGGCGATTGAACGAGAGGGGGCATCTGGCATCGCTCCCCCCGATACAAGTACGTTCTAGTGGCGGGGGGCCAGGATGGTCAGGATATCTTTCAGGCCTTGGCGGATTTGGCGGAGATCGGCCGGAGAGCTGGCCATGAAGGGGAGCGCCACTTGCTTCTTGTCGCCCTTGCCTTCGTCGCGGAGATGCTGGCGGGCGCCCGCGATGGTGTAACCCTGCTCGTACAGTAATTGCTTGATGCGAACGACGTTTTCGACGTCGCGGCGGCGATACATGCGCTGCCCGGTACTGCTTTTGACCGGCTTGAGCTGCGGAAATTCGGTCTCCCAGAAACGCAGCACGTAGGCAGGGAGGCGGCAGAGACGGGCGACTTCGCCGATCCGGAAGTAGAGTTTCTCCGGAATCAGAATGTCGCTGGTCTTGCCAGATTTTCCGTTACTCTTTTTCCTGGGGCTCATTCTGCCTGAAAGAAGTGGGCGCAGCCAAAGCAGGATGGCCAGATTCCCGCTAAGCGTTTCTAGCACGATGCGGGCGCGGGAACAACCCCAATTCGTGCCAATGGCTGGCGGCTGGCGGCTCGCAGCTTGAAGCCGGCGGGTTGCGGCAAAAGCGAAGACTTCGAGTCGCCGAGGAATGCGGAGTTGGATTGCGGTTGATCGCTACTCGCTGCGAGCGAAGTCAAAAGCCTCCCGGGAGGTGATGCTCCTGGGAGGCTTTTCAAATCCCTTGGGTCTTTGCGAGGTACGTCTCGCAGGACGGTTAGTGTTTCTTTTTCTTCTTCGCAGCCTTCTTCTTGGTTGCCATGAAGTGTTTTCCTCCGTGAACTGTTTCCCTTGCAAGGTGTCTTCGGTTGGGCGCCTAGCCCTTTTTCCGATTGAGCCCAATTTCTGGTATGGGCCCACCTGTTGATACAAGATATTGCGGCAGTGTTACAGGGATGTCAATGAAAATCTGGGGGGCAGGTTCGGGGGCCCAGGTCCTGAGGATGGAAGACGATCGAGGATCTTGGAGCAAAGCTTGGGTCTGGTCGTATTTTTCTCTCTAGTACACTCGTGGCAACCATGACGCGGGATCCGATTGAACTTGAGATTTTCAAGAATCTCTATCACTCGATTGCGGAAGAGATGGGGGCAGCGCTGCGGCGGACGGCGTTCTCTCCCAATATCAAAGAGCGGCGCGACTATTCGTGCGCGGTGTTTCAAGGCGACGGCGAAGTGATCGCCATGGGCGATCACATGCCAGTGCACCTGGGGTCGATGCCGATGTCGGTGCGGGCGGCGATTGACGCGTTTGCGCTGGTGCCGGGCGACATGGTGATGCTGAACGATCCATTTGCCGGTGGAACGCACCTGCCGGATATCACGGTGGTGGCTCCGGTGTTCGTGGGTAAACGGAAGTCGACGAGCGCGGGGAAGCCGGATTTTTTGGTTGCATCGCGGGCGCACCACGCGGATGTGGGCGGCACGTATCCGGGGTCGATGGGGCTATGCCGGGAGATTTATCAGGAAGGATTCCGCATCCCACCGGTGAGGATTGTGCGCGGGGGCAAGTTCGATCGCGAGGCGTTGGCGTTACTGCTGGCGAACGTACGGACGCCACGTGAGCGTGAAGGCGACCTCGGGGCGCAGCTGGCGGCGTGTCACACGGGGACGGCGCGGTTGCGGGAGATTTGTGCGCGTTACAGCCTAGCGCGGGCGCAGAGGGCGGCTCGGGAGTTGCTGGTGTACTCCGAGCAGATGATGGCGGCGTTTCTGGCGCAGGTGCCGGAGGGAGAGTATCGGGCGGAAGATTTTCTAGACAATGACGGGGTCGGCGACAAGCCAGTGAGGATTTCGGTGGCTGTCACAGTCCATGATCAGGCCGATAGAGCTTCTTCACGCCGCCGGCGAGCGCCGGCCGGAATGCCCGCGCCACACCGAGTAACGGTGGACTTCACGGGCAGCGATCCGCAGGTAGAGGGCAGCGTGAATGCGGTCGAGGCGATCACCTATTCGGCGTGCTTCTACGTTTTTCGCTGCCTGGTACAGGAGGACGTGCCTGCCACCGCGGGGCTGATGCGTGCGGTTCGAGTCATCGTGCCGGAAGGAACGGTAGTGAATGCACGGCCGCCTGCGGCGGTGGCGGGCGGTAACGTGGAAACGTCGCAGCGCATTGTCGATGTCCTGTTGCGGGCTCTGGCGCAGGCCGTGCCGGAGAGGATTCCGGCGGCGGCTTCGGGCACGATGAACAACCTGACGATTGGCGGAATCGATCCGCGGACGTGGGAGCCATTCGCCTATTACGAAACCATTGCCGGTGGGATGGGTGGACGGCCGACGAAGGATGGAGTCTCTGGCGTTCACGCGCACATGACGAATTCGTTGAATACGCCGGCGGAGGCATTGGAGTATGCGTATCCGCTGCGCGTGCGGCGGTATTCGCTACGGCAGGGGAGTGGGGGCAGCGGCGTGCATCGCGGCGGAGATGGAATCGTTCGGGAGATTGAAGTGTTGGCGGACGCCGAGGTCACGTTGCTCGCGGATCGGCGCCTGCGCGGGCCGTGGGGATTGAGCGGAGGCGCGGAAGGGGCGGCAGGGAAAGCCGCCGTGGTCCGCACAGACGGCTCAAGCGAGGAACTGCCGGGCAAGTTCAATGTCCGGCTCCGGAGCGGCGAGCGAATTCGGATCGAGAGCCCGGGCGGGGGTGGATGGGGAACGCGTTGATTCCGAAGTATGATTGATGTATGGGAGCGATTGAGACTCATCTGTTGGACGAAATCGGCCGCCAGATGCGCGGACACAAGCGGCTAGCCGAAGGGGCGCTGGCGCAATTGAAGGACGAGGATTTCTTCGTTGCACTGGATCCCGAGTCGAATTCGGTAGCGATCCTGATCAAGCATATTGCCGGCAACATGCGGTCGCGGTTCCAGGATTTCCTCACCAGCGATGGCGAGAAGCCGGACCGGCATCGTGACCAGGAATTTGAGCTAGGGGCAAAACCCAACCGGGAAGAATTGATGCGCTGGTGGGAGCAAGGGTGGAGCGTCGTGTTCGGTGCGCTGGACGCGCTCAAGCCCGAAGACCTGGCGCGGACGGTGTATATCCGGCAGGAACCGCATACGGTGGTGCAGGCGCTGAATCGGGCGCTGGCTCACTACGCGTTTCATATCGGACAGATCGTGTTCCTGGCGAAGCATCTGCGCTCGAATGAGTGGAAGACACTGAGCGTACCGCGGGGCAAATCGGAGGAATTCAACCGGATGTCGCTCGAGGAGCGGCGCCGAATTGGGCATCCGCTGGCCAAGGATTCGGCGGCTAAGTCATAGCTTTCGCGCTGCCAGTGCTACCATAATGAGTTTGGCTCTTACTTTCGACTTTATAAGGTAGCCTCATGCCCAACACCATGCTCGCGGTCGTGAAACCCGAGGCCGCACCCGGCGCCGACGTCCGTGAAGTGAAAATTCCCGCCTTCGGGCGGACCGACGTGCTCGTCAAGGTGAAGGTCGCGTCGATCTGCGGCACCGATCTTCATATTTATGAGTGGGATCGTTGGGCCCAGGGGAGGATTCATCCCCCGCTGGTTCCCGGGCACGAGTTCTGCGGTGAAGTCGCGGCGTTTGGCGATGAAGTCACCAGTGTGAAGGAAGGCGACTTCGTTTCCGCTGAGATGCACGTGGCCTGCGGCAAGTGCCTGCAGTGCCGCACGGGCGAAGCGCACATTTGTCAGAACGTGAAGATCATCGGCGTGGATGCGGATGGCGCGTTCGCCGAGTACGTGGTCATTCCCGAGTCGAACATCTGGAAGCTGGACCCGGGGATTCCAACGGAGTATGCGTCGATTCTCGATCCGCTGGGCAACGCGGTACACACGGTGCTGGCGGGTGAGATTGCCGGAAGGACGGTGGCGATTACCGGCTGCGGCCCGATTGGGCTGTTCGCGATTGCAGTGGCACGGGCGGTTGGAGCAGCGCAAGTGTTCGCGATCGAGGTCAACGAGCACCGGCGCAATATTGCGAAGCAGATGAAAGCGGACCTGGCGCTGGATCCTTCTAAGGACGATGTCAACGCGATCATCATGGAGCGAACGGGCGGGGCCGGCGTGGATGCGGTGCTGGAGATGGCCGGGCATCCCAGCGCGATTCGAACAGCTTTCGACATTGTGCGTCGCGGTGGACGCATTTCCCTTCTAGGCCTGACCTCCAAGCCGGTTTCGCTGAACTTCTCCGAAGACATCATATTTAAGGGCATCACCATCCAGGGCATCAACGGCCGCCGCATGTATCAGACGTGGTTCCAGATGACGGCCTTGCTCAAAGCGGGAAAGCTGGATCTGCACCCGGTAATCACCGACCGCATCGCGATGAAGGACTTCTCGAAGGCGATGGAGCGCCTCAAGACCGGCGAGGCCAGCAAGATTCTGGTGTACCCGAACGGGACGAAGTAATGGGGTTCGATCGTTCGCCATAGCAGGGCCAAGCGCAGACTCCTCCTGCCTCGCTTGGCTCGCCCGTCGGAATGACAAACAATGAAAAAGAATGGAGGGCGCGACTGCGGGCGTGCCCTTCCCAAACCTCATTTGTCAATAACAGCGAGGTGATCCATTGACCAATCTTGGCATTCTGCATGAGGTGATCCATTGACCAATCTTGGCATTCTGCTTTCGGGACGCGGATCGAATTTCGAGGCGATTGCGCGCAATGTTGAGGCGGGCAAGATTCCGGGGGCCCGGATCGCGGTCGTGATC
>Ga0310913_10001179_pt1 | contig 13210 bp, 6 predicted proteins | sample GREbulkMGOX082_FD_203447 | JGI IMG/M metagenome (GOLD analysis project Ga0310913, IMG submission 203447) | Lab enrichment of tropical soil microbial communities from Luquillo Experimental Forest, Puerto Rico - GRE.bulkMG.OX082 | ecosystem: Environmental > Terrestrial > Soil > Tropical forest >...
CCGGGTGAGGGATGTCTGGCGAGACCGGGCAAAGCGCAGCACCGTGGAGATCCAGCAGGCGATCCGTTTCAACCTGTTCCACATCCTGCAGGCATCGGCCCGTGCGGAGGACGCCGGGGTGCCGGCGAAGGGCCTCACCGGACAAGCCTATGAGGGGCATTATTTTTGGGACACCGAGATCTACTTATTACCGTTTCTGACCTACACCTCTCCCCGCATCGCCAAGAATCTACTGACCTTCCGCTACAGGATGTTGCCGCAAGCGCGGGCACGGGCAGGCGAGTTGGGGCATCGGGGGGCTATGTATTCGTGGCGCACCATCAACGGGGAGGAAGCATCGGCATATTATGCCGCCGGAACCGCACAGTATCACATTAATGCCGATATCATGTACGCGCTGCGCAAGTACGTGCAGGCGACCGGCGACGAGGCGTTCCTGCGGGACTGTGGCGCCGAGATGCTCGTCGAAACGGCACGCCTATGGGTCGACCTTGGCTTCTACTCCGAGGCAAAGGGGGGAAAGTTCTGCATCAACTCAGTCACCGGACCCGATGAGTACAACGCGGTCGTCAACAACAACGCGTACACCAACCTGATGGCCCGAGAAAACCTCCGTTATGCGGCCCGGACGGTCGAATGGCTGCAGGCGGCGCACTCGGAGGCGTACGGTGCGCTTGTGCGGAAAACCGCGCTTGAGTCGTCGGAAGTGGAGGAATGGCTACGGGCGGCAGAGAGCATGTACGTGCCGTATGATGACAAGCTGAAGATCGTCCCGCAGGACGACAGCTTTTTGGAGCGAGAGCCTTGGGACTTCCAAAACACGCCGAGCGAGCACTATCCACTGTTGCTGTTCTACCATCCGCTCAACATCTACCGGAAACAAGTGATCAAACAGGCGGATGTCGTGTTGGCCATGTTCCTGTTGGGCAATGCGTTTTCGGCGGAGGCGAAGAAACGAAATTTTGAGTTCTACGACCCCTTGACCACAGGCGACTCATCGCTGTCGTCCTGCGTCGAGGCGATCATCGCCGCACAGGTCGGTGATACTGAAAGGGCTATCCAGTACGGGATGTCGGCACTACTGATGGACCTCGCCGATGTGGGCGGCAACGTCAAGGACGGCTGCCATATCGCCTCTATGGGCGGCACCTGGATGATGCTGACATATGGGCTCGGCGGCATGCGCGACGACGACGGGATGCTGTCATTCTGGCCGCGCCGCGCGCCGGAGGACCACGCGATACTTCGGTTTCCAGTGACGTATCGCGGCCAAATGCTGGAAGTCGAAATTGGCCAGGAAAAAGTCGAATACACGCTGCGTGAGGGCGAATCCGTTGTGATCCGCCATGAAGCTGAAGAGATCGAGCTGACTTGGGAACATCCGATGGCTGTCCGGCCAATCGGCCGAGGGTAAGGAGATTTTTCCGATCCCCGCGGCGATCGTACCAGCCATGCGCTTCCGAGCACGGGAGGACCCGACTTTGAGTGGACCAAAGGAAGCCGTAGCAGAGCGCTTAACCAGCTCGGCGACGGAGGCGGATCTTCTTGAACGGTATGGTTGCGGTCCGATCCGGTTTTCCGGAAATCAGGACGCGCTGTACGAACGGCATCTGCTATTCGACGACGTCATCGATCCGGTGAATGCCGGAGCAAGAGACCGCTTCGAGGCAGTCGCCAGATCGGTCAGGGATGTGCTGTCGCAGCGTTGGGTGCAGACCGAGCGCGTCTACGATCGCGAGAACCCGAAGCGCATCTACTATTTGTCGATGGAATTTCTGATCGGGCGCTCACTCGGCAATAATGTAATCAACCTACTGCTCGACCGCCTTGTCCAACGAGCCGCTCAGCAGCGGGATCTCGACTGGCTCGGGCTGTTGGAACAGGAGCCCGATGCCGGCCTTGGAAACGGCGGTCTCGGTCGACTCGCCGCTTGCTTCCTCGATTCGATGGCGACAATGCAGCTGCCGGCGATGGGCTATGGGCTGCGCTATGAATATGGCATGTTCAAACAATCCATCGAAGACGGCTGGCAACGTGAAGGTCCGGACAATTGGCTGCGCCGCCAAGATCCGTGGGAGGTCCCGCGTCCCAATGAGACGGTCGAAATCAACCTCAGCTGCTCGTTCGAGATGCACGGCGGGAGCCTGCAGACCGTGCCGGGCAAACCCTCCACCGTGATCGGCGTCCCGTTCGACCGGCCGGTGATCGCCTTCGGCGGCAAAACCATCAACACGTTGCGGTTGTGGGGAGCTGCGACCCACGACGCTTTCAATTTTCAGGAATTCAGCAGTGGCGATTTCATCGGCGCACTGGTCGGCGCGTTGGCCCCCCACACAGTGACGCGCGTGCTCTACCCCGACGACTCCACCCACCTTGGGCAAGGGCTGCGCTTCACACAGGAATACTTTCTCGTCGCCTGCTCGCTCGCTGATCTCGTGCGGCGTTTCCGGCGAGGCAATTCGGACTGGAGCGCATTTCCCGACAAAGTTGCGATCCAACTCAACGATACGCACCCGACGATGGCAGTGCCGGAGCTGATGCGGATATTGCTTGATGACGCGCGTCTTGAGTGGGAAGCGGCCTGGGATATCACGCAACGAACGTTGGCCTATACCAATCACACCTTGTTGCCGGAAGCTCTCGAAAAATGGCCGCTCCACTATTTTCAACAGATGTTGCCGCGGCATTTGGAGATCATCTACGAGATCAATCGCCGCTTCCTCGACGATGCGCGGAGCCGGCATCCCGGCGACGAAAAGCGGATCGAGCGCCTCAGCCTGATCGAGGAGGGCCCGGAGGACAAGGTTCGCATGGCGAACCTCGCGATCGTCGGTTCGCACAGCACCAATGGTGTGGCAGCGATTCACTCCGAGCTGCTGCGCAAGACGACGGTCAAGGATTTGGCCGAGATGTTCCCGGAGCGTTTCAACAACAAGACCAATGGCGTTACGCCGCGACGCTGGCTGCTTCTCGCCAACCCGGCTCTCGCCAAAACGATTACCGAGGCGATTGGCGAGGGCTGGACGACCGATCTCAGTCAATTGGCCAAGCTCAAGCCGCTTGCCGACGACAAAGCGTTTCGCGAGGTGTTTCACAGAGCCACGCGCCAGACCAAGTCGCAGTTTGCCGATTGGCTCAACTCGGCATTCGGTCAAACGGTCGACCCGCAATCAATTTTCGACTGCCAAATCAAGCGGATCCACGAGTACAAACGACAGCTGCTGAATGCGTTGCGCATTATCGTTCTCTACAACCGATTGCGGGAAAATCCCGGCCTCGATATGCCGCCGCGGACTTTTTTCTTCGCCGGCAAGGCGGCGCCGGCCTACCATCTCGCCAAGCTGATCATCAAATTTATCAACAACCTCGCCGGCACTATTGACGGGGATCCGCTGACGCGCGGCCGTCTCAAAGTCTTGTTCCTGCCCGACTACAATGTCTCGCTCGCGGAGCGGATGATCCCCGCCGCCGACGTCTCCAACCAGATTTCGACCGCCGGCTACGAAGCCAGCGGGACCAGCAACATGAAATTTATGATGAAGGGGGCGCTGACCATCGGCACCCGAGACGGGGCGACGATAGAAATGGCCGAAGAGGCCGGCGAAGAGAATTTCTTTCTGTTCGGCCTCACTGCACAAGAGGTCGCCGACAGCCGGGGCTGGTACAGCCCCTATTGGCATTACAACAACGATCCGGAAGCTCGAGCAGCGTTGGATCTGATCTCGTCCGAATATTTCAGCCGCTATGAGCCTGGCGTCTTTACTCCGATTCATGACGCTCTACTCGCCCATGGTGATCATTACATGCATCTGGCGGACCTCAAATCCTATCTCGATGCGGATCAGAGGCTCTGCGAACTCTATGCCGAACCTGATGCATGGGCGCGCAAGGCCATTCTGAACATCGCCGGCGCCGGGAAGTTCTCCAGCGACCGCACCATCGCCCAATACGCGTCCGAGATCTGGAATGTTAAGCCTTGTCCGGTGCCATAGTATTCACACTTGCTGGCGGCTCTGACGATGAAATCCGCCCGCTCGTTTCAGGTCCAAAGCCGTGACGGCCATAAGGGAACCGTCACGTAAAGGTCATGTTGCGGAAGTAAATTCATTGCCCTGCTCCATCAATGGTTCGGAAACAAGGCGATGAGCGAAGCCAGAGAGGTAACGACGTCGCGCACCTCCACGAGGGAGGCAGCGGCCCATCTTCTCGATCAATACGGCTGCGGCCCGATACAATTCTCGGGACATGACAATGCACTGTACGAGCGGCATCTGCTGTTCGACGACATCGTTGATCCAGTTGCTGCCGGCGCACGCGAGAGGTTCGAGGCGGCCGCGCGGTCAGTCAGAGATGTGTTGTCACAACGGTGGGTGGAGACCGAGCGGACTTACAGGCGGGAGAATCCTAAACGGATCTATTATTTATCGATGGAGTTTTTGATCGGACGCTCACTGAGCAATAACGTGAACAATCTGCTCCTCGATCCCTTTATTCAGCGAGCCGTTGAACACAGGGACCTCGACTGGCCCCATATGTTAGAGCAGGAACCGGACGCCGGCCTCGGGAATGGTGGCCTCGGGCGGCTCGCTGCATGCTTTCTCGACTCGATGGCGACGATGCAGTTGCCGGCGATGGGCTATGGACTGCGCTATGAATACGGCATGTTCAAACAATCCATCGACGACGGCTGGCAGCGCGAGCGGCCGGACCACTGGCTGCGCCGACACGATCCGTGGGAGGTCCCCCGCCCGCACGAAACAGTGGAAGTCGAGCTCGGCTGCTCGCTGGAATTGCACGGCGGGAGTTTGCTGCCGGTCGCGGGCCGACCCTCCACCCTAATCGGCGTTCCGTTCGATCGGCCGGTCATCGCCTATGGCGGCAAGACCATCAACTCACTCCGCCTGTGGGGCGCCGCGGCGCATCATTATTTCGATTTTCAGGAGTTCAGTCACGGCGATTTTATCGGCGCGTTGTCCGAGAGCTTGGCGGCTCACACGCTCACCCGCGTGTTATACCCAGATGATTCGACCGAGCTGGGACAGGAGCTGCGCTTTTTACAGGAATATTTTCTGGTCGCCTGTTCACTGGCCGACCTCATACGCCGATTCCGGCGAGACAATGCGGAGTGGGAAAAACTGCCGGACAAGCTCGCGATCCAGCTCAACGATACGCACCCGACATTGGCGGTGCCAGAGCTGATGCGGATCTTGCTCGATGACGCGCATCTCGGTTGGGAAGAGGCGTGGGATCTGACGCGTCGCAGCCTTGCTTACACCAATCACACGTTATTGCCCGAAGCGCTCGAGAAATGGCCGCTCCATTTTTTCAAACAAATATTGCCGCGGCATTTGGAGGTCATCTTCGAGATTAACCGCCGCTTCCTGGATAATGTCCGGCACCGGTATCCGGGTGACGAGGAGCGGGTGGCTCGTGTCAGCCTGATCGAGGAGGGTCCCAAGCAAAAGGTTCGCATGGCAAACCTGGCGATTGTCGGCTCGCACAGCACCAATGGCGTGGCGGCGATCCACACCGAGTTGCTGCGTAAGGTTACCGTCAAGGACCTGGCCGAGACCTTTCCGGAGCGGTTCAACAACAAGACCAACGGGATCACCCCGCGAAGATGGCTCTTGCTGGCGAACCCAGAGCTCTCTGCAGCCATCACCGAGGTCATCGGCAACAATTGGATGACCGACCTCAATCAACTGAGCAAGCTCAGACCCCTTGCGAACGATAAGGCCTTCCGCAGCGCATTTCGCAAGGCGAAACGTGACGCCAAGTCGCGGTTCACCGACTGGCTCAGATCGGCGAGCGGCGAGACAATCGACCCGAACACCATTTTCGACTGTCAGGTCAAGCGCATCCACGAATACAAACGGCAGCTGCTCAACGCGCTGCGTATCATCGTTCTCTACAACCGCCTGCGCGAAAATCCCGGCCTTGAGGTGCCGCCGCGGACTTTTCTCTTTGCCGGCAAGGCTGCACCCGCCTACCACCTCGCCAAACTGATCATCAAATTCATCAACAATCTGGCTGGTACTATCGACGGCGATCCGGTAACCCGCGGCCGTCTCAAAGTCGTGTTTCTGGCCGACTACAATGTTTCGCTGGCGGAGCGGCTGATCCCTGCCGCCGACGTCTCCAGTCAAGTCTCGACCGCCGGCTACGAGGCGAGCGGCACGAGCAACATGAAGTTCATGATGAACGGCGCGTTGACGATCGGGACGCGCGACGGAGCGACAATCGAAATGGCGGAAGAGGCCGGCGAAGAGAATTTCTTTCTGTTTGGTCTCAATGCGCAACAGGTCGAAGATAGCCGCGGCTGGTACAACCCTTATTGGCATTACAACTACGATCCGGAGACCCGAGCGGCACTAGATCTAATCGCGTCAGACTATTTCAGCCGCTATGAGCCCGGCGTCTTTGCTCCGATTCATGACGCTCTACTCGTCCACGGTGACCACTACATGCATCTGGCGGACCTCAAATCCTATCTCGATGCGGATCAGAAGCTCTGCGAGCTTTATGCCGATAGCGACGGATGGGAGCGCAAGGCCATTCTGAACATCGCCGCGTCAGGCAAGTTCTCCAGCGACCGCACGATTGCTCAATACGCGGCCGAGATCTGGGATGCCAAGCCGTGTCCGGTGCCATAGGGAGGACAACGCCGGCAATCGCTGGTCCGGGGCGCGCCGTCGCGCACCGACGTTGTGCACAAAATCTGCACAGAGAGCTTCAAAGACGAGTGGCGCCTCAACCAATATTGACCGAGGCACAGCAGATCGTTTGTGACGCTTGGCAGCGGCGCCGATGAAGAACTTGGTTTGCGAACGAGGCCAAAGCTTCCCTCTGGGAGCAACGCTCGTACCCGGCGGCGCCAATTTTAGCGTTTTCGCCAAGCACAGCACAGGAGCGCAGCTGGTGCTGTTCGACGACATTGACGCCCCAGAGCCGGCTCGAGTCATCGATCTCGATCCAAAGGCCAACCGGACCTACCATTATTGGCACGTCTTTGTCCCCGGCGTCGCCGCGGGCCAGATCTACGGCTACCGCATTTCCGGGCCATTCGACCCCGAGCGGGGGCTGCGTTTCGACCCTGACAAGGTGCTGCTCGACCCTTACGGGAAATGTATTGCCCGGCCGGCAGGACGCAGCCGGGAGGCCGCACGGCACCGGGGGGACAATGCCGCGACGGCACCGAAGAGCGTTGTCGTCGACACCGGCGCGTATGACTGGGAGGGGGATACCCCTCTCGGCCGACCCTTTGCGAAAACGATCATTTATGAGATGCATGTCGGCGGGTTCACCCGGCATCCGGGCTCGGGCGTCGTGCAGCCGAAGCGTGGCACCTACGCCGGGCTGATCGAGAAGATCCCCTACCTCCAGGACCTCGGCGTCAGCGCGGTCGAGCTTCTCCCGATTTTTGCCTTCGACGAAGAGGACGGTCCGCCAGGCCTCGGCAACTATTGGGGATACCAGCCGCTGTCGTTTTTCGCGCCACATGATGGATACAGTTCGCGAAGGGATCCCCTCGGCGCGCTCGACGAATTCCGCGACATGGTGAAGGCGCTTCATCGCGCCGGAATCGAGGTCATCCTCGACGTGGTGTACAACCACACCACAGAGGGCAATGAACACGGTCCCACCATCTGCTTTCGAGGATTAGCGAACGAAAATTATTACATTCTACCAGAGGACAAATCCCGTTACGCCGACTACACCGGCTGCGGCAACACGTTGAACGCCAATGAGCCGATCGTGCGGCGGTTGATCATCGACAGCCTGCGCTATTGGGTCACCGAGATGCATGTCGACGGCTTTCGCTTCGACCTCGCCTCGATATTATCGCGCGACGAGGACGGCCGCCCGATGGCATCGCCGCCGGTACTTTGGGACATCGAGTCCGATCCCATCCTCGCCAATGTCAAGCTGATTGCCGAAGCGTGGGACGCCGCCGGGCTTTATCAGGTTGGCCGCTTCGTTGGGGATAGCTGGAAGGAATGGAATGGGCGATTTCGCGACGACGTGCGGGCCTTTCTCAAAGGCGACAACGGTACGGCGCGTGCAATGGCCTTCCGGCTGACGGGGAGCCCGGACATCTACGAGCAAGAGGAGCGCGAAGCCGAGCAGAGCATCAATTTCGTAACCTGCCACGATGGCTTCACGCTCAATGATCTGGTTTCCTACAACGGCAAGCACAATGAGGTGAACGAGGATGGAAACCGCGACGGGGCGGACTACAATCTCAGCTGGAACTGCGGCGTCGAAGGCCCGACGGGTGACCCTGAAGTCGAACGACTGCGCAACCGCCAGGTCAAGAACTTCCTGACAGTGACGCTGCTGGCGACCGGCATGCCAATGTTGCTGATGGGAGACGAGGTGCGCCGCACCCAGCGCGGAAACAATAACGGCTTCTGCCAGAACAACGAAATATCCTGGTTCGATTGGACGCTCGTCGACGAGCACGCGGGTCTTCATCGCTTTGTCAGAGAACTCATCGCCCTTCGCATGAACCGTGACCTGCCGGTTGAGGTACTCGACATGACCTTGAACGAACTTCTGCGCCGACAGCCGGTACAGTGGCACGGAGTGAAATTGAATTCACCGGATTGGGGTAATGAATCGCATACGCTGGCAGCTACGGTCCGCCTGCTGGGATACCCGCTCCAGTTACATATCATCATCAATGCCTATTGGGAGACACTCGAATTCGAAATTCCACCACTGAACCAAGCGCAGGAGTCGTGGCGACGCTGTGTCGATACCTTTCTCGATCCGCCAGCCGATATTTGCGGCTGGGCCAATGCCCCAACGCTGCAGGGATCGACCTGCCGGGTTCAGCCGCGCTCCGTGGTCCTCCTGCTCGCCAAAGCCTGAGGCCGAGGAACCATGGGCTCTTTAAACCGTACCCACCTATGGACCTTGCTACCGCCGCATCCTGCATAATATAAGACATAGGAGCGGTGCCGATCGGAGCCCGATCCGGAGCTGCGATACCAAAATCCCTATAATTGCCTGATGCTGATACCGCAACCACCTGATCGCAATTGAACGCGCGGCGGGGGAACTGTGCCCAGCGTCCGTTGATCATCCACCTCTACGCCCCCTGCTCTGCAGAAGCGACAAGGCTTCGAGGTTCGCTCAATGATGGGTTGTATGACCGTGAGTGCTGCGTCGCCATTCCGCTCGCGAAAGAGGGGATTGGAACTGGCCGTTGAAAGTTTGGCAGGCCGGAACGATGACGCGGACGCAGTCTATAATTCCTGGAAGGCGCAGATCTACTCGATATCGTCGTGCCGCGTTAGAGCGAACACGACGACCTCTTTCACGTTGCTCTGATCACTGACGCGGCAGCGTGACCGGAATCCTGTAGAGGCTCACGGCGTTGTCGAAGACCAGCTGGGAGAGGGCTTTTTTACCGAGCGCCGCCTCCACCGGAGTATGCCCCATCGCCTTGGAGTGCGGCCACGGGCTGTCGAGACCCGGAAAGTCGCTGGCCCACAGGAAGTTGCCCAAGCCAACCTCGGGCACGCGGTGAAAACCGCCCTCCTCCTCGACCTCGAACGTGAAGAAGACCTGGCGCCGCACGAACTCGGTCGGCTTGTTGGAAAGCGGGACGTCAGGCTTGAAGACGCGGCTCTCCGGCCCGCCGAAATCGTATTCGCGGTCGAAACGCCAGAACAGAAACGGCACCCAGCCGACTCCAGCCTCTTCGAGCACGAAGCGCACCCCCGAATGGCGGTCGCAAATGCCGCCAAACACGACGGCGCTCATCAGCTCGCCCATCGCTCCCATCGGGAAGTTGGCGACCCGCATCAGGAACTGGTTGCGCGGTTCGAGGCCCTCGACGCCGACGCCCATCTGGCGCGAACCGCCGCTCGGGTTGGCGTGCAGGTTGACAGGCACGCCCGTTTCGGCGGCAGCCGCCCACACCGGCTCCCACATCTGGTGCAACACCGGTTGCGGCGCGCCGACCCAATCAAAGATGACGCCGGTCGGCATGCCGAATTCCGCCACCCGCAACAGCTCGGCGACCGCCTCCTCGGCCGTCTGGCACGGCAGTGGCAGCAGCATGATGAACCGCCCGTTCGACTCTTCATATAGTTCGCGCCCCCAGTCGTTGACGGCGCGCACGCAGGCGGCGCGCAGGTCGGGGTCCCTGATCTGCCCGATTTGCTCGTAGGGTCCGTTGACGAGCTCGGCATCGACGCCGTCGCGGTCCATGTCTTCGCAGCGGTATTTGGCATGCGCGGCGCGGAAGATGCCGGGTTCGGGCTCCTCGGAGAGGCCCGCCCGCGTATAGCAGTTGACCGGTCCCCGGCCGACGCCGGCCCAGCCGACCCCGCTCCACGGACGCCCCTCGACGATCCATTGCCGAGTGCCGTCCGGGCGCTCGACGACCCGCGGCCCGTCATCCTGGAACCTCCCTGGCAGACGTTTTGTCCACAGGTCGAACGGAAGGTGCATTAGCCGGCAATGGCCGTCCGCGGATACCACACCAAATCTTTTCTCCATCGCGCGTTTCCTCTGCAGCGGAATGATGGACCGGGTCTTTCTTGCCTCTGCGCGATGATAAGCCCGCTGTCCTGGAGCGTCCATCCGTGGCGGCCCCGTACCGGGCGCCAGTGAGGAAGGCGGCCGAGGAGATCGCCGCCGCGGTCATGGTGTAGTGTGATCGAGGCTCTTCAGGCGCTGCGCGGCGGCGGCTTCGCCGAGATCGCGGGCACGTGTATACCACGACGCCGCCCGCGCCGGGTCCCCGAGAGTGCCCCGCACGCCGGCGCTGGCGAGAAAGCCGGGATCGAATGTCGCGCCCAACCGCAGCGCCGCCGAGCCGTTGCCCGCATCGGCAGCCCGCTCGTAATACAGGCGCGCCGACGCGATGTCGCCCGCCTTGAGGAAATCGTCGCCGCGGGATACCAGCACTGCGGTTTCGGTCGAAGAGAGCGGTGTGACCGCAGGAGACTGGGGTGCGCGAGGAGAGGCGGCGGGGGCGATCGGTTGCGCCGGCGCGGCATCCGTTGTCGGCGCGGGCTCGGTAGTAGCTGGCATCGCCGGCGTGGCGGCCGGCGGCTGGGCGGCGGGCGGCGGCGATGTGGCTGCCACAGTGGCGGTCGTCGGGTGGGGAGTGTCGATGTGACGCACGACCAACAGAGCGCATACCCCCAACGTCGCCACCACTCCCAACACGGCCAAGGCAGGGAAGATCACGGATGGAACGCCGCGCTTTTCGTCGTCGCGGTACCGGGTTTGGAGCTGATGGCGAAGAAAGTCGATGCTCTCGTCTTCGCCGATCTCGTCCAACCGAAACCGAGCCGCGAGCGCTTCTTTCACCGGCTGTAGCAAGGGCGCTTCCAGCCGGTCGGAAAAACATCCACGCGACAGCAGCACTGCCGCCGCGCTCTCCCCAGCCCTCTGCGCGAAGGCCTTGCAGGTCTGCGCGACCTGCTGGTCGGAGAGCCGGTCGACCTCATCGAAGACGAACAGCGCAGGGGCCGGCTCAGCCGGCCCCGCGCAACAGGCGCGTGACAGCTGCTCGATCTCGAGCTCACTGCTGCACGAAATGTCGATCACCATGCGGCGAGCTCGCGCGACTTTGCGGAGTGCTTCGGAGAGCAGCTGAGGGTTGGCCGAGGGATCACCGGTGACAAGCACCAGGCCCCCGTCTTGGAGCGCCGCGGCGAGGCGGCCGGCAAGCGACAGATAGTGAGCCTCGGTCGCGAAATAGGGGACGGCTGCGGCGGGAGATGAGGTCATTGAAGTCACGGGCGGCACCGCAACGGGAGCTCGATCACTTTAGCCTTATGGCAGGCAGCCGGCAAAAGAATGTCAGGCACCCCGGAAGCGACTACCACGAACGAGTTCGTACAGCGCAACCGCCGCGGCATTGGCAACGTTGAGGGTCGGTTGCCCGGGGCGGGTCGGCAGCCGCGCGAGAAAATCGCAGCGCTCGCGTACGAGGCGGCGCATCCCGCCGCCCTCCGAGCCGAGCACGAGCGCGATACGGTTCCCGAGCTGCAGTTGCGCCAGTAGTGACGGCGCGGTCGCGTCGAGACCGCAGATCCAGAACCCTTCTCCCTTGAGCCGATCGAGAGCGCGGGCGAGGTTGACGACGCGCACGAGCGGCACCAGCTCGAGCGCGCCCGAGGCGGCTTTGGCGAGCGCGCCGGTGGCGGCTGGCATGCCGTGCGCGGGGATGAGGATCGCGAGCGCGCCGAACGCGGCGGCTGAGCGGAGCACCGCGCCAATGTTCTGCGGATCGCTGACGCGGTCGAGCGCGAGGATGACGGATCGGCCGACTGGCATGTCTGCGATCGGCAACACATCATCGAGGTTGCGCGCGGGCAGCGGTTCGACTTCGAGCGCAAGACCCTGGTGGACCGCGCCCGCCGGCAGGATCGCCGCAAAACCGTTGTGGTCAAGCACGCGCAGCGCCTCACCTCTGCCGTGCCAGGTTGCGCGGGCGACGGCAACGAGCGCCTTCGCCTCCTCCTCGCGACCGGCGAGAGCGGCGAGTCGCCGCCAGCGGCGCTCGGGGTTGGCAAGAGCTGCGGCTACCGCGTGCGTTCCATAGAGCCAGCGCTCGGCGTCCCCAGGTGTGCGCGGGGGGATTGGGTGGCGCGATGATTGTCGCTCGCGGCGATAATCGCGCAACGATGCGTGGTTTTGGCGCTGACGTTGGAAGTCGCTCATTTGATTACCTTCGGATCGTACGGTCCCGCCCAATGCGGTCTATTCTCTGCCCGCCCGACGGGCCTGGATTGACAAAATGCAGCGAACATCTTATCACCCCGATCCGCTGCGCCGGGCGGCACGCGACGCGGAGGGGTTGCCGAGCGGTTAAAGGCAGCAGACTGTAAATCTGCCGACGTACGTCTTCGTAGGTTCGAATCCTACCCCCTCCACCAGCCCTCCGGACCCAGGCGTCATCTGAGGTCTGGCGCAGGGGAGCGGAGCGGCGCCGGCTTCGGTTGCGGGTCGAAGCGGGTGTAGCTCAATGGTAGAGCTCCAGCCTTCCAAGCTGGCTACGTGGGTTCGATTCCCATCACCCGCTCCAAGCGACCGCCGTCGTGTCGAAATACGGTCGTTTCTCTTTTCGGACGGAATTTCCTAGGCGATGTCGAAGGCGAAGTTTCAGCGGACGAAGCCGCACTGCAACATCGGGACGATTGGTCACATTGACCATGGCAAGACGACGCTGACGGCGGCGATC
>Ga0310913_10001188_pt1 | contig 13189 bp, 14 predicted proteins | sample GREbulkMGOX082_FD_203447 | JGI IMG/M metagenome (GOLD analysis project Ga0310913, IMG submission 203447) | Lab enrichment of tropical soil microbial communities from Luquillo Experimental Forest, Puerto Rico - GRE.bulkMG.OX082 | ecosystem: Environmental > Terrestrial > Soil > Tropical forest >...
GCCCCATGCAGAATGGGACGATCGAAGCCGGCGGCCTTGGCGCGTTGCGGATCGGCGTGGAGCGGATTCTCGTCGCCGTTGAGCCGGTACAACAGCGCGAGATTGGGCGGCGTCGGCAGATCGCAGACTTTCTCCGGCGCCGCCTGCGGCACCGCATGCGGCACCGGCGTCTCCGTCGCCTTGCCGCCGAAACCGCCGTGCTTGCGCGCAAACGCGCTGCTGTCGACGGTGGCGACCGGCGCCCCGTCCTCGCCGATCAGATCGCGCGTAGCCTGGATGATGGCGGCGTTGCCGGGGCCCTTGTCGATGACTTCCTTCACGCGCGGCCGGCTCACAAGGCTCGCCTTCGCCGCAAGCGGCCGATGCAGCACGACCTTGAGGTCGCCGGCGACGACGAGGCGCTCGTCGATGCCGAAGGCGGGATCGGTCAGGCGGCCCGGCCAGCCCAGCACCACCGCCATGGTGGGAAAGGCCGCGAGCCCGGCGCGCTCGTACACGAATTTGAGCTCGCCCGGATCGAGCGGGTCCATGCCGACGCCGATACCGAGCGCATAGAGAATGCACTCGCGCTCACCGTAGCTCACGCGGATGTCGCTCGGCCGGTAGGCCATGATCCGTTCGTAATTGAGATTCGGTTCCGCCAACGTCGCCTCCCGTGCCCGCAATTCGCGATGCTTAGACCTGGCCGCGAAAGATTTCGCGCGCAAGCACCATTCGCATCACCTCCACCGGACCCTCGGTGATCATGAAGCTGCGCGCGTCGCGCCACATCTGCGAGATCGGCATTTCGGTCGCGAGCCCCATGCCGCCGTGAATCTGCAGGCAGCGGTCGGCGACGCGGAAGCCGAGCTCGGTGCCCGCGATCTTGGCCATATAGCTTTCGTGCCGGCCGGCAACGCCGGCGTCGGTGCGCGCGGCGAGCTGGTACACCATCAGCTGCGTCATGTGATACCACGCGACCGCACAAGAACGCACAAGGGCGCACAAGCCTGTAATTTCTCTTGTACCATCAGCTAAGAGGGGGTACGAGGGGGCAGGCAACCGAATACGGCTGCTCTCCATGTGCTCTCCACGAGGCGCCTGAAGGACGCAATAGCGTGGTGCAACTGGCACTCGACACAGCATGATTGAAGTCATCATCAAAATAGCTGGCTCCGTCCTCGGACCTGCGATTGGTCGCTTGGCGCGAGGGCGACCGCAGGCGGAAGTGATCGCAAAGCCAATAGTGGGGACAAGACCCTACGAGTACATTCACATCCAAAATCCCGGCCCCGGAAGTGTGCTCATTCGGGGTGTGCAAGCGCGTCCACCGGGGATCTACTGCATTGCCAGGGATCACTCACCTGGAGCAATAACGAGGGCCCAGGTCAACATCGATGCCAAGGTCCTGCTGCGGCCAGGCGAAACCTGCGACCTGCCACTCATTTCTCTCCGCGATCCCACCAAAGTCCCGGAAGACGCACCACCGTTGCCAGTTCGCTTCATGATCTCTTGGCGCAAGACCAGCAGCCGGCTGCCACAGATCCCAGTCAAGGTTACGAGCTCGACGCAGGACATCAAAGACATCGCCGCAGCCGCGGCATCTAAGCGACCGCTGTAACCAACGGCTCGAACATGAAGGTCACCAAAGACAGCGTCATCAAGCTCGTGCTGCCGCCCGGCAAGTCCGAACACGTCGAATGGGACGACGATATTGCCGGCTTCGGCGTACGCCTGCGGCCCCATAGCGCGACGTTTATCTTCCGCTACCGCCGCGGCAAGCGCCAACCGTGCGTCACCATCGGCAAGGTGTCCGCGATCTCGATGGCGCAGGCGCGCTCCGCCGCCGCGGACCTCTATGCCCGCGTCCGGCTGGGTGAGGACCCCGCCGGCGATCGCTCCGAGGCGCGCGCGCGGGCAAATGAGACCTTCGCGCTGGCGCTCAAGCCCTACCTCGTTCGCAAGCAGGCCGAGCTGCGGCCGCGAAGCTTCGCCAACCTCGATCGCCATCTTTCGAAGCACGCTGCCCCGTTGCACCGCCTAGAGCTCGCCAAGGCGGCCGAACGACGCACCGTGGCGACGCTGCTCGCCAAGATCGCCTCTTCCCGCGGCCCGGTGGAAGCGAACAGCATGAAGGGCTCACTCTCCGGCTTCTTCGTCTGGGTGATCGGGCAAGGGCTGCTCGACGGCACCGGCACCGATATCGACCCCACGATCGGCATGGCCAACGCGTCGACCAAGGGACCGCGGACGCATGTGCCGACCGACGCCGAGATCGCGAAGATCTGGAACGCCCTTCGTAATGACGACTACAGCGACATCGTCCGGCTGCTAACGCTCACGCTTTGCCGGCTGTCCGAGATCGGCAACTTGACCTGGGACGAAGTCGACTTCGCGGCCGGGCTGATCCGGCTTCCCGCGGCGCGGACCAAGACCGGCGTCGCCCGCGATGTCCCGATGTCGGCGCCGGTGCGGCGTATCCTGGAAGCGCGCCAGCAGCACGCGGATAGTGGCCGGGCGTTGGTGTTCGGCACCGGCCAGGGCGGGTTTGCCGGCTGGACACGAGCCAAGGCTGCGCTCGATCGGCGCTCCGGCGTCGTCGACTGGACGCACCATGATCTACGTCGTTACGGCTCGACCACGATGAATAACGAAGGCATCGCCCTGCCGCACATCATCGAGGCCGTGCTCGGCCATGCCGTCGGCGACAAGATCGCCCGTACCTATAACTTGGCCGCCTATCCAGAACAGGTCCGCGCCGCGCTCGAGCTCTGGGGCGGCCGCGTCATGGGACTGGTTGCGGGCGAGCGGAAGCCCGCGAAGGTCCTTGCGCTGCGGCGGCGGAAGGGCGCCTAACCGCCGTTTGGCAGCCCGCCGCCGTGAGGCTCGAAAATCGGGAGCAAATCTTAGTGGCGCTGGCTGCGTTCGACGGGGTGATCCCCTTGAGGTACGGTTACGCCGTAACCGAGAAGGGTCGATCATGGCGCTGACCAACGCCGAGAAGCAGCGTGCCTGGCGCAAGCGCCATGCCGCTCGTAGGCGTACCGTGGCGCGCATCGCCACCCTGCTAATGCGACAGCGGCTCTTCGGAAGGGATACTTTCAAGACTCAACTCGGTTTGGAACTGGGTCACGATCGACGAAAATTTCTTCCTGCTTGCCGGGCTGCTTTGCGACGTTCTCAAGACCGATCGGGCGATCAATCAACTTCGGTGGGCGCTGGCGAAACGTCTTCGCGATCGCAAGTCTACCCGACAGATGCGACGGTGGACCCAAGAGCGAGAGAAGCTGCGCGCGAGCGGCTGACCGCTCCTCCCGGCTCGCGAGCCAGTCTGATCATGGCCGATCTTCTGCTGCCCCGCAGGGCGCGAGGTCGCCCGTCGAAGCCGAGCACCGGGTGATTGATTTGTCGGTCGAGCTTCCCCACGCTGCCCTTCATGCGACTCGACTATTGCTGCAACGACGATCGCGCCGAGGATCCCGAACCCGGCGCCTGGAGCAGGGAAGCGCTCGAGGCAATGGATGCACGGTTCGTCGCGGCGTTAGAGCAGGCTTTTGAGCTGGGATTGGAGAGCCGAACGAGCGCAGCCGGTGAGATTAAACTTAAGCCAAGCCTCGGCCCGCGCCGGGTGACGCCGCTGACGCGGGAAATCCAAGAAGGGCTGTGGCGCTCGAGCGCAAGCGTGGTGTTCGTCGCTCGGAGTTAGCGCGACACCGGAATTCCGTCATCCAACCGTGCGCCCCCCTTCACCACAGCGCCCCTACCCCGTTCAGCGGCTCAGCACCAACGACACGCCCTTCACGCGCAGCTCTTACAAATTCCGCGGAAAGCCGCTGATACTCTTCCTCAGTATAACGGCCACGGCGGTCGGCCGCATCATGAAAGCAGCAGCGGCCCCGGTTGGAGCGCCATGGCTGTGGACCATCCTGTCCTACGAAAATCGTCAGCCGATGCACGGCTACAAGGTGACGCGCGAGGCCGCGATGGGGGCGTTCGCCAAAAGCTGGCGGCGGGAGTAGTTCTAAAATCGGGAGGTAGATCCGCTTTCGGGGGGCAAACCGAAAAACGTTTGCTGATTTTGAGCTTTTCCGGTTTTGACCCCGGTCGTGGGACTCAAAGCCGACATTCCCAGCCCAGAACAATTGGTCGCAGTTCGCACCCCTCTCACCCCGTTCCAAGACTCGGACGGCTGTGAGACGATGCGGTGCGTGGTTTTGACCCCTGGGGGCGACTATGAGACGCCGGGAGTTCATCACGCTGGTCGGCGGCGCGGTCGCGTGGCCGCTGGCGGACGCGCGCGCGCAGCAGCCGGCGATGCCGGTGATCGGGTTCGTCAGCGGCCGATCACCAAACGAGTCGACGGGAGTAGTTGCAGCCTTCCGCCGAGGGCTGGGGGAAACCGGGTTTGTCGAAGGACAGAATCTGGTGATAGCGTTTCGCTGGGCGGAAGGTCGTTATCACCAATTGCCCGCGCTCGCAGGGGAACTCGTCGGCCTGCGGGTGGGCGTCCTCGTCGCGGCAGGGGGCACCGCATCGGCGCTTGCTGCCAAGTAGTATTGCGCTATTGCCCCATCGCACATCAGGCGTGGTTATCGCTCGTCGATGCTGCGGCCTCTTCGAGGCTGACCCTACATTCGTTACCGCGTCCGACATTTGACACGCCCCATCAACCAGCTTCTTGAGGCTCTCGGTGAAGATAGGCTCAATCCGGAATAGGATTAAACTAAAATGAAAGGTCTTCTCGCAGTTGTCCTGATACTTCCATCGATGATGTCCGCTGCGGCAGTTGCTCAAGAAAATGCCCCGGGACCGCGCCCGGTTTTGCCCCTGGCGCAACGCATCGCCCATACCGATCCGGCGAAATATCGCCACATGCTCGCAGCACACGATGGCCCGGGTGCGCTGGACTACACAGCACTCTTAGATGCGGAAACGCTCGATACGAATCTGTTTTTCCTTCATCGCGGAATCATTGAGCCAAAGAGCGGTATTGGCGCGCATTTTCACAACCAGTGCGAGGAAATGTTCATCATCCTCGACGGCGAAGCTCAGTTTACGATCGACGGCCGCACATCATTGCTCGAAGGTCCCGCGGGCGCGCCTACACGCCTAGGCCATTCTCATGCCATCTACAACGCGAGCGACCGGCCAGTACAGTGGATGAATATCAATATCGGTTCGTTCAAGGGGGTTTATGATGCCTTCGATCTCGCTGATCCTCGGGTAGGTGTTCCACTGGACGCGATTCCTACATTCATCACCATGCAACTTGACCGTGCGCTGCTCAAGCCGGTAGATCATATGAACGGCGGCTACGGGACCGTGCAATATCGTCGTGTGCTCGAGCCCAGCGTCTTTTACACAACTTGGTCGTATGTCGATCATCTACTTCTCCCGCCAGGTAGTTCGAGTGGTCCCGATACGAAACCAGAGATGAGCGAGGTCTACTATGTTCTTGACGGGGACGGCACTGCGACCGTCGCTTCGGAGAGCGCTCAAATCCACACCGGCGATGCGATCCCAGTCCGGCTAAATGAAAGCAAATCATTTTCCAATACTGGCAGCGGCCCGCTCGAATTCATGGTTTTCGGCATCGCTCGCGATATGGCTGAGAGGCAGGCGCTTATGGCTGCCCCGCGCGGCAACCGCTAGTTCAGTAGCCGCCGCCCTCGCGCTCGACCGAAAAAAGTTGGCGCATTTTTCGGCCCCCCGGCGGCCCTAAGATTAGAGTGATTTCCTATTATGGCTTTGCAGCAGCTTGCGACCGTTGGGTCGCCTGCTGGAGCGCGGACCGGGCGTATTGCCCTTAAACCGTCTTCGCCCATGCCTGCCGTGCTATGTGCGCCAGTTGCGGCTGGCTGAGGCGTCTCGCCAACACTCCATATCATCCGGACGCGACGACCTTGATTTTCTCAAGAAGTAGATCTGTCACCAGCTGCCGCAACCGTGAGTTTTCGAGTTGGAGTTTGGCAATTCGGTCGTCAGCGGCGCGCGTCCGATCGGGCTCTTTCGCCTCGCGGGTCACCACCAATGCGCGCTGAGGCCCACGCGGTGCCTTGTGCCACCGATGCAAGGTCATGACACTAACGCCAAGTGTGCGCGCAATTTCGCTTTGCAGTTTCCCTTGTGTTGCCAATTCATCTGCTTGCGCCAACTTCGTCGCGATTTCGAGCCTCGAGTGCCTTTTCCTTTTAGGAATATCAGCTTGCCCCATTCGACCCCCTCCCTACGTTGTACCGCAAATCTCTTTTTGCGCGTTAGGTGCTGCACAACGCGTTCCCAGCCCAATCAATGGCAACCAGTTATCGCTGCAGATTTACGAGGGATTGCGGCCGCTGTGTGGTGCGCAACTATGGACTGTGAGACCTGTGTTGGCGAAATCCGCGATGTGTAGCAAGCGGGCCACACTGCTGGGCAATGTGGATCGGGCTAACAGAAAGCCGCGGTGTGGGCGGGAACTGACCAAGCGGCTGGATGTTAAGCCGGCAGGTATTCGGGGCGGGGGAGATCATCGCAATACCACTCCCGAATATTGGATCGACGGGCGGCGACTACGGCCGCTCTGAGAAGGCGCCACGGCGGAAAACGCCGTGCCGTTCCCGGGCGCTGCTCGTCGATTGCTTAACCTGTTGTCAACCGATGGTGGGATACCGGGGGTCATGAAGGAAAGCTCTCGATCAAACAGGATAACAAATGTGGTGAGCCTGCAGGTGGCCCGCGAGCATGCCCGGCAACCAAGAGGCGCTTCGAATAGACACGTCTCCAAACGCAGCAATCAGAGTTTACTTGAGCGGCTCGAAGCCGAGAATGCACAGCTTCGAGGCCGTGTCGTGGATCTCATGCTCCAGATTCAAGCATTGCGCGATGGTTCGACAAGCCGCAATAGATTTTAACTTAAATGGGCCTCGGCGCGCCCTCGCCGGGGCTTTTTCTTTGTCAGGCCACCGGCATGTCGCCGTCCGTCGGTTGGCTTTTGTCAAGCTTCGAGGACGGCGTGAGCCGTAGCCGCGTCGCCAGCGTGGCCGCCAGAGCGACCGATTGCCGATGCAGCCGCGCCAGCCTCTGGTAGCGATCGCTCGTGCCGGGCTTTGCCTTGCGCAGCGTCGCCTCGAGCCGCCGGCAGTATATCGCCGCCGTCACGTAGCTCTCTAAGAGCGATTCGGCACCCGAGAACCAGCCCGGGCGACGGCTGAAGGTCAGCCGCTCCCATAGCTCCCGCTCCTCGTCGGATAGCCGCTCCGATGCCGGTGGACGACCGAGCCGAACGTCAATCTCACCTGCTGGAACAACCGTCAGAGCCGCAGCGCTGACGCGCCCTCGCTTGCGCAAGGTGCCAACCCGGTCGCGCCAGGAGGTGATGACGTCATCGTCGGTCGCGGTCATTTCGAGGGGCTTTTCTGTCGCGTTTTTTTGCGGGTTAAAGCGTCGCGCCAGCAGGCTTTTTTGTCAATTTCGGCAAAAATTTTTAATTTGTTTTTGGGGGAGTTTTGGCGAGGTCCCGAGCCCCCGCGTGCTCCGTGGGCGAGCACTTGTAATTTCCAGAACCCCCGCCCGCCCGCCGAAATACTTTCGCTTCACGGCGAAGCAAATTTCGCCATCGGCGTACCGATGCCCCCGCCGGACAATCCCGAAGAGATGGAGCCGCTGCGATGAGCACCGCCGTTGCCACATACCGACTGCGCGATCTGGTTGAGCGGCTCGACCGAGCGCTGCAATAAGCCCAACGTGAGAGCCGCATACCACGGTCATGCGGGTGACCTGGCCGTCATCGAATTCGCAAACGAAAGTCGGGCTATCACTCATGGCGCTGTCTCCATTTTCAAATCGAAGTTCCAGCGTCATCGAAGACGCGGCCACGTTCCTGCACGAGCTGCGTTGCGCCGTCCGTGGTACGCCCTTTCGGATTTCCGCTTTGACCAGGCTTAAAAGTCATTGGAACTTGATATTAGCAGCGGTCAATGGAAAGCAAGTTTGCGCAAAAATGTGGCTAGGGTGCTTTTCGTAGATGGCGCGGCGTTGATTGCCTCGACCGAGCGCTCAACCGCCGACCATAATGCGGAAATCTCGTCGGCGGCCGTGGACTCCGGTTCCCACTCGCAGGCGCTGGCGCCCGCCGCAAGTGTCAGTGAATACGCGGCGCGCTGGCTGATCTGTCCGGACCAGACAGGGATTGTCTGGTCATTGAGATAGGCGCGCGCGTGTGCCACGACCTCCGCTTCTTTGTCGCCGCGCTTCGGCGGGGCGGCGTTAAGCACCACGGTGAAAGGCTTGTTGCGCTCGCGTGCCGCCGCAATCGTCTCACGCACCGAATTAAGGTCGAAGATACCAGGCCGCGCCGGGATAATGACGAGGGTCGCCGCGCGGATCGCCTCCTGCACCCCCACCCACATCGGCGCCGTATCGATGAACACCCAATCATAGCGTTCGATCGCGGCAAAGGTGACGGCCCGGTGGATGCCGCGCGCGGCGCTCTGCAATACCAGGCGGTCGTGCGTGCGCAGGGAATGCCAGAGCGTGAGCGAGCCCTGCGGATCGGCATCGATGATGAGACAGCGGTGTCCAGCGCCTTGCGCGCAGGCGGCGAGATGCGCGGTCAGCGTGCTCTTGCCGGCCCCGCCCTTTCGCGACGCGAGGGTGATGACATTCATTATCGCTTACGACCACCCACGTAGGTGATCACGAGATTTCAGCAACTGCAGTCTAACGCTTCTGCGGCCTACGGCAAACCGCGAGGCTTCGAACAATTAAAGTAACTAGCGTTAATTAAATGGCGCAGCCGGTGTTAAAAGCGGTGTCCCAGCCTGCGAAGGGATAATCATGAAAAGTTTGTTTTTCTTGTTTTTTGGAACTGTCTTCCATCGAGGTCTTGCCGAATTCTATTGTGTTTTCAGTCGGTGCGAGCGCTTGAACTTCGATCAATTTCCTGGGCGCGACATGATCGTGCTGTGCGCGTTCTGCGTGGTTCTTGGCAGCGCCGTCTCACTGCCCGATGCCTCCCGTGCTTCTGCCGCGATTGAGGTCGGCGACTTCCCACTGCGTCAACTCCTCGCTCATCGTCCTGGAGGCAAACTCGCCAAGGTCCCTTCGCATCTGTTCCAGCCGCTGCACGGCACCACTCGTATCGAACTTCAGGTCGATCATGTCTGCGCGCCCCTGTTCCAGGGATGGTTCGGACCGCTCGGCGTGCCATCCTCACGCACGGGAAAGCGTGGCACATTGTTGCCGTCGAGCTGGGCGTGGCACGCGACGCACAAGCTGCGCAGCGGGCCCAGCCTGAACGCATTGAAGTCGCCACCATGCGGCGGATGGTGATCGGCGACGCTCGCCGCCGTGACGCGTCCGGCTTCGAGGCAGAGCCTACACAATGGCTCGATCATGAGCTGATGAGCTCGGCGGCGCTGCCAGCCAGCAGTGCCGTACCAACGATGAACTTCCCGACGGTGCGGCATCGAGGGCAAGGTCTTCCCCGTTTTCTTACATTTTCCAAGCCGCGAGAGTACGGTATGTTGAAACCAAACGCGTTTGGGCTGCCGACACACCGAGAATTCTCTCGTCCATGCCTGAGCCAGCCAAGGGCCAATGGGCATGCCAGACACACGCGCGTTCGTGTGGACGCGTCCCGGAATTTCTAGGACTAGGTTAGACAGTCGGGGAAATTCCCCAACGCACACGTAGCGCCGTTAAGGGCAGGTAGACAATGCAAGTCGTTGTGGCTGTTGCAATAGTGTAGAACAAAATGAAACTTCCCCGCCGTACATTCTTGCATCTGGCAGCAGGCGCTGCCGCGCTGCCGGCCGTGTCGTGCTTCGCTTGGGCGCAAGCTTATCCGACGCGACCAGTGCGCTTGATCGAAGGCTTTGGCGCTGGCGGAGCACCCGACATCATCGCGCGATTGATCGGTCAATCGCTGTCGGAGCAACTGGGGCAGTCATTCGTCATCGAGAACCGCAGTGGTGCCAGCGGCAACATTGCCACCGACGCTGTGGCCAGGGCATCCCCGGACGGCTACACGCTCCTTCTCATCACGTCGACGACGAACGCTATCAACACGACGCTCTACGACAAGCTCAGTTTCGACTTCATCCGCGATATCGTGCCGATCGCGAGCATCGCTCGCGCGCCCTTGGTCATGGAGGTCCACCCGTCGGTTCCGGCCAGGACCGTTGCGGAATTCATCGCTTATGCCAAGGCCATTCCCGGCAAGGTCAACATGGCATCAGCGGGAACTTTGACCCAGATGGCCGCCGAAATGTTCAAGATGATGGCGGGCCTCGACCTGTTTCACGTGCCTTATCGCGGCGCGCAGGTGTTTCCCGCGCTGCTTGCCGGCGAGGCCCAGGTCTATTTTGGTCCGCTGCTCTCCTCGATTGGCTATGTCAGGGCCGGTAATCTGCGCGCCTTGGCCGTAACCACCACGACGCGGTCTGACGTGCTGCCGGACGTTCCGGTTCTGAGCGACACGTTGCCGGACTACGAGGCAAGTGCATGGTTCGGCATTGGTGCTCCGAAGAGCACGCCCGCAGAGCTCATCGAAAGACTGAACAAGGAAGTCAATATCAGTATTGCAGATCCAAAATTCAAAGCACGGCTTGCCAATCTGGGCGGCACGGTGCTTGGAAGGCTCGCCGGCTGATTTCGGCAAACTCATCTCCGACGAGACCAAGAAATGGGGCAAGGTGATTGTGGCGGCCAACATCAAGCGAATGTAGGTGATCCCTCGCGATGTTCCATAACCTCCGTTCCGCGCACTGCGGGGGGTGCGAAAAACCGGAGGGCGGCCCTCGGCCGTGCGCTTTTGACCCCAGCGATTGGCCTACCGGCCTCAGTCACAGACCGCGCGATGGAAGCGTGGTATCATCCCTCCATTGCATGAATGACCCCCGATCGGAGGGTCACATGGCAAGCTGCATCGGACGACGAAAATTCTTAGCCACGCTCGGCGGCGCTGCGGCTGCATGGCCGCTCGCGGCGGGCGCGCAGCAGCCGGCGATACCGGTGATCGGTTTCCTTGATGCCGCGACCGCGGCCGATACAGTTTATCGGGTATCGGCATTCCGCGAGGGCCTGAAGGAAGCAGGCTTCATCGACGGCCACAACGTCACGATCGTATTTCGCTGGGCGGAGAACAAGCTCGATCGGTTGCCAGCACTCGCGGCGGATCTGGTGCAGCGCCAGGTGGCCGTGATCGTCGGTCCAAATATCGTCATGAGCGCGGCTCGGGCTGCCACCTCGACCATACCGATCGTGTTCATCAGCGGCGGCGATCCGATCGCAACCGGTCTCGTTAGCAACCTCAGCCGACCTGGCGGCAATATCACCGGCGTGAGCTTTGCGTCAGCTCCTCTACAGCCAAAGCGCCTGGCGCTGCTGCATGAGTTGGTGCCGCCGCCAGCCGCCATTGCTTGGTTGCGCGATCCCAGGACTCCGACTTTCGAAATGGAAGAAAAAGAGGTGCCGCCTGCTGCGCGCGAACTCGGGCGTCAGCTCCTGGTCTTGAACGCGCAATCCGAACGCGAAATCGATGCTGCATTTGCGACCATCGTTCAGTCGCGCGCCGGTGCACTGCTTATCGGTGGCAGTATTTTGTTCAACAACCGGCGCCGGCAGCTGGCGGCGCTCGCCACGCGTCATGGCGTGCCTGCGATCGGCGGCATTCGCGAGTTTGTCCTGGCTGGCGGTTTGATGAGCTACGGCGCAAGCGACGCCGATGCCTATCGCCGCGCCGGCTCGCATTACGCGGCACCCATTCTCAAGGGCGCGAAGCCAGGCGACTTGCCGGTCGAGCTGCCAACCAAGTACGAGCTGGTGCTCAGTATCGTGGCCGCCAAGGCGCTCGGCCTCGATGTGCCGGCAAAGCTGCTCGCGCTCGCCGACGAGGTGATCGAATGATTGCAACGATGAAGCGGCGCGAGTTCATCACGCTGCTCGGCGGCGCGGCAGCGTGGCCGCTCGCGGCGCGCGCGCAGCAGCCCGACCGGATGCGGCGGATCGGCGTGTTCATGAACTTGGCCTCGGACGATGCGGAAGGACAGGCCCGCAACGCGGCGTTCCTGCAGGGCTTGCAGGAAGCGGGCTGGGCCGTCGGTCGCAACGTGCGGATTGAATATCGCTGGGGCGCAGGCGATCCTGAACTCTTCCGCAGATATGCGGCGGAATTGGTCGCGCTGGCGCCGGACGTTATCCTGGCCAGCGGTGCAAGCATGTATGCGTTACAACAGGTGACGCGCGAAGTGCCGATCGTGTTCGTGCAGGTACCCGATCCGGTCGGCGCCGGCATCGTCCTGAGCATGGCGCGCCCCGGCCGCAATGCAACCGGATTTACTCCGTTCGAATATGGCGTCAGCGCGAAATGGCTGGAGCTGCTCAAAGAGATTGCGCCACGCGTGACGCGAGCGGCGGTTGTTCGGGACCCTGCAATACCCACCGGGACTGGCCAGTTGGGCGCCATCCAGTCCGTGGCCCCCTCGTTCGGCGTGGAGTTGAGCCCGGTCGACGTGCGCGATGTCCGCGAGATCGAAGGTACCGTCGCGGCGTTCGCGCGTGGCTCGAATGGCGGCCTGATCGTTACGGCGAGCGCCTTAGCGGTGGTTCATCGCGAGGTGATCATCACGTTGGCGACCCGGTACAAACTGCCCGCAGTCTTCTTCCTACGCAGCTTTGTCACCGACGGTGGCCTGATCTCCTACGGGCCTGATTCGATGGACCAGTTCCGTCGCGCCGCTGGCTACGTCGATCGTATCCTAAAAGGGGAAAAACCGGCTGACCTTCCTGTGCAGGCGCCGACCAAATACGAACTGGTCATCAACCTCAAGACGGCCCGGGCGCTCGGCCTCGACGTGCCCCCGACGCTGCTCGCCCGCGCCGACGAGGTGATCGAGTGAGCGGCTGCGCGCTCGTGTTGCGGTCTGGTCGAATAGCGGCCAGCGGCCTATCATGGGTTTATGGACGACTCCCACCCAACCGATGAACTGGACGGCCTTCGCGAGTTCCTGAACCGATTGGAGTCCAAGGAATTCGCGATTAGGCGCGGACCTCTGGATGTCACTCAGAAGCAAATCGACATCTTGAAACGCGAGATTGCCCATCTGGAGGGTATCCTTGCTCGGTCCAAATCAGGCGGAAATGCTTAGCACGGCGTGCTGCAATCCAACTAAGTTCTTAGGAATCGGCAGGCCGGGCAGGCTGGTTAGTGTAGGACGAGCGCGCCGTT
>Ga0310913_10001191_pt1 | contig 13182 bp, 16 predicted proteins | sample GREbulkMGOX082_FD_203447 | JGI IMG/M metagenome (GOLD analysis project Ga0310913, IMG submission 203447) | Lab enrichment of tropical soil microbial communities from Luquillo Experimental Forest, Puerto Rico - GRE.bulkMG.OX082 | ecosystem: Environmental > Terrestrial > Soil > Tropical forest >...
AATAGTCTCAAGACTCAACTCAATCGTTACCAGGGCGTCCAACCACAGGTGCGCGATTCCGGTGGCGACGTTACTCAGCCGTCTAAGGCGCTTAGTTCGGCAGAAAAAAATGGCGATTTCGTGCGCTCGCTGGTCGAGAAATTCCAGCGCGAAACCGGCTTGCAGTAGCTCTGTCCGGCTCTCCCAACGGCAGGAAGAGCCGGACGCTGCTCGAGCTAGATGGATATGTTTGAGTTTTTCGGGTTATTTCGCGCCTTTGTATTCCCATTCCTTGGTAAATCCTTCGAGGCCAAACGCACGGACACTGTTATGTGAAGGGTGTTTTGGTTTGAGTTTCGGAGGTGAGTGCCCTCCGACAGTTTGGCTTTCAATTCCTCCGGACGCAGTTTTTGTTGTCGTTACTTTGCGCGGCCCAAGGTTGTGCATCGCTCTGCCTCTCCTCTGCATGCTCACAGCATGCCCATTTTTCAGATGAACTCCAAAAGGTTGAATTGCCATTCCCTTGTCAAAGCGAATCAGACCGTCTTGTGCGCTTCTTGGAGTCGGATACGTATAGCGTCTTTCCGTCTCTTGGTCAGTAAAACGAACCGTCATTAAATCGACGCTGATATTGGTCGCGTTTGGGATTTGTTCACGCACTGCTTCAGCAATCATGCAATGACGGGTATTTTTCTCGCACGCTCTGGCCAGGATTTCCGGAGTCACTTTAATTTTGTGAGTTGGGACACGCTCTATTTCTGACATTCTTTCCCCCTTTCAATTTTCATTCTTCCAAAGAAGTTGATTTCATTCTTCCAAAGAAGTTGATTCAAGCATTGGTGTAAAATCTTTTCCCGATAAAGAATTACGGGATTTGGAGCGAAATTATAGGGTTGACAGCAATCCTGGATTTTTGTTACACGCTTTGAGTAGACCTTAAGAAACGGGTGCCGCTGGTCTAAGCACCTTAAGGATCTAAAACACGAACAGTCCCCTGATCAAGGACTCAAGAGCTTAACTTCCTTGTCGTCCGGAATGCTCACCGGTCGGAGCAACCAGAGGCGTTTTCTCGCCTCACTTCCCTGATCCCGACGACTTCCATGCCAACCAACGTCGCTACCACATGTGCAGCGGTTAATAACCTATTGGTTCAGGAGACGGGGCGAATTACTGGAGAAATCAACAAACGTCTCGTCCGCCGTAACCCGATCATCTCGCTCGTGCCAAAAAAAGAGTTTCCTAATGGGTTAGGATACACGATCAGCAATCTTACCTTCGAACGTGCCTTACCGGCCAGTTCAGAGGATACCTGGAGCCAGGTCCAGCCATCCAGCGATTCGGCGAGTGTCAACGCCTGCTTGCCGCCGGTGGAAGCCATCCAGTTCGGCGAAACCTTGCGTACATTTTATCTCACGCATAAAGCGTTCGAAAGCCCGGACTTCTGCATTCAAGACATCCAAAGTTCCTACCAGTTTGAGCGCCAAGTGGAGAGGATGGTCGAGGTCTTAGCGAAAGTCACCGAATGGGAGCTGGGCAATCACTACTACAATAAATATCTGCAGATCTGTGGGCATAAACTCACCGTGACCAACAGTTCAGCGACAGGTGTCGTCGATAACGGCTCGAGCGGATTTTCGACTAGCCCATTGCCCAATGGGGCACTGACCCAAGGTGTGTTGGAAGATATCTACATGACCTTGTTCAGGGAAGGTACCGATGAAAGCGCCATAGGGCGTGTTGACGGCGGTGACGTTTACCTGCTGGTGTGTGGCACCGAGGTCAGCCGCGATATCGTGCGCCAGAACCCTGATATCCGGCAAGATATTCGTTATGCGTATCAAGGAATGGGCGAAAACACCCTCATCCAGGCTCTGGGCGAAGCTCGTTCCTACGGCGGATTCAAGCACCTCCAAATGCCTTATCCTCCGCGGTACAGCTTTGACGGCACCAATTACCAGAGAGTTGAGCCGTTTGTCCAGGTCGCCGCTACAAAAGGACTGAAATGGGAACTGAATCCCGTTTACAAGACGGCACCGTACCAGGTGAGTTATATCTTCTTGCCCAACGTCACTTATTGCAACGTCTTTAACCAGGTCAGCAACGTGGCGGGTCTATCATTCAACCCGAACATCGATTACCTGGGACGCTTTATGTGGATTAACGAATGGCATAGGCAATGCAACCCTGACAGAACGATTGGCTTTTTCCGGGCGATCATGAAAGATGCCTTCGAGCCGATCCACCCTGAGCTTGGCTACGCGATCATGCATAGCAACTGTGGAGTAGATTTACAATTGCAGAGTTGCGCTTCCTAGTCAATCAGGATACAAGCCTAAAATGACTTGTATCACTGGCAATGGTAAAACATTTCAAGTAAGCGATGAGGACGCAGACCTGCTGGACAAGCCTTGGACGGCGGTCTGCCAATCCCAAAAATACTGGTACGTCTGGCGTCGAAAGCGATCAGGAAGGAATGCTCCGAAGATGTATCTCCACAGAGTGATCTTGGCGAGGATGTTTCCCAACCTAGGAAAAGTGATCGATACCTTCGTTGTTGATCACGCTAACGGAGATGGATTGGACAATCGGAGAGAGAATCTCAGATACAGCACCAGGACATTGAATCGAGCCAATAGCGGCGCCCAGTCAACAACCAGTTCCGGATACCGTGGAGTCCATTGGAACTCAAATCGGAAGCAGTGGGTGGCGAGAGTTCGCTCTAATAGAAAGCACTACTTCCTTGGATACTTCGATAACAAGCACGACGCTGCTAAACGATGGAATGAAAAAGCAACTGAGCTTTACGGCGAATTCGCCAGGCTAAATGAAATATGCCAGACATGACATTCCAAATACCGGAGGGATTCACGCCTCCGGAGCATATGGATTCTGATAAGACGTTCCAGGCCATGGCGACCTTTCGCATGGTCGGCGATGACGAATTGGAGTTGGTCGATATTGAGGGTTACCAGGTTGGTGAGGAAGACACCGAGGGCGACACCGAAGCTGCAAAACAAACTGAGCAGCAAAATGTCGCCTCGGCGCTCGCAGGCGCCGGTTCAGCCGCTTCGAGCGAGGCTAACCTCGGTGGACCGCCAGGAGCTCCGCCAAACGCGCCAGGAGGACCGCCCAGCGCGCCTCCCGCCAGTCAGGCAGGGTTCGCTCAGCGGATGGGACAACGATTCCGAGAAGTAACCGGGAGACGCTGATGGCAGTCAATCCCAACCTGATCAGTTATCCGACGCTCCAGGCTGAGTGCCACGATACCGAGGCGCGCTCGCTCAAAAAAATCACTGACCTGGAGTACCAGCAGGTTAATACCCTCGCCGCGCTGGCCAAGCCGGGAGGAGGACAAGTAGCGATCACGAACTATGTCTATGGAATTGATTACAAGATTCCAGCCGGATCAGATCTATTAGACGTTGCCTGCTACAATCCGACTGATTACGACGTCTGGGTCTGCATCATGTTCAGTCCGGCAGGTGCTCAAGCCGGGATGCAACCGGAATTTCCGATTCGCGTTTACGCGCACAATCACGCCTATTACGAGGCGATGACATCCGCACTCAGCGTGCCGGCAGGCGAAATTTTTGAAATCGCCGTGAGCTCGACCGAGTTGTCTTTAACCTGGAACGGGAGCTCAGTTTTTCTCGCGATCAGACATACCTGAGAATTTTCTATGCCGGTACTCTCCACTCCTCCTGCTCCCAGTGCCACCGTAGGCGGTCCCGGTCCCCAAGGTCCTGCTGGGCAAAGTTCGTATACTTTTACAACTGCTCCGGTCAGCAATTACAACGGGTCGGCCATTTTAACGCTGACGGTTCAGAATACGAGTTGGATGGCGGTCGGTGCGCCGATGTTTATCCCGCAAGTGGGGAGTTTTTCAGTCCAGGCGATCACGCCACCGAACGTATCGTTGCAACCGCTTAAGACCGATATCGGTACGCCTCCCTATAATATCCCCAGCGGCACGATGGTTGCCGCCAGTGGATTTCCGGGTTTGAACGGTTCGACGGGAACCATTGGACCCCAGGGACCGCCGGGTCCGACTGGACCGATCGGTCCGCAAGGGTTGCAGGGACCTACCGGACAAGCCGGTGCGACGGGTCAGACCGGACCACAGGGTGCGACCGGTAAACAAGGCGCAACAGGAGCGACCGGTGCGGTCGGATCAACGGGACCGATCGGTCCACAGGGACCGACTGGGATACAAGGTGACCAGGGGCCAAGTGGTATCCAGGGAATCCAGGGTGTAGGAGGCCCTCAGGGACCGGTTGGCGCCACCGGAGCACCTGGACCCCAGGGCGTACAGGGACCTCCTGGACCGGCTGTTACTGCGCAAGGAAATTGGAACTCTTCAACCGTCTATGCGCAGGGCGATCTGGTTACATACAACAACCTGATTTATATCGGTCTTCGGGCAAATCAGAATGCCCAGCCTGACACCCATCCACAGGATTGGGCTGTTTATTCCTCAGTCGGCATTCAGGGTCCACAAGGACCTCCGGGAACGACGGGACCGCAAGGACCTGCAGGACCGCAGGGTGTCGCTGGTCCGCAGGGTGTAGAAGGTGCTGATGGTGCGACAGGCGCTCCAGGTGCCGTTGGACCTCCGGGAGCTCAAGGATCAGTTGGACCGCAGGGTGCCACCGGACCTACGGGCGCGACTGGTCCGATGGGGCCTACGGGTCCGCAAGGCTTGCCTGGAACCGGTGCTAACTGGCGCGGGAACTGGAGTCCGGGTGCCACCTATAACGCTTACGACGCCGTCACCTACAACGGATCGAGTTGGGTGGCTCTTGGCAATAACACGAACGCGCCTCCGGACGTTAATCCAGCTCTCTGGCAGATGATCGCGGCCGCCGGCACGTTCTGGTTCACGGGCACCGGACCGCCGCCGGCATCGATTTCAGGGTCCAGACCCGGGGATTTATATCTCGATACCAATACGGGAAATATTTACAAGCTGAGCTGAAACCATGGCCTGGACCAATATTGCAAACATCAAAGGCCCAGCGGGTCCGACAGGTCCGACTGGGTCGCAGGGACCGACCGGCAATACAGGACCACAAGGGCCGACTGGCAATACGGGAACCAGGGGCAGTCTCTGGTACATCGGCACAGGGGCACCCGGTTCAATTGCCGGCCAATTGCCAAACGACATGTACCTGGACACCGGGAGCGGAAGTATCTACCAACTTTCTTGAAAAATGCCCTGGACACTAGTTACTAACATTCAAGGTGGCGCTGGACTGACTGGTAATACGGGAGCGCAAGGACCCACTGGAAACGCCGGTCCACAAGGTCCGGTCGGCGCGACCGGAGTCAGGGCCAGTAACTGGTATTCAGGGACAACCGTTCCAGGGACAATTACCGGTCAGTTGCCGAACGATTTATACCTTAACAGCACAAATGGCGACGTTTACCAATACACTTAGATTATGGCCTGGTCGCAAATAGGAAATGTCAAAGGACCTGCGGGTGCCACAGGTCCGCAAGGTCCGACCGGACCCGCCTCAACTGTTCCCGGTCCGCAGGGACCTGCAGGCCCAACGGGACCTCCGGGACCGACTGCAGTTAGTGGCGATGCTGGGAACACAGCGATGCTGGGAAGCGATAACCTTTTGTTTGTGCCGACTCTTGCGCTTGCCACGACAACTAAGATCGGCGCACTACAGAAGCTAAGCGGCATCGCAACCGATGTGCTCAACGGGACAAACGCTTTCGGACCGGTGCCTCTGTCGACAACGTCGAATCAGGGTGGCATTCTGGCGCTCAGCAATAAGACGACCGATTTTCTGGATGGGACTAACCACTTTCAGGATCTGGCGACGGCGATTCGGCCAGCCAATGCTTTTGTTACAAAGACTGCCGCCTACACGCTGACTGTCGCTGACAGCAGCAAGTACATCATTTGTTCCGGAGGAAGCTGGACTCTGACATTGCCTGCGCCAGCCCTCGGACTGACTTACGATCTTCGTAATGACATGGGCATCTCAGGGACCACCGGCACCATCACGATCCAGCCGACTGGTGGCACCATCGACGGAGCGACATCGCTTGCGTTCTTGCCGCAGCAGGAGTGCAAGCTCAGGTCTGACGGCGCAAACTGGCGCACATTCGGCTTAAAGCGCGAGGTGATCTTGGGAGTTGTCGATACGGTGAGCGCTACTGCCAACGTAACAGTTCTGCTTCCCGCAGGTTTCAGATTGTTCACCCTGGATTTTGCCGCACCACGATGCAGCGGTGCTGATGCAGCCCTTTACGGGCAGATTAGCCTGGATGGCGGAAGCACGTGGAAAACAGACGGGTACTATAATGAACAGATTTATAATTCCAGTGCGACCGCAGTAGGAGCCAATTCCTATAATAATGGCACCCAGATGAATTTAGGAGCTATTAGCGCCACTGCAGCGTGGGGAATCGGGAGTTTAAAATTCTATCCTGGTGAGGCAGGATTCGTTGCTAATTGGTTAATGGATATGTGTTACTGGTATAATGCTGGTCCTTACGTTCAAAAACAGCAGATCGGCGGCAATAGTGCCTATAATGGACCATTCACGGCATTTAAATATTATCTCAGCGGTGGGAACATCACCAATTGTCGTTTAACCGTGAAAGGAGTCGTTTAAAACATGAGCACTTACGCCAATCCGCCGAAGCTACGGTCTTTTGTCGACCATGAACCCAAGATGCCAGGCGACATGTTCGTGCCCAAACGCGTGCCGCGGACTTACGTCGATCATTACCCGATAACCGGGGATATCATGACGACGCGCCTGTACATAAACAGCTACGTCGATCACCTCGCGCATAGCGGCGATCTGACCCAGATGTAGCGCGGAAAGATGCTGGCAGATAAAACCGCCGTCAGGAAAGACGGTCACAGAACTTTGCAGCAAGGATGCAATTCGGGGCGCGACCCGACGTTGCTTGAGCCGACTGAATGCGCCTGGGCGTCTAATATCAGTTTCAGGGGCGGCTATCCGACCAACCGACAAAAATTCGTTCAGGTCGCATTGAGCGATGGCGGTGCGAGCGGAGGCGCGGCGAGCGGACTGTCAGGGTTCCAGTCCGGTATGTTCCAGGGTGCGGGGATCTACGACATCGACGACGGGCAGGATTTCATTATGGCGATGGTTAGCGGTACGCTTTACCAACTGAGCGTTGCCAGCGGAATGACGGTCGGCGGCGTCTTTAACGATGGCACCAGTAACGCCAACGCGCCTCAGGTCTGGATGTGTCAGCCTGACGTCTATTTTGTCATTCAAGACGGCACCTCGACACCGATTATCATGCAGGGACTCTCCACGATCCGGCGAGCCGGTGCTACCGAAGTACCGGTAGGCAGACAGATGGCTTATGGTCAGGGGCGGCTGTGGCTGGCGCAAAATCGCCTGATCAAGGCGGGCGATATTTTCGGCGGACCCACAAGCGTAATCAGTTTTACCGAGACCGGTTATCTGGCCGAAGCGGCCTATTTCGGTGTTCCATTAAGCGCCGGCACGATTGTCGCCATGACCTTCATCGAGCAGGGCGATACGGCGACCGGGCAAGGCGAACTACTCTTTTGGGCGCGCAATTCGTCGTTCAGTATTCAGGCTGGAATCCCGAGAGCGGCAACCCAGACTCAACCCGGCTGGCAAGGCACGTCTAATATGCAGCGGGTCGCCTTAACCAACATCGGAGGGACAGGCCAGCGCAATCTGGTCAATGTGAACTCCGACGTCTTTTTCCGGTCCAAAGACGGTTGGCGCACTTATCGCACGGCGCGCAACGAAGCGTACGGCTGGGGTGGGGCACCCATCTCGATGGAGATGAACCGGATTCTGGACGCTGACTCGCTGCATTGGCTGGATTACGCGAGCAGCGGCTACTTTAAAAAACGCGTGCTGCTGACGGCAGAAGGGTTCGCTTACAAGAACCAGGGTGCCGCGATGTTCTCTCAGATTGTGGTGCTCGATCTGGACATCATTTCGGCCACGATCAATAAAAGTAATCTTGCCTACGAATTTTCGCCGTTCTTTTCGCAGCGCGGCTCGCCTGCTTACGACGGCGTCTGGCAAATGCCTGGGGGTCGTTACGTGATCCAAATCCTGACCGGGTTATTCAATCACGTCGAACGCTGTTTTCTGTTCACTTATAACCCGAGCAATTCCCTGAACGAGATCTGGGAACTGGTAGACGAAGAGATCTACGATTATCAGCAGAGCCCGGTCGTTTCGCAATTGGAGACCAAAGCGTACGATTTCAAGCTTCCTGACGCGATTAAACAAATCCGCCGAGGTGACCTTTATTTTCTCGGTGTGCAGGGAACCATCAACGTGACGGTCGAGTACCGTAGCGACGGTTATCCCTTCTGGGTGCCGTGGGTAGCGAATATCCAGCTCACCGGACACAAGATCCCTTGCAACCTGGATGTGGCGGCTTGCCAACCGCCGGGTTGTCCGGCGCCTGGCTATTGGTTTCGCACTAGTCTGCCGACACCGGATGATTCATGCGACCCGAATGTCGGTAAACTGTTCAAAAACGGTTTTTACTTTCAATGTAGAATAACCTGGGAGGGACCCGGCACACTGCTTATGTTCGTGTTGCACGCCACCGAACTGGTCGAAGATCCGAACGGCGGATGCAACTACGCTCAATTCACCAAGGTCACCTAACTTATGGCAGAAATCAGCTTAGTTCCCAATCACGTTTCACCGCCAGCCTGTTATCCGCCCGATTACAACGCGCTCCTGGACGAACTCACCACGGGCGGCGGAATCTCAGGCACCGTGCCGGACAATGCCGGCGGCGGCATTTTCGTGGGCTCGAGTCCGCCGGGGAGCTCTCTCACCAATAAGGTCTGGTATAAGGTCGACGGTGCCGGACGCCCACTGGGCGTTTACATGTTCTATAATGGGAACTGGCGCAAAATTTACACAGGGGCGGCAATCGGCGAGATCCGGATGTTCTGGTATTATTCCGGCTTGATCGACGGGACCGGGCGAGGGAACGTCGGCGGCGATCTGGATGGCTGGGCGTTGTGTACGGGAGGGAACGGCACGCCTAATCTCCAGGCTTACACGCCGGTTTGCGGACAGCAGGGCGAGACGGTGGGGCAGGCCTCAGGCCAATGGTTCACAGACGCGGACGGAGTGGCGTGGCGGAACACGGGCGGACAAAAAGCCAGGACAGTGCTTAGCGTCGGGAATTTACCCGCCAACATGATTGCTCGCACCTATATCACGGCGATACAAAACGGCACTGGAGCCGCTAAGGGCGTCGCTACTAACGATGACACCTCACCCCAGTACGACATAGTTATTAGAGATGAGGTAACCGGAGCTAGTCCCGCCAGCACGCCGTTGCCGTACCAGAACCTGTATTTCGCGATCGGGTTTTTTATGTTTATAGGCTTTGCCTGAGGAACTTATGTCGCTTAAAGAACTCAAAGAAAATACAGGAGGTGTCCGTTGAGGCTAATTATGTCACAAGCAGCGCAGTATCTGGCGGCTTATTGTGACTACGGTCTTTGTTCCACGGACGAAAGGGTGACGACTGCGATTAACCTCGCCATCGAGCGACTGTTGCCGATGCTGAACCCTGAGAAGTCGATTGCCCGTTACCAGTTCGACATCATTAACAATATCGTGACGATGCCGCGGGACGTGAAAACGGTGCTGGCCGCGAGTTTCTCTTATCCGTCTTGTTTGAACCAGGCGCTTCCGAATCCGCCACCATCCTATAGCCAACGGATTCCGGCAGAGCCGCCCGGTTGCTGCAGTCCCGGATGCACCTCGATTCTGACGGTGAAAAGCCGTTGGTACGAAATGTTGCCGGGTGGTCCAACCGGGTTCGTGCCGTGCGCTCAGAATATCCTGATGGATTTGGGCACCGGATTTTCGACCTTCGACGATCCGAGCCAATCCGTGCCGCTCACCCTGAGGCTGTACGCCGATATTCCCCAGCAAGCAAGCGAAGGATTTATCACTATCGCCGGACTGGATATTAACGGAAACTATCCGTACTCGATCGATAACAATCAGTACATTCCGGGGCAGATCCTGCAGATCCCGTGGATGGACCCGGCGAACCCAGGGCAAGTCAATTACACCGACACGCCGCAACAGTTCCAGTGGATAGGATCGATTACCAAACCTCCGACGGTAGGTCGTTTGCGCCTGTATGGCGTGGATTCTACCGGCGCTCAGCGCCCACTGGCGATCTGGGAACCGGACGAACTTAACCCGGATTATCGCCGTTACTTGGTGAGCTGGGCCGGGTACCCGAGTCAGCAGCCGCAATCGATTCTGACCGTCCTGGCTAAACGCCGGTTCGTGCGGACGACCAATCCGTACTCCGATTTGATGATACAAAATCTGGGCGCATTGAGCCAGGGGTTGATGGCGCTCCGGTACGAAAAAGCCGGTGCTTTCGACCAATCGGCGACTTGCTGGAAAGAAGCAGCCGCTATTCTCGACCGGGACAGCCGCGATCTGGACGGGGACTACTCAGCTAGTATACAAATGGCCGAATGGTTTTGTGGATCTGGAATGGAGAATCTCCGTTAACATCCCCGTGAGATGATCACCAAAGAATATCAGAGGGCTCAGAAAGGAGCAAAGTGAAAGATTCCTTTCTGGTTTGCGCCTTTCCCCGCTCGCGGACGATGTGGTTAAGCGCATTCCTCACGGTCCCAGGCTATTCAATTGTCACTCACGAGGCATGCGAATTTGCCGGGAGCGCGTATGAGTTTTGGGCTAATGCGGAACTGTACGCGTGCTCGAGCGCAGTTTACGGGAACTCTGACTCAGCAAACGTCTACGTGTTGCCATCGCTATTAGCTGAGCGCCCGATGACGCGGGTATTGTGGGTAGCACGCCCGATTGTCGATGTTGCCTCCTCGATGAAAAACGCGCGCATGCCGCATGACGAAAAAAGCTTACGGCTCCTGGTCGACTTGCGAGAGAAGCACAAAGAATATTTCGATCTGATCGTCGATTTCCGCGACTTGGAACGGGCGGATGTGTGCAAAGCACTCTGGGAATTCTGTTTGCCGGGAGTGCCTTTCGATTACGGGCGCTGGGGTCAATACAACTCCAAACGAATCGGTTATAGCGCCGAGAATCCCTTCCCGCAAAAGACCTATGCCAAGTTCCTGGACTGGGTGAAACGCGAAATGAACGAGGAGGCAATATGATCAAGGCAAGCGTCGATGTCGCGTTTGTCGAAATACTTACTCAAAAGATCGCCGAAAAAGAGCGGCATGACTTATGTACGTGTGGTGGAAACGAGAATGCTTGAATGCTGATCAAGCGAAACTCTTTGCAGCGTTGCACGCGGCCCATCACCGGAGCGCTTTTCGCGCCAATGTCTCCAGTGTCGTGGTTGCTCAAAGTTTCGAAGCGAGCGGTGATTTAAGCAAAGCGATCGCTGCTGGTATTCTCACCCTGGGTCGGAAACACGCGCCATTGGAGCATACGTACGAATTTCTTTCGTTCGAAGAACCGTGGCGCCAAGTGCCTGGGATTCTCAAGCGAGGCGCGAAAGTGCCTGGATGGGGCGGGACATTTCAGAAGGATCAGCCTGACCCGATCTGGCAGGAAGTCGACGATTTATTGGCCGATACCCAGCCGGCGACCTACATCAAGCTCAGCTCAGTCACGACCACGCTGATCGAGCACAGCAAAACTCTTTACCCGAATCCCAGCGCGTACACGGCAGCGAGTGCGCTGGTGTTTGGGCTCCCAAAAGAACTCATTTGGTATCTATTCATTGGCGGACGGCTCTCGGCGTGGAGCATGATCGCGCAAAAACAACTCACGTCGGTGGAGGCTCCAACGTAAATCGTTGGTGTAGAAGCACTTGGGATTTGGTGCGATAGCGGGCTTAATCGGAGGCTTGGGTAGCGCGGCCGGAGGCATCATCGGCGCGTTAAGTCAAAAAACGCCTAACACGGCAGAGGAAGCCAGCCGCATCAACGAAGCGGCTAACCAGTTTATCCTGCCGTTTACGGGGCAAGGCAACGCTTTCTGGAACTTGGACATTCCAGGGATGGCGCAGCAATCCATTGGCTTCGGATTGCAGGAAGCGCCCAGCATTAATACGGCGATGATGGGGATGTTGCAGCAGATGCTTAACCAAGCTATGCCCGGTTATCAGGGCATGGTCAGCAAAATGGCGACTGGGGCTGCTGATTTGCTTGGAGGACCGACGACTCAGGCATTTCAAGCCGGCAACGTTCCCACCGATGTCATCAATCAGATTCAGCGTCAGGCTGCTTATCAATCGATAAGCGGAGGAACATCGGGAGCGGGACCGGGAACAGCCCAGGCGATTACAGCGCGTGACCTTGGTCTGACCAGCTTAAGCTTGATCAATCAAGGGATGGCAAGAGAACAGGCCGGGTTCGCTCAGACAGGTAATTTGCTCTCAATGGGGCGCAACCTTTTGATGCCGCAGCCGGTTAACCCGCTTTCGCTGATGCCGTTGAGCGACCTGATTTATGGTCAGACCTGGAGCAAGCAGGCTAATTATCAAGCCAATCTGGCGGCGTTTAACGCCAAAGCAGCGGCGGCAGCGGCCCAGGTCGGAGCGCCTGCACCTAATGCGGCAGCGGGGATAGGGGGTGCTATCGGCGGATTGTTCGGTTCGCAAAGTTTCCAGAATTCTCTGGGTAGCCTATTCGGAGGTGGTGGCGGCGGCGGCGGTGGCATGCCGGGGGTAACCAGTTTCAGTGCCGGGATGCCGGATGACTTCGCCGGGTTCGACGTCGCAGGATTTTAAAGGAGAAAATGTATGGCTGGCGAAGGATTAATGGAAGCGCCTCCGAGCGATGTGAGGCTCAGTGCGCCGGATTTGCACGATCCGCTGGGAGCGCTGCAGTTTGTCAAGGGGACGGAGTACATGCACGCGCTGTCGGAGATCGGCTACAACGTGGAGAACATGACCAGCCCGCTCCCGCTGATGACCAAGATTGCCGAGGCTGGCTCGAATCTTTTGGACATGGGAATGCAGCGACGGCTGGAGAACCAGAAAGCCCAGGCCGATCTCGCCTATAAAACGGCTCAAACGCGTTATACGGACTCCGATGCTGCCAATAACGAGACGCTCTTAGGCAGCAGATTGAAGCTCTTAGATAGCCAGGTCGAGGACTCGGCGGCTAAAGCGAAAGTTGCTTCCAGCACGGTCGACGACCAGATCGCGATTTCCGGCATG
>Ga0310913_10001197_pt1 | contig 13150 bp, 16 predicted proteins | sample GREbulkMGOX082_FD_203447 | JGI IMG/M metagenome (GOLD analysis project Ga0310913, IMG submission 203447) | Lab enrichment of tropical soil microbial communities from Luquillo Experimental Forest, Puerto Rico - GRE.bulkMG.OX082 | ecosystem: Environmental > Terrestrial > Soil > Tropical forest >...
CGCGTTCCTCGAGGTTCGTCTGCAAAACCAGACTTGACCGCAGCGCTCCAGCGCCGCCATAGGAGAGCATACGATGGCAGCAGAAACGCGCGCCTATGCCACCTACAGAGAGGATTGTGGCAGCGAGCAGCCGGGTGTGGCATCGAACGACGAAGCCATAGATTGGACACGGCAGGAAACCACTCCGGACCAGGCCCGCATCGAAGCTGTCCTCGCCACGATAGCGCTCGCGGGGGCGCATATCCTCCACGTCGGGGTGGGAAATTCGAGGTTGGCCCAACGGTTTGCCAGCCGGGTTCGCAGCATCGATGGCATTACCGTACATCAAAATGAAAAGACCAGCGCCGATCTGTTGGCGATCGCTAACTATACTGTGTATGTGGTTAATAAATATAGTCGAGAAGTCGTGTCGGCGCTCCCGCACAGCTACGACTTTGTCATCGACAATAACCTGGCATCTTTTGCGTGTTGCAAAAAGCATTTCTCCGTCATGCTCGAGAATTATACAACGGTGCTGCGATCTCACGGCCGGATCTTGACCTGCCAGATTGGCATGGACGCGTACCATGACGAGTTGGGGTGCACCATGGCATATGCAGACCTGATAAGCCTCGAGAGCCATTTCCCGGTACGCGTCTCGAAGCTGAACGACGTCGTCTATGCGCTAGCAAAAGAGCCATCATGATCGGCAATCCCGTGCTGCGCCATCTGGGTTTTGCGGCGACGGATCGGGTGGTGGTCATTCATGCCGATGACCTCGGCATGTGCCAGGCAACTCTCCCGGCTCTTGTCGATTTGCTTGCCGCGGGGCTTGTCTCCTCCGGGTCAGTTATGGTCCCCTGTCCCTGGTTTCCGCAGGCCGCGGCTCTGCTGCGTGATTGTCCAACAGCGGATGTGGGCCTGCATATGACGCTGACGAGTGAATGGGCAGCCTGTCGCTGGGGTCCCTTGAGCACGCGTGACCCGGCCACTGGGCTGCTCGACCAGGACGGCTATTTCCCGCGCGACACAAAAACCCTCTGGCAGTCTATCGATGTCGCCGCAGCATGTGCGGAAATGCAGGCGCAGGTCGCCCGCACCCGACAGGCGGGCCTGGAGCTTACTCACCTCGATTCCCACATGTTTGCTCACTTTGAGCCCAGGCTGCTGCCGCTATATGTCGCTCTGGGCTTCGCCGAGGCGGTCCCCGCATTGGTGGTGCGGCACTGGTCCTACAGCGAGCAAGATGCGCGGCAGATTGCCCGGTGGATCCGGCAGTGGGAAGACCAGGGGATGCCGATCTTCGACCATGTGACTGGCTCGCCTCCCGCTAGCTGGCAGGATGATCGGGTGCAGCAGGCCAAAGGTCTTCTCGATGCCGTGTCATCAGGACTCACGTGTTTCCTCGTGCACGCGGCCTGCGATACTCCGGAACTGCGCGCGATGGCGCCGGATTGGCGCTTCCGGGTGGCCGACCATGCCGCCTTCCAGAGCGCAGAGCTGTCCAACCATATTCGCCAGACCGGCATTCAGGTGATCGGCTATCGGGTTTTGCGCGATGCCATGCGTGCCCGCCTGTGATGCAAGAGTACTTACTGGCATGGGCGGCGCACGCTCCGTACGCACGAGGGTGGCGGGCAGAGGGGAGAGGCTGGCCAAGAATGTGCTGCATCTGGGGCCGCGCGTGCTTCGAGACGCGCCCCGGCTGCGCCGGGCCGTTCCTCAGCATGAGGGTATATTGTTGCTGGCATTTAGAAAAATATCTCATCCTGAGGTGCCTCGCGAAGCGAGGCCTCGAAGGACGCAGGACCGTCCTCCAGGCCCTACGGTATTCTTGCCGGCCTCGGAGGGTTCGCCATGCGCACCATAAATATTGGGGTGGTGGGGTGCGGCGAGGTGGCACAGCGTGTCTATCTGCCGGAGTTTCACCGCCTGCACGGCAAGGCGACCCTGATCGCTGTCTGTGACCAGGTTGAAGATCGGGCACGGGCGGCCCAGCAGCGCTTCGGTGCCCTCACCTACTACACCGATCTCGACCGTTTTTTGCGTGAGAGCAACGCCGAAATCGTCGTCAATCTGACGCCGCACCAAGCCCATATGCCGGTCTCCAGGGCGGCCTTGGCGGCTCGCCGGCATGTCTATACCGAGAAGCCGCTGGCGCAGTCAGTGGACGATGCCACGCAGCTGATCGAGATAGCGCAGAGGCATCAAGTCAAACTCGCTTGCGCGCCGATCATGTTGCTGTTGCCGACCATGCAGCGCTGGCGGCACCTGCTGCAGCAGGGGACTATTGGTCGCGCCACGTTTGCACGCGCTCAACTTCTGGCCCCGGCAACCTGGGATGGTTTCTCGCCAGAGCAGGCGTGGTATTTTGCCGCTGGCAGTGGCCCCCTAATGGATAGCGGGGTGTACGCCCTTACCGCCCTCACCGGTCTCCTCGGTCCCGCCTTGCGGGTGAGCGCCATGGCGGGGACCATCATGAGCGAGCACATGATTGGCCATGGTCCTGCAGCCGGCAGGCGCTTGCGCACGGAAGTGGAGGATTCCGTGCACCTGCATCTGGATTTTGGCGGCCTTTTCGCCACACTCGACGTCTCGTGGTGCGTCCAGGCCAGCCGCAACGTCACTTGTGAAGTGTATGGCGAGAAGGGCACGTTGTCGGGCGACCCGACCTATTCCAATACGCCGATCCATATCTTCCGACCAAGCAATGGCTGGACGGTGGAAGAACCGACGCCGCGCTGGCCGCGTGACGATGATTGGGTGCAAGGCGTGGCGCACCTCGTCGACTGCGTCCGGCACGATACAGCACCTGTCAACAGTGCCGCCCACGCCCGGCACGTGCTGGACGTCATGCTTACGGCGCTGCGTTCTGCCGGGGAGGGACGGGCACTGGCGCTGCAGACGACCTTTTCGCAGCCGATGACGCAATGAAGCGGAGGATACACGGCAGTGAAACTGACAGGGAAAGTCGCAGTGGTGACAGGGGGCTTGCGCGGGATCGGTCATGCCATCGCGGTGGCGATGGCCGAGGAGGGCGCCGACCTCCTCATAGCCGGCCGGTCCCTCGATAGAGCCGCGCAAACCGAGCAGGAGATCGAGGCACTGGGACGACGCTGCGTGGTCGTGCAAGCGGACGTCGCGGATGAGACGGCGGTCAAAGGCATGATAGCGCACACCGCGCAACACTTCGGCGGTCTGGATATCCTCGTCAACAATGCCGGCATTGCGCCCTTCAAGCCGATAGACGAGTTCACCACGGCGGAGTTTGCCCGTGTCTTGGACGTCAACCTGAAAGGGCCCTGGCTTTGCGCCAAGCATGCCTTGCCCCTCTTGAGGCGGCGGGGGGGTGCCATTATCAACATCACCTCCGCTTCGGGTCATTATGGCGGCGCCAGTTCCGGGGGCAGCGCCTACGATGCGAGCAAGGGTGGTTTGCGGCAGTTGACATATGCTCTGGCGGCAGAATTTGGCCCGCACCGCATCCGCGTCAACGCGATCGCTCCAGGCGTCATCGTCACCGAGCGGCTGGGGGAGCAACCATCTGTCGAAGCGGAGAGCACCGCACGCGAAATTGCGCGCACACCATTGCGTCGGCTGGGGCTGTCAGCGGACGTGGCCAAAGCTGCAGTCTTCCTGGCGTGTGACGATGCTTGTTACATCACTGGGACGACCATCGTCGTCGATGGCGGCGCGATGGCGGTGTGGTAAGGCGCGCGAGCGACGCCTCAGCGACTGGCGAGACGGTGTGGCTTCAGCACGAGCAGGACATAGTCGACCCATTCTCGATTATAAAACTTTTCCAGCAGCATTCCTCCGATATATCCCGGGTGGGCGCCGTCGAGCTGATACGCCCGCAAAAGACGGTCACACTCCTCATCCGGCCGGGTATGAACGTGGTAGCGTTCGCTTAGAACCACGCTGGCGGCCATGGAGAGGCCCGCCGCGTGCAGCATGGCTTCGAGAGGCGCCTGCTGCAACAACAAGGAAAAGTGCCAGCATTGCATGAACTGTTGTATCTCGGGATGCGCCGGTGACACCTCGGGTCGAAACAGTTCATCGATGATTACGACCACGCCCCCAGGACATAAATGCTTGGCCCAATGTTGCAACGTTCTCCCAGCGTTGGCGGAGTGGGCAAGCGATTCAATGGCGACAACTGCATCGTACTGCCGCTCGAGTCGGTCATAACTCTGCAACAACACCCGTGATTTCGCCAGATGCAGGCGTGCCAATACCTGCCGGGCGACGGATTGTTGCACATCGCTCAAAGTATAGCCATCGACCGAGAGAATCGGGGCTTGGCGCGCGACAAAGGCGGCGAAGCCCCCATAGCCACAGCCGGCATCGGCGATCAGGCGGGCCCCCGCCTGCTCGACCCGCCGGTACGCTTCGCGAAATTGGATGAGCGGGTCCTGATCGAGATGCTTGTGCACCGTCAAATGGTGCAGATGGTCCCCGAGATCATAGGTATTGCCGGGCTGCGTATGGACCCGGTGCATCTCGTTGTAAAACTCGCGCAGGAAATGCTCCGTCGACATTTTGTCTTCTAAGATCTCCCGCCTTGTCTCTCTCGGGTCGGCGCGGGCACGCGTGCCAGGACATCCAACTGATGCGCAATGTACACGAGTGCACCCTGCTCTATCTGAGCGTGGCGCTGCGCCACCCAGGAATCTAAGCGCTCTGCGTCCAGCTGCGGATGCCCGGTCAGCGCGGCGCCAATGGTGTGGATGATGTCGTGCAGGAAATATTCCTCGTCGGCAGGATAGCCGTCGACGCCGGCGAAAACCACCCAATCGGAACTGCCGGCAGCGAGCACATTCACCCCAACCGTGCGGAGGTGCGCAAACAGATGCCGCCCGGTGCGACTGTCTCCAGACGGCTTTCCGTCCAGCACACGTTGGTCCATCGTCTGATGGTAGCAGGCCTCAATGGCCCGATCGAACTGTGCGTCGCCCTCCGGTTCGAAGACCGTGCCGCCGTCAAAGGTGATGGGGAAATACAGCAGCCCGCCTGCGCGCACCATCGAACAAAGTCCGGGCAAGGCCGTGGGCATATCCATCAGGTCGAGAAGGGCCTGCCCGATCAGCAGGTCCCAGGTCCGTCGGCCGTGCTGGCGGGCGATGAATAGCGCCACATCGATCGCCTCGGTTTCTACTGTCACATGCTGCCCTGCCCGCTGTACTTGCAGCTGTCCTTGGTCATTCTCCTGCACCTGATAACCCTGCTCGACAGCCCGCTGAGCGAGACGGCGACGGGCTTCGGCCAGCAGCATGGGCTCTATGTCAATTGCCGTGTAGATCGCATGGGTGAGCATATCACTAGCCAAGAGCCGCTCCACCATGCTGCCGAGACCCGCTCCGATCTCGAGGATGCGCAGCGGTTGCTCAGGGGTGGCTTCTGGCAGAGCCCCGACCAAGCGCTGCCAGACCTGCCAATTCAGCGCCCGGTGGTCCACGCTCTTCTTGGCAGCGAGGTAACGCATGAAGCTATAGGTGCGGGGTATGGACATCGCGCATGCACCTGGGTTTAACGGGTGAACTTACCCCGATACAGAGCGGTTTTCTCACCCTTGAGAATTGAAGCTCCCTTTCAATACTCCCGTTCGCAGTCGACCAGGTGGCCGTTACGGTCAGGTGAGCCCGTCTCGTCGCGCTCTAACCTGATAATGATGCCAGTGCCACTGGCTTTCTGCATCCCATTTGCCTGTACCGTCGACGGGATCGGCGAGGACAACAGGGTGTGGGGCTCGGACTTCCCGCACCCCGACGAGCGTCTGGCCCCGCTCGATCAGGCCGGTGACGCGCGCTGAGCTTGAGATCCTTTCTTTCCCGGGGCCGCTCGGCGAACACCTTTTGGTAATAAGATACTGGCAACGACTATGAAGTGTCCTGGCATGCGTCCAATCAACGTCAAGTCGTCAACGCTTTGCCAAACTATCTCATGACCCAATTCACTTGCCCAGCTTTCGGCCTCCGCCTGACCGTCTTTCGGCGTCCAGTGTAATCGCTGACTGCGCCGTACGGCACCGGCAACGTCGCGGCTGTCGGCAACATAGATCATAGCCGTCCACCCGCGCAGTTCCACGTCCTTCGCCATTCCTCGATCGTCCCGAGTTCCGTCGATAAGCTTTTACGCTGCCATCTCGAGGGGCGACGCGCAAGGCGTCGACGGCGCTCGCGAGGTCATCCCGCGCTTTCCGCCGGTGAACCGCCCATTTTCAAGTCAACCGGCGAGACACCGCCTGACTTACCAACTCGTTGGCTGAGCGGCGAGCCATTGCGCGATCAGAGCCATCTGCGTACCCGCCTTCGATATTGCAGCCAGTCGTCGCCGAAATTTCGCTCAAGCTGTTTTTCCTCCCGCCGAACGAAAAGATCGATGAACGGGAAATGGATGAGCGTAATCAACACTGCAGCCGGTGACCCGAAGAGCAGCGCCGCCCCCAGAAAAATAAACACGTTTCCACCCAAATAGAGCGGATTTCTCGAAAAGCTGTAGGGGCCAGAGGTGATCAGGGTTCTCTGCGGCGACAACGAGATCACCTTCATTCGGTTCTGATAGAAGTAGAATGTCGCCCATACTCTCAGCAGAAAGCCGATAATCAAAAGCAAAGAGCCCACGATTGTCGCAAGCACTGATCTAAAATCGTGCAGTCCCAGGAGTAAATCGAGCCTCGTTCCGATGAAGGCGACCGCCAGGCCGACGATTACGACCCCGATGTTGTGCAGAATGCTTTTCACTAACGGCATGGCAAAACCATTCCAGGCCAGCAGCGATGGGTATAACGTCAGCGAACAAAACCCAAAAGGGAGGGGAGGATGGCAGAGAGACTGGGGCTCGGGCTCATTCCGGGTGTGGGGTGGCGCGCCTCCGAGATCAGGATGGTCGCGCGCGACGCCGAGGATGCCGGCTTCGACGCGATCTTTACCGCCGAAGTCAACAGTGATTCTCTCGCCATCGCACAACTGATGGGAGAGGCGACCCGGAAGATCAAGGTCGGCACATGGGTCGCGAGCATCCACATGCGCCACTCCTACGCGTGCGCGAAGGCCGCCGGTCTGATCGCCGATGGTACCGGTGGACGCATGATCCTCGGTCTCGGCGTAAGCCATCAGCCGGTCAACGCCGTCCTCGGTGCCGAGATGCCGTCGCCGATCGCGGCGTTGCGGCGCTACACGAACGAGGTCGCCAGCTGGCTGCGCGGCGAAGGCCCGGCGACGCACCTGCCGCAGCAGCCGGCTCCGGTGCCGGTACTGATCTACCTGGCGGCAATGACTTCGCCGACTGTCGAACTGGCCGGCGAGCTTGCAGACGGAGTAATGCCGTTCATGTGGTCGGCGGCGCGTGTCGAGCGGAGCAAGGTGTGGGCTGCGCGCGGGCGGGCCAAGACACCCGGCCGCGCACCGCTCGACATAGCGCACGGTATCCCGACCTTCATCGGAGACGACATGGAGGCGCTGCGCGACATGGCTCGCGCAAACCTCGCCATATTCACGACTTTCCCGTTCTATCAGCGCATGTTTCGCGCCAGCGGTTTTGCCGAGGAGGCGGCGAAGGCGGAAGCGGGCGCCGGCGGCGCTTCGCTCAGCGATCGCATGCTCGACGCAGTTTGTCTGATCGGGCCGGTGTCGCGCTGCCGCGAACAATTGGCGGCATTCCGCGCCGCCGGCGTCGATCTGCCGATCCTCTCGCCGCCGATCGGAGTCGAGGGTGTCCGCGAGGTCATCCGCTCCTTCCGCCGCTGAGCAGGCGCGAAAAGCCGACCCCGATAAGCGACGGCACCACAACGAAACTCGGGAAATATGACTGGCGCCGCTTCGATGGATTTACAGACGCCAAGCTCTACGTGGCCGGCCGAGCCCGACCCTGACGGGCGGCAGATGACCCACGAAGGGTGCCAGCTGCGGACGCCAGAGAATTAGCATGCTCGGGCGTTAATTTTGTTCGACTGCTTCCATCTCGCGTCGAAATTCCGTTAGCGTCTTGCCCTCATAAAGCCAGTAATCAGGCCCCGCGATGGTCGGCCATTTATACCCTTGACGGTGCGCAATGATCAACGCAGCGGCTGACAGACTTGTTTCTTGACCCTCGAAATTTATTCTGTTCTTAGACGATACAGTGCAGGTGATCATTGGATCGAAAGACGATTGCAAGGTTGTGCCCGGCTGAATACGGACAAGATCGAACGAAAAGCTACTGCGCCTCTTTCGAGCCTCATTCAACGCGCGTTCGTCCTCTTGCCCCTCAACAATGTCGTCGTGCGGAGTAACGTCTGTCCCGTTGGCTATAGAGAGAGCGGCTTTGACGCGGTCGGGGCTACTCTGAAGAACTCTCGATTGGCGCGGACGCGCTGGTCAGCAAAGGCATCATGCAGTCGAGCTTCTACAAAATCACAGTCGCCGACTTTGGATGCATAGAAACATGTGAACGGCAGCGGCACACCAGTGCCATCGAGCTGTTTTATGCGGGCGATCAGATCCCCGGTCGTTTTGCCAATTTTGACGTACCCCGGCATAGATTCGTTCAGGAGAATGTAAACAACGCCCTCAGGCATGTTGCGACACCTCCAAGTTCAGCAGCTCCAGGTCTTGGTGCGCGAAGACGTCGCTTATTTTCCAGGAAGGCGGGCCATTTATGCTGCTAGCCGATGGTTCCGGATCAGGGACAAGATTTCGGCGGCGGCTTGCGGGATGTTGGTGCCGGGACCATAAATCGCGCTGACCCCGGCTTTTTTCAGGAAAGCGTAATCCTTGGGCGGGATGACGCCGCCGCACACGACGAGGATGTCGGCCGCTCTTTCCCGTTTCAGGACTTTGATCAGCGCCGGGACCAGGGTCTTGTGGCCGGCAGCGTGGGTCGAGACGCCGACGAGGTGGACGTCGTTCTCGACCGCCTGGCGAGCGGCTTCTTCCGGGGTTTGGAACAAGGGGCCGATATCGACATCGAAGCCGATATCGGCAAAGGCGGTGGCGATGATCTTGGCGCCGCGGTCGTGGCCGTCCTGGCCCAATTTGGCGACCAGCATGCGGGGTCGCCTCCCCTCCTCACGCGCAAACCCTTCGATTTCGCGCTGCACGCGGCGGAACGCGTCGTCGTCCTGGTACTGACCGCCATAGACGCCGCTGACCGCGCGGATCTGCGCACGGTAGCGGCCGAACACCTTTTCGAGCGCCTCGGAAATCTCGCCGACCGTCGCACGCGCCCGCACTGCGTCGATCGACAACGCCAACAGATTGCCCTTGCCGCGCTTTGCTGCCTTGGTCATTGCTGCGAGCGCGGCCTGACAGCGCTTCGGGTCGCGGCCCGCGCGCACACGCTTGAGGCGCTCGATCTGTTGCACGCGCACTGCCGTGTTGTCGACATCGAGAAGTTCAATCGAAGTCTCTTCACGTGATTGGTATTTGTTGACCCCGACGACCGTCTCCTCGCCGCGGTCGATCCCGGCCTGTCGCCGTGCCGCAGCTTCCTCGATGCGCAATTTCGGCATGCCGGCTTCGACCGCCTTGGTCATGCCCCCCATCGCTTCGACCTTGTCGATCAGCGCCATTGCCGCGTGCGCCAACGAATGCGTCAGGCTTTCGACGTAATAACTGCCGCCGAGAGGATCGATCACATGCGGGATGCCGGTTTCCTCGGCGAGGATCAGCTGCGTGTTGCGCGCCACCCGCATCGAGGCGGGACTCGGCAATGCCAACGCCTCGTCGAAGGAATTGGTGTGCAATGACTGCGTGCCGCCGAGCACTGCGGCCAGCGCCTCCAACGTCGTGCGGACGATGTTGTTGTGCGGGTCCTGTTCGGTCAAGCTGACGCCGGAGGTCTGGCAATGCGTGCGCAATGCCAGGCTCGCCGGGTTCTGCGGCGCGAAGTGGCGCATCAACTGCGCCCACAATACCCGCGCGGCGCGCAATTTCGCGATTTCCATGAAGAAATTCATGCCGATCCCGAAAAAGAACGACAGGCGCGGCGCGAAGTCGTCTATCGCCAAACCCCGCGACAAGGCCGCGCGCACATATTCGAGGCCGTCGGCGAGGGTGAACGCGAGCTCCTGCACTGAGGTCGCTCCGGCCTCCTCCATGTGATAGCCGGAAATCGAGATCGAGTTGAATTTCGGCATGTGCCGGGCAGTGTATTCAATGATGTCGGCGACGATCCGCATCGACGGCCCAGGCGGGTAGATGTAGGTGTTGCGAACCATGAACTCTTTGAGGATGTCGTTCTGGATCGTGCCGGTGAGCTTGTCCTGCGGCACGCCCTGCTCTTCGGCGGCAACGATATAGCCGGCGAGCACCGGCAACACGGCGCCGTTCATCGTCATCGACACGCTCATCCGATCGAGCGGGATGCCGTCGAACAGGATCTTCATGTCCTCGACCGAGTCGATTGCGACGCCGGCCTTGCCGACATCGCCGACGACCCGCGGGTGGTCGCTGTCGTAGCCTCGATGCGTGGCGAGATCGAAGGCGACCGACAACCCCATTTGCCCGGCCGCCAGATTGTCGCGGTAGAACCGGTTCGACTCTTCGGCGGTCGAGAAACCCGAATATTGGCGGATCGTCCACGGCCGGTTGGCGTACATCGTCGCCCGCGGCCCCCGTAAGTAAGGCACAAACCCCGGCATCAGGTCGCACAGCGTCACGCCGGCGTGCTCAATCCCTTCGAGATCCGCGGTGGCGTAGAGCGGCTTGACCCGGATGCCCTCCGGGGTGATCCAGTCGAGGCTGTCGAGCGGCTTGCCCTTCAGCTCCGACCGGGCGAGCCGTGCCCAGTCATCGAGGGTTTTTGCCGGAAAGGCGCCGTCATCGGCCATCGTCTTCTCCCGCGGCGAATGAAGACTATATGGCCGCAGGCGCGGTGCCGTCCATTGGCGCGGCGGCGCGCAAGGTGTGACGGAAATAGATTGCCGCGGTCAGCAGCAGCACCGCTCCTGCCTGATGGGCAGCCGCGAGCGGGACCGGCACAACAAGCAGAAGCGTCGCGATGCCAAGCGCCACCTGCAGCGCCGCGACGAGGAGCAGCATGTGCAGCGCGGTGCGGGCCTGGTTCGGCAATCTCCCGCGCAGGCCCGCAACCCACATCAGCAAGACGCCGGCGGCAACCGCGACCGCGAGCACGCGGTGGTCAAACTGCACGGCAGCAATGTTCTCGAACCAATTCAGATAGAACGGATGGAGCTGGGCATAATCAACCGGCACCAGCTTGCCGTCCATCAACGGGAAGGTGTTGTAGGTGAGGCCGGCGCGGGTTCCCGCGACAAACCCGCCGGCAAGGATCGTCACCGCGACGAGCCCGAGGACGGCCTCGGCCGCCCGCCGCCAACCCGGACTCGCAGCGAGACGCCGAGAACCGCGGCCAATGCCGAGCGCCGTCCACAGGATCGCAGCATAGATAGCAAGGGCCAGCGCGAGATGCGCGACGAGGCGGTATTGACTGACCTCGACCCGGTCAGCGAGACCGCTTTCGACCATATACCAGCCGAGCCCGCCTTGCGCGAAGCCGAGCACCAGAATGCCGCAGAGCGGCGGCGCCAGCCGTCGCGGCAGCCGCCGCCGCACCAGGAACCAAAGGAAGGGTGCGGCGAAGGCAACCGCGATCAGCCGGCCCAGCAGCCGGTGTGCGTATTCCCACCAGTAAATGCTTCTGAACTCGTCCAAGTTCATCCAGAAATGCACAGCCCGATATTCTGGAATTTCTTTGTATTTAGCGAATTCGGCCGCCCAGTCGGCGGCGGAGAGCGGCGGGACGACGCCGATGACCGGCTTCCATTCGGTAATCGACAGCCCCGAGAGCGTAAGCCGAGTGATCCCGCCGACCACCACCATCAGAAAAATCAATGCACAGCAGGCGAACAGCCATGCCGCGACCGCGCCGAGCCGCGGTTCCGCCCGCGCGGCACCCGATTGCGCAGTGGCAGCTGCTGAGATCGACAAGTCCTGACGCCCACGACCAGCCTTCTCGGCAAAGTGAGACCGCTGCTGGGTAATCGCAAGTGCGGCGGGATGATGGCTACCGGCCACTTACGCCGGCCTTCTAATGGCTCGGCTGCGGGGGTCAGCCGCCATCGGCATTGACTGCGACATCAAGCGATGACAAATTCATGCCTACATGGGAGGGTGAAAATGCGCACGACCCTTGCACTTAACGATGAACTGCTGGCGAAAGCCGAGGCGTACACCGGAATACGCGAGAAATCGGCCTTGGTTCGCGAGGCGCTCCGAGCGTTGATTGAGCGCGAGGCTGCGCGACGGCTGGCACGTCTCGGCGGCAGCGAGCCCGGTCTCACAGCGATCCCGCGACGGCGTACGAAACGCGGGTGATCCTCGTCGATACATCGATCTGGGTCGAGCATCTGCGGACCGGCGATGAGCGGCTCACGACGTGGCTCAACAGGGGTGAAGTCCTCGGGCACCCCTACGTGATGGGCGAGCTTGCGCTCGGCAAGCTGCAGCGGCGCGCGGCTTTTCTGAGTCATTTGCAGGATCTGCCTCAGGCGGTCGTGGCCTCGGACGAGGAAGTGCTTCGTCTGATCGATCGTCACGCGCTTTTCGGACGCGGCGTCGGGTATGTCGATGCCCACTTGCTGGCGGCCGCGCTACTAACTGCGGGCGGCAAATTGTGGACCCGCGACCGGCGCCTGCTCGCCTTCGCGGCCCAACTGGGTCTGGCGGCGGCGCTGTCGCACTGACCGGCATCGCCACGAATACCCGGCCCCATCGGCCGCGAGGATCGCCGCGAGCCGACGGGTTTGGCTCATGCCGTCTCGCCAGCCGCGAGGCGCAGGCCAGATAAATAAAACTCCCGGTGCTCGGGGTTGCGGAGCCGCATCGCGTTCTCGCTCTCGACAACTAAAGGCGTGATCGCTCGCAGCCGCACGATAATCTCTCGGGCCTCATCCAGCCGCCCCATATGGGCATAACACGCAGCCAGCCAGCGATACGGCTGCGGATAGCTCGGATCATCTTGGATAGCCAGAAGTAGCTTTGGTATCGCCTCATTGAAGCGCCGGCTCAAAAAATGCGCTCCGCCCATCAAGCTGTAACCCGAGCCGATTCGGGCGCGCGGGCGTATCGTTCAGTTGCGCTGTGATGCGCACGCGGCCGCCGGCTTTGCGCACCGAGCCTTCCAAAACGTAACGCACGCCCAGTTCGCGGCCGACTCGCTTCACATCGAT
>Ga0310913_10001201_pt1 | contig 13144 bp, 17 predicted proteins | sample GREbulkMGOX082_FD_203447 | JGI IMG/M metagenome (GOLD analysis project Ga0310913, IMG submission 203447) | Lab enrichment of tropical soil microbial communities from Luquillo Experimental Forest, Puerto Rico - GRE.bulkMG.OX082 | ecosystem: Environmental > Terrestrial > Soil > Tropical forest >...
TTTGCCACGATGCGTACCGTACTGTTCCTCATTGCCGGCAAGCTCGACTTCACCCGCATCAACCCTCACGCCGCCTGACCCACACCAAATTCAATAGAGCCACATTTCTGAGAATAAGTCAAAAAACTCGTACAGGCCGCCGATATCAACCTCTCGATATGACTTGGGGCGGCCCGCGAAAACGTCAAAGTTCGATAGAAGTTGATGTTGACCGCAGACCGACGTCGGCCACCCGGGCGGTTTTGGCGCAGCCCTTTGGTCGGCCTGACAATTAACCATTTTTTAACATATATTATAACTACTAAATGTGTTATTAACCAATTATGTTAACCAATTTCTGAGCCCTGCGAGGGATTTCAGGGGGCTACCCTTATGCGCGCTCAAATATCCGACGAGATCGTGACTTGGTCCGTGCCTGCGCTGGTGACGGCCTGCTTCCTGCACCTACGTCGACGAATGGTCCTGTGCCTAGCGCTTTCTCCGCTGCTGTTGTCCGGCAATTGCATGGTTTATGTTGGGCGCTTTGCTAGCGTGCTGTTGATGGTGCTGGGATGCACGCCTGCGCTGGCGCAATCGGTGTCTCCGGACGGCAGCGTCATCTCGAATGGTACCGGCACCCTTACGAACGCGGCGGGAACCTGGAGTTTCGGGGGGCCGGCACGGGGCCGGCCGGGCGAATGGCTGATCCTCCTCAACGGCAGCGCGAGCAATGGCGGCGTTAGCGCCGCTCTGGAGGTTGCCAATGGGGGGCAGATCTACGCCTTGACCGCCGCTGGGAGTTGGTGGATCTGGCAGAATGGGAGCTGGACGCCGACGAGCGCGCCAGCGGCAGTGTCTCCGGACGGCAGCATTATCTCGAATGGTACCGGCAGCCTTAGGACCGCGGCGGGAACCTGGAGTTTCGGGGGGCCGGCACCGGGCCGGCCGGGCGAATGGCTGATCCTCCTCAACGGCAGCGCGAGCAATGGAGGCATTAGCGCCGCTCTGGAGGTTGCCAATGGGGGGCAGATCTACGCCTTGACCGCCGCTGGGAGTTGGTGGATCTGGCAGAATGGGAGCTGGACGCCGACGAGCGCGCCATCGGCGTCTCCGACAGCCACTCTGACATTGACGTTCAACCCGCAGATGCCGTCAATCCCGGAGAACACGCCACTGGGCACGGTGGTAGCGACGGCGACCGCGGCGTGGAGCGACGGCTCGCCGTTCACGGGTACGATCATGTTCACCCCGCCCTATTCCGATGACGGCGGGACGTTCGCTCTGAGTTGCATGAGATGCACCACGGCGAATATCGTCATCAACCCGGTGGGGCTCGGTGTAATGGGCGACGGCGGCAGCGTGCAATACGTAACGGTCATCGCGACGCAGTGAAAGGCTGGTCGTGGCACTGGGGTGTATAGCACAGAAGGATAAGACCATTTCTACAACCAGCCCACGGCCGCAGAAAGTTGGAACTGGACTAAGACATCGACGGCGCAACGGATGCACCGGCTTCGCCGCTACATTCAAATGAGGGTGCTCCATATGAAATATTGGCTGGTATGGATCTTGGCGTCTCTGGTCAGTTACTCCGCAGCGGCAAGCGCGCAAACGCAATCGGCAACCGTGAGCGTCCCTATCACGGTGACGGGTGCCAGCACGGCTACTCTTCCAAACGTCAATAACGCGAGCGCCAATTGGAAGATGGCCGGTATGCAGTCTGTCGGCGGCATTCCGCAACGAAATGCGATCTGTGCAACCCTTTCTCCGCTTGGTGGCGCACAAGACGACACTGCGCGGATCAACAATGCCATAGCTTCCTGCCCCATTGGGCAGGTATTGATGCTCGCCTCGGGGACGTTTACGGTCCATGAGGCCAATTATATCAACCTCAACAAGGGCATAACCATCCGCGGTACAGGGGCATGCAACAACGCAAACAGCCCGTATTGAGGCTGCGGGCTTCATCCCCGTCGATGCTTCGCCTACCCAAAACCAAATCGTCCGATGAAGCCGCTCGGACGCGGGCGTGTTCTTCTTAAGAGCAACCAGGCGACCCGAAACGGCAAAGTAGACAAGAATCGTAGCCATCGCCAGTCTGGGGTGAGGCCGCGACGTGCTGGCGACAAACGCAGGAGGCTGACAAGGCGTGGTGGCAAGCCTTTAACGCCCGCACCTTGGCCTAAGCTCGGATGGGGATCGGTATCGGCACACGGGCGCTTCTGGCGCTGCGGCCCCTCGGGGCACCCAGCCCCGGCACGGCTTGGGCCGGGTCCTCGTCTGGTTCCGGACTGGCACAAGCGGCTCGTCTGCGGCAACTGCGGCTCAAAGCAGATCGACTTTGTCGCGACCGGCGCCGCGTGCTGACCGCCGGCATGACGCTGCCGCGGGTACAACCGATCATCACGACCTGGAGAAAGCAGCCGTTCGACGGCCCCGGCTGGCTGTTCGACGTCAAGTACGACGGCTTTCGGGCCGTGTGCTATGTCCAGCAAGGGCGCGGCCGTTTTGTCTCGCGCAACGGCCATCCGATGGGCGCTTTGACGAGCTCGGCGACGAGCTGGCGGCCCTGCTCGACCGCGACGAGGCCATTCTCGACGGCGAGGTGATCGCCGCCGATGCCACCGGCAGACCCCAGTTCTACGATCTGCTGCGGGGTGCGCAGGCGCCCGCCTATGTGGCTTTGACATTCTGTGGGCCGATGGCAGGGACCTGCGAGCGTTGCCGCTGAGCGAGCGCCGGTTGCACCTGCTGAGCCTTCTGCCAACCCGATGCACACTCCTCCCCGAGACGCTCTCGGTCGTTGGCCGCGGGTGCGAGCTCTTCGCGCTGATGTGCGCACACGACCTCGAGGGGATCGTCGCCAAGCGCCTGGCTGATCCGTACGGCCCGCGCACCCGGTGGCTGAAGATCAAGAACCCGGGCTATAGCCAGGCGGAGGGCCGGGCCGAGCTGTTCAATAGGGCGCGAGGATAGAGATGTCGGACAGGACACGTTTGCCGGCGGCTGGTGGCAAGCCGGGGTGGTCGGATTTTGTTGTGCACAAAATCGAAATCGGGTCGCCGACAGGGGTGGGCAGCGGACGGGGATGCGGGCGAATGCCCCACTCGACGAGCGAAATCAATCGGATATGATGCGCAAGGCTGCCCCGGCCACCAACCGGGCCGCAAATCTACGCCGGTAGGTGAGGCGGGCGGCACGATTACAGGTTGATCAAGGCCTGCGATGCCATCGATCGTGCCTTGGTTGGCCGACGCCGCCTCTCGCCGACATGTCCTTCATCGCAGGCCAAATTAATAGTTAATTCCGGGATTCGGGTCCGGCAGGGGTTTCCGAAGCTTGGGTCGCAATTTTTGTCGCGGTCACGCCGCGACCAGCAGCGGGGTCTCGGCGCGAGCCAGCCGGTCTTGATCGTCCTCCGCGCTCGGGAACAGACCCGGACGCCCGCCAGGAAGCCGGGAAGGGTTCCCCGCTTCAGCCGGCAAACCCTCACCAAGTTTGTTGAGCCGTGCACGCGCGGGCGCTGATTCGCGGGAAAATTGGCAAGACTTGCCGTTTCGCCAGCACGGACCGCCAGACTTTCCGCCGCACTGCCGCGATCGCGCTGCGCAGCGGCGCCGATGGCGGCAAGCTGACCGGCTGTCGTCAACCTCTGGAGCCCGATAGCCCAGAAAGCAGAAGCCCGCCGAGGGGGCGGGCCTTGCATACCGGTCGAACCGGAGAAACTCGTTGGTGTGGCAACCGCGAGCTTCTCCGACAATCCGACCGGCCGTCAAGCGGATAATTTCCGCTGACAGGCAAGGTGCGTCCAATGCGCGGGCGAGGAGCCCGCATGCAGCTTGTTTTGCCGCGACATCTGCGGCCAAAGCGCGAGAAGATATTCGGAGACGCGCCCTCGCACCGCCTCGACGGCAACGCCAAGGCTCGCATCTGGGCAACGGCCGGCGCCTACAACAGCGCGAATCGGGTGCCGCGCCAGCACCAGGGGCCGCTGACCTGGGCGAGCCTCAGGGTGCTGCGCGCGCTGCTCTGGCGCTTCCACGGCGCCGATGGCGGCGAAAGGTGCTTCCCGAGCTACGAGAAGATCGCCGCCGCCGCCAAGTGTCACCGCGACACTGTCTGCGTCGCGCTGAAGGCGCTGGAGGACGCCAGGCTGCTGACCTGGGTGCACCGGCTGACCCGCATCCGCCGCCGCGAGCAGGATCTGTTCGGGCAGTGGGGCTCGGTGTGGCAGGTGATCCGCACCAGCAACGCCTACCAGCTTCTCGACCCGCTCGACCGCGAGCCCGGCCGCCGGGTTTGGTGTAAGTCGGAAAAGATAAAGGCGTGATCGAGGGGATCGTAGCGGGGAGCCCGAGGGGCGGCACTTCATTGCCTGTAATCACGCCGTCTGCTGCCGACCTGGGCACGTCGGTAAACTGCCCGACTATCAGTTTCCCCTCGAAACCTCGGCGCGAGATCCCGCCGATTGGGAAAATCAAGGCCCGCGATCTCGAGGCTCGGCTGGGCAACATCTGACGGACAGTTCGACGGCGTGCCCAGGTCGGCAGCAGACGGCACGATTACAAGCTGAAACGTCTAACCCGGCCGCCGGAGCCCTCGATCGCGCCTTGGTCCAGACGGGACGCCGCTCCTCGCCCTGCGGACACATTCCGCGCCGGGTGGCTCAGAGGTATTCGCTGCCGGGCGTCCGCTTGATAATCCCGGCCAAATAATTGCGAGTTCGCGCCAAAGACGCCAGGACCGCCACCGCAGGACATTGGGCAACCTACAAGCGCGCTCTTTGAGAACCCTCCCCGTGCGGTCACGGCTGGTAAATTTTTAAAGTCCAAGATCCTCGATAGAGGGTCCTGACCTGCGCCCCCGCAGGATCTCGCGCGCCCGCGTTGCGATACTGGCGTGCTTGGCTCTGAGATATTCGTTGCGCTTTTCGCGCAACATCTCTGGGGCGATCGGCTTGCCGTACTTGGCACGGTAAGCGCTCTTGATAACGACTTCGGCGAGCCCGTGCATCTCGCGGTCGACGTCCGCTTTGCTGAATTCGCCCCAGTAATTGGCTGAGAGGAGATCCCGCCGCCGCGCCTCCCCCTCTTTTTGAATGGCGCATAGGCCCCTCTTGCACTCGCGGCGCTCGCACGGCGCTTCGGTCTCGGGGCAAGTAAAATTGCGTTTTTCCGACATCATCGTTGGACCGCCTCGCTCTTGATGCCGGCTTCCTCGAAGGCGCGATCGGTCATGGGGACCGCCGCGGCGATGGATAGAGGTAGCTCGCCAGACGCCGAACCTTGCGCTGTTCCGGCGACTCGGGCTGTCGCCGGTCCTGGCCGCGCTGCGAGCCCGCCTTCAGATGCTCACCGAGCAGCACCCACAGCCGCGCCAGGTCGGCATCGTCAAGCGCTTCGGCGAGCTGATAGGCGACCTGCTGCGGGGCCGTCCTGGTCAGTCGCAGCCGCTCGCTTTCGGCCAGCCTTCCCTGGGCTGCAGCGAGCGCGCCCTCGAGGTCCTGCACGCGCTGCCGCAGCACCATGAGCTCGTCCTTCTGCCGGCCGAGGTAGGCCTTCTGCCGCTCGGCTCCGCTGCGCGCCATCGCTCACCCCTCCGTCACGTGACGGGAGCATAGCGCCATCGCCACCACGGCGCCGGAAGCCCGGACTGCCGGCGTTGCGCCCCTCAGGGATCATCGGTGGCCCGTGAGTGGCGGTTCCGGCCCCAGATCGAGTTCCAGCTGACGCGGATCGCTCCTTAGCGTTACGGGACCGTAGGCGACACCGTCCGGTGGACGGATGAAGATCTTGACATCGGGACGCAGCCGCCAAGCCTCGGCGGCCAGATCCTCGGCCTCCTGGCGCGAGCGGGTGCTCGCCCTGAACAGCACGACACCCTGGCTGATGATCGTAAGGCGCCAACCCACTCAGGGGCGCCCGTCATCACGAAGGAGCGGGACGCTCGGCCGACTCATAATACGCTCACCGGAACCACCTCCACCACCAGGGGCGAGCCTTTAAGAGCGCGTTCTCCGCACGCAACGCCGCCGCCTCGCAGCCGGTGATCATTGCCGCGGTGCGCGCGTCGGCGAGGTCGTGCAACAATTCGTCGATCCGCCGTTCAGCCTGATCCGCCCGGTCGCGCTCGTGTCCGACGTCCTCACGCAGCATCTCGACGGCTTGTGACAGGGTTTGAATCGCTATGGTCGGCAGCGGGTCTGTCTCTGGGCCTTTCTCCGGAGCGTCGGCGAGTTGGTGCAGCAGCTCGTCGACCCGGCGGCGCTCGGAAACCAACTGCTCGCGCAGCGCCTCGATCGCCATCTCAGCTACCCGGGCAGAATCAGTGCCCTGGGCACTGCCCGGCGGCGCCCCGGGCACCTGCCCGTCGGGCACCGTCGAGTGCTCGTCGGGCGCGGGTGGGCAAACCCGGGCAGAGGCAGGCATCTCGGGCACCCGGACCCGGGCATACTCGCCGGGCAGATTGGGGCGCAAGCGCGGCCAGTTGTACCGCCGGGCACGCCGTCGCACCGCCTCGGCCGTGCTCCGGAGCCGCTCTGCGGCCTCGCTGTAGGTCAGCCAGCCGTCCTGGCCGTCCGCCTCGTCCATGATTCCCCCGCCTCCTGCCCGGGCACAGCCGGGCACTTGACCAGGCAGCGCTCGGCGCCGGGGGTCAGCGCCGAAACGCCTGCGCATGCAACCTCGCGGAAGCCGCCGGGGGAAAGCCGGCCCGCGAATCGCGTTTAGTTTAGCACAATTCTCAGTTTCTTGAGGCGGGCTCGCGCAGCACCCCCAATGCGCTCAGTTCCGCCATGATCTTGACGAACTCTGCCTGCCGCCTTGAGCCTGAAGACCTCGTGCGGTCCCAATGCCCGCGCGCCGGGCGGCGAGCTCGGCAGCCGGTAGCGCTCGCGCGGCTCGTCGAAGAACGGAAGGGCAATCCGAAAGTCGGGACGAGACGCTACGGGATCGGCCCTCTCCGGGCGCCCTGGTGTTGACCCGTGCACCGATTGCTTGCCGCCCAGGGCTGCACCGGACAGGTGATCCGATCGTCGGCTGAAAATGCGGGGAATCGGGATGTAGAACTTTTAACGTTAATTAGCGACGTCATTTGTGCTAAATGAGCGCGGATCTTTGGGAATATCGGGCCTGCTGGCGTCAATTCCCCAACTGTGTGACGGCTCGTTCGTCACCGAAATTTCGGCCTTCAGGGAGGATCTGATGAACACCGTCAAAGCTCATAGCGCAAAGACGGCCGGGATGGCGGTCCTGTTGGGTCTCCTGACACCGCTGCCGGCAGCAGCGGACCCGTTTTTCTTCAGTACGGGGAACCCGGACGGAAGGATTGCGACCGCTACGCGTCCGGATACTGCTGTTTCGCCGGCCCCATCAAACGAGATCGAGTCGGCTGACGACTTTGTTCTTACTTCGCCAACCTCAATTCAAAGTGCGACCTTCACGGGTCTGTTGGCCGGCGGCGCGACAACAACCAACATCGGTCAGGTTGTGGTCCAGATTTACGAGGTATTTCCGAACCTTTCGGATGTTGGTCGGACAAGCGGGCCGGCCACCTTCTCGACACCTAACGTGCCGACGCGGGTCAATTCGCCATCGGATGTGGAGTTGGAGGATCGCAACACCGCAAGCGGCAATCTCACGTTCACGACTATGGACAAGGGCCTCTTCACTGCGACCAATTCGGTTTTGCCCGGCGGCATCCCAGTACCATTTGTGGCGCCGACAGGCGGCACTGGGCCGGTAACGGGTGAGGAGATCGAGTTCGACGTAACCTTCACGACACCTTTCTCACTTCAGCCAGACCATTTCTTCTTTGTGCCGCAGGTAGAAACCACCACCGGTGAGTTTCTGTGGCTATCGGCACCCAGGCCGATCGTGCCTCCGGGCACGCCATTTCCCGCAGGTTTCACGGATCTGCAGTCGTGGACCCGCGATGCAATGCTTGAACCGGACTGGTTGCGGGTCGGCACCGACATCGTCGGCGGCACGACTTTCAACGCCGCCTTCTCACTGACCGGCGTAACCGAGGCGGTTCCCGAACCCGCGAGCATATCGCTGTTCGGGGCGGCGCTTACCGGAATGGGTGTCTTTGGGTGGCGTCGCCGTCGTCGTGATCGATCCTTAGCGCTCGCCTGAACGTAGGAACCGGATCCTTCACATTGCAGTCTGGGTGACGGCCGGGGGGCTCGGACCCGGAGGATGGATGGCATGTTGCGCGCGCCGGCTTGGGATGGTTTAGCTGACGGCTCCCTAACTTTCCCACCGTGACCATAAATCGCCAGTACCGTCATCGCACCGCCAGCACTCCTGGCGTAGGGCAGGCGGCTGACTATGGGAACCAGACTCTATCGGGCCACCGGGCAAGTCGGTGCGACCTCTGGGTGCCTGACTGACGGAAGCGGTCTCCTCACGTCCGCTCGCCACCGGGCCGGGATCCAGACGGTGCGGGCGGCTCGGTCAAACTCGAAGTGTTGGCGCTCAGGCTCGGGCGAAGGCCGCCAGCGGCAGCCGAAATGATCACATGAGCAAAGCTCACGCGTATTTTCCGTCACAATGCCACAGCGCCCTGTAAGAGCCGGAAATGCGTGCTTCAGGCCTCGCCGCGTTCCTCGGGCGACAGAAAGTCGTTCGGCGTCACCGCACCGCTGGTAAGCCGCCAGAGCCTAGCGAAGACCTCGCGTGAGGGCCAGAAGCGCTCGGCGCAGAGATCGCTGATGTGTCCCTGCGAGGTACCGAGGCGGCGTCCGACCTCGGTCAGCGAGAGTTGGTTCTGTTCGATCCACTCGGCGAGCTTCATGCCGCCGATATAGCATCGTGGTTAACGAAAGAAAGTGCTCTAGAAGGTGTTTCTATCGTCATTGACGATAGAGTGGAGCGCCGTTATCACTGCGCCGTCGCGGGAAATGGGGACGGATCGATCCATTCAATCGGGGCGCACCTGCGCATAGGGAGGACAGAAATGAGATATATCCCACCGGCGTTGATGCTTATGGCGACCCTGGCGTTCCAGACGCCGGCCTCTGCCGTACCGATGACCTTCGACGCCAACCTCACTGGAGCGGCGGAAATTCCGCCCAACACGTCGACCGCGACGGGATTTACAACGGTGGTGATTGATCCCACAGCGCACACCCTGCACGTCGACGTGACGTTCAGTGGCCTAACATCGGTAACCACGGCCTCGCACATCCATTGCTGCGTGGCTTCCCCGCCATTAGCCGGCAACTTCATTGTGGCCACTACGACCCCTACTTTTCTTAACTTCCCTTTGGGGGTGACCTCCGGGACCTACGACAATACCCTCAATCTCACACAAGCTTCGAGCTACAACCCAGTCTTCGTCAGCGATGTAGGTAGCGTTGGGGCGGCAGAGCTAGCGCTGGAGGCGGCAATCGTAGGCGGTACCGCCTATCTGAATATCCACACCATGATGTTCCCCGGTGGTGAGATCCGGGGCATCCTGGAGCCGGCACTGGCGGCGCCGGAGCCGGCCAGTCTGATTCTTCTCGGTTCCGCACTGTTCGGTTTTGGTCTTCTGCGGCGTCGGAAGTCGACTACGCGTTGCTGACCACATTCAGCTCTGCGTTAGCATCGCGCTGCTGGCCCTCGCCACACTGGTAATTCGCAATTTTCGCCGGGCCGAAGCCGTCAGGCTGCTAGTGGAGCCGGTTGCGGTTGCGCCGAGCGAAATTGCTCGCGGGCCGCTCAGACCGGCGGCGGTCCCTCGCCGTAGACCCTCGGGAACCTCCGCCACTCGCGCACGAGCTCTCGATAGCGCCCGAGATCGCCGGCTGTCCTGGCGGCCTGGAGCTCCTCGAGCAGCCGCTCGCGGCGCTGTTGCGCCTCATCGAGGAGCACGGCGAGCCACGCCTTTTCGAACTCAAGCTCGAGTTGCTCGCGTCGCGTCATCGCCTGCTCTGATTAGCCGCCGGTTTGATTATTATCAAAACATGGGCATCGGTGTCGGCAGCGGACGAGGCGGTTGGCGGCCAGGATCAGGCCGTCCGAGAGGCAGCGGCGGCAAGGCGGCGCGGGCGCGTGCGGTAGAAGCGCAGGGCCGCGAGTTGCCACTCGACCGGCTGTTGCGCCGGATGTGTGATCCGGGCCTGGACGAAAAATACCGCGACTCGCTGGCGATTGCGGCGTGCCCCTTCCTGCATCCGAAATTGTCCGTGGTCGGGCAACCTTTGACGCCTTTCGAGATGACCTCGGAACAACTCGCGGTGACAACCGCGCGTGCCGAGGCGCAGCTTCGCGAACGCCAGGGCCAGCCTCGACTGACGCTGGCGGTCAACAACAAGACCGAGAGGTAGTGTCGTCCGCCAAACCCACAGGGCGAGCGGAGGCGGCGACGCTCGAACACGGCAGACGGTATCGGTTTGAAGGCGAGAGCTATCCGCGCCGAACGCTTGATCGGTGACCTCGGTGCATTCCCGCCGGGCGTTCCCGATCGGGCTTCACCCCACATTGAAGGCTGACGCCCGCAAGCATCGCTGAAGCCTTCACTAGGGGAGTGACAGTGCAAATTACGCTCCGAGCGTAATTTTGATTCGCCCCCAGGCCCGGCGCTGTGAGGGATTTGGGAAAGCGGACCACAAGGCTTTCCGCGGCCTACGGCAAGCGCAGTGCCGACGCTGCCAATTTGGCAGCAAGCTGACCGGCTGTCGTCAACTCTCTGGGAGCCCATCACCCAGAAAAGCAGAAGCCCGCCGAGGGGCGGGCCTTGCATCCGGTCGAACCGGGGAAACTCAGTGTGTGGCAACACCGAGCTTCCCCGACATCGCATCCGGCCGTCAAGCGGTGAATTTCCGCTGACAGGGAAGGTCTGTGCCTGACGCGGGCGGAGAGGAGCATGTTTGCAACTATCTCTGCCGCGTTCCCTGCGTCCGCGCCGCGAAAAGATCTTCGGCCCGGCGCCCTCACATCAGCTCGACGGCAACGCTAAAGCCCGCCTCTGGGGCGCGGCGAACGCCTATAACAGCGCGAATCGGGTAGGCCGCCAGCACCAGGGCCCGCTGACCTGGGCCACCCTACGCGTGCTCAGAGCGCTCCTATGGCGCTTCCACGGGGCAGATGGGGGTGGCCGCTGCTTTCCGGCCTACGAGAAGATCGCCGCGGCCGCCAAATGCGCCCGCTCGACTGTCGCCGTGGCGCTACGCGAGCTCGAGGACGCCGGACTGCTGAGCTGGGTCAACCGCATCGCTCGCATCCGCCGCCAGGAGCGCGACCTCTTCGGTCACCTCGTCAGCGTCTGGCAGGTGATCCGCACCAGCAACGGCTACTGCTTCGTCGACCCGCTCGAGCGCGAACCCGGCCGACGAGGCTATAAGTCCGAAAATCGGACTCGACCCCAGAACCGAAAGAAAAACCAAGATGGAGCGCGCCTCAACGGCGCGCAAGTCATGTCAGAAGAACCTCCCCAGCCACCGCCAGAGCAAACCGGACCACCGCTTGCTCTCCAACGAGAGCACGCCGCTCCGAACGGGGCACAGCTGTCGGCTACCGAGCGCGCGGCGCTAATCACACGGCTCGACAGCAAGCCCACCAAGACCGATTGGGCGCTGTGGGACCGCGATCTCGACGCCCGGCTGTCCCTTCGATAGCTATCGGCGCACAGGAGGCGCAGGGAAGCCCGTAGACAGGCGACTCGCCCGACCCACCTCCCCTACCTCCCGGCCCGAATCGGCTCCTCCTGAAGCCTCCCCGCACAGCCTAAGCGGGTATTGGGGCGGACTCCAGAGCCGGGATCTGTTGCACTAACCCTCGTGCGCGACAGCGGTTCCCCCGGCCGTAGCGTGCAAGGCGGTGCCGCCCTGCCCTGGTGGGCCGGCGCTCCCGCGCGCGTGGGGTTGAACTCAGACCCAACGACGCGATATGGGCCGGTCGCGGCCCAGAGAAGGAAGGAGAGGGCCCACCGGCTGTCGGTGTTGTTCGGGCAAGACTCCCCCCGGGACACTGTCCGACTTGCCCCAGCCCTTTCCCGGGAAGACAACGACCGGGCGCGGGCCAGCGCTTGTCGAAACCCCTGGTGGGCCCACAACGTTCCCCGACACGCAAAAAACACGGCAAGGCGCCGGCCCTACCGGAGTACCCCCGGAGCGACATACCCCTGTTTTGGGCCTCCCCCGCGCCGCCTGGCGGGCATTCTGGGGCGGGCTCCAGAATCCGGTATAATCGTCGCTTCGCGCGTCTGCCTTCCCCCGCGCTTGACCCCCGGTCAAATCCCCCGCTGACCGGGCATTGACCGTGTCTGACCGACGGTCAAAGCCTGCTTTGCCCGACGGTCACGTTGCAGGAGTTGACCGTTGGGGGACTGGCTCACCTATCGCCAAGCTGCTGACCGGCTGGGCATTTCGCCCGAAGCCGTGCGCGCGCTTGCGCGCCGTCGGGGGTGGTCACGGCAAAGCCCGAACGAGGTCGGTGGCATTGCCCGTGTCTTGCTGCCGACCGACATCGACCGTCGGTCACGACCGGGGGAGTCCGACGGCGTAACCGGGGTTGACCGGGGGTTGCCCGACGGGCGCCCGTCGGTCGCGATTCGCCCTGACCGATCCGGTGACCGGCCCGGTTACCACCCCGGTGACCGGGCGGGCGAGCTCGCCGCCGAGGTTGCGGTCCTGCGCGAACGCATCGCCGACAAGGACGCCGTCATCGCCGATTTGCGAGAGCGCCTCGACGCTGCGGAGAGAGGTCCAGCGGCAGACCCCATGACGGCGACAGGGATGCAAAGCCTGTCACAAGCCGTCGAAATGCTGCGCCAGGACGTCGAACGCGAGCGCGAGCGGGCGGATCGAGCCGAGCGGCAAGGCGAGATTGAGTGGCAATTGGTCGAGGACGGCCGCAAACGGATTGATGAGTTGCAGCGGCGGATTGATGGTCTCTACACCGAGCTCGCCGACGCCCGCACCGCGGCGATGATCAGCGGTTGCGAGGCTGCGGCATTGCGCAGCCGTCTCGCATTGCTGACGGAGCGCCGGCCGTGGTGGCGGCGGTGGTTCCGATGACGCTCTGGGCAAGCCGCGGATATCGCGACGTCCTTCTAGCCCGCATTTCTCAAAGGGGGAAGGTGCATCGGGACCCTGGATCTGAGAAAATCGAGTTGCACTAACGGTTTATCTCAGGACCAGGGGGAGTCCCGATGCAAACAGAGTGTAGCGCGGATCTGT
>Ga0310913_10001202_pt1 | contig 13144 bp, 10 predicted proteins | sample GREbulkMGOX082_FD_203447 | JGI IMG/M metagenome (GOLD analysis project Ga0310913, IMG submission 203447) | Lab enrichment of tropical soil microbial communities from Luquillo Experimental Forest, Puerto Rico - GRE.bulkMG.OX082 | ecosystem: Environmental > Terrestrial > Soil > Tropical forest >...
CCACGTCTCCGCTCCCCCCGCGAGCTTGGAGATTACGCGCGTAACTGGCAGTGGCGCCGTCCAGCAAGCAGATATCTCCCCGGACGGCAAGTATTTGGCTTATGTTCGACAGCAAACGGGAAAGCAGAGCCTCTGGCTGAAGCAGCTTTCCACCGACAGCGAAGTGCAGATTGCTAATCTGCAGAGCGACGTGTGCGTGGGCCTGGCCTTCTCTCCTGATGGCAGCTATGTCAATTTCGTGCGCCAACCACGGATGACTTTTGCGGGGGATCTTTACCAGGTGCCTGCTCTGGGCGGAACTCCGCGAAAGATGCTCGCAGGGATTTCCGGCCCACCCGCGTTTTCACCGGATGGCCAACGAGTGGGCTTTGTGCGCAACACTCTCGACACCAGGGGCCTAGTGACCGCTTCGCTGGATGGCTCCACGGAGCGCGTGCTGGTCTCCCTCAAACCGCCCGAGCAGATTTATCCGTTCCATGCGGTGTGGTCTCCCGACGGCAAGACTATCGCGTTTAGCCGTGTCACACCGCAATGGATCTTAACCACCGTCAGTGCGGAGGGAGGACCGCCACAACCGGTTCCGGATGCACGCTGGGACTTCATTCGCGATCTCGCCTGGCTCCCCGCAAGCAGCGACCTGGTTGTAGCGGGCGTTCCGCAAGGAGCTCCGAAGTCCGCTACCGATCAACTTTACGAAGTACCATCGGAAGGAGGCGGAACAAGGCAGATCACGCATGATCTTTCGTCTTACGTTTCGGTGAGAGTCAGTGCTGATGCCAAATCACTGCTGGCGTTGCAGGAGCAGATAATTTCTACGATTCAGGTGGCAATTCCCGGCAAAGAAACAGAAGCGCGGTCGCTGAGCGCCGGCAACCAGAATCGCGACGGCTATATCGGCGTGGCCTGGACTCCCGAAGGAAGTATTGTGTATCGCTCGCTGGCGAACCAACGCTACGACCTTTGGGAGATGGGTGGTGACGGTGCAAACGCCCACCCACTGACGAGCAACAATGCCTCACTGGCTGCGATGGAACCTGCGGTCTCTCCGCATGGGGACTTCCTTACGTTCACTCAGGAAGATTCCAACCGCCATGCCAATATCTGGCGCATGGACAGGGACGGCGGAAATCCGAAACCGCTCACGGTGGGAAGGAATAACTTTCGGCCGGCAGTCTCACCGGATGGCCAATGGGTGGTCTTCACTAGCGAGCAGGGTGGCCATTCCGTTCTTATGAAACTTCCGAGCACAGGCGGAACGCCAATCCAGTTGACGGACTACAACTCCTTTTTTCCGGCGGTGTCCCCCGACGGGAAATGGATCGCTTGCTGGTATTTTTCCGGGCAAGATCAGCCCGCGCAATTGGCAATCATTCCGTTTGCGGGAGGCCAGCCCTCGAAGGTTTTCACGCTTCCCGCGACTTCCGGAGGCAACATTCATTGGACTCCTGACGGCCGCTCTGTCGCTTTCCTCATTCGCGGAGACGGCGCGGTGAACGTTTGGACGCAACCGGTAGCTGGCGGCCCGCCGAAGCAGGTGACGCATTTTACCTCCGAAAACATTTTCTATTTCGATTGGTTCCGCGATGGCCGCCTGGCGCTCTCCCGCGGCACAGAACCGATTGACGCTGTGTTGATCAAGAATTTCAGGTAACAGTTTCTAATAGCGACGTCTCAAGCGCGTTCTGGAAAAGAGAAAAGTAGTCTACCGTCAAGCACGTCGAGCAATGGGAGAGTATCGCATCCCGCGGAGACCCGCCTTCTCATCCTATATGACCTGTCATTCACCAAAACTCGGCCCGGCTTTAAAATCAAGAAGATACGGTGAGGCCAAGTAACATGTTACATGAATGAATTCCCGCTCGACGGAGTTTTTGCGGACGACAGAGGAATCGACATTTTTGTCAGGCAACGTCCTTTGCAACTAGGGCTCTTTCTGCTCATCCAATCCGGTTAGCCGCTGTAGGGGCGAAGGAGCAGACATGAAGATAGGAATCATCGGAGCAGGCAATATCGGTAGCGCACTAACGCGTCGTTTCACCGCAGCGGGACATCAAGTCTTCGTAGCGAATTCGCGAGGTCCGCAGACCCTCACCAAACTTGCTGCCGAAACGGGTGCGAAAGCGGTCAACGTGAAAGAGGCCGCGCGCGCCGGCGACGTCGTAGTCGTGACCATCCCCGAAAAAAATATCTCCAATCTGCCGGCCGATTTGTTCAAAGACGTGCCGGCGAGCGTCGTCGTAATCGATACGGGGAACTATTATCCGCGGCAGCGCGACGGCCGTATCGACGCCATCGAAAACGGCATGCCGGAAAGTCAGTGGGTCGCGCAGCAACTGGGACGTCCCGTGATCAAGGCATTTAACAACATCTATGCTGCTCACTTACAGAACTTCGGCCTGCCAGCTGGCACCACGGGGCGGGTTGCGATTCCTGTTGCTGGAGACGACTCCAAAGCCAAGGCCATTGTGTTCCGGCTCATCGATGAAATCGGGTTCGATCCTGTGGATGCGGGCAGCCTTGCTGAATCCTGGCGCCAGCAGCCCGGAACGCCGGTCTACGGGCCGGCCTTCGTCGCGACTGGAGTGCAGCGTTCCCTCTCGCAGGCCAGTCGCGAACGGTCTGTTGAATTTCGGGCAGAGGAGCGTAAGGGCACCTCTGCCTGAATTGCTCATAAATGCGCGGGACTAACTGTCGCTCTGCATCGGGATAGCGGGTAGTGATGCGGGGCACCATGCTGGCCGCTAGCACGGGCAGGGGGAAACTCGCATTTGATTTGGGGAAAGCTGCGCGACCAGTCGGCGACAACATCCAGCTTCGAAGGCTGGCACTCTGTCCAGTTGAGCTACGGGCGCGCTGCTCTGCGAGCACTCTAACACTAGTTGCTACACTTCGCGCTTGCATCTCGTGCTCTCGTATGCACAGCTGTGCGCTCGAACGAGCAAGCGCTCGCGGACGTGCCGAGGAACACGAAGCTCGCGGACCCTTGTTGACGCTAGTGGCCATGGTGGAGAGCTCGGCGACGAAGCAGAAGTGTGTGGTGGTGGGTTATTGCACGGAATGGACGGAAAACACCAGATGTTCATTTCGCTGCAACTGTCTGATTCTAGGAGAAGTGGCGCGCCCTGAGAGATTCGAACTCCCGGCCTTCTGGTTCGTAGTTGAGAAGTCGGGAAATCCTAAAGCCTTGCAGGTGTCGCACTTGCAGGCCCCACCCGCTTCAAAAACCTGCCTCAGTTGGTCCACAAGTTGGTACACAATAAGCCCTCCGAAATGCGCATAAACACTTCCGATGTGGTTTCCGGAGATTCTGAGCCGCTAATTCCGGAATCCACACTAGTGAAAATGGCTCTGTTTCAGAGCGACCGTTGCCCCGCTGTTCCGCGGTTTAGTCGCGGTCGGCACAAATTTTCATCTCCCTACCGACACACACCTTATACGCCGATTAAGACGTCGCACACGTTCCGCCTCGCGCGATTCCGGCGCGTGGCTAGCCCAAGCCTTGCTCTTCCCCGATGAAGCCTGACTTTCACGGTGTTCGGTGCGAAACCGAGAACCGCACTAGCTTGTTCAATGTCGTGCTCGCCGATATCGCAAAGGATTATCGCCGACCGCAATGGGACGGGCAGGCGAATGAGGTGCGCGATGAGAGCGCCGACGGATTCTCGCTTGGAAAGTGCTTGTTCTGGATCGGGTTCCCCGGCAGGAAAGCCTTCAAGCCAGTCCCCTTGCGAAGACGGCGGCGCCGAGGCTTCTGCGGGTCTGCTCTCTTTCTTGCGGACAATAACCAGGGCTTCGTTGATAAGGATTCTTACTAACCAACTGCGAAAGGAACCTTCACATTTGACATTGGGGAGATTTCGATAGGCGAAAAGCAAGCAGCTTTGCACAGCATCCTCCGCTTCTTCATGGTTACGGAGTATTCGAAGGGCCAGGTCGTAGAGCAATCGGCGGTACCGTGCAAACCGAAGGTCCAGCGCCTTCTGATCCCCTTGTAAAGCCATCTTGAGCAGCCTGTCATCCTTCGCGCGAAATGCTGATGAATTCAATTTCATGAAATGTGCCTCTCTGAGTTTCATTTATTACCGGATTCATCGAAGCCCGGCTGACGGTTTCTCGTCACAACGAGGGTAGGAGGACTCGAAACGCCGTGCGGTCACGGTTTGTCAAGAAGGCGTCGAAATTCTTCAAGAGGGAACCTCCCTTACAGAACGCATAGCTGTGATCGGTTCTTGCTTCTGGGACTGAGAGAACTCGGAAGGTGTTTTTGCTCCTGATTCGTGAGGATCGAGAAACGTCCTTCATCCGCATAGAAAATCGCGCGGCAGGACGTCATCGGCGAGCAAGCTCATTAGCGGATCGACGTTCCCTTATTCGAGCTCTGTGGAGTCTCAAGATCGGCTGCGAGCGCGCTGTAAGAACTTGGGCGTCTCAGAGCCAAACGAAATTTCTATCCCTTCAGGGGCAGGGTCAATTCAACGATCAAACCGCCATCCGGTGCGTTGACAGCTCGTACGGACCCTCTATGCATCCGAACAATTCGCTCCGTGATCGCTAGACCAAGACCGGTCCCACTGGTAATGGATCCATCGGACGAAGGAACCCGATAGAAGGGCTGGAAAATCTTCGCCAGGTCGGTATCCGGCACGCCAGGACCATAGTCTCGCACCTGGATGACGGCAGTTGGAGACGACGACTCTCCCGCACGTCGCATTGTGATTTCGACGTGCGAATGCGCCCTTGTGTAACGGATCGCGTTCCGGACGACATTCTCAATTGCTCTGCGGACCAGGTCAGGCACGCCCATTGTGACGCACGATTCCACCGGTCCGACGCAGACCATGCAAGAACGAGCCCGGGCCTCGAAGTTTCCGTCGACAGCAATCTCCTGTATTAGACCGGCGAGGTCTATGTCCTCTTTAACTAAACCCGCGTCGGCACCACTCTCGACTCGCGATAGCGTGAGTAGTTGAGCGATCAATTTGTCGAGCTGCTCCGTCTCCAATTCGATCCTATCCAAATATTCCGGTATCTCCTCCGGCGAGCACTGACGCAGCAGACCGGCGGCGAGAGACAGGCGGGTTAAGGGGGAGCGCAGTTCGTGAGAGACCGTGCTCAAAAGTCTTTGTTGGCCAGCGACGAGGGACTCGATCCGTTCGGCCATCCGGTCAAAGTGCTGGCCTAGCAAGCCGATTTCATCTCGACGTCTGTGCAGCGCCGGGGGAACTCTGGTGCTAAGGCGGCCATCCGCGATTTGGCCTGCCGCTTCGCGCAATTGGACTACTGGACGTGTGATGTGACGCGCAAGCCAAAAGCAGAAGATGCCGACTAAGAACAAGCCTGCGCCCCACTGGGCTACTACGCTGACGCGGAGTGAGGTGAGCAACGTCTTAATGGACAAAGGGGGAATGGCGACAAGAAAAGTGTAACGTCGGCCGCTGGGTCCAACCACCTGGTCTGACGCTACCAGTATGGGCCCAGTCCTCCTTGCATCTTTCCGATGTTCCGGGGCAGGAGCGACTCTAGGAGACTGTCCAGGTGCTACTTTCGGTGGGAGGGGAGCGTAACGAAGCGGATTACGACTCTCGTCGTCTTTCGACGGTCCCAACAAGAGAGTCGGAAGAGACTTATCAAAGCCCTGGCGCATGAATCGGATTGCCTGCTCCGGTAGTTTCTGACCCTGCACTTCTGTGCCGTGCTCATCGAGAAGGTATGCATACATGGGCCTCTTTGGAAAGTCCTCGAAATGTTTCTTTAGGGCCCCGGCGCCTTCGCGCTCGTAGATTTCCACAGAGCGAGCAGCTTCCATGTCGACGAAAGCTTGGTTCTGCCAAGCAGTGTTCTCGGACTGCGTGATCGCCGCGATAAAGGCAGTCGTCAAGCTAACCAGGACCACGCTCAACCAAAACCAGAGAAATATCTTGAGGAAGAGGCTACGCATGGGGTCTATCACCCTTTAGTCTCACTTGGCGTCGCAAGCAAATAGCCGACCCCACGGACCCCTTTGATGCGTTCTGTTCCATCGCTGTACGACCCTACCTTCCTTCGTAAATTACAGACATGCGTGTCAATGCTGCGGTCAAAGGGCGAGAATTCGCGCCCAAGAACTTCTCTTACGAGTTCCTCCCGGCCGACGACGCGGCCAGCCGACTTCACCAGTTTCTCGAGCAGATCAAACTCTATGGTGGTTAAATTGAGCACCTCGGTTCCGAGACGAACGAGCCTGGAACCGACGCTCAGTTCGAGATCTCCAACGGTAATGGGCGCGGAATCGCCTTGCAGGGCGGAGCTAGCCTTTGCTCGGCGCAGGATGGCCCGGATTCGGGCGGCAAGTTCTCGTGGATTGAACGGCTTCGGAAGATAATCGTCCGCACCGATCTCCAGGCCCAAAATCCGATCGAGGTCGTCTCCGCGCGCCGTCAACATCAAGACGGGTGTGCGCGACTCCGCCCGAATCCGTCGAAGGACCTCAAAGCCGTCCATTCCCGGCAGCATCACGTCAAGGACGACCAAATCATAGTCCCCGGAAAGGGCCCGTTCTACACCGTGATTGCTGGTTTGAACCGCCTGAACTTTGAATCCCTCCGAGCCCAAAAACCGCGACACCAACTTACACAGCTCTACGTCGTCATCGATGACCAGAATGTTTCCCGCTATCGTTTCCGATTTCCGCTCCATCATGAACCCGTCATTTGCCGGCGACTGCTCCTGAAGGTTTTTTTGATGGCATATATTCTAGACCTCGGCGAGTGAATGCTATGCCGAGAAATGCCAAGCCGAATGATTCTCTCCTGACCACTTGGCTTCTCCTGTTTAGGTCCTGGACGGTCCTGAAAATTGCCGAATGGCTGCCAGAAAATAATTGCCTTCGGTATCGGCTTTCCCGAAATACGCGGGTACTTCTCGCCAAGGGAGATCCGGTCGCTCGTGGTGAACCCGATGCAGATTGTGATGTAAGACGACAAGCGAAGCCCATCGGGGCAGGCCGAAGTTCTTTGCCGCTGCGTCCCCGCGCCCTTGCACGCCGTAATGCGGAAGGTTATCGAGAGTGGAGTAGATTACAGCTCTAGCGGAGAGTGCCAAAGCCAGTAAGGGCCAGAATGCCGCATAGCGCATGACTGAAAGCAAGATCAGCAGAATGCTCACAATGCAATCAATCCGAATTCGAACCGTCCGCTGTGGATTGGAAAACCACTGAAGAGCCGCGTGCCGCACCGCCACCGTGTCAGGCTCCTGACCGGAGATTGCACTTTGCAGGGCTAGTTGCCGCAGCCGGGCGGGCGCAAATGCAACGGTGCTTGCGAGCGCAGTAAATAGGTAGTGACCACCGAGAAGGTGGATCCAATGACGGGCCCAATTCTTCCATGCGGGCTCAGTATCAACTGCTCGATCCGGTCGATCATATTTGTGACCGTTGTAGCGGTGATGCATGAGGTGCCCAAACTGGACAGCGTCGAATGAAAAACCCAGAAGGACACATAACACGCGCGATGCCGCACGATTGGCGGATGGGTGCCTGATTAGGCGGCCGTGGATGCCTTCGTGGACGAGTCCCCATAGGGTTGGCGTAGAAATGATAAAACCAAGGACAACTAGGCCAAACAGCCAAAAGTGGCGACCAACAAGGAGAGACTCTCCCAGGAGCAGGCTGAGATAGACAAAAAGAATAACTACAGCGATGGCAACATTGAGGCGCTCGGGAATTTGCCGCCTAGCTGCCGCTCTACGCACGGTCTTCGCTTCAGCTGTATCGACGGATTCCATCTTTGTGCTCCGCTCTTTGCGTTTCCGTTTTAACTCTTCCTGTTCTGAATACAGTAGACACAATCTATTCCGGGTGCGCTGTCAGGGTTAGACAAGATTTGGTCAAGAATAGTCAAGCCCCACTTCTTGTTCCCCCGTCAAACACCTACCGCGCCTGGCTTGACAAACCTCGACACACCTTGACCCAACCTGTTGCAAATCCTCACTAATCTTTGTGTCTAATTTTGTGCTGACAGATTGCTAAGTGACGTCCAAGGCAACGAAGGACTGCGAGGAAATATCAGCTTGGCGTCTCGAATCTAGTAGAGGTTGTAAGTCCCAGTGCTGATTCCGAGGTTCGGATCACTTGGATCTGGGCCCATCGAATTTGCTTGGATGTGATGGAGAACAGCTCATGGGCAGCAGGCTTGGAACGCTCACTTCGACGACCCGGCAACTCATCCGACATTTACGTCGGTGGAAGACTCTCGGTCCGCGGCGACCATGTGATACTTATTCCGTATCCGCGGGTGGCATTCAGATGCTCAAGAGGGGAATTAAGAAATCTAAGTAATTCCTGGAACGGATGAGATTTTGGCGAGGAACAAGACGAGAGTGAACATGGCAAAAGCTATAGTTGTCGTCGTTCAAATTTAACTGGCTCAACGAGAACCGACTTTTTTGTAGCGACAGGTTCCCTTCCCTCAGACGGCAGTACAATTTGAATTTCCAGGACTGCTTTCTCCTGGAACAAGTCACTCCCGAAGAATATCGTGCCGCGATGCTCCAGGCTCGGGTTCCGCCCGAAGTGATCGACTTGGTGCTCTATCTCTTTGGCACGGTGCTCGACGGTCGCAACACGCCGGTGGCTGACGGCGTTCAGCGGGCATTGGGGCGCTCACCACCCGACTTCGCTGACTACGTAAAACGAACTCTCGCCGTCAGTCGTACTTTCCTTCAATGGCGGCCACATAGCGCTCAACCGAGCGGCGGATGCACTCCTTTCCGCCATCGCGGATCACCGCGTCCCACCACTGGCCGTAGATTCGCCGGAACTCGAACGGCTCCACAGCGCGCGCCACGTGCCGAATGGTCCTTGTTGATACCGGAATGTAGTTCGGGAATCCGTACATCACTCCAACGGTATGGCGGTCGGGATTCACGTGGAAGCTGTCGCCTGTGAAGAGCTCGCCGCCGTCGCGGTCGTGATAGAGCACGGCCGATCCGGGAAAATGGCCCCCGCAGTGGACGAGCGTCATTCCGCGGGCCACTTCCGCGGTCTCGCCTTCCCAAAAGCGCACCGAGGGATCAGGGCGCATCACCCACGGGCGATTGCTGGCGTGAATGTAGACTGGGCAGCCGAAGGTGTGCGCCCAATCCACCATCGAGGTGTGAAAGTGCGGGTGGGAAACAGCGATGGCGCGGATCCCGCCCAGCGCTCGAATCAACTCCGCCAAACCCTCATCCAGCAGCGGAACGCAGTCCCACAACACATTTCCATCAATTCCGCGCACCATTAGCGCGCGCTGCCCAATGCCAACCTGTGGGTCCACGCCGATGCCGGTAACGCCCTCACCCTGGGTGTGCACCGTGTTGCGATGGGAGCGCTTTAGCCGGCCGTGAGTGGTCCATTGCTGTCCCGCAGGATTTACAAACTGCCGCTCGTCCGTACAAATGCGGCAGCCTTCTGGCGTGGACTCCGTCTCAGCGTACTGGGTGCCGCACTGTGTGCAGATGTAATAGTCCATAATTCCCTCCACAGCCTGCTGCGAACTTCGGTGATAGATTGTTGCGCGCCAACGGTTCGCCGAGGTTGGCGCCAATTGGGACAATCGCTCAAATTGGCTTCATGAGATCCTGATCGCGGACCTCGGGAGGAGCGATGTAGATAGCGAGCAACTTTGCTGGTTCTGACGAGCTCGCATTCCGGGAAACGCGATGGACCGCGCCCGGAGGCTCCCACCACGCTTCTCCGGCATGAAAGATACGCTCGGGCTCATCGCCAACTTTGGAGCCGACGGAACCGGAAACAACGAACGCCATCACACCATTTGCATGGACATGCGGCGGCGATCCCGCTCCTGGCGGGTATACGATTTCCACCAACGTGAGGTGACGCTGCGGCTCGCCGGGCAGGCGCTGCTTGATCACCTCGCGCCTCGTGGATTCTTCCAGGACAGTGCCTCGCAGAGATCTGGCGTCGCTGGCAGCCGATTGGGGTAGAAGCGCGGCAATAGCAGACGCAAGGGCAGAACAATTGAAGCTCCTCCGACTCATAACCTGTCGCGGCATGATTACTCCTTCCTGTTAGAGATGCTTGTTTTATCGCAAGGGTACGACGGGCCGTTCTACCAAACGAAGACCATCGCGTCTTTTCTATCGATGGCGAACGATTTCATGGATGAATTGCCGGCAAACTCTCCCGGAGACAAGGCGTCCGGCGAAACTTCCCACGATGAAATTCGCGCTGAAAATCGAGCTCGGTGGACTAGGCGCCTTTCACGAGTTCTCTTGATTTCCTAGGTTGGTATCTTCCTGGGACAGATCTCATCGGTATGACAAGGCGGTTCCAGAGGTTGATCGCAGCCACGGCAAACGTGAGGTCTGCTATTTCCTTCTCTGAGAAGTTGTTTTGCATTTCTTTGTACACTTCGTCCGGCGCGTGAGTTTCGCGAATGTTCGTTATTGCTTCCGTCCATGCTAAGGCCGCGCGTTCGCGAGCCGCGTAGTAAGGCGATTCCTTCCATGCGATGCAATAGGCACAGCCGTTGATTTGAGAGGCGCGAAGGCTAATCAGATGAAGCAGAGTTTCTGATGCCGGATTGAGTAAGGTATTCTTCAAGACCAAGAGCGGCCTTGAAAGCTCCTGGTGCGACCTTTCGGTAGTCAATTCTTGGCTCCATAGATTTCTCAACGTCACTGGTTGTTCGATGCCGCATTTTGAAGTCTGTGGCTGACCACTGCACAACGCAGCGGCGTCAACCGCGTCGTCGAGAAAAAGCTTTGCGGGTGGGTTAGAGCAAGACGCCGCGCAGGATGACGTTGGCCACACTGAAATAGATGATGAGGCCGGTGACGTCGACAAGAGTGGCGACAAAGGGGGCGGAGGCGCTGGCGGGGTCGAGACCGCAGCCGCGCAGGATGAAGGGCAGCATGGAGCCGGCCAGCGTGCCGAAGGTGACGACGCCGATGAGGCTGCACCCAATGGTGAGAGCGATGATGAGGTAGTGCTCGCCGTAGGTGCCGCGGAGTACGTGCCAGAGAAAGATCCGGGTGATGCCGATGGTGCCGAGGATGGCGCCGAGTGCGAGGCCAGCCAGAAGTTCGCGGGTGATGACACGGAACCAGTCGCGCAGGCGAATCTCTCCGAGGGCCATGGCGCGAATGACGAGGGTAGTGGCTTGGGAGCCTGAGTTTCCGCCACTGCTGATGATCAAGGGAATGAACAAGGCAAGGACGACGGCGCGCGAAATCTCATCGGAAAAATAGCCCATGGCGGTGGCGGTAAGCATTTCGCCGAGGAAGAGGATGGCCAGCCAGCCAGCGCGCTTTCTAATCATCTGCTCAAAGGTCACATCCATGTAAGGGCCTTCGAGAGCTTCCATGCCGCCGATTTTGAGGATGTCTTCGCCGGCGGCCTGCTGGACGACGCCGGCGAGATCGGCACTGCTGACAATGCCCATCATGTGTTTCTCGCTGTCCACGACGGGAATGGCCAGCAAACGTTGCTTGGCCAGGATCTGGGCGACGATTTCCTTATCTTCGTCTTCGGGGACGGAGAGGTAGTCCGTGCGCATGACGTCGCGAACTTTTTTGGAACGGTCGGCGGAGACAAGTTCACGGAAGGAGATGACGCCCAGGAGATGCTGTGAATCATCGAGAACGTAGGCGTAGTAAATCATTTCGATCTGCTCGGCCTGGCGGCGGATGGTGCCGATGGCCTCTTCGACGGTCATTTCTTCGGAGATGCGGACAAAGCCGGAGTGCATGAGGCCGGCGGCTTCGTCTTCCGGATATAGGGAGGGGCGACCGCCTTCGCGACTGCGTTCGGCGACGACCGTGACCTGGAGATCGCGCGCAAGATAGAGGACCTGGTCGGTGAAATCGAGGCCGCGGAACCAGCGTTTGGGAGGCTTGACTGCTGGGCCAATGAAAATTTGCGTGACGGCGTTGTTGTGAGCGTAGTCCACCAGCGCGTCGGCGGGTTTCTTGCTGTTGACCACGACTGTTTCGATGCGTAGGTGTTCGGCAAAGCGCAGGTGGCGCTCGACGGATTGGCGCTCAGGCGCGGGCAGGGCAGAGAGGTCGTGCGCCGAGCAGACAAATACCGCTACGCAGGCGGCGTGGTGATAGTCGGCGATGCGGCGAGCGCGGCGCAAGAGCATGGCGGTGGAGGGCTCGGCCGTTACCTGGACGAGAATTTTTTCCGCGCGGGACTCGTCGGTTTCCTTTTTCTTGGCGGTGCGGGCTTCAAGGGCCTGGGCGGTCTGGCGGATAGCGAGTTCGCGCAGGGCGACTAGAGTGGGCTCCTGGAAGAGGCGCTCGTTTTCGGTCCTGGCGCGCTCGGGAGAATAGATGGCGCCGCGTTCGAGACGATGAAGAAGCGCGCGGGGAGTGACATCCACCATGACCACTTCGTCGGCCTGCTGAAAGACCCAGTCGGGGACGGTTTCGCGGACACGCAGGCCGGTAATCTGGAGGATCTGATCGCTGAGACTGGCGAGGTCCTGCACGTTCATAGTGGTGAGAACATCCACGCCGCCTTCGAGAAGGACCTGCACGTCCTGCCAGCGGCGCTGGCGCTCGGAGCCGGGAGCGTTGGTGTGAGCGAGGTCGTCAATGATGCAGACCTTGGGGGCCCGGCGGCTTATGCCGACGACGTCAAATTCTTCGGTATAGCTACCGCGGCAAGCGACACGGAGCAGCGGAGTGGTCTCGAACCGTTTGGCGCGCTCGTTGACGTCGGTACGGCCTTGCAGTTCGAGAAATCCGAGGACGACGTCCACGCCGCGGGCCTGCAGATCGCCCGCGTCTTCGAGCATGCGGTAGGTTTTGCCAACACCTGCGGCGTAACCGAGATATATCTTCAGGCGGCCTCGTCTTTTGTGGCTCATGGTCGTCTCTCGCTGTGATTTTTTTATGGGCTAATGGGGGAAGATCCGGACGTCAATGCCGCGTGCCGCGCGGACCAGACGGCTAACAGGGCTTCCGAACAACCGGGCGCCCAAATCCTTCTTGGCGCTGTGACCGACGAAAATCTGGGTGATGCCGTGGGTGCGGGCAAAGTGGAGGATGGTCTCGACAACGTCTTCGCCTTCAAGAACCTCGACCTGCAAACCTTCGCTGCGGGCCTGGGTCAGACCCTTTTCGAGGGAAGCGCGGTCCGCCGCAGAGAGCCCGGGCT
>Ga0310913_10001207_pt1 | contig 13139 bp, 6 predicted proteins | sample GREbulkMGOX082_FD_203447 | JGI IMG/M metagenome (GOLD analysis project Ga0310913, IMG submission 203447) | Lab enrichment of tropical soil microbial communities from Luquillo Experimental Forest, Puerto Rico - GRE.bulkMG.OX082 | ecosystem: Environmental > Terrestrial > Soil > Tropical forest >...
TATCAAAGACTTGAGCATAGCTCTTGGCGAAAACCGAGGGCATGGCAGGGAACCGGCAGGGAAAGCCCGAAAAGCATCGGATGTGGTGGGCATTGGGCAGAAAAATTACCATTTATCATAATTGACATTATCACACGCACCGGTCATATAGGTGCTGGTCGAGACCCCGCAAGGGAGCGGGCCATGTAGCCCGAGCCGTGCCGCCGAAGACAGCAAACTTGCCGCAGGATTCGGTCGAATTAGCCTTCCCCTCGGCGAAACATCGTCTTGTCAGTCCCAGGGGGAGGGGATGACGTTTATGCTCGGGACTTGGTTCCCCGGCGGTTGTGGATTGAGAGCGCACTCGCGTGCCGGTTAGCGCACACACCATGGGCAGGCATATCATCGCCGGGCTGCTGTTGCTTTTATGCGCCGGTTGCTTGGTCGGCCCCGATTTCTCCTCACCGTCGGCCCCGGTCGCCGACAAATGGCTCGAAGCCAACAACCCGTCGGTCGATACGCGAAATCAGGAGTATCGAGACTGGTGGAAAGTGTTTCACGACCCGGTTCTCAACCGGCTGATCGAGATCGCCTATAATCAGAACCTCACTCTGGTCAGCGCGGGGACTCAGGTGCTCCAAGCGCGTGCGCAGCTGGGCGTAGCGATCGGCGAGTTCTATCCGCAGATACAGCAGGGCCAGGGCTCGGCAACTTACATCCGGCCGAGCCATGCCGACACCACGATATTTCCGTCGGGCGTCAATCACAATTTCTGGCGCGATACTCTGGGGCTCACCGTCAATTGGGAATTGGATTTTTGGGGCAAATTTCGCCGGGCTATCGAATCTGCCGACGCCGCCTATCTCGGCTCGGTCGCGAATTACGACTTTGTGCTGGTCACCTTGCTCGGCGATGTCGCCACGGATTACATCGGTATTCGCACTCTGCAAACGCAGATCGAGATCGCCCGAGAGAACATCGTCAAGCAGAAAAAGGCGCTCGCGATCGCCACGGCGAAATTTCAAGGTGGCACCGCGACCAAGCTCGACGTCTACCAGGCGGAAAACGTCCTCGCGCAAACTGAAGCGACAATCCCACAGTTTACGATCCAATTGAACCAGGGACTGAACGCGCTGGCCGTGCTGCTCGGCATGTCGCCGCAGCCGATGGACCCGCTGCTCAGAGGTGCCAGCCGGATCCCGGTCCCGCCAAAATTCGTCGCGGTCGGCATTCCAGCCGATCTCGTGCGGCGGCGGCCGGATATTCGCGCCGCCGAGCTGGCCGCGATGGCTCAGAGCGCGCAGATCGGGATAGCAGAAGCAAACCTTTATCCAGCATTCAGCCTGACCGGAACTTTTGGCACAGCCGCCAGCAACGTCGGACACGGCAAGCCGAAGCGAGTCTTCGAGGGGAGCGGCATAACATTCGCCTTTGGACCGTCGTTCCAGTGGAACATCCTGAATTACGGGCAAATCACCAACCAAGTCCGCATCGAGGACGCATCGCTGCAGACGCTGCTGGTCAATTATCAGAATGTTGTGCTGCAAGCGCAGCAGCAGGTCGAGAATGGTCTGACGAGCTTTCTGCAGGGCCGCGAAGAGGTCGATTTACTGCGCGAAAGCGTCGCCGCAGCGAACGCCGCGCTCGGGCTCGCTTTTCTGCAGTACAATTTGGGTACCAGGGATTTTACGACCGTGCTGACTGCCGAGCAAAACCTCTACACGGCGCAGAACAATTTGGCGATGGCGGAAGGCAATGTGTCGACGGGGTTGGCCTCGCTCTACCAAGCCTTGGGGGGCGGCTGGCAGATCCGAGCAGAGAATGAATTCGTTCCCGCGGCGACAGCCGAGGAGATGAGGGGCCGGACCAATTGGGGTGAGCTGCTCCCACCGCCGGGAACGCCGCAGCCCGCCACTCCCGCTCTCCCGACGCCCGCCGATGTCAGTCCCAACCCCCGATTGCCGGAGTGGTGAGGTTGTCGTGAAATTGCTTTTCTTTATGACCTCGCGGCACCGAGTATATTTGGTTCTCGTGCTGGCAACGGTTCTCGGCGTCGCCGCCGGATATGGGGTGGCGAGGATCCATCAAAGACCATTCGATATAGCCGCCGCAGCCGAGCCCAAGATACCGGCTCCACCGCCGCCGGCTTCCGCAGTGACGCCGGCGCAGCTCCCGTCGGCGACGGCGCTGCCGATCCCGGTCGTGAAACCACGAACACAGAGCATCAGCAGCTATGTAGAGATCACCGGAAACGCTGCCTCGGTGAACGCGGTCAAGCTCATCGCGCGGGTCGAGGGCTATCTCGATCAGATCCATTACGAAGATGGCCAGTTCGTCAAAAAAGGGGACCTTCTCTTTACGATCCAGCAGGACCAATACAAGGATCAATTACAGCAGGCGCGAGCCCAGCTGCTCACGGCTCAAGCCTCTCTTACCTACGCAAAGACCGAGCTCGTCCGCTACACGAAGCTGGTCAAGCAGGACGCAGCAACGCAGACCGAGGTCGATCATTGGACCTTCGAGAAAGCGAGTGCGGAGGCGTCGCTGCTCAGTGCTCAGGCTCAGGTGGCGTTGGCCAAGCTGAATTTGAGCTACACCGAGGTCAGAGCGCCGTTCGACGGCATCGTCGGCAAGCACTTGATCGATCCGGGCAATCTTGTAGGCGGCGGGGGCCAGCAGGCCGCATTGGCCGAAATTACGCAGCTCGATCCAATCTACGTGGTCGCCAATCTGAGCGAACAGCAGGTGCTGCAAATTCGCCAGAACTTGAACCAGCATCGGCTTACCTTCGCGGACCTGCGCAAAGTCCCGGTCGACGCCGCGCTGTCGGACCAGACCGGGTTTCCGCTTCAGGGGACGCTCGAATATGTGGCACCGGCGCTCGACCCGGCGACCGGAACGTTGCTGGTGCGCGGGATTCTGGCGAACCCTGACCGCGCTCTGCTGCCCGGCTTCTTCGTCAAGATGCGCCTGCCGATGGCGAAGGTCGACCGCAACGCATTGCTGGTGCCCGACCGCTCCTTGCAGGAAGACCAGGGCGGCCGCTATCTGCTGATCGTCAACAAGGACGACGTGGTCGAGCAGCGCTATGTGCAGCTCGGCCAGCTCGACGGCGCGCTGCGGGTGATCACGTCGGGTCTGAAGCCCGACGACCGCGTCGTCGTCGGCGATCTCTGGCGTGCCACGCCCGGCACCAAGGCGACACCGCAGCTGACCCAGATCGAGGCGACCTCCACGGGGGCCAAGCCATGATGTCGAAATTCTTCATCGAGCACCCGGTCCTGGCCAATGTGTTGGCGATCGTGCTGGTGCTGATCGGCGTCATCTGCGTGTTCCGGCTTCCGGTCGCCCAATACCCTAACATCGTGCCGCCCACCGTTCAGGTGACGACCCGCTATCCCGGCGCGAGCGCCCAGACCGTCATCGACACCGTTGCTGTGCCGATCGAGCTGCAGGTCAACGGCGTCCCCGGCATGATCTACATGCAGTCGACCAGTGCCTATGACGGCACCTATATCCTGACGGTGTCGTTTGAGATCGGCTCCGACCCGAACATGGATCAGGTGCTGGTGCAAAATCGCGTACAGAACGCGATGGCCCAACTGCCAGAGGCGGTGCAGGCACAAGGCGTGTCGATCCGCGCAAAATCCGCGTCTATCCTGGAATTCGTAACCCTCGATTCGCCGGATGGTCAGCACGACGCCCTCTTTTTGTGGAATTATGCAACGATCAATCTGGTCAACGAGCTAGCGCGTCTGCCGGGTGTCGGCAATGTAACGGTAATGGGCGCCGGCCAGTACTCGATGCGGATCTGGATGGACCCGCAGAAATTGTATTCGTTTGGTTTGGTGCCGCAGGACGTGATCAACGCTGTTCAGCAGCAAAGCCAGGAGGTCACGGCCGGGCAGGTCGGCATGCCGCCGGCTCCAAAGGACCAGCAGTTTCAGTACACTGTAGACATTCTGTCCCGGTTCAATGACCCGGACCAATTTGCCGACATCGTCATTAAGGACCAGACCGCCCAAGGTGGCCGTCTGATCCGGATTAAAGACGTCGGGCGCATCGAGATGGGCGCCCAGACCTATTCCCAGGATTTCAAGCTCGATGGCAAGCCCGCTGCCGGCATCGCGATCTATCAGACCCCCGACGCCAATTCGCTAAAGGTCGCGGCGGTGGTCGCGGCAAAAATGGAGGAACTGTCCCGCCGTTTTCCTCCGGGGCTGCATTACAGCATCCCCTACAACACCACGATCTTTATTCGGGATTCGATCAACGGAGTCTACACCACGTTGTGGCAGGCCGGGGTCCTGGTATTGATCGTGATCCTCGTCTTTCTGCAGAATTTTCGAGCTGTCCTCGTGCCAGCGACGACCGTTCCGGTCACGATCATCGGCGCGTTCGCCGGCATGGCGGCACTCGGCTACACGGTCAACCTATCGACCTTGTTCGCGCTCGTTCTCGCGATTGGCATCGTCGTCGACGATGCGATCGTCATCGTCGAAGGCGTCTCGAAATATATCGAACAGGGCATGTCCGGCCACGACGCCGCAATCAAGGCAATGGGCGAATTGTTCGGGCCGATCATCGGCATAACTCTGGTATTGATGGCAGTGTTTTTGCCGGCCGCTTTTGTGCCGGGGTTGAGCGGGCAGATGTTCGCCCAATTTGCCTTGGTCATTGCGGTAACGGCGCTGATCAGCGCCGTCAACGCGGTAACGCTCAAGCCGACGCAGTGCGCATTATGGCTGCGCACTCCAAAGCCGGTTGAGCAGCGCAACTTCCTCTTTCGCGCCTTCGAGCATGTCTACGTCCGCGGCGAACGCGCCTACAACCGGCTCATCGCCCGTATGGTGCGGATGAGCGGGCTGATGGTGCTGATTGGCATCTTGCTCGCGGCTGTGGGCATATGGGGCATCGCCCGTCTGCCGACCGCCTTTATCCCTAGCGAAGACCAGGGCTATCTGATGGTCGTCGCGCTCCTGCCCGACGGCGCCGCGCTGGGCCGCACGACGGCTGCGCTTGATGGCGCCACCAAGATTGCCCAGGAAACGCCGGGGGTCGATCGGATTATCGCGATCACCGGACTGTCTGCACTCGATAATTTCGCCGACCTCTCCAGCGCTGGCGTCAGCTTTGTCGTGCTCAAGCCTTGGGATCAGCGCAGCAAGGCGAATGGGACCGATATCCTGTCGATCGCCGAGCACTTGCAAGGCAAGCTCAACGCGGCTCCCGACGGTCGGCTTTTCGTGGTGCCACCGCCGCCGATCCAAGGCATCGGCAATGCCGGCGGCCTTCAGATGCAGCTGGAAATGCTCGGCGGCAGCTTCAACTATCAAAAGCTCTACGAGGTGACGCAACAAGTCGTCAAGTCAGCCGACGACGATCCCCAATTGCAGCACGTCCTGACGACGTTCAGTCCGGGCGGGCCGCACGTGACGGTGACCGTGGACCGAGCCCGGGCACAGACCCTACGCGTCTCGGTAGGGGATGTCTTCTCGGCCCTGTCATCCTATTTGGGATCGACATTTGTCAACCAGTTCAACAAATTCGGCCAGGTATTCCAGGTTTACGTGCAGGCAGAGTCACAGTTCCGGCTACAGCCCGATGATCTGTTGAACCTATATGTGCAAAGCTCGGATAAACAGATGGTGCCGATCGGTGCTGTCGCGCATCTCGGCGAGGAGGTCGGGCCGTCGCTCATCACGCTGTACAACCTTTATCCTTCCTCAACGATCGTCGGGGGTCCGGCCCGCGGCATCAGCTCGGGCCAAGCGCTAACCGCGATGGAAGACATCGCGAAAAAAACATTACCGAGCGATGTCGGTTATCAATGGACGACGATGTCCTATCAGGAAAAATTGACCGGCAACCAGCTCTATTACCTGTTCGGACTGTCGGTGCTGCTGGTTTATCTCTGCCTCGCCGGCCAGTACGAGAGCTGGATCCTGCCATTGGCGGTGTTGTCGGCGGTACCGCTGGCACTGTTGGGGCCGGTCATAGCATTGACCAGCCTCGGGGTCGCCAACAACCTCTACACCCAGATCGGGCTTATTCTGATGATCGCGCTTTCGGCGAAAAACGGCATTCTGATCGTCGAGATGGCGCGCGAAGGCCGTATTGTCCACGGCAAGCCGATCCGTGAAGCCGCAGTCGAGGCTTCGCGCTTGCGGTTCCGGCCGATCCTGATGACGTCGTTTGCCTTCGGGATGGGGGTCTTACCGCTAGTTCTGGCGACCGGCGCCGGGGCCAGCGCAGATATTTCGCTGGGGCTCAGCGTGCTGAGCGGTATCATCGCATCGACCTGTCTGGCCGTGTTGTTCGTCCCCTCGTTCTTCACAGTGTTGCAAGGGTTCGAGGAGTGGCGCAAAGCGCGCAAGAAGGCGCCCGTTGCCGCGCCCCGACCAGCCGAATAGCTGGATTGCTACGGGGACCCGTCCGCTGCCCGCTCGAAGTCGGCGTTAGCTAACAGAATGACCACTGAGCGCGGCTGAACCCGGCAAGGAGAGCCTTGCAAAATCTGAGCATCCTCCCAGCGGCGAATGTCGTCCGGTGGATCAAGATAGGTATCGACACACCGTCGCCATGACTTTTGCCCTTCAAGGGGAGGGACTTCGAATTCCAGCGGCTCCCAGTAGGCGTTCGCTATCAGATGCAGTAGCGAACGGTATCCAAGCAAAAGGACGGTAGCCGCGAGTGTGTGCGATTGATGACTCCAATCCGGCGCATTCAATCTGATCCCGTGCCACTGGATCGGCTGCCGCCGCAGCAGCTCGTTCAGGGTCATGTCGAGCCGCTCGACCGGCAGGTCGCGATTCATGCGCAACGCTATGAGTTCTTTGACGAAGCGGAGAATATCGGCGTTGTTCTCGACCAGCGTCCAGTCGAACCATGAGATCTCGTTATTCTGGCAGTAGGCGTTGTTGTTTCCGGCTTGACTGCGCCGAACCTCGTCCCCCATCAGCAGCATCGGCGTGCCGATTGCCAGCAATGTCAACGTCAAGAAGCTCTTGACTTGCCGATTGCGCAGCCGCTCTACCTCGGGGTCGGCGGAGGCCCCTTCGACGCCGCAATTCCAGCTGAGGTTGTGGTCTGCGCCGTCGCGGTTTCCCTCTCCATTCGCCTCGTTGTGCTTGACGTTGAACGAAACCAGATCATTGAGCGTGAACCCGTCATGGCAGCTTACGAAATTGATGCTTTGCTCGGCTTCACGCTCTTCTCGCTGAAAGACGTCAGGACTGCCTGTCAGTCGAAACGCAAGCGATCGAACCGCTCCGTCGTCCCCCTTGAGAAAGGAGCGGATGTCGTCACGAAACCGGCCGTTCCATTCCTTCCAGCTGTCGCCGACAAAGCTGCCAACCTGATACAGGCCGGCGGCATCCCAGGCCTCGGCGATCAGCTTGACGTTGGCGAGGACCGGGTCGGATTCGATGTCCCACAGGACAGGCGGCGACGACATCGGGCGACCCTGTTGGTCGCGCGACAGGATGGAGGCGAGGTCAAAGCGAAAGCCGTCGACATGCATCTCGCTGACCCAATAACGAAGGCTGTCGAGGATCAATCGCCGGACGATCGGTTCATTGGCGTTCAGCGTGTTGCCGCAGCCGGTGTAGTCGGCGTAACGGGATTTGTCCTCCATTAAAATGTAATAGTTCTCGTTTGACAGTCCGCGGAAGCAAAGGGTGGGACCGTCTTCCTTGCCCTCTGTAGTGTGATTGTAGACGACATCGAGGATGACTTCGATCCCGGCGCGGTGCAGGGCCTTCACCATATCGCGAAACTCGTCGAGCGCGCCGAGCGGGTCGGATCGGGAACTGTAACCGTCATGCGGCGCGAAAAACGAGATGGGCTGGTATCCCCAATAGTTTCCGAGACCCGGCGGACCGTCCTGCTCATCAAACGCAAAGACCGGCAGGAGCTCGACGGCGCTGACACCAAGATCCCGCAGATAGGGGATCTTGTTGATCAGCCCAGCATAGGTGCCGCGCTTTGATGGCACGATCCCCGAACTCGGATGACGGGTGAACCCGCCGACATGCATCTCGTAGATGATTGTCTTGGCAAAGGGACGACCTAGGGGTTCATCACCCTCCCAGTTATAGCTGCCTGTATCGACGACCACACTCTTCAGCGCTGTGGCGGTATTGTCCCCCGGCTGGCGTGCCGCCTCCCGATTGTGACCCGCCGGCCGGGCAATACATTTCCCGTAGGGGTCGAGCAGCACTTTAGCTGCGTCGAAGCGCAGCCCGCGCTTGGGATCGAAAGGTCCAGCGACACGATAGGCGTAGATTTGGCCCACGGTGATGCCCGGCACAAAGACGTGCCAATAATGGTAGGTCCGGTTCGTCCGCGGGTCGAGATCGATCACTCGAGACGGCTTCGAGGCATCCGCGCCGTCGAACAGCAGCAGCTGTACTCCCGCACTGTACTTGGAGAACACGCTGAAATTGGCACCGCCGGGGACGAGCGTCGCGCCGAGCGGGAAACTCTTGCCCTGTTGGTAGGCGTCATCGCTGGACATGGTCTAGGCCCCGACATTGGTGTAAATCAGTCCCAGGTGCTGCTAAGATGCGTTCGTCATCTCGAAAGCGCCTTAGGAGGGACACATGCGCTCCACGACGGAAACCCGATCCATCAGCGCCTACGGCCCGGCGCGCTCGACCGTACATGCTACGCCGCTCGAACCCGACGAGCTCCAGCGGATGCAGGCCTATTGGAACGCGACATTGTACATGTCGGCTGGGATGATCTACCTGCGAGACAATCCCCTGCTCCACGAGCCGCTGAAGACTGAGCACATCAAGCGGCGCTTGCTCGGGCATTGGGGCTCCGATCCAGGCATGAGCCTCACCTACATTCACCTCAATCGTCTGATCAAGAAATATGACCTAAATGTCATATTTCTTGCTGGGCCGGGTCATGGCGCACCAGCCCTGATCTCGAACGTCTATCTGGAGGGCACCTACTCGGAAATCTATAGCGACATTTCCGAGGATGCCGATGGGCTGCAACGGCTGTTTAAGCAGTTTTCATTTCCGGGGGGGATCGGCAGCCATTGCACCCCGGAGACACCGGGTTCTATCCACGAGGGCGGCGAACTCGGCTATTCGGTCTCGCATGCATACGGCGCTGCGTTCGACAACCCCGATCTGATCGTGACCGTGATGGTCGGCGACGGCGAGTCGGAGACTGGACCCTTGGCGACGGCGTGGCACTCGAACAAGTTCCTCAATCCCGCTCGCGACGGCGCGGTGCTGCCGGTGCTACATCTGAACGGGTACAAGATCGCCAACCCGACCATTCTCGCTCGCATCCTGCACGAAGAGCTGGAATTCCTGTTCCGCGGTTACGGCTACGAGCCGTATTTCGTGGAAGGTTCCGATCCTGACAGCATGCATCAGGCGATGGCAGCGACCCTGGAGCACTGCATACGAGAAATTCGGCGGATCCAGCAGGAGGCGCGCAGATCCGTTTCCGAGGTTAAACGGCCGCGCTGGCCGATGGTCATCCTGCGCAGCCCCAAGGGATGGACCGGCCCCAAAGAGGTAGACGGGCACAAAGTCGAGGGGTTCTGGCGCGCCCATCAGGTGCCGATGGCGGAGATGCATGAGAAGCCGGCGCATCTAGCACTCCTCGAGGAATGGTTGCGCAGCTACCGGCCGCAGGAGCTGTTCGACGAGGCCGGTCGCTTGCGGCCGGAACTGCGAGAACTTGCCCCGAAAGGCGAGCGGCGCATGGGGGCCAATCCGCATGCCAATGGCGGGCTTTTACGTCGAGCGCTGAAATTACCGGACTTTCGCGACTATGCCGTGAAGGTTGAGAAACCCGGCACGATTGAGGTCGGACCTACTCAGATTCTAGGCCAGTTCCTGCGTGATATCGCGCACAACAACCCGAACAATTTCCGGGTACTCAGTCCGGACGAGAACGCCTCCAACCGCCTGGCCGCGCTCTATGAGGTGACCAAAAAGGCTTGGCTCGGCGAATATTTTCCCGAGGATGCCGACGGCGGCGAGCTGGCGCCTGACGGCCGGGTCATGGAGATGCTCAGCGAACACACATTAGAGGGCTGGCTCGAAGGCTACCTGCTGACGGGCAGGCACGGCTTCCTGTCCTCATATGAAGCTTTCGTTCACGTCATCGATTCGATGTTCAACCAGCACGCAAAGTGGCTAGAAAAATGCAGCGAGCTGCACTGGCGCGCGGATGTTGCTTCCCTCAACCTACTGATTACTTCCACCGTGTGGCGGCAGGACCACAACGGCTTTACGCATCAGGACCCCGGGTTCCTCGATGTCGTCGCCAACAAGAGCCCGAGTGTCACGCGCATATACCTGCCGCCTGATGCCAACAGCCTGCTGTCGGTAGCCAATCACTGTCTGCGCAGCGCTAACTACGTCAATGTTATCGTCGCCGACAAGCAGCCGCATCTCCAATATCTGAACATAGACGACGCGATCAAGCACTGCACCAAAGGTGCGGGAATATGGCGACAGGCGAGCAGCGATCAGGACAGCGAGCCCGACCTTGTGATGGCGAGCTGCGGCGACATCGCGACGATGGAGGCGCTCGCCGCCACTGCCATGCTGCGGCAGCATTTCCCCGAATTGAAGGTGCGCTTTGTCAATATCGTGGATCTCTTCCGCCTGGTGCCGAGCACCGAGCATCCTCACGGATTTACGGATCACGAATTCGACGCGCTGTTCACGACCAACAAGCCCATCATCTTCAACTTCCATGCCTATCCGTGGCTCATTCACCGATTGACCTATCGCCGCACCAATCACCACAACCTGCATGTGCGCGGCTACAAGGAGAAGGGTAACATCAATACGCCGATGGAGCTCGCCATCCAGAACCAGGTGGACCGCTTTACCTTGGCGATCGACGCGATCGACCGCGTCCCGTCGCTGCAGGTGCGCGGCTCACACGCGCGTGAGGCATTACTGAACGAGCAGCTCGACTGCCGCAACTACGCCTATGAGTACGGCATCGATAAGCCCGAAATCGTCGACTGGAAATGGCCGCTCTGAGCTAAGCGCCGCCGACGATCTGCTGGGCGTCGCTCAGAATCGCTTGGAGGTGCTGCTCGTCCTTGAAGCTCTCGGCGTAGATCTTGTAGACGGGTTCAGTCCCCGACGGCCGGGCCGCAAACCAGCCGCTGGCGGCGACGACTTTTAGGCCATCAATCGGAGCATCGTTGCCGGGGGCGCGACTCAGCTTGGCAATGATCGGCTCGCCGGCCAGGTTCGATTCCGTGACGGCTGCGGGCGACAGCTTCTCGAGCCTGGATTTCTGCTCGGCTGTCGCCGGTGCGTCGATACGCGTGTATAATGGCATGCCGAACTCTGCTGTCAGCGCGCGATAATGCTCGCCTGGGTCTTTGCCGGTGTGGGCGGTGATCTCGGCCGCCAGCAGGTCCATAATCGGACCGTCCTTGTCGGTTGTCCACACGCTGCCGTCATGCCGCAAGAAACTGGCGCCGGCGCTCTCCTCGCCGCCAAAGCAGCACGAACCATCGAAAAGCCCCGGTACGAACCATTTGAAGCCGACCGGGACCTCGTACAGCCGCCGCCCGAGTTTGTTCACGACCCGATCGATCATGCTGCTGCTGACCAGCGTTTTGCCGATCGCGGCGTGGGCCGGCCAGCGTGGCCGATGGGTCAGCAGGTAACGGATGGCGACCGCCAGGTAATGGTTGGGGTTCATCAGCCCCGCGCCCGGGGTAACGATGCCGTGCCGATCGGAATCCGGGTCGTTGGCAAAAGCGACCCGATAACGGTCCTTGAGCCCGACCAGCCGCGCCATCGCGTAGGGGCTCGAGCAGTCCATACGGATCTGGCCGTCATGATCGACGGTCATGAACGAAAAGGTCGGGTCGACCCGCGGGTTGACCACATCGATATCGAGCTTATAGACGGCGTTGATCGGCTCCCAGTAATGAACCGCAGCGCCGCCAAGCGGGTCCACCGCGAGCTTGAGCCCGGCGGCGCGAATAGCCTCCATATCCACGACATTCCGCAGGTCGTCGACATAAGGGTGGATAAGATCCTGCTGATGTGTGGTGGAGCCATTCAAGGCGGCGGCGAGCGTTACGCGTTTAACATCGGCATTGCGTTTTCGCAACAGCTCGTTGGCCCGGTTCTGGACCCAGTGGGTTACATCGATATCGGCCGGCCCGCCATTAGTCGGATTGTATTTGAAACCGCCATCTTCTGGCGGATTGTGAGAGGGGGTAATGACGATGCCGTCGGCAAGGTGCCGTATCCGGCCACGGTTGTAGACCAGGATGGCGCGCGAGACGACCGGGGTCGGCGTGACGCCGTCGGCTTCTTGGATGATCGTCTGCACCCCATTTGCCGCCAATACTTCGAGTGCGGTACGCTGCGCCGGTCCGGAAAGCGCATGGGTGTCCTTGCCCATGAAGAGCGGACCGTCGGTGCCCTGGGCGCGGCGGTAGTCGCAGATTGCTTGGGTGATGGCGAGAATGTGGGCTTCGGTGAACGACCCGTGAAAGGGTGAGCCGCGGTGCCCGCTGGTGCCAAAGCTGACCCGCTCCTCGGGATCGTCGAGATCGGGCCAGCGCTCGTAATACTCGCGTTCGAGGCGGGCCAGATCGACGAGCATCTCCTGGGGTGCCGGCTTCCCGGCGAGCGGCGAAATGTCCATTTGGCGTAATCCTTCCTAAGGTACCGGACAGGGCTTGGCATTCCAGATCTCGGCCGCATACTGGGCGATGGTGCGGTCGCTCGAAAACTTCCCGGAGCCGGCGATGTTCAGAATGGCCTTGCGCGCCCATCCGTCGCGGTCGGCATAAACCTCGCACAGTCGCTGATCCGCATCGAGATAGGATTTGAGGTCCGCCAAGTGCATGTAGTGATCACCGTGGGCGAGTAGAGCGTCATGAATAGGACCAAAGACGCCGGGCTCATAGCGACTGAAATAGTCGGACGAGATCAGATCCAATGCCGCTCGAGCCTCCGAATCGTGGTTGTAATGCCAATAGGGGCTGTACCAGCTGCGGCTGTCTGCAACCTGTTGCGCGCTGAGGCCGAACAGAAAGAAATTCTCCTCACCGGCCTCCTCCGCCATCTCGATGGTCGCCCCATCACGCGTGCCAACTGTCAGCGCGCCGTTCATCATGAACTTCATGTTGCTCGTGC
>Ga0310913_10001227_pt1 | contig 13070 bp, 8 predicted proteins | sample GREbulkMGOX082_FD_203447 | JGI IMG/M metagenome (GOLD analysis project Ga0310913, IMG submission 203447) | Lab enrichment of tropical soil microbial communities from Luquillo Experimental Forest, Puerto Rico - GRE.bulkMG.OX082 | ecosystem: Environmental > Terrestrial > Soil > Tropical forest >...
GCGGAGCGAGGTATCCGGCGCTACGGTTTTCACGGCATCAACCACCAGTACTGCGCGGAGCGGGCGGTCCGGCTGCTAGAAAAAAAACCGAGCGAACTGCGTTTGGTTTCATGCCATCTGGGGAACCGGTGCTCGCTGGCGGCAATACGCGATGGGCGCAGCGTGGACACCACCATGGGATTCACGCCGCTCGAAGGTCTAATGATGGGGACCCGTTCGGGTTCGGTCGATCCCGGCATCCTGACCTTTCTCCTGCGCGAGCAGAAAGCAAGCGGCGAGCAGTTGGATGACTTGCTGAACAAAAAATCGGGACTACTCGGAATCTCCGGCGTTTCCTCGGACATGCGCGAAGTGGTGGCCGCGATGAGACAGGGCCACGCGCGGGCAAAACTTGCATTCGATATTTTTGTGCATCGCCTGTGCACGGGAATTGCCGCGATGACCGCGGCCGCGGGCGGGCTGGATGCGCTGGTGTTCACGGCGGGGATCGGCGAGAACTCGCCCGAAGTGCGCTCGGCAGCCTGCGCCGGCCTCAGATTTCTCGGGATACTGCTCGACGAGGCAAAAAACGCAAGTACGCGCGGCGACGGCTTGATCTCCACAAGCGAATCGGGCGTGCGCGTGCTGGTGGTGAAGGCGCAGGAGGATTGGGCCATAGCGAAAGAGTGCTGGAAGCTGTTGCGCCGTACCTGATTGGGCCGCGTCGTTAACTTCGAATTTGTCGACCCGAGAGGCGGCGACGATCTTGTCCGTCGCGGCGGTCATTACATGATTTTCACCGGGCCGAGATCGTCTTTCATGGCCTGAAAAGAGGAAGTGTTTTTCTTTGCGCTGTCCCAATGACCGTCTGGATATTCGCGCATGAGCTGAACGGTGAGAAAGCTGCCTCGGATGAGGCTGGAGTCGTGGTTGGACCAAAGTTTGCTCGTGGTGCGGTTCCCGTAGCGGTTGACGATGATGCGGGAGAAATTGGGCGCTTCGCGCGGGTCATAGCCGTGCTCGATGACATTCTGAAGCGCCAACCGATCGGCCTGATTCTCGAGCTCCCGCTGGTGTCCATTGACCGCCGACGCGATTCCGATTTGTGCCATGAACATGCCGGCGTTGCCGATGAATGCGCTGGCGGCGAGCCCTGCAATCGTCAAACCGACGCGCGAGCCGCGAGTCTCCTCGACTTCGCGGCGATAGTGGACCTGCAGGACGTGCGCCATTTCATGGCTCAGGATGAAAGCAAGTTGCGCCTCATTTTCGATCGCGCCGAGCAGGCCGGTGTTGATCAGGAGAGTTCCGTCCGGGAGCGACGCAGCGTTGATTTCAGGATCCTCCACGACGAAGAAACGGAATTCGATGGGGCGGCGGGTGCCTTTGGCGCCCTCCGGAATCAGCGAGTCGCCAAGATGCGAAACGTACTCCTGAACCGTGCGTTCGGCCAGGAGCTTCATACGGCCCTGGAGCTTTTTTCCTTCGCGAAATTCCAGAACTTCAGTACCTGTCTGCGGGTCCTTGGCGCGAACAATGTCGAGGTTGTGCGGCATCTTGTAGTCGTCGGCGGCCGCAGGCGCGCCAAGTTCGACTTCTTCGGCGGCGAGGCGGCCGTCCGTTCCAGGTGAACCGGAATATTTGACACGAAAGCCGGCCAGCAAAGTGCCCGCACCGGAATCCCGGGCCGTCATGCCGGCGCTGGCTTTGCTCACGTTCCAGGCGCGCTTGGTCCGGCTGTCGAGAGCAAGCCAATAGCCGTCAACCTTCAGCAAGCTGGCCTCACCCGAAGCGATTTTTGATGCGTCCTGCGGCTCTTCCTGAAGGTAGGCCGAGCCGTGGATTTTCCTTTCATTCTGCCGGAGGTCGACCGTCAATCTTTCCGGGAAGAATCGGTGCCGATCGACCCACTGACCTTCCGCTTCGATCAGCATGCCCGGGGCGAGATCCGCGAGCTCGAGAGGGTGCTCGCCCGAATCGTCCTTGCCGATGATCTTGCTGGCCGCGGTCAGCTCCAGGCGGTCGTCGAGAATCATCACGGTGTTGGCATCGGCGCGGGCGGTGAGATAGCCCGAGAGCTTCATCTTGCTGACGGCTGCGTTCCCGCGCGGGCCGGCCAGAGCGATCGAGCAGGCCAGTGCCAGGCAAATCCGAGCGCTCCGCACGAAGGAGGCGAAAGCCGCGACCCTTCGCGGCGTCGCGCGAGCCGCAGTCGACGCTACTAAAGGCGTGCTGGACATGGAATTCGCTCCCGCGTCAGGACGGTTTGGTTCCTTCGGGAGCGGCTGGTTTTGCGCCTTCGCTGAGCGCCTTCTTCATCTCCTTGACCACCTCGTGTGCGGCGCCTTTGGCCATGATTTTTTCATTCCAGCGCGGATCGACCTTGACGTGGACCTGAATGGTGCAAAGGTTCTGCTTGTCGCTGCGGCGGATGACGTCGGCATCCATTTTGAGGCTCTTGAAACCCGCGCCGAAACCGATCAACGCGCTTTTGACCACGCTTCCCTTCTTATATTCGGTGATGGTGCCGCTGATCACCAGGGACTTCGCGGCATCGGCATCGTCCACGGCTTCGCCTTCGCCGATGACTTCGCTGACCAGCTTGGACTTGGTCAGTTCGTTGCGCAGCTCGGCGTAGAAATAGTCCGCAAAAGCGGGACTGAGCTCGACGCCCTCGGCGGTCGAGAAGTGCTTGGCCTCGGCGCTCTTGTAAACCGAGGCTTGATCTTTGGGCCGAGCCGAAGCTAGAGCCGCGAAGAGCCCGGCCAGAGCCATGGCCACCATGAGTCGACGCATTTTCCCATTCCTCCTGAAGTGAAAAGCGATTCTTGCCGCGTTAGGCGGCCGTGCACGAAAGCTAGTTCGGCGTCGCTGCGGGAGCCGACGTCGGCGCAGGCAGCTCCGCCTTTTGCAGTTGTGCGACCGCGTCCTTCAGCTGCGTGCCGCGTACAAAATTGCGCGTAGCGTCGCGCAGAGCCGCCTCGATGTTCTCCTGGACGTTTTTCTGAACGTTTTTCTTGCGTACCGCTCCGTTGCCGATGGAGGTGCCGATCGCCTTCACTTCGACCGACTCGCCGGTCTTCGGGTTCTTGACCATTCCGGAAAATTCGACTTTGCCGAAGAAGTCGAGTGCGGAGCCGGAGGCCAGGCCAAAGTGAAACACGTACACGCGAACGACCAGGTCGGCGGAGGCTTGATCGTGCGCGAGAAGGTTCGCGGCCTGGAGCGAGTGCTCGAGCGAATCCTTGAGGATGGCGGTGGGCTGCCTGTCGAGAAAGATGCCGCCGCGTTCCCTGAGGACCAGCATGGGCTGAGGGTTGCCGGAGCGGTCGGTTACATCGGAGATCCAGAATTTGGGCGGTGGCTCGAATTTCTGCACGGGAACCGGCTCGCCGAGCTGCAGAGTAATGGTGTTGTCCGGCTTGGCCTTTGGTTCGTCGGCGACGGTCGAGGCTACGGGAAAAAACAGAGAAGCCGCGGCGGCGAATCGAAGCGAGCGGCTAAGGAGAGACGGTGGCACCATGAAGTCTCCGAGCTGGGGGGAGCCCCTGCGAACACCGATCTTTTGAGGTTCGTCGGCCCTATCGTGCGATGGAAACCGCGCCAGGCGCAATAGACCGCGCGAGAGGATGTGCTCATGTCATGCATAGGCAGGTTGTCCCGAGAATCAACGGAGACGTGCCGAAGGGGTCATTCTCGATCTTGAGACGGGCGTTCCCGGGCGTCAGTCGTCCGATTTGGGCATGGGGACGTAGACGCGGAGGGCGAGAATGTGGGCTTTGGCCTCGGCAGCGTTGCGGTTGTAGAAGCCTACGGTCGCGTTGGGACGGAAATAGTAGGCGTCGTCCGCCTTCGCGGAGTACAGGCCCGCGACGCCGTCCGAGCCGCTGCCCGCGGCCATCTGCCCTTCGCCATCGAGAACAAGATAGATCTCTTCCGCGATTTCGTGGTGGTGGGGGAAGTTGGTTCCGGCAGGAGCGAAATCCATCAGGAAGAAATCTACGACGTTGTAGGCGGCGTTGATACGGTCGCGAGTGCGGTTGTACGGGCCAATCATGAGCTGGTAGAGAACGGAGGAGGGATGGCCGCCGACGGTTTGCTGTTTGAGCTCAGCGAGATTGGCGATTTCGAGTTTCGTCGGCTGCGAGATGGCAACCCGCGCGGGAATCTTGACGGTGGTGAGAACGATGCGGAGCGGCTCTGCGGAATGGTTGGAGACGGAATGCGCGACGCCTGGGGGAAGATAGGCAAAGTCGTTTGCGACAAGCGGGTGAGTTTGCCCGGCGAAGTCGAGCGTACCGCTGCCCGAGCGTACGAAGTAGATCTCTTCCTGGCGCGGGTAGGAGACGGGCTGGCATTCGCCGCCGGGCGCGACCGTGAGTTGGCCGAAGCGGGCGACACTGAGCGGGTAGCGGGATTCGGTGTCCCCCTCGCCAAAAAGAGGCAGGTAGCGGCAGGAGCCTGTCGTGAGATCGGTCTTCTGTTCGCGGGCGGTGGAGAGGTCGCGCCGTAGCCAGGTTGGCTCGACCGTACGATCCTGGACCAGGAGAGCGCCCGATAAGGCGAGCCAGGCCGGAAGAGCGAATCGCATTCGATACCTCGCTTCTGGGGTCCGCGCGTTGCGAACTATATCAGGCGGCAGCCCGCGAGCAACGGTACGGAGGAGTTAAAGGCTCCAGACCAGCGCTCGCGGAACCCCTTCACTCATAGCGTAAACAGGCGATGGGGTCCAGCTTGGCGGCGAGGTTGGCCGGATAGTAGCCGAAAAACAAGCCGACGCCGACCGAGATGACGAAACCAATCGTGACCCACCAGTAGGAAAGCGTTGCCGGAATGGAAGGCACTAGGGTGCGGACCATGGTGGAGATCCCCGCTCCGAACAGAATGCCGATGGTGCCGCCCACCAGCGTCAAGACGACCGCTTCAAACAGGAATTGCAGGCGCACATCGGCCTTACGGGCGCCGATGGCTTTGCGCACGCCAATTTCCTGCGTGCGTTCGGTGACGGAGATGAGCATGATATTCATCACCCCGACCCCGCCGACCAGCAGACCGATCGAACTGATGACCGAGGTAAGGATGACCAGCGCTCCGGTGAGCTGGTTCCACAAATTGCTGAGGAAGTCCGGCGAGCTGAGCTCAAAGTCGTTTTCTCTATCGGCCGAGATTTTGCGAATGCGGCGCATGGCCTGGATGACCTCGGCTTGCGCAGCTTCCACGTTCACGTCCTTGGGGACGGTAAAGAGCATGATCAGTTCCTTGGCCTCGGGATAGTGCTTTTTGAAGTTGCTGAGCGGGATGATGGCGAAGATATCCACTCCCGGACCGAGAAACAGCCCTTGATCGTGGCTGAAGACGCCGATGACTTCGTAAACCGAGCCGTTGATGCGCACGACCTGGCCGAGTGGATCGCGATCGGGGAAAAGCGAATCGGCGATGGCAGCGCCGAGGACCACAACGGGACGGGCATGCTCCTGGTCGAAGGGGCTGATGAAGCGGCCGCGTTCGATATTGAAGAGCGGAAGAGCGGTGGTGTACTCGGGCTCGGCCCCGCGGATGATCACTTTTTCTACGGTTTTGTCCCCGCTGGTGATGCGGTTGGTGTCGCCGAAGAAGAAGCCGCGCGTGCCGACGGTGGTGACGTTTTCCACGTGGGGAGCGGCGGAGCGGATATACTCAGCGTAATCGTAGCCGATGTAGCGGCGCACGCGAATCTTTTCGGGCATATGCGAGGGATCGGTTCCGGGCGGAAATCGGGTGAGGAAGTAGGTGCGGGAGCCCAAAGATTCGACGCGGTCCTGCACGAATTTGTTCAAGCCCTGGATGATGGCGGCCATGGAGATGACGGAAGAGACGCCGATGACGATGCCAAGGACAGTCAAAGCGGAGCGGACCTTGGAGGAGTGGAGGGTCTGCATCGCGGCGACGAAATTTTCGCGGGCTTGAGCCAGGGTCATCAAGGACATGTGGGGCCTCCGGCCTGCGAAGATCGGTAGCCCGGACAAGCACTCCTATGCGCCAAGGCGGGTGGCAGCAGATTCGGTTCAAAGAGAATTCGTGCCGGCGCGTTCATCAGTCGGACCTCAGGGCGACGACCGGGTCGAGGCGGGAGGCGCGCAGGGCCGGGTAGATGCCAAAAAACAGGCCCACGGCGGAACTCATGACCAAGCCCATGACCGCAACCCAAGTGCGCACGGAAGCTGGAAAGGGCGAGAAGGTGCGCAGCAGGAGTGCCACGAAAAATCCCAGGCCAATGCCCAAAATTCCGCCGGCGAGGCATTGCAACAGGCTCTCGAGAATGAACTGGCCGAGAATGTCGCCCTGCGTCGCTCCGACCGCCCGGCGTACACCGATTTCGCGCTTGCGCAGCGTAACGCTGACGAGCATGACGTTCATGATGACGATGCCGCCGATGACCACCGAGATGGTGCTCACCAGGATAAAAACTCCAAAAAACGCGCCGCTGATGCTGCGCCAAAGAGCCATATAGCTCTCCTTGGTGCCGACAAAGAAATCGTTTTCCATCTGGCCGCTGAGATGGCGGCGTGCGCGCAGGACGAGTTGCGCCTGGTCCTGCGCCGCTTCGAAAAAGCCCTCGCGCGCCTTGACGTTGATGGTGAGGCTTGAATGGATGCCCTGAATGCGGAGGAACACGGAAAGAGGAACGGTGACAAAATTGTCCTGGTCCTGGCCGAGAACGCTGCCGACCTTCTCCATGATGCCAATGACCATGAACTCGTCGTTGCCGACGCGAATGCTCCGGCCGATCGGATCGACACCGAGGAAAAGCTTTTGTACCAGCGAATCGCCGATCAGGCAGACGTTGGCGCGGTGTTCGGACTCGGCGGAGCTGAAGTAACGGCCGAACTCCACGGCGCGCGTGTCGATATCGGCCATGCTTGGCGTTTGGCCGTAGAAGCTGACGTCCTGGGCCTCTTTGTCAGCGTAACGCGCTCGCACGGTTGCGCTGGCCGTGGCGCCGACCTCCGCGCACGCAGTACAGCCCTCGGCGAGGGCGCGTACGTCATCCAACTCGATTTTCTTGTACTTAAGCGCCTTGATGATGATGCTGAAGTCGGTGACGGCGAAAGGCGTGCGGGCGATCTGGAAGACGTTGGTGCCGAGATTGGCGATTTTGTTTTCGACATAAAGGTTGGCGCCCTGCACGATGGTCATGACGGTAATGAGCGTGGCCACACCCATGGTCAAGCCGAGCATGGTGAGAGAGGCACGCAGCTTGTGAGCACGCAAGGCCCCCAGGGTCTGGGCAAAGTTGTCCGCGATGGCGAGCACTAGGGTGAGGCCTTTCCCGTTGCCTATCACTTTACCGGATCCCGCGAGCGGCGTCCGGCTAACTGAGACCGCAAAGGGTTTTAACCAGGAATACGAAGGAAGGAAGGCGAGAGTTACGCCGCGTAAGAACCGGCATGGCGCCGGCCGGACTTTGAAAAAAGCTGCCTAAACGCTAACGTGCTTTAAATCCAAGCAGTTATGCAGGGGACGGGTTCAGCTGGGTAGCGCGGGCCGCTTTGCGCGCCGTGCGACGAAGCCTCCCCTTTCATGGTGCGTCGTGCGGCTTTATTCGGTTCGCAAGGCTCGCGCGGGATCGATCGACGAGGCGCGGCGAGCCGGAATTAAGCCCGCGAGCGTGGCTGCGGTGACAAGAACCAGGATGGAGCCAAATAGGACCCTAGCGTCCAGACCTTTCATTTCATAGAGCTGAGACTCGACGTAGCGAACGCAGAGGAAGGCGACGGGAACGCCGATGGCCAAGCCGAGAATAGATTGGAAAAGAGCCGAGCGCATGACGGCGGAAATGACCGTGGTGCGTTCGGCACCGAGCGCCATGCGGATGCCGATTTCGCCGGTACGGCGGGCGACGGTGTAAGCCGTAACGCCGTAGAGTCCGACACTGGCGAGGAGAAGAGCGAGGATGCCGAAGAGCATGGTGAGTCGCGCGATGAGACGATCATCGCCGAAGCGGTCGGCGATCTGCTGGTCGAAAGTTTGGAACTTTACGATGGTGAGGTTGGGATTGATGGAAGACAGTGTCTGGCGTACAAGGCTTTCCATATGGCTGACCGGGCGGTCGGTAGCGAGGACCATGGCACCGGCATAGAGAGACTCGTCGGTGTCGATGGGATTCATTTTTTGGACCCGGGGCGGACGCTGCAGGATCGGGACAAAGTACATGCGATGTTCTTTCCAGCGAACGCTGGTGTAGACGGTGTCTTCGACGACTCCGACGATTTCATAGTCCCCTGTGGACTCCGGACCCGGCGGCCCGAAATGCTGGCCGATAGGATTCACGCCAGGGAAGAATTTTTTGACGAATTCCTGGTTGACGACAGCGATGGTCAGCGCGTTGGCAACGTCTCTTTCGGTGATGCCGCGGCCCATGACGACGCGCGTTCCCACCGAGTCGAAATAGTCGGCGTTGGCTTTGACCATCGAAGCACCGGAATTGAGGTCGGGCTGTCCCTGGACCTGGAGCGAATTGCTCCAGTTGTTGTCTTCCATCGGAGTGTAAAGAGCAAGACCTACTCGATTGACGCCAGGGAGCGCGTGAAAGCGGTCCTCAATGATTCGGTAAAGAGACTCGAGCTGGGTTTGGGGATAGCCGGCGGCTTGCGGATTGATGTGGACGATGTAGCGATTGCGGGAATCGAGTTTTAAGTCCGTCGATTCAAGCTTGTTGAGGCTCTGCGAGAAAAGACCAGCTCCGACCAGGAGAACCAGGGACAACGCAGCCTGCAAAATGACCAGGCCGCGCTGCAGCAGCGAAGCTCCCCCCGCCGAGGCCCGAGTGCCGCTGCGCAGGGCGTCGACCGGTTCGGCTTGCGCGGCGATCCAAGCCGGAGCCACGCCAAACAGAATGCCCGTGAGAAGAGAGAGGCCGCAGGCAAAAGCCAGAACCGCAAGCGAAGGGCTGGCTTCGATCGGAAGGCTATCGGCTCCGGGGAAAGCGAGCGCAAGCAACATGCGCGTGCCGAGATACGCTACCAAAAGTCCGACCAGACCGCCCAGGCCAGCGAGCACCACACTCTCGGTGAGGAGCTGGCGGATGATGCGGAGCCGCGCGGCGCCCAGCGCGGTGCGGACCGACATTTCGGATTTGCGACCCATGCCGCGCACCAGGAGAAGATTGGCGATGTTGGCGCAGGCAATGACAAGAACGATGGCGGAAATGAACATGAGGAGACGGAGGTTGGAGCCGTACTCGTCCTGAAGGTTCTGAATGCCCGAGCCTCCGGGACCGAGGATGACGTGGGCTTTGGCCAGGAGGTCTTTGTTCCGGCCGGCCGAAAAGGTGCTGGTTTGAGCGAACGACTGACGGACGAGCGCGCTGATTTTATCCTGCAGAGCCGGCAAGGAGACTCCGGGTTTGAGGCGCCCGACGATGTAGAGCCAGTTGGATGCAGGACTGTGGACATAGGGGGCGTTGGCGATAGCGGGCATGGACTCGATGGGGAGATAGAAATCGGGAGGAGTGCTGGCGAGTCGGTCCCCGTAGAAACCGGCGGGTGCGATGCCGGCGATGGTAACGGGTTTCGTGTTGATCCAAAACGTGGAGCCGACGATGCCGGCGTCGCCGGCGTAATCGCGCTGCCAGGTCCGATAGCTCATGACGGCCGCGACTTGGGCGCCCGCCTGGTCATCGGAATCCGTGATGAGGCGACCCGCGTGAGGCTTCAGTCCGAAAGTGTGGAAGTAATTGCCGGAGACGAATTCGCCCATCATGGAGCGGGAAAGATTATCACCGTCGCGCCGCGCAGTGACCGGGCGGAAGCCGAATCCTGCCTGCATAGCGGCCAGCTCTTCGAACTCCGGGGTGTTTTTTCTGAGAAGCCGCCAGGTTTCCGTGGCGAACAAGCTGTACTTGCCGTCTTCGCGCGCGCCGTCGCTGACGCAGCAGTCGTCTTGGTCGCCGAGTCGGATGAGCGTTCCGGGATCGGCCACGGGCAACTTCCTGAGAAGAACGGCGTTCACCAGGGTGAAGATGGCGGCGTTGGCGCCAATGCCAAGGGCGAGGGTCAGAATAGCGGTGGCTGTGAAGCCGGGTGTCTTGAGGAGTTGGCGAAAGGCGTAGCGGGCGTCTTGCAGCAAGGCGGTCAGCATCGAGGCTCCTCGAGCGAAATTCAGAAAAAGATGAGCGGGCTCATGGTTATAGACGAAGAGAAGACGCGAAGGTTCAAAGAAATTTTGCTGTCCGGCGGCGGACGGTTGACCGGATTCGGACACTGACTCGGGAACGGGATCGCAATGCTAGAGAGGACGGCAGAATGCCAGGCCGGACCGTTCCCGACAGAGAAGCCGCGAGCAAGCGGATCGCTGGCGGCCAACGGCGGCTTCCAGGACGGGCAAACTACGAAGGACCGTCGGGGGCCGCCAAGCGTAGTCTTCCTCAAAGAGGGATGACCGCCAGCTTCAACCAAAGTGTGAGCAGAGGCGCTACAGGCCGCCAATAAGCCACTTGCCGTACCACTCGCATACCGAGATTTACGGAGGCACGAGGACTACTTTTTTGGATTGACGAGCGCCTGGTAGACAGCAGGGCGGCTTTGGTATTCGACCATGGGCATGCCTGGTCCCCAGAGGCGCTGGATCATGGCTACAAAGACGACGTCGTTGGTGGGATCGACCCAGAACCAGGTGCCGGCGGCGCCATCCCAGAAGAAAGTGCCGCGACCATCGGGAAGATTAGCGAGTTGCGGATCGTATTCGACGGCGCAGTTGTATCCGTAGCCGAAGCCGGGCCGCATGACGTGAACGCCGATGCCGAATTCGCCCGTGAGGAGCTGCGGCGCGAGATGGTTGCTGCTCATGAGCTGCACCGAAGAAGGCGCGAGAATGCGGACGCCATTCAGCTCCCCGCCGTTCGCGAGCATGGTGGCGAAGCGGTAGTAGTCTTCGGCGGTTGAGACTGAACCGCCGCCGCCCGAAGCCATGCCGGGTTCCGAGCTGTACTCATTGCCTCCGGTGGATGGAACCATGTCGCCTTTTTCATTGCCTTTATACATGGTGACGAAGCGGCTGCGCTTTCCCGCGGGAACATAGAAGGCGGTATCCTTCATGCCGAGCGGCTTGAAGATGTGCTCCTGCATGTAGGCGGGCAGGGACTGGCCGGAAAGTTTCTCGACGATATAGCCCTGGATGTCCATCGACACGCTATAGGACCAACGCGTGCCCGGCTGGTAGCTGAGCGGAAGCTTGGCCAGTTTCTCGATAAATTCCTCGAGGGACTTGCTTTGGAAGAGGCCGGCTTTTTGATATTCCTTGTCGACCAGAGTGCTGCCGAAGAAGCCGTAGGTGAAACCCGCGGTGTGGGTCATGAGCTCAGCCATGGTGGGCGGGTGAACGGGATCTTCGAGAATCATGTTGCCCGAAGCATCCGCGCCCTTGAACACTTTGAGGTGCGCAAACTCGGGTATGAACTTGGAGATGGGATCGGAGGGAAGCCATTTGCCCTGTTCGTAGAGCTGGAGCATGGCCACGGCCGTGATGGGCTTGGTCATGGAAAACGCCCGGAAGATGGCGTCTTTGCTGAGAGGGGCGTTGCTGGCGACGTCCTTCGCGCCATACACCCGATAGTCGAGGACCTTGCCGTGACGGGCGAGGATGGTGACGGCGCCGGGAAGCTCTTTGCGGTCGACGGTTTGCTGCATGAGGGCGTGCAGGCGCTCGAGGCGTTCGGAAGAAAAGCCGACCGTTTCGGGCTTTACGACGGTCATGTCGATGCCGGCGGGGCCGGCGGCGGATGATGGCGCAGATTGTTGAGCACGCAGTCCGGCCGCCAGGACGAGAAGCAGGTTCGCACAAAGCAGGAAAACTGCGAATGAAACGCGTGTTTTCACGATGTTTTATCCTCGTTAACCGGCGCACTTTAACAGAGTCGTACCTAAAATGGGAGTCCGCGACATCTATCGGAACGGCCGACATGGGCCCGAGTACGCATCGTTCAGATCCGACATCCGTGAGGTTCTGGTCCTGGGGAGAAAGCTAGGTCCAGGAGCAGATGGTGCTGGATGCGCAGAAACACCACACTGACACGCCGCGGCTCAATTTAGTCGGGCGCATGCACGGGAGAGAATGGTATGCGCGTCACGCGCGACCTGTTCGAAGCGCTGCGGATGGCGCGCGAGAGATGGATGCTGCGCGAAGAAAATCCGTGAAGTGACCCTAGAGCGGTTCCTGGATTAGCGAGCGGACTCGACCACGCCGACTTTGTTGACACCGGAGCAGGCCAGATAGATGCGGCCATCGGCAGTGGCCGCCATGTTGCGTACGGTGCCTCCGCCGGAAGGTATGTTGGCGCGGGCGAATTCTTGCGTCCGCGGATTGAAGCGAATGAGGGTGTTGGGCTTCACACCGGACTCGCTGTACCAGACCATGCCGTCGGGGGAGATGACGATTCCGTAGGGATTTGAACCTGAACCCCCGGGTGAAGGCCACATTTTTACGGTTCCGGATTCCGGATCGAGGCGGCCGAGATTCCCGCCTTCGTAGTCGGTGAAATAGATCTTGTCGTCGGCCGAGATAGCCATGCGGCGGGGACGACTGCCTTCGGGCAGCGGATACTCCTTGATCTGCATGGTTCGCGGGTCGATGCTGGCCATCTTGTTGGTGCCGAATTCACAGAAGAACGGCACTCCTTTGCTGTTGATCTGAATGCCGTAAGGGCGCGCGTCCCTGGTGGGAACCTCTTTCAATTCGACCTTGCCGGTCTTGGGGTCCAGACGACCGACCATGTTGCCGACCTGAACGGTGAACCAGAGGATTCCTTGCGCATCAAATACTGCGGTGTGCGGATCCTCGGCTTTGGCATCGGGCATTTTGTATTGCGTGACTTGGCCGGTGCGCGGATCGAGCTTTCCGATATGAGCGGCGAAGTTCCCCGTGTACCAGATGTTGCCATCGCGATCGGCCACCAGGCCGTGCGGACCGTCGTTAGAGCCTTTCAGCGGAAATTCTTTAAAAGCTCCCGTGGCGGGATCGAGGCGGCCGAGCTTGCTGACCATTTGTTCGGTGAACCAGAGCGAGCCGTCTGGCGCCACGGCCGGGTCGTGCGGGTGGGCGCCTTTGGTTGGAAC
>Ga0310913_10001231_pt1 | contig 13064 bp, 10 predicted proteins | sample GREbulkMGOX082_FD_203447 | JGI IMG/M metagenome (GOLD analysis project Ga0310913, IMG submission 203447) | Lab enrichment of tropical soil microbial communities from Luquillo Experimental Forest, Puerto Rico - GRE.bulkMG.OX082 | ecosystem: Environmental > Terrestrial > Soil > Tropical forest >...
GGCAAATCGACCAAGCATGTCCGCCGCTCCAATTCTCAAAGTGCGAATTAATGCGCTACTGCAAGAAGGCTGTAACCTCGCGCCTTGATGGCAGCCTCGACACGGCGATCAAGATTTTGCAAATGCGCCAGCTTTTTGAGACGGGCTTCAATCTCTATGTCTTTCCGGTTTGGACCGAGAAAATTCTGCAAGCTCAACAGGCTGCGAAGCTCGAATATCGGAAATCCCAGACTTCGCGAGCATTTGATTGCCTCGCGAAATTTTGCTTCCACCTTTTCTGCACTTTCGACCTTCATGTCGGCTGCAATAAGTGCATCGATGCGGCGGACTTCCGCCTCGATCCAAAGATCGGTACCCTGGGATATCATTGTCAGAGCACGCGCGCAGGTTTTCTTTGCTTCCTCCAGATTTCCTTGACGACGCTGCGCCTCAGCCAAGCTTGCGAGATGTCCGGGAAGAGAAAGACGAAAGTCAATGCTTTCGAGCCTGTCGATTGCTTTCGTCAGCATCGCAATGCCGTTTTCGAGATCACCGTCCTGGCATAGCGCCCAGCCCATAAATGCCGAGCCGAACAGACGGAACGGGCCGAGGCGATGCTGGTCCGCCAAAGCGATCAATTGCTGCGCCTCGCGCATCATTTCAGTCTTGGCGCCGCACAGACCGAACAGCCAGCCGCCTACATACGCTCGCGCCAACGCCGTCGACTGCGGATGATGCAGGGCGTCGGCGGCCTCGAGGGCGTCGAGTCCGACCTGAAGGGCCTCGTCGACCTGGCCAAGGCAGAGCAGCGCGATACTCAACAATGACCGGCTATGGACCTGTGTGTTCTGGCCGAACAATTGTGTCGCGGCGGCGTCCCGCTCTGCCGAATATAGTTCCAGCGATTGCTCGAACTGCTCCTTGGCCTTCAAGGCCGCCCCGGCGTTTATGTGCGTCATGCCGCACAGGCGGTGGCCGATGACACGTCCGGAGGCGTAGGACTTGTCGCTCGCCACCGAGAGGAAAAGCTGCGCCAATGGCGCCGCGTCTTCATTCCGGCCACGACACATTGCGAAGGTGAATTGCCCGAACAGAAATGCAAATACCAGCGGCGACGCCTCCCCTTCCCGACAAAGTGCAAGACCGCGCTGGCAACATTCCGACAGGGCGGGCGAAGTTGGCCCCTGCGTTGATATGAGCGAGGGGATCAACGCGCCTTGGAGACCCAGTTCGAGCTTCGCGCGCAGCTCGGGGGATGAAATTTCATTCAGCAAGCTGAGACCGCGGCGTAAATCTTCGACAGCCTCGATATGGGCAGAGCGCCGCGCCGCGTTAGTGCCAGCATCCAACCAGGTCTTGATCGCCTCTTGGAATTGCGCGGATGCCGTCAGGTGGTAGGCGATCAGTTCGGGGACAAAGGGCCCGGCGGCGCTGTCATGCTGCAGTTGTTTTACGATGTTGGCGTGGGTCGCCCGCCGTTCCGATTGCACCATCGATTCGTAGGCGGCGCGTTGCAGCAGGGCATGCCTGAATTCGAAGCGTGCCTCGCGATCTGCGTGGTTTGATCGTAAAATTTCCGCGTCGATCAATGCCTCCAGCGGCTCAACAACGTTTTGCGCGTTCTCCTGCAGCAACGCCGCCAGGAAATCGGCAGTGAAAGGCCGTCCGATACACGCAGCGGTCTGCACGACTCGCCTTCCATTAGCAACCCGATCGAGCCTTTCGGATATCATCGCGGCAAGTGTCAGTGGCAGGTCACTACGCCGACGCGAGGCATTCGTTGCCTGCTCCTTCTGATCGACGAGAGACAATACAAGATATTCGACGAAAAGCGGAACGCCATCGGCTGCTTCGACGGCGGGCTTGAGCTCCTCATCCGACAGATCTTGCGCGCGCGGAATGGCGCGGGCCAGTTCGTAGCATTCGTCCAAACTGAGCTGACCGAGCTCGATGGCATTCTCTGTGCTAGGCAGGTTCGGACTCTTTGGAAAAGACCGGCCTGTCAATGCCATCAGAACGGGGGTGTCCGCCAGCCGCTTCACAAGTTCCTGCAACAATTCCGCCGACGATGGATCGATCCAGTGAACATCATCAACCCATATCAATGTCGGCTGCTTGCGCACCATCTGCTCGAAGATCGAGCCCAACAGGGCGAACTGCTTTCGCTTGAAAAGAAATGGAGTCGGCGTGCTGGCCTCGGTTGCCGAAGTGAGCGACGTGCCGATCAGGCTACTGATGATGTCTTCGTTTTCCGGATTCTTTAATCCAAGGTTGTCGAGGAAATTTGCGATCTTCCGAGCACGAATGGCCTTGTCGTCGTCGACGGTCAGGCCCGCCTCCGACCACACGAACATTCCGACCGAGTAAAGTGGCGTGCTCGCAAATATGTCATGGCAGTGAATCTGCAGCACGATTGCATCGACGAACTCGGGATGCTTGACGATCTCAGTCGCGAGCCTTGTCTTGCCGACACCCGCCTCGCCCGTGATCAAGATGGTCTCGCATCTGGATTTCTCCTTCGCGCTGTTCCAACAGCTAACCAGACGTTCGACCGATTCCGCGCGGCCGACAAAATGTGGCGTGCCGCGGCGTCCTCGATGGTATGTCCGCCCGATCCCGACGCGAGGTTTGGTTATCTTGTAGATCGGAATGTTGCGACTGATGCCCTTGAACCGCCTCGGTCCGAGCGATTCGTAGTCGAACATCCCGGAAATCATTTCGAAGGTTTCGCCGCTGACAATGACCGAATTGGTCGGCGCATCCGCCTGCAACCGGGCGGCGAGGTTCGCCGCCTCACCCACAATGCTGTGATCCTGTGCACCGCCGCTGGCCAGCTCCGACCCGATCACGATCAGACCAGTGTGAATTCCGACACGGATGGCAATTTCAGGCAGTTGCTGGCCGCGAAGCTCGGCGTTGAGCTTATGGAGCCGGTCATTGAGTTCGAGGGCGGCACGAACCGCACGCTCTGCATCGTTTTCGTGGGCGGCTGGATACCCGAAATAGACCAGCACCCCATCGCCGCTGAACTGGGCGACGAAGCCGCCATAGCGCTCCATTACCGTCAGGGCGAGCCGCTGGTATTGCAGCTGCAAATCCCGCAAATCCTCGGGATCCAGCTGCTCTGACAGCTCGGTATAGCCCACAAGGTCGCAAAAAAGGATCGTCAGGTAGCGACGTTGCGGGATAGTTGACCGACTTGTCCCATTAGACCCAGTCGCCATCTTCACGCCTTCCGGATGAGCTTATTCGACCACTTCATCCGTGCCAACCAATGTGCTCTTTCCCGCCACTATTGAATTGCTGGGACCCTCTCAGATTGTAAGCTAGGCTGGCGGTGGCCGCTAGCTGAGCGCTATGTCGCAGGCCAACACCGCACATTTTATTGCTATTGTTAATAATTACGACCGAAGGGGGCGATGATGCGGTTCTTGGCATCAGTCACGCAACGTCAGCCGGGGCATTTGAACAGTTTCCTTTCCATCAGCACAAAAAAACGACGCGCTCTTGTAATCTGCACACATCTCAGGCCCGGTCGAGTCAAACGGCGGTCGAGCTATGTCATGCAGCCGATAAGCGGCCTGCATGTCGCATCTTTGATCGATCCTCAACGATTCGACGTCCGTCTGTACCACGAGGACTGGCATGGCCCCTTCAATCCCTTTCAGGCAGAAAAGTATGACCTCGTTTTCCTGACTGGGTTGCAGCCAGACTTCGATAGGATGCGACAGCTCTCCTATTTTTTCCGGCGGGCTGGGGCCAAAGTCGTCGCCGGCGGCAGCGTTTGCACGATGTTTCCTGAGTTCGCGGCGCAGTTTTTCGATGCCGTATGCTCCGGTGGGGTGGACAGCGTGAGACAGGTCGTCGCCGATTTTGAACGGGGCGAACTTAAACCCATTTACCGTTCGCCCACGATGCAAATCTCGTCCTATGCAGTCGACTACAGCCTGCTTGCCCGGAGCGGAATCAGCCCCAGCGTCCATCTCATGGAATCCTCACGGGGATGCAGCTTTCGATGCAGCTTCTGTGTGATTCCGCCGGAGGTCGGGGGTCACGCCAAGTATAGCCTCGCGACTCTTTCCGCTGCGATTGACAACGCCCTGGCGACCAGCCCCTTCTTCAGTTTCCGCCGATGGTACCCGACGATCATTTTCCTTGACAACAACTTCTCCGACGATCGCGAATATATGCTTCAGGTGTGCGAGCTCATGCGCAAACACCCGAAGATCCGCGGTTGGGCGGCGCTCGTGACACAAAATATCATGCATGACCGGGAATTGATCAAATATATGGCCGACGCGAAGTGCATGACTCTGTTTTTCGGCCTTGAATCCTTCGACCAGGTCTTGCTCAAGAAGTACAGGAAAAAGCAGAATCTCGGGCGCAGCCATAACATTATCGATGACGTTGCATTCGCAGAGTCGAACGGAATTGGCATCGGCTACGGCTACCTCTTCGATCCGCGAATGCAAACGGTTGTGGAAATGGATCGCCAAATCCGCATGATAGGTGAGCACCCCGCGCTGCCAATGCCAGTGTATTTGAGCGTCGTGGCTCCCCTCGCTGGTACCGAAGGATTCTGGAACGATCTCGCTTCGGGACAATTGAGACCGAACCTGCGGTTGCGTGATCTCGACGGTGAAACGATTGCATACTCAAATCTCGCCGATGACACGGATGCCACCGTCGACTTTCTGGAAAAGCTTTTCCGTCGTCCGTGGACGATCGTCAGCCGATTCTCGATTCTGATGAAGACGTTGCGACGGATCGTCCACTCGGGAACTTACGACCCGATTCATTGGTACATCATCGCTGCGGCAAATCTGCATTGCTTTGTCTGGTCCAGCACGTCGCCGGCCAAGGCGCGAACCTATCTTGCGGGCAGCGAATTACTCGATCCCCAATACGAGGAATTCCCGGCTGGCATTTCGCGGGAGGACTATAAGCGTTATTTCGAGCCGATCGCGCTGACCGACGACTCCGGCGGTGCCGCGGATTGGCTCAAGCCCTATGTCCCACGTTTAGCGAAGCAGCCCTCGCGGCAAAAGCGGGAGCCAGGTGAAGTTGAGCCCGTGAGCGCCTATCCGCGTACTCCCACCGATCTTCCGGTGGGCGGTGCTTCAGTCATCTAGTTCGGTTCGCAATGCAGCTTGTCTGCTCGCCACCTCAGGCAGCTACGATCGATAATGGATGGATACAGCTATACCGCTTAGCGGTGCCGCCACCACGTCGCGCATTGCGAAGGCTAGCCGGAAGCCTTTTTGATGGCATCGAATAGCGTTTGGGCGGGAAACGGCTTGTGAAGGAAAGCCACCCCGCCTGCGGCGGCAGCCTGATTTCGAATGACCTCGTCGTCTAGGCCGGTCATAAAAATGATCGGATATGTGAAACCGTCCGCGGCGAGTTGATGGGCCAATTCAACACCTGAAATGTCACCAAGCTCTATATCCACGACCAGACAGGTGGCCTTGCTGGTTGAAGCGCAGGTGAGAAATGTCTCAGCTGAATCGAAGGTTTCCGCACCGTATCCATATGCCGACAGCAGACTTGCCATCGCAGCACGCATCTCTGGATCGTCATCGACGACCGCTATAACTTTATGACCGTCGGCCATTATTTTCCCAAGTTGTATGCGACCACATGTCACTTCGATGAAGTCGGAGTCGATGTGCCGATCGGGCTTTACGATTTTTGTGCGGGCGAACGCCCGCACAGCGGCTTGATAGGCGCGACTTTTAACGCGCGTCTTGTTAGTATGCGCCAGAGCTTTGTCGGCGCGTGCCACCCTGAGGCAGGAAGGCAGCTTCATGAGCCTCTCTGATGCGAGACGCTTCGGCGCCCTTCCAAACGCCACGGGCACGATCACGCGACTCGCTTACGCGCATGCAAAAGCGAAAGGCGTTGACCCCAGACCACTGTTGAAGAAAGCAGATCTGACCCTTCAGCAAATCAAAAATCCAAATCTGCGGTTCGGCGTCCTCGATCAAATCAACTTTCTGAACTTTGCCGCAAGCGCGCTGCAGGATGACTCGCTTGGCTTTCATCTTGCACTAATGGTCGATCTTCGCGAGCTCGGATTTCTTTATTACGTTTCCGCCTCTTCAGATACCTTGGGTGAGGCGTTGCACCAACTTGCGCGTTATGGCTCGATCGCCAATGAGGGTGTTTCGCTGAAATACTCAGGCGGCAATCACGTTGGCGTCTCCTTCCGTTATGTGGGGGTCAGCCGTCATCTCGATCGTCATCAGATCGAATTCTTCGCCGCCGTGCTCGTCCGTCTCTGCCGACATTTGACCGGAACCCGCCTTGTGCCGACCCGATTAAGACTGGCGCATCGTCGCGATGGAAAATATCCCGAGCTGACCGAATTCTTCGGCACTGATGTTGAGTTTGATGCGCACAGCGACGAAATTTGGTTCGCGCCGACCAGCCGGGACATGCCCGTCGTCAGCGCCGATCATCACCTCAACAGGATATTGGTCGGCTACTGCGAAGAGGCACTGCAACGCAGACCGAAGAGACGTGGCCCGTTCCGTTCAAGGGTCGAAAATGCGATTGTTCCCCTGCTGCCGCATGGCAAGGCCAGAGCTGACGAAATCTCGCGCCGGCTTGGCGTCAGTCAACGAACGCTCGCCCGCCGTCTTTCTTCGGAGCAACTAAGTTTCTCGACCGTGCTGGAAAACCTTAAAATGGATCTCGCGGAACGCTATCTGGCCGACGAGGATCTGTCGATTTCCCAAATCGCCTGGTTGCTCGGCTACCAGGAGGTCAGTTCCTTCACGCATGCCTTCAAGCGGTGGACTAATAAAACGCCGCGTCAGATGCGATCACGAAAAGCCGCATAGTCAATATTGCAAATAGATTGCAGACCCCGGTTAGTTTGCCCCGGTCAATTCCGACAGCTTTCTGGCCGTCTCCACGATCATGTCTATTCGCCTTTGCAATTTGTTTTTCAGGTCAGGGACGTTCACCTTGTCAGTGACTCGATAAGCATTGCCGACGCGTTCCACGTATCCGTGTTTGACCATCTCCTGCAGGCGCCTGATGACCGTTACACGAGGAAGTTTGAGAGAATTCGCTATTTTGTTGGCGCTTACCGGCGAACACATGACTGTACGGAGAAAGACATAAATTCCAATCATTCGAAATGTTGAACTGTCGTTGTGTGCTGTAAACGCAGCGCCGTAATCTTCGTTGACGCTGCGGATCAGGCCCATGTAGAGGCGGCACATAAGCATCCGCTCTCGCGCGAGTTCGATCCGCGGCGGCGGATGAAAATCCTCAACAAGGATGAAGTCGGAGCCTGGTTCATGCCAGCCGTGCGCCTCGTGTTGGGATTTCCGCGGGTGCGCGGCGTGATGTCCTTTTTGAATTTCCATCGGCATTCTCTCCAACCCGACAGATCCAAAACCGCCATACTGGCAAGGTACATCGACCGTCGGCTCAAGCCGGCGGTCGATGTTTCCGAACCAGCGTTCACGCAGTCAGCGAAGCGAGCTTAGCCCTCAAAGTATCGATTGTGGGCTTGATAATCTCCGCAACGCCTGGGATTGCCAGCACTTTGTCGAAGAGCTGGTTCAAGGTTGACATCCCCGGGCTGACCAAACCGGCGAGCATCTTGCGCTGACCGTCCGACAACTGCGCCAGCATGCCATTGACTTTGTCGATCTGAGACGTGGCGGTCTGCAGTCTCGGCAACGCAGCTTGCGCGGAAGCGGCATCGGTAATGCCATTGAGGGTTGAACGCACACTGCTGATGCTGTCGGTCATCTGCTTGCCGAGATCGATCCCACCCACCGTCAAACTCTGGACGGTAGAGACGCCCTGCTGAACCACCTGCTCCGTTGGCCTGCCAAGAAGGTAGACGAGCAATGCAGCAATCGCGATCGCGGGAATGGCCCACAAAAGCCAGTTGGTCGATCCGGATGCAGCCTCAGCTGCTGAACGACGAGTATCATCGAGAGTTCGCGCGACTGAAGCAGCCGCGGCCCGCGTCGTCTCGCCGCCCGCCATGGCCGCTCTTTTTGCGGTATCGCCGAGCGAATCGAGCAAACCTGTCCCGCCAAGCAACCGACCGAACCCCGAGGGAATCGCCGCAGCTATATTGTCCTTCTGGCTGGCGAGCAGGTTGGTAATACTGCTGGCATCTAGCCCGCGGGAGCCTTGCTGCTGTCCGATTGCCCCCATAACGAGAGGCGTTAACATCCCTAGTACAGAATCTCCCGCGGCCGATCCCAATCCCGAATATTTGCCGATTGAATTGGCCAGCGCGCTCTGGTCGCGATCGCCAAGAAGCGATGCCAGCATGTTCGATCCGCGGTCGGTCACTGTTGATGCACCCGCGCCGCCAAGCATGCTCGCAAATTTGTCGAGCGTACCCATCTCCTGTTTTGCGGCGTCGGCGATCTTCTGAGGACCGCCAGGCTTTGCGGCTGCGCCGACCAGCGCCGCCAACACCGCCGGCACGCCGGCGTTCAGCGCGGTGGAAGTATCGTTGCGATCAAGACCGAGTGCGCTGGCGATTCGCCCGATCATCTCGGGCGTAAGAAATGTCATAACAAGCGATACGAGATTTGTAGCCATTGCCGTCTACTCCCGCGTTCGTGATTGAACGAGATTGTCGTTCCGCAACCTTCCCCGCGTTCGTGATTGAACAAATTTGTCGGTCTGGAACTTCAATGTCGAGATGGACCTAGGGCCCATGAGCGCGTTGTTTGTGGGTCATTACTCCGGTAGTTCTCACGAAACGCTTTCATCGGATTGACGCACTGACGACCCATTGCAGTCGAAACTCCGCATTACCAAATGGTCGACATGCTCGGTGACGTGCGGTGTCCGCGTTGGTTTCTGGCGGCAGCCATTCTGGCGACAGGCCTGACTGCCAGTCTGGAAGCGCACGCCCAATTTTTCTGGGATCAGCAGTACCAATATAAGCGATCGCGGCCGCAGTCGGGCGGTTTTTTCCGGAACTTTTTTGAACCGTTCAGCTCGCACCCGCGTGAAGACGACAACTACGGCCCGCCGCCACGGCGGCAGCTGCAACAACAACAACAGCACGCCCAACCGACCGAAAGCTCGCGTGCTCCATCACCCCGCAAAGCAGAATCACAAGCAACGCCGACCACCTCTATCGTCGTAATGGGCGATGATATGGCCGACTGGCTCGCATATGGACTGGAGGACGTATTTGCCGACTCCCCGGAGATCGGCATTGTCCGCAAGAACAAGCTCAATTCCGGCCTGATCCGTTACGACGGCAAGGGTGACCTCGACTGGTGGCACGCTGCGCGCGACGTGCTGGCCCAGGAAAAGGCTGACTACGTCATCATGATGCTTGGCATAGGTGATCGCCAGGACATTGGCGAAAAGGACCTCGCCAAAGAGGCAGATGCAAAGGCCAACGATCAGAAGGATCAGCAAGCCAAAGACGAGGCAGACAAAAAGCCGGCGCAGAAACCAGCCAAGCCGGACAATTCAGTCAAAACTGAAAGTCCGGAGGAAGCCGCCACGGCGCAACGGATCCGAAAAACTGGCGTTGCTGAATTCCGCAGCGACGACTGGGCAAAGGTCTATTCAAGACGCATCGATGAGACGATAGCGGCGCTCAAGAGCAAGGGCGTACCGGTCATATGGGTTGGCCTGCCGTCAATTCGCGGCGCCCGCTCCACAGCGGACGTGGCCTACCTCAATGATCTCTACCGTTCGCGCGCCGAGCGCGCCGGTATCACATATATCGATGTGTGGGATGGCTTTGTGGAAGAAGCAGGTAAATATTCCAATTACGGTCCCGATTATGAAGGACAGGTCCGACGTCTGCGCGTTGGAGACGGCGTTTTCTTCACTAAAGCGGGAGCGGTCAAACTTGCGCGTTACGTCGAGCACGAATTACGCCGGTTCATGAACAATCGCGTCCCAGTAGTGCTGCCGTCCGGGCCGCTCGAATCGTCGCAGGCTGGAACAAAACTGGCAGATCGGCCTTTGGTCGGGCCGGTAGTTCCCTTGACCGGCGCGCCGAAAGATACGAAAGACAGCAAGGATGGCGACGACCTACTTGGGGCTCCAGGCAGTAGCCAGATCCACGGCGATGCGACCGCAACGAAGGTCCTCGCAAAAGGTGAAACGGTCGCTGCCCCTTCCGGGAGGGCCGACAATTTTGTCCGGCCTCAAAGGGCCAATCCTTCCTCGGATCAGCCGGTGCCCGTGCCGCCTGTAGCAACCGAGACCCCGATGCCCGATGGAGCGGCAGGCGCAATGGCCTCCGCGCCCCCGGACGCAAAGCCCGAAGAACGGAAGAAGAAGAGCACCACCGGAAAGGTCACACAGAAGGTGACCAAGAAGCGGACGCATCCGGAAAATGCGACGCCACAACCCTCGGAGGATTTCTTCTTGCGACCACCGATGCCAATTGGGCCGGCGAACGGGCCATTCTACCGCACGCGCTAGCCGGCTAATGCGGCTTTCGCATCAAGTCAGACAATGGGAAATGATATGCGCTCGCGTCGGTTCAGCGAACGGGCTGAAGGCTGGCTCACAACCAAGCATTGCCGGCGCTCGCGCCGGCTTTTCGGCCGGAGTTGAATCATGCTGCTTCGGCTTGGTAACCGGCGTCGCCATCGGCAACCGGTCGCCTTTGAGGATCCGATTGACCGAGACGGCGGGCGCTGCGTTGCTGGCGGTCACCGGGCTTGTGAGCGCGGTAATAATCCCAGCGATGAAGCAGCTCAAAAGCAGAGCCGCAGCTATATGCCTAAACCGAACGCCGGTCACGTACCACATGGCACAACTCCCAAGCCCCGGCCGCTCAAAACGAAAGAGCGTTGAGTATCAGGAGGCCCAGGAATACGGCCGTCAGCGATAAACCAAACACACTGGTGGTTACGCGTTCGCTCGTATTGGCCATGGCACCGTCCCTGCACTTCCGAAGCTTTTGTTTTTGTCTGCGGGGACGAAATTAGAGCGCGCCGGGCCGGGTCCACCAGCATACGTAGGTAGCCGCCAAGTATAACGAGAAAGCGCGGACCCTATACCTAGGTGTAATGCCTTCTAACCGCCTCGCGGCATCCGCTACTTGCTGGGGATGACCGCCGTACCTTCGATCTCGATCCTTGCGCCGGGCTCGAGCAGGCCGGCGACCACGATCAGTGACATCGCCGGAAAATGCCGACCGATGACCCGACGATACGCCGCGCCGATCTCCTTTCGCCGCGCCACGTAGGCCGCCTTGTCGGTAACAAACCATGTCAATCGTGTGAGATGCCTGGGTTTGCCTCCGGCTTCCGCTAATACTTCGACGACATTCGCGAGCGCGCGCTCCGCCTGCCCGACGAAATCGTCGCTGACCAGCTCGCAGCGCTCATTCCAGCCAATCTGGCCGGCAATGAAAACCTGACGCCCCTCGGCTGCGACTCCGTTGGAATAGCCTTTAGGAGGCATCCAGTTCTTTGGTTGCAGAAACTCGAAAGTGTTCTTGCTCATGGCTGACCGTGCTGTCGTAATTTGAATCTTTGGATCTTGCCTGTCTGGGTCTTCGGCAGAGCGTCGACAAACTTGACCGCGCGCGGATACTTGTAAGGCGCGATGACTGCTTTCACGTGGTCCTGCAGCCGTTTCACGTAGCCAGAATCGCCTTCGACCCCGGCCTTTAGCACGACGTACGCTGTGACGATCTGCCCACGTTCGATATCGGGAACACCGATCACGGCACATTCCTCGACATCCGCGTGCGAGAGCAGCGCGCTCTCGACTTCGGGCCCAGCTATATTGTAGCCGGCAGATACGATCATATCGTCCGCTCGCGCAGCGAAGTGGAAGCGACCTTCTTCGTCCTGAAAATAGGCGTCGCCGGTCAAGTTCCAGCCGTCGCAGACGTAGGACTTCTGTCGCGCATCGGCGAGATAGCGGCACCCCGTCGGTCCGCGTACCGCCAATCGGCCAACTGACCCGGGCTTTACGGATTTCATTTCGGCATCGACGATCTTCGCCTCGTACCCGTTGACCGGACGGCCGGTGACCCCGGGGTGAGCGTCGTCGATCCGATTGGAAATAAAAATGTGCAGCAGCTCGGTCGTGCCGATACCGTCCAGCATTGATTTTCCGGTTTTGCGATGCCAGTCCTCGAAGACCGGCCCCGGTAACGTTTCTCCGGCGGAAACCGCGATGCGCAGTGAAGAAAGGTCGGCGCCCTGCTCCATCGCCGCCAGCATGGCACGGTAGGCGGTCGGCGCCGTAAAGCAGATCGTCGCCTTGTACGTCTCGATGATCTGAATCATGTTCGCGGGCGAAGCATTCTCCAACAGAGTTGCCGTTGCGCCGAAGCGCAAGGGAAAAATCGCAAGGCCGCCCAGGCCGAACGTAAAGGCAAGCGGTGGCGAACCGACAAACACATCGTCGGGAGTTACTCTCAAGACTTCGCGTGCATACCCATCCGCAACGATCAGAAGGTCGCGGTGGAAATGCATCGTGGCTTTTGGTTCACCGGTCGTCCCCGAGGTAAACCCGAGCAGCGCAACGTCGTCGCGCCCGGTCGGCACCGCGGCAAAGGTCACCGGCTTGTCGAGAGCGATGCGGTCAAGCTCGGCGTCGTGATTGGAGGTTCCGTCAAATCCGACGACTTGCTTCAGGAACCTGCTGTCCTTGGCGCAGGCGATGAGCTCGTCGGCAATCCGCGTGTCGGTCAGCGCCAGACTGATTTGTGCCTTGTCGACAATTTTGGTGAGCTCGCCCGAGCGCAGCAACGGCATCGTATTGACCACGACCGCGCCTGCCTTTGTCGCCGCGAGCCAGCACGCAACAAGCGCAGGATTGTTGCCCGATCGGATCAGGATCCGATTGCCGGGCTTAATGCCGTAGTTCTGGACCAGCGCGTGGGCAACGCGGTTCGACCAATCGGCCAGCTCTTTGTAAGTGCGTCGCCGACCATTTCCGATCAAGGCAATGCGATCACCAAATCCGCGTTCGACCATCCGATCGCTAAGTTCAACGGCCGCATTCAGGCGGTCGGGATACTGAAATTCCGGTGGATCAAGCAGCAGATCCGGCCACAGGTCGAGCGGGGGCAAGTTGTCACGGGTAAATGTATCAACATG
>Ga0310913_10001237_pt1 | contig 13040 bp, 12 predicted proteins | sample GREbulkMGOX082_FD_203447 | JGI IMG/M metagenome (GOLD analysis project Ga0310913, IMG submission 203447) | Lab enrichment of tropical soil microbial communities from Luquillo Experimental Forest, Puerto Rico - GRE.bulkMG.OX082 | ecosystem: Environmental > Terrestrial > Soil > Tropical forest >...
AGCCAAGGCTGTTTGGGATCTCTACTGGAAAAATTACCTGCGCTGCATTCAAAGCGGCCTGTTTGACTTTGTCGCGCATCCAGATCTACCTAAAAAGTTCGGTCACCGGCCGGCAGGTGACCTTCGCCGCTACTACGAACCGGCGATAGAAGCCCTCGCGAACCACAACTTAGCGTTCGAGATAAATACGGCAGGGCTGCGCAAGCCGGCAGGGGAAATTTATCCAGCCTTCCAATTTCTGGAACTTGCGCGACAGGCTGGAGTATTAATGCTGATCAATTCCGATGCGCACGCGCCCGAAGAAGTCGCATTCGGATTTGACCAGGCGAGAGAGCTTGCCAGGCAAGCCGGGTACAACAAGGTTGCGCGCTTTGAACGCCGGCAGCGATTTGAAGTCGACTTATGATTCTCTTTGCCAGAGGCAGAATGATCCGGTTCCCGCGCCGCCCATTGATCATGGGAATTGTGAACATCACGGATGTTTCGTTTGCCGGGGACGGTTCTCTGGATACCGAACGCGCACTGGCTCTGGCTCGAGACCATGTCGCTGCCGGTGCAGATATCATCGACGTCGGTGGGGAAAGCGCGCGAACGAACCGTCGTGAAATCCCAGAGGAAGAGGAGCTTGGACGAATCAAGCCGTTTATTGAGCGCTTTGACGAGCTCTTTTCCTCGTGCGTTCCGGTCGACGGAGTTCAGCTTTTTCCACCGCTGCTTTCCATCAACACCTGGCGGCCACACGTTGCGGAGGAAGCACTCAACATTGGCGGACATTTGCTGAACGATATGAGCGCGCTGCCTACCGATGAGAATGCAAGGGTAGCGGCAACGCGTGGGGCCGCTCTCCTCATCATGCACTCAATTGGGCGCCCGAAACAGAAACATACCCATATTGTTTACGAAGACGTTCTCGCGGCTCTGGAGGAGTTCTTTGAGGAAAAGATCGGTCTTGCAACGGCTGCCGGGGTGGAGCGTGAAGCAATCGTACTGGATCCCGGAATCGACTTCGCCAAGCAAAAGCCGGATAACCTCCGCATTTACCGTGAACTCGACCGATTCCAGCGGTTTGAACGGCCTATCCTGCTTCCTGTGTCGAGAAAAACTGTTATTGGCGAGACGCTCGAAATTGCCGATCCGGCTGATCGGGACGCCGGTTCTCTCGCCTGCGTCGTCGCCGGATTGCTTCGTGGAGCTTCGCTCTTCCGCGTTCACAACGTCCACGCAGTCTCACAAGCGCTCAGAGTTCTCTACCCCATCGCAAAGAGCTAATGCGTTCGTGTCGCGAGCGAAGTCTTTGACCGTCGGGAGGAAACACAGAAGTTTCCAAGCTTGAAAAGCATACCGCCGAAGGTAATGCACCAGGCGAACATTGCGATATAAACAAAAATACGTGGAATGATCAGCAGAAACGGCATTCCAGCGGCATTCGCAAATACGAACGTTGCAACGGTGTACATCCCTAGTGGAAATACAAGTGACCAATACTGCGGGTCGTAGGTGACCGGCACACGCTCAATCACGTGCCGCCAGAAGCCAACAATGACTAACAGCGGAATCCACCAAGTGCCTGTCGCCCAGAAGAACAATGTAAATCCGCTGGTAAAAGGCTTGAGCTCATGCAGAACTTCCCAGCTGCCGGAGCTGAGGATCAGCCGTGCGCCGGCCAACGTGGTAATTGCTAGCGCGCCCATATTGATCCAGTACGGAGGTGTCAGCTTAGCTGGCTCCATACGAAGAAAGATCCAGCGATAAACGATCAATGCGATGAACAGGATATAGAACATCGCACCGAGCAGATAAGCACAGAGCGCCAGAAATAGAATTGGAGGCACCGGACCAAGGGTCTGAGCGATCAGGGTTCCAAGGACTGACAGCGATTCCGTCGCGACAGTCACGAGAAGCCAGGATCCGTTGATCGCAACGTCGATTGACGGCTTAGGTTCGGCGATGGTGACGGCTGCAAAGAACGTGTAGATCAGAATCGTCCAGAGCAAAACTGCAAATACCCACAGGCCCACCGCAACGGCTATAAAGGGAGTAAGAATGGCAAATTCAGCGCCAAGCACGCCGGTCGCCGCAACAGCTGTTAAGAATGTGACTCCCCGCGCATGATGAGTCAAATCAGCGATCAATGCGGATCTGAACAAAGCAATTCGGACAATGGTGATCACCCAGAGGACAACATAGAATATCACGTTCAACCAAAGCAATACCTCCGGGAATCCAGGAAAACCCTCAAAGTGCATCGCCAGTGACACGATGCCTGTCGCCATGACGAGGGCGAAATAACCTGGGAAGAAATCCTCAACAAATGAAGGTTTACCCTCCTGAGGGGATGGAGTCATGTCGGTTCACTTTTCAAGACCCCGCAGATAGAAGAACAAGCCACCGTTCAGCACGAAACAAACAGCACTTGCTAGTGCAGCCGGCAATGCCGTCTCCTGATAGCCTGCGAGAAAGGTCTCCATGGTCGTGGTAAAGAGCCATAGCTGGAGGAGGACAATGATCAGCTGGAAAGCGCCGATACCCGAGACTATCGTTGCACGCTGCTTTCGGGCGAACTGGGTCATTCTCATATCACGCCTTCCACATATCCGTTCGCGAACACTTTACCCTCCCGCACTTCCAGACCGACTCGCGGCAGCGGACGCCGTGGGGGACCAGCCACAGGTTGGCCGTTCCGAATGTCGAACCAGCCTTCGTGGCAAGGACAGTGCATTCGTCCTAAATCGGGCCTTGGCAAAACGGGGCAGGAAAGGTGCGTACACTTTTGCCCGTACGCAACAAAGTTCGTATCAGATAGCCGGATAAGGATGCAACGGTTTCCTTGTTTTGGATATTCAAAGAGCTTTGATTGACCAACCGCCAACTCGTTCACCGAAACAATCTCCTTTAATGGATGCTTTCCAGGGGCCTTGCTCCAGGCTTGGATCAGCAGGATCCAGAACTGACCGGCGACAAACGCTGCACTGGTCAACATGAGGAACGCAACGAACTCGCGTCGCGAACGGTATTCGTCCTCCGCGGAGTCGAGGGAAAAATCCCTGCGCCAAGCCGGCTGATCTTTTGCCGGCCGGCCATCCGGGGCAGCTGAGACAACCTCTTCGTCAGGCATAAGCATCCTTTGGGTTTATTTCATCCAGCAAAAGATCTTCCTCGATGGCATTCCCGATGGCCGGCTGATACATGGCGGAGAGCACATCGAGTTGTTCCGGAACGTTGTTCTTGGGCACTAGCATCCGCGTGCGCGTGGTAATTGTTTGCGCGCCGAACACAAAGGTGTTGATCGGAGCGGAGTTCGGGCGCAGGCGGGCGATTTCTTCTTCCGTGCCGAAAAACAGAGCCTGGCTCGGACACACCGATGCGCACATCGGCAGTTTGCCGACCGAGGTGCGATCGTAGCACTGGTCGCACTTCATCATCAGTTCCATGCGAGTGTTCATCTTTGGAATACCGAAGGGGCAAGCCAGAACGCAGTTATTGCAGGCGATGCAACGCGGCTTCCTTGCCGATTGCACCACGCCGTCTGCAGTACGCTTGATCGCATGGGCGGGACAAACTTCCGCACAGGTCGGCGAGTCGCAGTGCATGCAAACGACAGGCACGGTCTGCGTCGAGTTCGCCCGATCGATATAGTCAAGCTGAATCATTGAGTAGCCCTTGTGTGTGTCACACTCCGAGCAAGCTTGCACACACGAGTTGCACCCGATGCAACGACTCGGATCGACGTAAAAATAACGGTTCTGGGTAGGCGGCATTAGCAATCGATTTTGCTTTCAAACATTCTGGCGAGGCTGCTTCAGACCGGAGGCGCTTCGGCTTTGTGCAAACGGACCGCGCATACCTTGTACTCCGGGATGTGCGAGATCGGATCTTGCGCGGAGATCGTCAGTTGGTTTGCGCTTTTTTTCCCCGCCCAGTGATACGGAATGAATATTGTATCCGGACGAATCGTTCGCACTACGCGAACCTGGAGGGTAACTGTGCCGCGCCGCGATTCGGCCGTAGCCCAGTCGCCCTCTTTGAGTCCAAGCTTTTCGGCAAGCATCGGGTGAACTTCTATGAATGGGTCAGGGCACTGATCGACCAGCGGACCAATGCGGCGGGTTTGCGTCCCCGAGAGAAAGTGAGAGATGACGCGCCCTGTGGTGAGCATCAACGGATATTCAGCGTCGGGGTCTTCGGCTGGAGGAGTATACTTGGCAACATTGAAATGCGCCCTGCCATCCGGAAAGTAGAAGGGCCCCTTCCCTTTCGCAATCGGGTTCCATGAACCCGGCTCAAAGAGTCGAGGAGTCCCCTGATGCTCGTCGGCAGGACACGGCCAGAAAACGCCGTATTGCCTCTCGATTTTCTCGTAGGTAATTCCGGAGTAGTCCGCAATCCCACCTTTTGATGCGATCCGCAATTCGTCAAAGATCTCGCGCGGAGACTGAAAATTGAATCCATGCGGGCGCTTCAAAGCATGTGAAATATCCTGGATGACTCTCCAGTCCTCGCGTGCATCCCCAGGACAATTGATCGCTTTGTTGATCTTGATCACTCGGCCTTCTGCCGTCGTAATGGTCCCTTCGTCTTCCTCTTGCAGCGAGCCTGGAAGAATAATATCCGCGAAGCGCGCCGTATCGTTGAGAAAGAAATCGATCGCTACGTAAAATTCGAGCTTTTCCAGCGCCTGGCGGACAAAGTTGTTATCGGGCAAAGACACAATCGGATTGAAAGAGATCGAAAGCAATCCGCGAATTTCATTGCGATCAATCTTGCGGATGATCTCATAAGCATCCACGCCGGGTTCCGGTAATTCGGCGGGATCTACTCCCCAAACGCTCGCCACGTAGGCGCGGTGTTCCGGGTTACTGAGGTCACGCATCCCTGGCAGCTGATCGCACTTCTGGCCATGTTCACGTCCACCTTGACCGTTCCCTTGTCCGGTAATCGTTGCGTATCCACAAGCTTCTCGACCAATTCGGCCTGATGCCAGCACCATATTGATCGCCCCCAGAACGTTCTGAACGCCGTGGCTGCTGTGCTCAATGCCGCGTGCGTGCATGAGAAAACTGGTTTTGGCCCTTCCCCACCATTCCGCAGCCTGTAGAATGCCTTTCTCCGCAATTCCTGTGATCTTTGCCGTTCGCGCCGGCGTCCATTCCTCGACGGCGGCTGCCAGCGGCTCGAAGCCGACTGTGTGGCTTTCGATGAACGAATGATCGATCCAGCCATTCTTGATCATCAGATGGAGGATGCCGTTAAACAAAGCAACATCTCTCCCCGGCTTGATCGGAAGGAAAAGGTCACAGGTCCGCCCGATTGGTGTAATTCGTGGATCGACGACGATAACTTTGGCGCCGTTTTCGCGCGCCTGCCAGACGTAATCGGTTGTGATCGGAGCACACTCGGCAACATTCGCTCCGCTAATCCATACGACCTCAGCCTTTAAAATGTCGCTCCATGGATTCGCTGCCCGATCGACGCCAAAAGCCTTCTTATTTCCGGCCCCGGCGCTCACCATGCAAAGCCGGCCATTGTAATCCGTGTAAGGTGTCTTCAGACAAACGCGCGCAAATTTCCCCATCAGATAAGTCTTCTCGGTCGTGAGACTCGCTCCGCTCAGACTTGCAAACGCAGACGGACCGTACTTTTTCTGGATGCGCTCGATCTCTTCGGCAACTTTTTTGATTGCCTCTTCATAGGGTACAGGGCTGAACCCGTGCGGATTTGCCGGGTCTCGCCTGTAGGCATGCAGCAAACGGTCTGGATGCGCACCCTGCAAATAACGCTTCACCCCTTTTGGGCACAATTTTCCTTTATTGAATGGGAATTCGTACCAGGGTTCGTATCCGATCACCTCATTGTGCTTCACCAGGAGCTGAATCCCGCATTGCTGTCCGCAAAAACAGCAATGGGTCTCGACAATTTTATCCGGCACAACACCGGGATCCAATCGCATGCCCGTCGACTTTGAAAGATGCGGCCCGAATTCTTCTGTGATCGATTCTGGTTGTGCAACAAGTGTGGCCATATAGACCTCCATTAGCAAACTTAAGGGTGGAAATTCTCGCGGTCTTCAATGTCGAGGGGACCTTCGCCAAGTCCTGGATTAACTGGTAGGGGCATGACCGTCGGGAGCGTAACACGTTCAACATCCGAGACCCGTGGAAATCGCAACCGGCCCTGCGCCAGTGCTAACAGCGCGCGGCGGCATCGAGGACAAATCCACTGATAATGCTCGCCCTGTTCAGGAGCGGTCTCATAACGGTAGCCCAACTCCCGCTGGACCTTTATCAAGTCTTCCACGTGCATGCGGGACGAAAACGCATGACCGCATCTTCGGCATTTCGCCGGCTCTTCTGCTCGCGCGACATCCTTGTAAAAGCTAACGCCGATTTGCGCGGGCCGTTGAAAGATATGGAAGAACTTTCCAAATGGGAGCCAGAGGAGAGTGACGATCACCGTTACCGCATGAGTGAGCGACAGGAACTCATAGCCGTAGCCGCGCAACCAGGTGTAACTGACCGTGAGCAGGAGACCCGTGAGACTCACCGAAAACAGCAAAACCAGCGGCAGGATATCTTCCCGGAAAAGCTGAATCGACGCGGCTCCTTCATCACGCATTCGGCGATGCATGGCAATCATGACACCCGCAATGACTAGGAAGGCTGCCCATACGAGCCCGTGAAAGAGCAGAAAGCCGAAGACGGAGTCAACTTTGAAAACAGATGTAGGGAAGCCAAACACAAAGATCCGATAGCTGTCCAGATCTCCCGGCACAGATTCGAACATAAGCCAACCAAAGACCAGGGGAAAGGTGATTAAAGCCGCAATGATACAGCCCCACATGATCAGCCAATGGGCCAACCATCGGTATCTTCCTCGTAACCAGATAAAATGATTCAGCGCAAAGTCTGCGCTCACTCTCTTTAACCAATTGATCGCGTTCTGTTTCCGGTAGGGCCGCTTGAAGAAGGCTTCCCAGCCGCGCCGCCAATACAAGGCGGTCGGTGGCCGTTGAAGCCACATCGTGTAACGGTACGTTAGCCCGAAAGCGGCAAACAAAGATGCGAAGGTATAGGCTACAAGCGCAGCATCAAACCGGGAGAGATTTCGGGATCCCACAATGATAGCCGCGCCGAGCAGCACCGTTACAATCAACGCCCAGATAACTGACTTAACCACTTCGCGCTTCATCACGATCAATTAAAGTCTTGGGAACTTTTTCGTTAGATTTATTCCCGACCTGCCACAAACGTGCCCTTTTCTTAGAAGACCGCGTTGATCACCCTTCAGACAGATGAATCAGTAAGCGAAAGCAGGGCCACTCTGTACGGGTCCGTTCCACATAGCAAACTTGAAGATAGCACATTTGTCTTTGATCTAGATCAAAAATTATTGGCTTTGTTGGCCGCCCTCCAAAGATATCTTGCTTTCGCAAAGCGGCCGCGAGTGAGAACCCGCCCGCACAGAAATCGGCGACGTCGGAGAAGAGGCCGGGTCCCCCCTATTCGGGATTCCACTGCTTGACTTTTGTGACGGCATTTAGGACAAGCTCAATGCTGGAATGAATATGAGCAAGTTTTGCCGCTTTCCCAAGCTCCCGACTCTTGCGCTCTTATTGTGCGCGATGGCGGCTTTGTCCGCTGTATGCCTATGCGGATAAAGCTAAAAACCTGGTCTACATCGGAGGTGAGGCCGAATTTCAACGCTACAAACAATTGGGTCTGCAGCAGTCGATTGCAGCGCAAAATTTGCAGGCGGCAGAGATCAACGAAGAAGCATCGTTGTATGATTTTGGCCCTTACTGGGGACCATGGAATCCATGGTGGTAGGATCTCTCCAATGGTTGTTCCTGAGAGAAGTAAATGAATTTTGCAACGAATTATCTGGGCCTTCATCTGCACTCTCCGATCGTGCCTTCGGCCTCTCCCTTGACAGAGAACCCCGACAACGTCAAGCGCATGGAGGATGCGGGAGCCGCAGCCATCGTCTTTCACTCTCTATTCGAGGAACAGCTTCAGCATGGACGGCACGAGTTTTTTTCCGGCCTCGATCAGGGAATCGAACGTTTTGCAGAACCGCTGCCGAATGTTCCTCGTCCCGAGGACTTTCGAGTCGATCCTGAGGAATACCTTGAACGTCTTCGCCGAGCCAAGGCATCCGTTCAGATACCGATCATCGCCAGCTTGAATTGTCACACGGAAGGAGGATGGATCGAATTCGCAAAGCAGATCCGCCAGACCGGTGTCGATGGTTTGGAGTTAAACATCTACTCTGTGCCTGCTGAGGCGAACGAAAGCTCGATCGAAATTGAAACGAGGTATCTGAGGATCGTTTCAGCCGTAAAAGCCGCTGTGCAAATTCCAGTTGCGGTTAAACTCAGCCCATATTTCACCTCGTTTGCAAACGTGGCGCGCAAATTCGTGCAGCAAGGCGGAGCCGATGCATTGGTTTTATTCAACCGGTTTTATCAACCGGACGTTGATCCAGAGCGGCTCGAAGTGGTTCCCAACGTCGTCCTGAGCACTCAGACAGCGCACCTGTTGCCCTTGCGTTGGATAGCCATTCTGCGCGGGAAAGTTCAGGCCGATCTAGCGGCCACAGGCGGGATTCACTCTGCTACTGACATTGTCAAACTACTGATGGCCGGCGCGAACGTGACCATGGTCTGTTCCGCCCTGCTGCGTTACGGGATCGCTCATATCACCACACTGGAACAGCAACTCGCCGTCTGGATGGAGTCGCATGAGTACGAATCGGTGAATCAACTCCAGGGTTGTATGAGCCAGCTGAATTGCTCGGATCCGGCGGCGTATGAACGCGCTCAGTATATTCGTGCAGTTGCACGATTGCCTAAGCGCGGCTAACAGCTTCCTCAGCCAATTTTCCGCAGCGTCGCCATAAGCGCATCCGCCGCGCTCGGTTGAGCCAAGGGAATATCGCGAAGCTGGTCGATGGGTGTCTGCAGGCGAATGGCGATCGATGCGATATTGGCAATCACTCCGGCATGATCGCCGACAACCAAACATCCCAAAAGCCACCTGGACCGCGAATCAGCAATTGCTTTCAAAAATGTCGGCGCTGGATCAATCACACTTCGATCGTCGTCGGAGACCAGCCGCATGCTCTCCGACACTACCTTGAATTCAATCCCGCTGCTGGACGCTTCGTCCTCCGTCCATCCGACGGAGGCGACCGGCGGCTCGGTGTGAATGCAGCGCGGAGCCCATCGAGGATCATAGCGACTTTCGTGTCCTAAGATGGTATTTACCGCGACGTTCGCCTGGGAGAAAGCTGTGCTATCTAGAAAACTCATTCCGGTGACATCGCCCACCGCGTAGAGACCGGGATTGGGCAGGCGCATGTGAGCATCGACCTGCAATGCGGACGAATCGTCTATCCCTAAAGCCTGCAGACCGAGTCCCTCCGAGTTGGGTCTTCGGCCCGTGGCCACCAGCGCGGCATCGGCGTCAACGGTCTGTCCCCCTTGGCCACGGACGACGATGTCAGTCCCGCTCTCTCTGATTTCGACAAGCGCCACTTGATGATTCCGCACGATGTTGACTCCGCGCATCTCGAGCGCCTCAGCCACGCGATCTGCTGCTTCCGGTTCCCATCCAGGGAGTACTCGATTCGCTTTCTCGATCAGCGTTACTTCTGAACCTAGCGTGCGATAGATTGATGCGAACTCGCATCCGATGTAGCCGGCGCCAATGATGACAAGCCGCTCCGGTAAAGCGGTTGTCCTCAGTATTTGGTCGCTATTTACTACCCTTGGGCACGAACTATCCTGGAAGTCGGGTCTCGAACCTGTAGCGATGATAATATTGTCGGCCGCGATCGTTGATGTAAGGCCGCGCTTGTCCATTACCTGAAGCGTCCGATTGTCAAGAAACTTTCCTTGGCCGCTGATCACGTCAACATTCAATCGCTCCAACTCCGCTCGAAGATCATCAACGAGGCGCATCGTAACCATCCGCTGCGCTGTCATCCAGTCATTTAGAGTTACCTTCAACAAATCAAGCCTGTTGCCAAAGCGGCCGCTTTTCAACCTCTCGCGGAACTGGCGCGCACACCCCAGCAATGCTCGGACAGCGTAGGATCCTCGGTGGAAGCAAGAGCCTCCGAGATTCGCTCCCTCGATGACGGCCGTCCGCAGGCCTTGGCTGGCCCCTAATATCGCGGCCCATCGTCCGGCAGAACCCGAACCAACAACCCCTAGATCATAGTGCTGTGCCATTGCCAAAAGCCTTCAATAGGAGCTTCTGCTGTACTGCCTCCACCGGCTGATTGCCATCAAGTTCGATAAAATTATACCTTGAATGCTTCCTAAAATATTCCACAGCCGGAACCACATCACTTTCAAACCAATTAAGCCGTCGCTCAATTTCTTCCTGATTAATATCATCCATGCGCCGCCTAGCTATCATTCTAGCCTTGGAAGTCTCCCGCGAGATGTTCAAATAGATAACGTGCGGACGCTGTCGATTATAAAAAGTGATGGCCGTGTCAATAATCTGTGCTTCTTGCAAAGAACGAGGAGTCCCATCAAAAATTACGTGCTCTTCTCCAGTCATCCTCCCGACAAGAAGGTGTGACCACATCCATACGGCAATAAAATCCGGCTGGCGATTTCCGGTCTTATAAATTTCAGCGGCTAATCTACTGGATAGACTATGCTCCTTAATAAATTGCCGGAAACGTTCACCTGTCTCGATATAAAAAATATATCGCTTCTCATCTTGCTTTTTAATATATTCGTGAAGCAACGCCACCTGCGTGCCCTTACCGCACCCTGACCGACCGATAAATATAAACGTCTGTAGCTCCATGGCCTCATTGTACATGATCCGGCCTAAAGCTCGATAATCTTAGTACTCCCTCGCTGATCGCCGGGCGTCGTTTTGTGCGCAGCCGCCCCAAGGGATTTAGTCTCCGCCAGGCGCTCATCGGAAGGCCGCCTTGCGCCTATGAGCAATGTGACCTCAGCCCTGAAGCAGCGAAGGCGTAACCATCCAGGCGACCTTCCATTTTTTATCGTCCCGGCGCTCGACACAAACTACGCCGCCAAATCGAAACTCCACGATTTCATTTTCTTCGCTGCCGGTGACGAGCAAGGCGGCGAGTTTGCCAAGAAACGGGAGGTGGCCAACGATCATTAAGTCGCCGCGGGTTTGTTCGAGTGCTTCTTTCGTTGCGGCGATCTGGTCCTTCGGGCCAAGGTTTTCGCGCTGCACGAGACCACCCCGCGCCCGCAGCGCCCCTGCAAGCAGTTCCCCGGTCTGTTGCGCACGCGCTTTGTCACTGTGCCAAATGGCATCGACCGCAAGCTTCAAAGGACGTAAAAAGCCGGCAACCTTCTGCACTTCGCCGATTCCTTTGTCTGTCAATCTTCGCTGCGGGTCTTCTTCTTCGGATTTCGATTCTCCGTGCTGAACCAGATAGACGCGCATGGCTGCTGGCCTCCTTTCGCACTGAATGCTTCTTTTACTTTTGCTTACGGTAAAGTCTTGGTTTTGACCGAAGCTTCTTTTTCAGGATAGATCGATTGAGGAATCGCCAAGGCGGTTCCAATCGCCGCCAAGGTCAAAGTAACCTCCAACAAATTTCTCATCCCGTTGGTTGCTGCGGCAATTTCCTCACCCGGATGTGCCTGAAGAAGCGCGAAAAGGTTCGTCAAGCCCTTGGCGGCCATGCTCCCGGGAACCATCGGAATGCACCCCACCAGTGCTACAATCGATCCCCGCGTTTGCTGAAACGGCTGCAATAGCCGCTCCGCAGTGGCCACTGCTAATGCGGCAAAAAACGCGGATTCCGGTAAATTCAGATTAGCCGATTGGCATGCCGTTCGAATTGCCAAGGCCACCGCGCCCGAACTTATGCAGTAAAAGATGATTCGCGGAGGGCAATTAAAGAGAATCCCGAAACCGGCGGCTGCAATGCCACCAAAAATGGCCTGGTGAATAATGTGAATCCAAAAGCTGTTCATATGCCTTGCAGGATCAACCGTTGTGCAGCAACCAGCCCCAGGGTCATAAAGAGGAGTATATACATCACGCGCAGACCGCGAGCCGCGGCGAGATTCGGTTTCCCTTCGATTACATCGGTCTGAACATTTAACACGGGAACGCCGGGAACAAGCAAGAGAACCGCCGAGACCGTGGCGATTTCAAGATGTGAACTCCCTAAAAGCCGGGAACCGAAGCCTGCCAGGTATGCCGAGACAAAACTCACGATGCCTGTAGTGATAAAAGGATTCCTCTTTCGGACTAGCAAAGCACGGCGGATCCACTGGCCGACCCCTGACGCAACCAGTACAGGGAAAAAAGAGAGCCAATCGGCTCCAAGCAGGCGCCCGAACGCGCTGCATGCCAAGCCCGTACAAAGACAAACCAGCCAAACGGGATAGGACGGGATTGCACGTTGAATATTATCCAACTGGGCCTGCCCCACTGAGCATGCGAGATCACCCTCAGAGACGCGGCGTACAATATTTTTAACCACTTCTGATCCCCTCAAATTGACTCCATGTTCTCCGACTTTTCCCATCTGAACGCAGAACTCCTGGCCGCGTCGCAGGGTAACTATAATAGCGGCATGTTGGCAGTAGACCTCTGCCGAATCGCAACCCAGGCAATGAGCCATCGCGAGGATCTCTTCGTGTATCATCCGGGCGCTTTCACCGAACTCCATGAAAAGGCGCCCGATAGACAGTGAGAAGCGAGCCACGTCCGACAACGGCGGCCCACAGGCGGCAGGGGCGCTGCTGTGTAATCGGCTATCCTTTGTTTCTGAGGACATGAAATCAGGCTTTAGAAAATGGGCTCGCCCATCATTAATACGACCACTTACGGCCAGTTCCAAGTTTTCAAGGCGAAAAGTTCCTCCCTACAGGTCTGAAGTGCTTTCCATGCTTTGGCCATGACCAGCCCTCGCTTGGCCCGCGGTCTATCCTGCGATTGCTGGTTTGTGATGACTCGCCGGATGCCCGCAACTGTGTTGGCTTTCCGCGTTAATGTCCTGTCCCCGAAATAAGCATGCCTTTCGCC
>Ga0310913_10001239_pt1 | contig 13036 bp, 12 predicted proteins | sample GREbulkMGOX082_FD_203447 | JGI IMG/M metagenome (GOLD analysis project Ga0310913, IMG submission 203447) | Lab enrichment of tropical soil microbial communities from Luquillo Experimental Forest, Puerto Rico - GRE.bulkMG.OX082 | ecosystem: Environmental > Terrestrial > Soil > Tropical forest >...
CCAGCGCCTCGTTCATTCGCCGGTTCAGCTCGATCTTGTCGTCCAGCGCGCCTAGAATACGGGCGATCGCCTGCTGCTCTGCTGGAGGCGGAACAAGAAGCGGGCACGCCGCGAGAATCGAGGTATTTAGGTTCGGCATGGTCGCGCCGTGTGCGTGCCCGACGATCCACTCGCGCACGTTCGGGTGCGCTAGATAAAAAGATGCGTATTGGGGATTTATGCCGTTCTCGCCCAGGCGAACTCTCAGGCATCCAGTCCCGCAGAGCCAGCCGTCTTCGCGCTCCCGGATCAGGGCTCGTCGCTCTACGTCACCGCGGCGGCTGTAGACAATATCGCCTTTACGGACCAAGTACCGGCTAAGTCGCTTGGCGTCGTCTGATGTGATACGCGCGATTCCGTCCTCGATAATCCTGTTATCGCCGATATTTTGCGGCATGATCGATGGGGTTCCGACGGCAACGTAATCGGATGCGTGTAGTTGGCTCCCAAAGGGCCCCGTTTGAATATCGCCTCCGCCTCGCTGGCAAGCAGCCCCGAAAGTTGTGTATTCCCAACCATCTGGGGCCTCGCCGACGATTTCGTCACCTGTCATACCCGAGTTCCCGCAAATTGGCGGCGATTTCCGCGTCCAGCCTGGTTGCCTCGGCTTGCTGCTGGTGCAGGGTCGCCACCAGCCGGCGCATCTTCTCGTCGAAAGGTTCGTCATCGTCCTCGACCGCGCCGGCGCCGACGTAGCGGCCCGGCGTTAGCACATGCCCGTGCTTGCGGATGTCGTCGAGAGACGCCGATTTGCAGAAGCCCGGCACGTTGGCGTATTCGTCAGCGTCCCGGTCGCCGCGCCACGCGTGGTAGGTACCGGCGATGTTGGCGATATCGGTGTCGGTCAACTCGCGGTGCACACGGTCGACCATCGTGCCGAGCTTTCTCGCGTCGATGAACAGGGTCTCGCCGCGGCGGTCGCGGAAACGGCCGTTGCGCTTGTCGCGCGCAAAAAACCACAGGCAGACCGGGATCTGCGTCGCGTAGAAAAGCTGGCCGGGCAGTGCCACCATGCAATCGACGAGGTCGGCCTCGACGATGGCTTTGCGGATTTCGCCTTCGCCCGACTGGTTCGACGACATCGAGCCGTTGGCGAGCACGAAGCCGGCGATGCCGTTCGGCGCCAGGTGATAAATGAAATGCTGCACCCAGGCGAAATTGGCATTGCCGGCCGGCGGCGTGCCAAACACCCAGCGTTTGTCGTTGCGCAGCAGCTCGCCGCGCCAGTCGCTGTCGTTGAACGGCGGGTTGGCGAGCACGTAATCGGCCTTGAGGTCGGGGTGCTGATCGTTGTGGAACGAATCGCCATGCGCGATCTGCGCGTCGATGCCGCGGATCGCGAGGTTCATCTTCGCCAGCCGCCAGGTCGTGTAATTCGATTCCTGCCCGTAGATCGAGATGTCGCCGATGCGGCCGCTATGCGCCTCGATGAACTTCTCGCTCTGCACGAACATGCCGCCCGAGCCGCAGCACGGGTCATAGACCCGGCCCTTATAGGGTGCGAGCATCTCGACCAGCACGCGCACGACATGGGTCGGCGTATAGAACTGGCCGCCTTTCTTGCCCTCGGCGCTGGCAAATTGCGACAGGAAGTACTCGTAAACGCGGCCCAGAATGTCGCGGGCGCGGTCGGCCGGGCTGCCGAGGCCGATATCGCTGACGAGATTGATCAGCTGGCCGAGCCGCTGCTTGTCGAGGCCCGGGCGCGCGTAATCCTTCGGCAGGACGGATTTGAGCGAGGGGTTGTCGCGCTCGATCGCCGCCATCGCGTCATCGACGACCTGCCCGATCGTCGGCTGGGGTGCGGCGCCTTTCAGATATGACCAGCGCGCCTCCGGCGGCACCCAGAAGATGTTTTCGGCGCGGTACTCGTCCGGATCTTCCGGATCGGCGCCTTCGCTGCGCTGCGCGTCGAGCTCGGCGTGCTTCGCCTCGAACGCATCCGAAATGTATTTGAGGAAGATCAAGCCGAGCACGACATGCTTGTACTCGGCCGCATCCATGTTGTTGCGCAGCGCGTCAGCCGCCTGCCAGAGCTTGGCCTCAAAGCCTAATGTCGCGCCGTTGCCCCGCGTCCGCGCGTTGCGGTTGCTTATTGATCGCGGCATTGTCTCCCCTCTTCGTTTCCGTTTCCTATATGGCGCTGGTGTACGCCCGGTAAATCGCTTAATCGGGCCTTATCGGCGAGAAATCGGCGCATATTGGTCAGCCTGCATGCGATCACCGGCATGGGTGTCGAAAGCCAATACAATTGGGGCGAGCGCTATATGCGCGCGACCGTGCTGTCGCACGAGGTCGAGAAGTCATTCAGCGTGCTGATCTTCTCCGGCGTGCTCGACCGCTTCCCGCAATTGCAGATCGTCTCTGCCGAAAACAATATCGGCTGGCTGCCCTATTATCTGCAGCGCATGGACCGCGCCTTCGAGCGTCAGCGCATCTCCGCCGGGTTTACCAACAAACTAAAGCCGAGCGAGTACTTCCAGCGCCAGATGTGGGCGACATACATCGACGACTTCGTCGGCGTCGCCAACCGCCATTTCATCGGCGTCGACAAGCTGATGTGGTCGTCCGACTACCCGCACCAGGCCTCGACCTGGCCGCACTCGCAGGAGGTCGTCGCCCGCGACTTCAAGGACGCCAGCGCCGAGGACAAGTTCAAGATCACTCGGGCCAACGCCGCCCGGCTTTACGGCTTCGACGCCTAACAAAGCGACGGGCTCGGGCTGAGAGGGCCGCAATAGCAACCGCCGTCGCGGCTCTTTCAGGCCCCGTGCGAACGGCGGGCAATTCCGTTGTTGCTTGCCCCTGAGAGCTGTGCAGATTTCGTTGATCTGCTTGACGGAATACGTTGTTATCTGAGCCGCGAATTTGGAACCTAAGCTCCTGATCGGAATGGTTCTTTTCGAATACTGATCGGGTGTTTCGAGGTGCGGCTGCAGTTTTCGTTGTATTTATGGGGGCGGGTATAGTCTTTGCACACCATCGCACCGCCGCTTGACCTCGGCGTAGTGTCTCATGAGGATGTCGGAAGAGGGATCCGATAGGAGACTGGGCTCCGTGGTGTCAGCAGCCGCCGAGCATTACAACGCGCCGCACCTTGCCAAGAGCGGGGCGAATTTTACGGCGCTGACGCCGCTCGTCTTGCTGCGGCGCGCCGCTGCGACCTACCCACGCAAGCTCGCTGTGATTCATGGCGCCGCCCGTTTCACCTACCGCGACTTCTATAACCGCTGCCGGCGCTTTGCCGACGCATTGCAGCAGCGCGGTATCGGGCGGGGAGACACGGTTGCCGTCATGGCGCCGAATGTGCCGGCATTGCTCGAGGCGCATTACGGCGTGCCGATGGCCGGGGCCGTGCTAAATGCGCTGAATTACCGGCTCGACGCGCGTACGATCGCCTTCGTCTTGGGTCACGGCCAAGCCAAGCTGTTGATCGCCGACCGCGAATTCGGGCCGACCGTCAAAGCCGCACTCGAAGAGTTCGGCGAGCCAATACCGCTGGTCGAGATCGACGACGGTGCCGGCGGCGCGTCGCTTGGCGGTACCGAATACGAGGCCTTTCTCGGTGAAGGTGCCCCTGAGGCGGAATGGGCCTTGCCGCGCGACGAATGGGAGCCGATCGCGCTGAACTACACCTCGGGCACCACCGGCAATCCGAAGGGTGTGGTCTATCACCACCGCGGTGCCTTTTTGAATGCGCTCGGCAACGTGATCACCCTCGGGCTCGATCGCCACTCGGTCTATCTTTGGACCCTGCCGATGTTCCACTGCAACGGCTGGACCCACAGCTGGGCGGTGACCGCCGTCGCCGGGACCCATGTCTGCCTGCGCCGCGTCGATCCGGCGCCGATCTTTGCGGCGATCGCCGAGCACCGGGTTACCCATTTGTGCGGCGCGCCGATCGTTCTGAACCTGCTCGTGCATGCGCCGGAAGGAGTCAAGCGCCGCTTTGATCATCAGGTCGAGGTCGGGACCGGGGGTGCCGCCCCGCCCTCGGTCGTGATCGAGGCGATGGAGCGGATGGGTTTCCGCGTTACGCACCTCTACGGGCTTACAGAAAGCTATGGTCCCTCGACGGTCTGCGCCTGGCAGGAAGAATGGGCGGAGCTACCGATCGCCGACCGTTCTGCGCATATGGCGCGCCAGGGAGCCGCCTACCTGACCCTCGACCGCCAACGCGTTGTCGATCCGCAGACGATGGCCGACGTCCCGGCGGATGGCGTCACCATGGGTGAGCTGGTGCTGCGCAGCAATACAGTGATGAAGGGTTATCTGAAGAACCCCGAAGCGACCGCGGCAGCCTTCGAGCACGGCTGGTTTCACACCGGCGATCTCGCGGTCTCTCACCCCGACGGCTATGTCGAGATCAAGGACCGGTCCAAAGATATCATCATCTCGGGCGGTGAAAATATCTCCTCGCTCGAGGTCGAGGAGGCTCTCTACCGCCACCCGGGAGTGATCGAAGCGGCGGTCGTTGCCAAGCCCGATCCGGTCTGGGGCGAGACACCCTGCGCCTTCGTGGCGCTCAAGCCTGGGGGCGAACCTGTCTCGGCCGAGGACATTGTCGCTTGGTGCCGCGCCGACCTCGCCCATTACAAGGTACCCCGGGCCGTGGTGTTTGGGCCGTTGCCGAAGACCTCGACCGGCAAGATCCAAAAATACGAATTGCGTGAGCGGGCCAAGGAAATCAGCCGGTGACTGAACTGCCGAGCTTCGACCTCACGGGCGAGGTGGCGCTGGTGACCGGCGCATCGAGCGGGATCGGCCGCCACCTCGCTGAGCTGCTCGCCGCCGCCGGCGCCAAGGTGGCGCTCGCCGCCCGGCGCGTCGATCGCCTGGCCGAGACCGCTCGCGACATCGCCGCGGCGGGCGGTGAGAGCCTGCCGATCGCCTGCGATGTAACCCGCTCCGACACCGTGGCCGGCGCTGTCGCGAAGGCCGAGACCGAGCTCGGGCCGCTGACAATCCTGGTCAACAACGCCGGCGTCGTCGTCTCAAAGCCGCTGTTCCAGCACACCGAGGCCGATTGGGACTATGTAGTTGACACCAACCTCAAAGGCGCTTGGCTCGCAGCGCGCGAATTCGCTCATCACCTGGTTGCGCTGCAGCGCGCGGGCCGCATCATCAATATCTCGTCCGTCCTCGGTTCCCGCACGATCGGTCGGATGCCGGCCTATTGCGCTGCGAAGGCCGGGCTGACCCATTTGACGCATGTGCTGGCGATGGAATTGGCGCGCTACGGCATCCTGGTCAACGCGTTGGCGCCGGGCTATGTCGAGACCGATTTCAACCGCGCCTTTTTCCAGACCGAGGCCGGCAAGGCGCTGATCTCTCGCATTCCGCTGAAGCGCCTCGGGCGGACCGAGGATCTCGACGGTGCGCTCTTGTTCCTCGCATCGCCGGCGAGCGCTTATGTCACAGGGGCGGTGATCGCGGTCGATGGCGGGCACGGCGTCGCTGCAATTTGAACCATGCCGTGTGGCATTGGCCCGGTTTCTCGCCACGGCGAGCGAGGCTGAGTCGGTGGAGATTGCGGCGCTGGCACGGCTCAGAGGTGGCGCGCTTCAGGAGAATTGGGGGCTCGACGCGCGCTTCTCGGGTGGCTCGCTCGATGGCGAACAGCGGCTCGTGTTGCGGACGTCCGCCGCGACGGGCATTGCGGCGAGCCTGACCCGTCGCCAGGAATTCGCCGTGCAGCAGGCGGTCTTTGCAGCGGGGGTGACGGTTCCCGAACCGCTCTTCGCCAGCGAGGACCCGGCCATCCTCGGCAAGCCGTTCTTCGTCATGCGGCGCGCTCTTGGGATCGCGGCATCGGATAGGATCACCGGCGATAGGGCGCTCGATCCGGCTTTCCCCGCGATCGCCGAGCGGCTCGGCCGCGAGCTGGCCCTCATCCACACGATCCGCCCGCCGCAGTCCGGTCTCGCGTTTCTGGCGCCCTATGAGAAAGTCGGGCCGGCACAGCAAATAAGGCGGTTTCGCGCCTATCTCGACCGTCATCCGACGCCCCGCCCGGTTCTCGAATGGGGTATGCGCTGGCTCGAGACGCACATGCTGCCGCCAGCGGCGCCGGTACTCTGCCATCACGATTTCCGCACCGGCAATTATATGTTGGATGGCGCTGCGTTGACGGCGATCCTCGATTGGGAATTCGCCGGCTGGGGCGATCCGCACGAGGACATCGGTTGGTTTTGCTGCAAGAGTTGGCGCTTTGCACGGCTCGACCGCGAGGCCGGCGGGATCGCCGACCGCACTCCGTTCTACCACGGCTATGAGAGCGCATCCGGAGCATCGATCGACCCGCAGCGGGTCCTGTTTTGGGAAGTCTTGGCGAGCGTGCGGTGGGCGGTGATTGCCCTTGAGCAATGCGACCGCCACATGATCGGCGGTGAGCGTAACCTCGACTTGGCATTGACCGGGCGGCGCGCCAGCGAGTGCGAGCTCGAGATCTTGATGCTGCTCGACCCCGACGGGATTTCCGTTCATGCGTGACTTGCCAAGCGGTGCCGCACTCCTCCCGCTGGCACGCGACATGCTAATAAACGAGCTGATGCCGCTGCTGCCCGAGGAGCGCCGCCCCGATGCACTGCTTGTCGCCAAGTTCATGGTGGTCGCCCAGCGAGAGGCCGAAGCACCGGCTGAAGTGGAGCGAGCGATCCTTCGCGAGATCGAGCTATTGTGTGGGCCAGGATCCGAGGCCATGCGCCGCTTTGCCGGCGACCTGCGCATCGGCGCCTTTGAGGATGGGGAGGCGCGCGAACGGACCGCTCGAGCCATCCTGTGGCGGCTGACCGTCCCCAGGCTCCGTCAATCCAATCCGGAATTCTTGGCCGCCAACGGCTTCGATCAGAAGGGCGGCGTGGTCGGGAGAGCGAAACAGTGTCCCAGTCCCGTGTCCGGCTAGCGGTCGACGCCTTCGCCCGAGGCGAAATCGTCGTCGTAACCGACGACGACGACCGCGAAAACGAAGGCGACCTGATCCTCGCGGCGGCGCACACGACCCCGGAGAAGATCGCCTTCATCATCCGCCACACCGCCGGCATCGTCTGTGCGCCGCTGACGACTGAGATTGCGCGGCGCCTCGAACTGGCACCGATGGTCGCCGACAGCGAGGCAATCCATGGCACTGCCTTCACCGTCTCGGTCGATTATCGTCACGGCACGACGACCGGGATCTCGGCCGACGACCGCACGGCGACGATCCGCAACCTCGCCAACGGCAACGCCGGCCGTTCGGACTTTGTCCGGCCCGGCCACATCTTCCCGCTGATTGCCAAGGATGGCGGGGTACTGATGCGCTCCGGCCATACCGAGGCGGCGATCGATCTCTGCCGGCTGGCCGGCATTGCGCCGGTAGCGGCGATTTGCGAGCTGGTTAACGATGACGGCACGGTGATGCGCGGGCCGCAGGTCGCGGATTTCGCCAAGCGGCACGGGCTGAGGCGCATGTCGGTCGCCGGTCTGATCGCCTACCGGCAGGCGCGCGAAAAGCTGGTGACCCGGGTGGCCGAATTCACGGTTGCCTGCGAGATCGGCGATCTGACCGGCTATGCCTATGTGACGCCATTCGACAAGGTGCATCACTTCGCCTTCGTCTATGGCAATATCGGCGAGGGCAAAAACGTGCCCACACGGCTCCATCGAGGCAACGTGATCGAGGACGTGTTCGGCGGCGCCCAGCCGATCCACGCCGCTTTGAGCCACTTCAAGGCAGCGGGAGAGGGGGTTCTCGTCTATTTGCGCGACGGCACTTCTGGCGTGCCGATATCGGCCATCGGCGAGGAAAGCACGGGCTCGGAACGCGAGCGCAATGTCCAGTGGCGCGAAGTCGGGCTCGGCGCACAGATCCTACGCGACCTCGGAATCTCGTCGATCCAGCTTTTGGCGACGCGCTCGCGGACTTATGTCGGGCTCGCGGGCTTCGGTATCGAGATCACCGCAACCGAGCCGCTCGAGGGCGATTAGAAGGGCCGTCCGGCCAATCAGCAGCTGCAAGATTTACCGCGGGTGTGCTATCTTGCATCTATGGATCAATCGACAGACTTGTCGCCGCAGCCGGCCGATTATTATCGGCGGAAAGCCGCTCGCGCCCGCGAGGTCGCGGCAGGGGTGACGACACGCGCCGTCAAGGCGCGCCTGCTCGACTTGGCGGTCGAATACGACCGGCTCGCCGACGGCGCAGACAGCGCGACGCGCTCGCCTGAAGGCTTCTCGGGCCAATAGGGCCATCCGATGCGGCTGGGTTTCGTCGGCACCGGGACGATGGGTGCCCCGATGGCTCGGTGCCTGATCGATGCCGGCCACGAGCTTACAGTCTATGATGTCCGGCGGGCGGCGACGGCGGAACTCACCGCCCGCGGTGCGCGCGCGGCCAGCAGCCCAGCCGAAGTCGCCCGGCTCAGTGAAGCGGTGTTCAGCTCGCTCCCCGGCCCGCACGAGGTCGAGCACGCCGTGCTCGATCCGTCGAGCGGCATGCTGGCGGGGTTGGCGGCGGGCGGCGCCTATATCGACATGACGACGAACGCGCCCGCCGTGGCCCGGCGAATCGCCGAAGCCTGCCGCGCCCGCGGTGTGGAGATGCTGGACGCGCCGGTTAGCGGCCGCCCGCCGACGATGACGGTCATGGCCGGCGGCGATGCAGCGGTCTTTGCTAAATACCGGCCGCTGTTGGCCGCGATGGCCGGCAACATCTTCCATGTCGGCGAGGCCGGCGCCGGCTGTGTGGCCAAGCTCGTCACGCAATACCTCGGCTACACCAATTTCGTCGCGGCACTCGAAGGGCTGTTGATCGGCGCCAAGGCCGGCATCGACCTTGCCCAGCTGGCGCGCATCGTGCCGCTCAGCGCCGGAGCCAGCCGCACCTTCGACAACATCCCGCGCTCGGTCCTGACCGGCACGTTCACTGCCGGCGGCACCCTCGACATCGTCGCCAAGGACCTCGCACTCGCCTGCGAGCTGGCGCGCGAGGTCGCCGCTCCCGCCCAGCTGGGGCTCCTCGCGCACGACGTCTTGCACCGCGCCCAGGCCCAGGGCTGGGGGCAAGAGGGCTTCCCGGTCGCCGCCAAGATCCTCGAGGCGATGGCCGGCGTTGAGCTGCGTGCCGCTCCCGCCGCTGATATGACGGGCTACCAGGCGGCCGACCCCCGGCGGCCTACCGTCTAAGCCCAAGTCCCTGATCGACGGGAAAATACCGGGAAGAACCGCTCCCGGGAGCCTCGGCGCTCTGATAACTCATTGTAAGTAACAGCAATATTTGAGGTATTCCCTAGGTGGTCGAACAGGGAATTAATTCGGCCGATCAGGGACGCAAATTCGCCAAACAGGGAAACACACCGGAAGTACCAACGATAACGGCAATTATCATATTGACAATTACGATAATTCTGATACCATGCCTCGATCATGGTCCACAGCATCAGAAAGCGCGCATCACCTTCCGGCCCGCCCCTCGCGGTCGTCTGGCGGCGGATCGAAGTACTGCGCCCGGACCCGGCGAATCCCCGGTCGCATAGCGCCAAGCAGATCCGCCAGCTGGTCCGGAGCATAGGTGCCTTCGGCTTCAATGTTCCGATCCTCGTCGATCGAACGTTGCGGGTCATCGCCGGGCACGGCCGGTTGCTCGCGGCACAGGAGCTCGGTTGGCGCGAGGTGCCGACGATCCTCCTCGACCATCTTAGCGAGACCCAGGCCCGCGCCTTTATGATCGCCGACAACCGCGTCGCCGAGACTGCCGCGTGGAACAACACGGTGCTGGGCGAGCAGCTAAAGGAGATTTCCTTCGCCGCACCGGACTTCGCGATCGAGACGACCGGGTTCGAGCTGAGCGAGATCGAAGTGTTGACCGCCGGAGGCTCCCTCGGCACGCGCAAACGGAGCCGCCGCCCGACCCCGCGGCCGGCACCGCCAACCGTCGCAAGCGCCGGCGAGTGGTGGCTGCTCGGCCGGCACCGCGTCGGTTGCGGCAACCTCGCCGACACGGTCGACGCGATGTTGGCGGGCGAAGAGGACGCTGTCGTCGTGGTCGCCGCCAACCCGGCCGCGGTCGACATGATCATTCGCCGCTGGCAGGCGTCGACCGGCGGCAATGCCCGGCACATGGCGAGCGGCCGCCGCTTCCCCCAGGGCTGCGAGCAGTCCGGCCCCGGCACGATCGACGGTTCCGATGCCGGATGACAAAAAATCCGACTACAAGGTCGGCTACAAGAAGCCGCCCCTGCACACGCGTTTCAAGAAGGGCCAGTCGGGCAACCCGAGCGGGCGGCCCAAGGGCTCGAAGAACTTTTCGACCTTGCTGGCCGAGGCGTTGAACGAGCGGGTCGTCATCACCGAAGACGGCAAGCGGCGCAGGATTTCAAAGGGCGAGCTCGGTGTCAGGCAGCTCGCCAACAAATTCGCGATGGCCGAGGCGCAGGCGACCAAGATGCTGCTCGGCCTGATGCTGGAACGCGAGCGCCTCGCCGCAGCGTTATCACCCGCCGAGCGGCCGTCCTTCGATGCCGCCGACGAGAAGGTGATCGCAAACCTGCTCAAAAGGCTGCGTTCCAAGGAATGAGCGCGCGGTCTGCCGGTCTCGATCTCGCCGAATACGAGGCCTTGGTGCGCGCCGATTTCGCGGGCTTTGCCGAGCGCGCATTTCACGAGCTCAACCCGCAGACCGATTTCGCGACGAACTGGCATTTCCGGGTCATCGCCGCAAAGCTCACGGCGGTGTACCAAGGCAGGATCCGCCGGCTGGTCGTCAATATGCCGCCGCGCCATCTGAAGTCACACCTGGCCTCGGTCGCGTTTCCGGCCTGGTGCCTCGGCCGTAATCCGAGCCTGCAGGTCCTCTGCGTCAGCTATGCCCAGGACCTCGCCGACAAGCTCGCGCGCGACTGCCGGCGCATCGTCATGAGCGACTGGTACCAGCGGCTCTTCCCGACCCGCCTCGCGCCGCGGCATCAGGCGGTGTCCGAGTTCGAAACCACCCAGCAGGGCAGCCGCCTCGCCACCTCGGTCGGCGGTGTGCTGACCGGTCGGGGAGCCGACATCATCGTCATCGACGACCCGCTGAAGCCCGAGGAGGCCCTGTCGCAGGCCCAGCGGCGGTCGGCCAACGAGTGGTTCGACCACACCCTCTACTCTCGCCTCAACGACAAGGAGAAGGGATCGATCATCCTGATCATGCACCGGCTGCACGAGGACGATCTGGTCGGCCACGTATTGGCGCAGGAGGATTGGGAGGTCGTGCGCTTTCCGGCGATCGCCGAGGCGGACGAGCGATACTTGATCGACACCTTGGCGGGGCCACGCGTCTTCACAAGGGCGTGCGGCGAAGCCTTGCACCCGGCGCGCGAGTCGCTCGCGATGCTCGAGCAGATCCGCCGGACAATCGGCGAATACAATTTCGCCGGCCAATACCAGCAGGCCCCCGCACCCTTGGGCGGCGGCCTCGTCAAGGCCGCCTGGTTCCGGCACTGCGCGCAAGACGAAATGCCGGGGCAATTCGAGCGCGTCGTGCAGAGCTGGGACACCGCCAGCAAGGCCACCGAGCTCAACGATTTCAGCGTCTGCACGAGTTGGGGGATATTGGGCAAGGACCTTTATCTCCTCGACGTATTGCGCCGGCGCATGGAATACCCGGAATTGAAGCGCGCGGTGCGCGAGCAATACGCGCGCTTTCGCCCCAGTGTCGTGTTGATCGAGGACAAGGCCTCGGGGACCCAGCTGATCCAGGAGCTGATCGCCGAGGGCCTCTACGCGGTCACCCGCTACCAGCCGCAATCCGACAAGGTCATGCGCATGCACGCGCAGACCGCGATGATCGAAAACGGCTTTGTCCACCTGCCTGATGCGGCGCCATGGCTGGCGCAATACCTGCACGAGATTACGACATTCCCCAACGGCCGGCACGACGACCAGGTCGACTCGACCGCCCAAATGCTCGACTGGTTCAAGCGCGGCAGCGGCCCGAGCTCCAATGCGGGGATCTTCGAACTTTACCGGCAGCGCGCGGAGGAGCTGCGCCGCGGTGAGGCTAGGCCGGGCCGTTTGGTGCGGCTTCGCGCCCCTGTAGGCGTCGGGGCAGTTCAGCTACTTTCAGGGGTCCAGCGCAACGTCTCAGCCGACGGCACGGTCGAGATGTCGGAAGCCGACGCCGCACCCCTACTGCGGGCCGGGTGGGTCAAAGTCGACCCGGACGGGGTTTGATCCGATCGCTAGCCGCGTTCCAGGCTGCCAGATCGATTGGGTGCCGCGTGGCCGGGTTTCTCGGCCTCAGAACATGTGCAGGTGAGCGGCGAGCGATTCGGGAGTGCCGAAGAGCACGGCCCAGCCGCGCGCCGGTTTACGAGCAGGGCGGCGGGTCGATGCGCTCGCGGTCCTGCCGGGCGCCGGCGCTGGCAGGGACGGGTAGTCCCAGCTCCTCGCGCTGGGCAATCGTCAGACAGCGGGTCAGGGCGGCGCGGGCGAGCGAGATCAATTCCTCGACCGGCGGGGTCCCCCACACCCGCGCCGTGTTGTCATCGGACCCGGTCACCACCCGCCGCCCGTCCGGGCTGAACGCCACGCTCAAGACCGGGCCGCGATGGCCTTCGAGCACGGCGGCGGCGGGGGTCGACCCCGACAGCTCCCACACCCGCGCCGTGTTGTCATCGGACCCGGTCACCACCCGCTTGCCGTCCGGGCTGAATGCCACGCTCCTGACCGAGCCGCGATGGCCTCCGAGCACGGTGGCGGCGGGGGTCGCCCCCGACAGCTCCCACACCCGCGCCGTGTTGTCATCGGACCCGGTCACCACCCGCTGGCCGTCCGGGCTGAACGCCACGCTCCTGACCGGGCCGCGATGGCCTTCGAGCGCGGTGGCGGCGGGGGTCGCCCCCGACAGCTCCCACACCCGCGCCGTGTTGTCATCGGACCCGGTCACCACCCGCCGCCCGTCCGGGCTGAATGCCACGTTCCTGACCGCGCCGCGATGACCTTCGAGCACGGTGGCGACGGGGGGTACCCCCGACAGCTC
>Ga0310913_10001257_pt1 | contig 12924 bp, 15 predicted proteins | sample GREbulkMGOX082_FD_203447 | JGI IMG/M metagenome (GOLD analysis project Ga0310913, IMG submission 203447) | Lab enrichment of tropical soil microbial communities from Luquillo Experimental Forest, Puerto Rico - GRE.bulkMG.OX082 | ecosystem: Environmental > Terrestrial > Soil > Tropical forest >...
AACTTCGAGGTCCCGATTGTTTGGTCGTTGTGGTGTAAGAAGCCGGTGTCCGCGTCGAACAGGTGGACCAGCCTCGCCAGTACCTGCTCGCTCACAGTGGTAGCGGTGAATGAATTAGCCTCCATCAGTTGGGCGGCAACGGAGGCGACGAACCTCACGCCGCGCGACACGGTGCCTCGATTGCCGCGGTGCGGACGATCTCAACCGATTCAGGCACGTCACCACAGAATTCGGCCCACACGGATCCCGTCTTGTGCGGTGTCTGGGCCATCTGTGGACTCCTCCAACATCCAGGCGGTTACCGTTATTCGCAGGACCCGGAGACCAACCTCATTAGGCGTGTGGCTAACGCGAGTGTCAACATTGTGACCTTCGCCACGCCGACACGAGCACTATAGTCCCTTGATCGCGCGATCGCCTCGCCCCCTCGGCCAGGTTCCGGGCAGTTGGTCGCGGATATAGTCGGGATCCCGCTGGTCGAGGTCGGCTTTGGGGACTCACGACCTGGTTGCGGACCCACTCTAAGACGTCCCCGATGGTCGCCATGACGGCCGTATACACCCGTGTCGCCCGGGGTCAAACGCGATAGATGCGGGCGGCGTTGTCGCGGGCAATCAGGTCGACCACCCGCATGGCGTCCTGCTCGCTCCAGTCGCCATTGGCGACGAACTCGCTTAGCACGCGGTAAATACCCTCGCGCCACAGGGCCGCGCCGAGAAAATGCAATTCCGCGGGGCCCAACCCGTCCGACGAGTACAGGATCTTGCCGAACGGTGCCATCTCCAGCAGCCGGGCGATGAACGCCGGTGCCCGGGCCCCCAGATAGTTCACGCTCAACCCGCCGTCGAGGTAGACGTTGTTGAACGCCTGCGCCAGGTATCCGGCCTCGCGTTCGTAGGGATAACAGTGCAACAGCACGATCGGGGTATCTGCGGACTGTCGCAGGAAGTCGAGCAGGAGAAGCGGATTGGTCTTGTGCAGATCGGTGTCCCGGTCGCCGAAGCCGACGTGGAATTGCAGCGGCTTGCCAAGCCGCAGCGCCTGATGCAGCCCAAAACGCAGAAGCACGCGATCCTGCAGGCGGGTACCGCCGCGGTCGCGCCACCGGCCGGCGGCCTCGGCAACCTGCGATGCCGACGGCTCGGTCAGATCGCCCTCGAACCCGCCCCGGTAGGCCAGGATCGACTTGGTGCCGACCGCTGTGGTCGCGCGCCGGTGCAGGACCTCCTCGAACGCCGAGGCGTAGTCGCCGGGCGCTTGCGCGGCCTGCTCGGCCACCTCTTCGAGACGGACGACCTCGTTGGCGCGGTTGCCGGACAATCCGGCCATGTCCGCGACGCCGGCGATGTCGCCGCCGATCCCGGTGTCCACCAGCCAATGGCTCACCTTGGCGGCCGGTAAGAACAGGCGGGCCAGGTCGGTCTCGCCGTATTGCTGACGACGATCCCAATATGCCTGCGGTTCAGCATGTTTGGGTAAGCCGAGGAGGGGGCCGCAATGGGTGCGCACGGCGAAGCCGAGCTGGGAGTCAGAACCGGAGTCCACAAGGGGTTCGGTGTTGGCCTCGTTGAGGGCGTTCTCGAATCGTCGCCGGTCCCCCGGCGTCAACCAGCACCCGTGGACGTGCTGGTCGATCAACGTCACTTCGCCGATGTGCTGCGCCAGAGCCGAACAGTCAAGCACCGTCACAGGCTCCACGCCATCCGAAACTTATCCGCCAGTTGCTCGGGCCCAAGGGTGCCGTAACGCTCGTGCTCCAGGCGGCGGACAGCGACCACCATGTCCACCACGGGGTCGCCCAGGATGCCCCGCAGCAGCGTCGAATTATCAAGCGCCGTAATGGCTTCCACTTGAGAATCCGGCAGAAGCACGATACCGGCGCGGTCGCGGTCGGAGTCGGAGAGTTTTGCCGGGTCTACCGTGGTTTCCGGTGGCAGTGTCACTTCGCGCTTGATTCCGTCCAGTGCGAGCCCCAGGATCGCCGCTGAGGCGAGGTATGGGTTGGCCGAGGGATCGACGACTTTCACTTCGACATTGCCGCCGCGCGGACTGCCGGGACCACCTTTGACGAATCGCACTGCGGCCTCTCGGTTCTCGGTGCCCCAGCACGCGTACGCGCCCGCCCAGTTACCGGGCCGCATCCGCAACCCGGACACGATCGATCCACACAGAACGCCCTGGGCTTCGGGTAACCCACTGACAACCCCCGCAACCGCGCTCTCCCCCGGCGGCGTCATGCCCGCCGCGCCGGTTCCGTCGGTGAACAGTGGCCCTTCCGGCTCCCCAGCTGGCCTTGTCAGCGAGAAGTGCTGGTGCGCACCGGATCCGACGCTCCCGGCGAAGGGCGCCGGTGACAGGCTGACGCGCAGCCCATGACGGCGGGCGGCCCGGCCGACGATGAGCCGGGTCAATGCCAGCTGGTCGGCCGCGGCCACCGGCGCCAACGGCGACAACGAGATCTCGAACTGGTTGGCCCCGTACTCGGGATGAAACTGTTCGACACCAACGCCGGCCACCGTGGCCGCGGCGTTGACGTCGCGAACGAACGCCTCGTGCTCGAGGACGCCGACGAGGCCGTACTGCGCCCACAGCGCCGCCGGCAGCCGGTCACCGTCGGCGCCGACGAGAAGGAATTCGAGTTCGTGGCCGATCGCCGCCTCGATGCCGGCTTCCTTGAGCGCGGCCTCAATCCGGCCCAGCGTTCCTCGGCTACACGCCGGGACGGGTGTGCCGTCCTGCTCGAAAAATGCTGCGGGCGCCCACGCCAACCCGTCGCCGACGATGCGCAAACTTGACAGGTCGATGCGGAGGCGCTGGTCGCCGACCACACCCACGTCGTCGGTGAACGCGATGCCGGTCTGGTCGATGGCGAAGGCATGCCACGAGGGACTTGCGCCCAGGCCGGGATTCGCGAACGTATTGGTCTGCCGGATCGAGACCGTCTTTGCCTGCGTGAGACCGGCGGGGTTCACAACGCTGCCGATGACCGTGTCGACGCCTTCGGCCTCCAGGTGCGCGATCGCGGCGGCGGCGAGCGGGGTGGCTCCCATGGCTGCCATTCTGCAGCCTCGAGGAACCGAGGCCGGTAGAAGGCTTCCGATCAGTTCTGGCGGCCGACCAGCTCGGTGACGAACCGCTCGATGAAGCCGTCCAGTGGACGCCCACCCGCCGGCCGTATGACGAACTTCGTCAATCCCGCGTCGATGTAGGCGTCGAGCTGTCGGTGCAGCTGATCCCAGCCGGCGGCGATCAGCTCGCCGGGATCAAGTTCGGGGCGACGCCGGCGGGCGGCCGCGACCAACTCCGGGGGCAACTCGCCGTCGGCCCCTTCCACTAGGGCCAACGAAATGCCGAAGTGATCGGGCTCGATTTGCCGGCCGGACTCCGTCGCGGCCCGTTCGATCGCCTCGCGCCCCGCGCGCGCCTCGGCCGGGGTGAGGAAACTGCCCAACCAGCCATCGCCGAGCGCGCCGATGCGCCGAAACGCCGCGGGCGCCGAGCCGCCCAGCCAAATGTCCAGCGGAGGCACCGGCCGCGGGGCGACCGTGGCCCCGCTCACGGTGAAATACCGGCCGGCGTAGGCGGCCGAATCCTCGACCAGCGCCGAGCGCAGCACCCGCAGCGACTCGTCGAACACCGCCGCGCGCTCCCCGTCAGGGACGACGAATACCTCGCGCTCGGCGGGGATCGCCGAACGCAAACCGAAAGCGGGAAGAACCCGCTTCGGCGCGACGGCCGCCAACGAAGCCAACTGTTTGGCCACGAGCACGGGATGCCGCCCGGGGAGGACGGCCACCGACGTGCCCGCTTTCAATCGGGTCGTCCTGGCCAGCGCGTAGGCCATGCCGACCATCGGGTCGACCGCCGGGGAGTACACCAGCTCGGAGAACCAAATCGAGTCCACCCCGCTGGACTCCAGGTGATCGACGATGCCGGCGAGCTGATCGGGAGCGGTGTCCGCACCCAGCCCGACGCCGAAACGAATCTTCACGGCTAGACCCTCCCTGCCCGTGTTTGCGTACCTGTCCGTATCGCAACACGGCGGTGGCGCCGTTTGTGCCCGCGACCGCCGCGCGGTGCCGGCGCTACGCCCGGCTGGGCAAGGTCAGCTTGCAGGCCTGGCCGATGTCCAGGGTCCGGAGCATCCGTCCCATGCCGACCCACAGGGCGCAGGACATTGCAAGGTCGGCGAGCAGTTCTTCGGAGAAGTGCTCGTTGCACCGGCTCCAGAAGTCTTCGTCATCGCGCAACTTCGTGTGCTCGGTGCCAAACCGGTGCGCAAACTCGGCCGCCAGCCGCTCCTGTTCGCTGTACCCCGGCCAGGTCCGCCACTCCAGCGCGTGCTCATACAGCTCTTCGTCGACGCCTGCGGCGGGCCCGTCGGCGTCGCGTGTGTTCATGCACACGGTGCATTCGTTGTCATGGGCAATCACCGCCCGGGCCAGCTCGCGGGTGCGCATGGGCAGCCGGTTCTTGGTGTAGACCGCCTTGCTGAACTTGGCGATCGCGCCACCGAGGTCGGGGGACTTCTTGGCCCAGCCGTAGACGTCGTCGTCGGCGAATGTTCCGATGCGGCTCATGGCGCGATGGTACGCCCGCGCCGCGCCTAGCTTTGAGATCCCGGTGGCCGGGAGACGCACTGCGCCGAGTACAGCTCCTCGCCCAGCTTCCCCATCAGCTCCAGCTGCGTTTCCAGGTAGTCGATGTGCAATTCCTCGTCGGCGACGATCTTCTCGAGCAGGTTGGCGCTGGTGGCGTCCTGTTTCTCCCGGCACATGATGATCCCTGGCTTGAGCCGCTCCATCACCTCGTATTCGATGGCGAGGTCGGCCTCGAATTGCTCGCGCAGCGTCTGGCCGACGCGTAACGAGAAGAGGCGCTGGTAGTTCGGCAAGCCGTCGAGCAGCAAGATGCGGTCGGTGATCTCCTCGGCGTGCCGCATTTCGTCGAAGGATTCCTCGCGGGTCTTGGCCGCCAACTCGGTGAAACCCCAATTCTCCTGCATCTTCGAATGCAGGAAGTACTGGTTGATAGCGGTGAGCTCACTGGTCAACTGCTCGTTGAGCAGGCGCAAAACGTCCGGATCACCTTGCATGAGCACTCCTAGGCGTGTGAAGGCGGTCATGTCTGGCCGCGGCAGGTGAGCTGGGCTGAAGCGCACTGTGCCGGGCTGTAGCAGCACTTTGCCACGCCACTTTCGAATCTTCCAGCAAGGTTTGGCTGCGCTCAGTCGTGTCGCCGGACGAATTCCACCGGCTTTGACTTAGGTTAGACTCCGCTAACCTACTTAGGTTAGACTCCACTAATATGCGGCTTGTTCGCTTGGTGTACGTCAGCGCGCGGGGGGTGCGCTGATGTACGTATGCCTCTGTGTCGGGGCCACGAGTCAGACCGTGTCGGACGCCGTCGCGCGGGGTGCCTCCACTTCGAAAGAGGTTGCCGCTGCGTGCGGGGCCGGCGCCGACTGCGGGCGTTGCAGGCGAACGCTGCGCGCGATCATCGCCGCGGCGTGCGAACTCGAGCCGTCTTCGTCCGGATAGCGGCTTAGCGCCGTTCGTTGAAATCCGCCAGGGCCGCGGCGTTGGCCTGGGCGCCCATCAGCTCGGCGAAGTGGGCATTTTCCCGCGCGCTTGCCGCGGCGATCCCCGGCCGGATCGGTTCCACCATCGTGTGCTTGACGGCCATCAGGCTCGAGATCGGCCGGGCGGCAAGGATTTCGGCATGCCGACGGGCCTCGGGGAGCAGCTCCTCCGGGGCGCAGACCCGCCAAACCAGACCCATCCGCAAAGCCTCGTCGGCGCCAACCCATTCCGAGGACATCAACAGCCAGGCGGCGTTTTGCCGCCCCACCAGCTGCGGCAGCAGATATGACGACGCCGCCTCGGCTGCCACGCCCAGGCTGGTGAAGGGACATTTCAGGCGGGCCGTCGACGACATGAACGCCAGGTCGGCGTAGCCGAGGATGGTCGCCCCGATCCCCACGCCGACGCCATTGACGGCACAGATCAGCGGCTTGGGAAACGCGCTGAGCGCATCGATCAGTCCGGTGAAACCGTGCTTTCCCGGCGTGAAGTTCGGGTCGGTGATGCGCGCCTGCATCTCGGCCAGATCGGTCCCGGCGCTGAAACCTCGGCCGGCCCCGGTCAACAGGACGACGGCGACCTCCGGATCGTCGGCGGCGGCCAGCAGCGCTTCCGCGGTGGCGTCGTAGAGGGCCTCGTTGAAGGCGTTGAGGGCCTCGGGCCGATTCAGCGTGAGGGTGCGCACCCGTTTGTCGTCGTCGATCTGCAGGATCACGGCTGCAGCCTAGTCGGGCGCTCGCCGCGGGTCACACCAGTCACGCTGGCACCGCTGAAGGTTCCGCTGTGCAAATCGCAAACGCGATAGCGCATGCGATATCAATTTTCAGACCGCAACATGGCTGACCGCAGTGATAAGGCCGCTCCCGGGGGCCGTTAGCGGTGCAATCGGGGGCTCAGCCGTTGCTGTAGACGCGGGTCGGAGCGATCAGCACGACGGCGCGGCGCTCCTTGGCCATCACCCGGTCGTACTCGTCCCAATCGTCGTGGGTGCCACCGGCGGCGGTGAAGACCTCGCGGAGCAGTAACCGCAGCTGGTTGGCGTCTCCCAGCCAAGGCTGCGCGTCGTCCGGGCCGGCCAGCTCCGCGCGCCCCTCGACTGTCGCCCACATCCAGCCATTCTTGAACGTCGCGGCCAGTTGCGGACGTGCCCGCAGGTTGGCCAGCTTGACCTTGCCGTAGGTGGTGAAGGCCAGGGCCGGTTCGCCGCTGGCCGGGTGGGGCAACAGCCCGACGTTGACCATCGAAGCCTGGACGGTTCCGTCGGCACGGACCGTGGACACCACCGCCAGACCGCTTTCTCCCTTGGCCAGCGCCACAGCGTCGTCGAGAGTTGTCATAACTGGTCCTCACATTCCAAAAGGTGTCCTGAACACATAGCGGCTGGTTGGCACGGTGTCGATGTTCTCGTTGGCACCGAATGCAGTTGTGCTGGCGACCATCCGGCTGAGCCGGTGCTGCAGGTCGCTCTCGTCGGCGGCACCGAAGAATGCCTGCAGATCGGTGATCGCCTCCGCGGGGAACAACTCCTCGACGATGCCCGCGATTCCCGGCGCATTCGGGGTGAGCGCTCGCACCACCCAGTTCTGGGTGTAGCCGAATGTCGACTGGGTCTCGATGGCCACCGAGGTGTGGTCGCGCTGCCAACGGGTCAGCCAGGTCGCCTGGTCCAGACCGGCCGGCCGGCGCAGCAACGCGATGTTCGCCAGACCCGTTGTGCGACAGCCAGGTTCGGTTGGCGGTGCAACTAGCGGGACCGACTCGGTGACCAGATACGCGGCGAGTTGTTCGCATTCAGCCTCGAGCAGGGTCAGCGCCGCCGACGTCTGGTCGCCGTAGCACTGTTGGGTCCACAGGCTGACCACCGCGGCGACCGGTGGGTCCAGCGTGGTCAGCGTCATCAGGGAGTGGCGCACGGCATCGTCACGGACATTGACCGATAGCCCGGGGACGCCCAGCCCGAGCAGCGCCTCGGCGACCGGACCGCGTTGCCGGGCACACCACTCGTCATCTGAGTCGGCACGCATCAGCACCGCGATCACCTTCTCCATAGGCCGAACTTACCGCCGGCGAACCGCTATTTGACCGGGCGTACCTGGTGTTCGGCGCTGATCAAGTCGCCGATGGTCGCGGCCAGCTGCCGGTAGGACGCGTCGCGACCGCTCGAGGAGCGAAATACCAGACCGATCCGTCGTCCCGGGCGGGGTGCGGCAAACTGCGCGAGCCCGAGCCGGCTCCTGGCGGCCTCGACCGGCACCGCGCTCTGCGGAATCAGCGTTACCCCCAATCCCCCGGTCGCGCACTGCACCGCGGTCGCCAGCGACGCCGCCCGCGTATTGGCGAGCTCCGCGCGCACACCCGCCCTCTGGCAGACGTCCAGGGCCTGGTCGCGCAGGCAGTGGCCCTCATCCAGCAGCAGCAACGGGAGCTCGGCCAACGCCGTCACCGGTACCCGACGTTTGCCCGACAGCGGATGTCCGGGCGGGAGCGCGAGCACGAAATCTTCGTCATAGATCGGGATCGCGGTCACCCCGACCGTGTCGGCGGGCAATGCGATCAGCGCCGCATCCAGTGCCCCTTCGCGCAGCAGCGTCAGCAGCCGTTCGGTTTGGTCCTCGATCACCCTCAAGGTCAGCGACGGGAATTGCTGGGGAAGCCCGGCCAGCAGGGTCGGCAGCACGTACGGCGCCACGGTGGGGATCAACCCCAGGCGCATCCCGGCCTGCAGCGGATCGGATGCCCCCGCGGCAGCGGCGGTGAACGTGTCCACCGCCTCGACCACCGCCAGGGCGTGCGGCAGCAGCTGCCTGCCCTCCGGCGTCAAGAGGACACGCCGCGTCGACCTCTCGATCAGCTGGGTTCCGATGCCGGTCTCGAGCGCCGCCAACGCCTGCGACAACGTTGACTGACTCACGCCGAGAGTGGTTGCGGCGCTGCTGAAATGATGCTTTTCGGCAACCGCGACGAACGCGCGAAGGCCCGCGATGGTGGGCTGGTAAATCTTATCGGGCATGCCTATAAGTATAGTGCTATATATCACTTGGACTTCATAACAAGTTCGGAGCATCATGGGGACGTAAAGCTAATCTTGAATCGATCCAGAAAAGGAGACGGTATGTCCCTGCTGACAATCGGCGCTCAATTCCCCGCCTACCAGCTGACCGCGCTGATCGGCGGCGACCTGTCGAAGGTCGACGCCCAGGAACCCGGCGACTACTTCACGACCATCACCAGCGAGGACCACCCCGGCAAGTGGCGGGTGGTGTTCTTCTGGCCGAAGGACTTCACTTTCGTGTGCCCGACCGAGATCGCGGCGTTCGGCAAGCTGAACGACGAGTTCGAGGACCGCGACACGCAGGTTCTCGGTGTCTCGATCGACAGCGAGTTCGTGCACTTCCAGTGGCGCGCACAGCATGACGACCTCAAAAAGCTGCCCTTCCCGATGCTTTCGGACATCAAGCGGGAACTTTCACTGGCCACCGGCGTGCTCAACGACGAGGGCGTCGCGGACCGCGTGACCTTCATCGTCGACCCCAACAACGAGATCCAGTTCGTGTCGGCGACGGCGGGGTCGGTGGGACGCAACGTCGAAGAGGTGCTGCGGGTGCTGGATGCGCTGCAGTCCGACGAGCTGTGTGCGTGCAACTGGCGTAAGGGCGACCCGACCATCGACGCCGGTGAACTGCTCAAGGCTTCGGCCTGATAGGAGTATCGAGATGAGCGTCGAGAATCTGAAAGATGCGCTGCCCGAGTACGCCAAGGACCTGAAGCTCAACCTGGGCTCGATCACGCGCAGCACCGTGCTGAACGAGGAGCAGCTCTGGGGCACCCTGCTCGCCAGCGCCGCGGCAACGCGGAACACGCAGGTGCTGGCCGAGATTGGCGCCGAAGCGGCCGACACCCTGTCCGCCGAGGCATACCAGGCGGCGTTGGGGGCCGCGTCCATCATGGGCATGAACAACGTGTTCTACCGTGGCCGCGGCTTCCTCGAAGGCCGGTACGACGACCTGCGGCCAGGGTTGCGGATGAATATCATCGCCAACCCGGGTGTGGACAAGGCCAATTTCGAGCTCTGGTCCTTCGCGGTGTCGTCGATCAACGGGTGTTCGCACTGCATGGTCGCCCACGAGCACACGCTGCGTGAGGCGGGCGTGGACCGTGAGAGCATCTTCGAGGCGTTGAAGGTCGCGGCGATCGTTTCCGGTGTGGCACAGGCGATGGTCGCCTCCCAGACCCTGGCTACCGTCGGCTGATCGCAGCATCGTGGCCGATGCCCTGCCCCGAACCGCCTGGATTGAGCACGCGATCTGGTGGCAGGTCTATCCCCTGGGATTCGTCGGCGCGTTTCCCACACCGCAGTCAGCGGAGCCGCCGCGGCCGGACGAACACCGACTGCGGCGGCTCGTCGGCTGGTTTGACCACGCCATCGCGCTGGGGGCGTCCGGGATCGCGCTGGGGCCGATCTTTGCCTCGCGCACACACGGTTACGACACCACCGATCACTACCGCATCGATCCGAGGCTCGGAGACCACGCCGACTTCGACTTCGTCCTCGCCGAGGCCCATCGCCGCGGCCTGCGCGTGCTGCTCGACGGCGTCTTCAATCACGTCGGTGTGGAGTTTGCGCGCTATCGCGAGGCGCCGGACAACGAGGCCTCGGCACGCTGGTTTCGTGGGCGCCCGGGGCGTTTTCACACTTTCGAGGGCCACTCCGAGCTCATCACCCTCAACCACGACAACCCCGAGGTCGTCGACTACACAGTCGACGTGATGACGCACTGGCTGCGACGAGGGGCGAACGGTTGGCGGCTGGATGCGGCTTACATTGTGCCGCAACATTTCTGGGCGTCGACTTTACCCCGGGTGCGCGAGCGGCACCCGGACGCCTGGTTCGTGGGCGAGCTCATCCATGGCGACTACGCCGCGGTCGTCGAGGCGGCCAAGTTCGACTCGGCCACCCAATACGAGCTGTGGAAGGCGATCTGGAGCAGCCTCAACGATGGCAACTTCTTCGAGCTGGACTGGGCGCTGCAGCGGCATAACGAATTTCTGGGCAGCTTCGCCCCGCTGACGTTCATCGGCAACCACGACGTCACCCGCATCGTCAGCCGGCTCGAACGCCCCGAGCATGTGGCCCACGCGGTGGTGATCCTGCTGACCGTCGGCGGCGTGCCGTGCGTGTATGCCGGCGATGAGCTCGGGTTTCGCGGCGTCAAGGAAGAGCGATACGGCGGCGACGATGCGGTGCGGCCGGAGTTCAGCTCTCCTCCAATGGAATTGGACGCATTTGGCACCGATGTGTGGGCGTTGCACCAGTACCTCATCGGGCTGCGTCGTCGCCACCCCTGGCTGCACGGGGCATCGACCACGGCTTTGCGGTTGGACAATCGGCACTACGTCTACGAGACGCGCAGCGGCGACAACGCGCTGCTGGTCGCGCTGAACATCGACGAAGCACCGCTGCGCCTGGCGCTGCCTGCGCTCGGCACGGCGCGCGCACAGGTCGTCGGCGGATCGGCGGCCCCGCCACAGGAGGTCGTCCAGACCCTGGTCGTGGAACCCCATGGCTGGCGGATACTCAGCCCCGCCTAGGGCCCCGTCAACCGCGCCACCGTCAAAGGGTCCTCTTGACCCCAGTAGTACCGGTCGAGCAGCGCGACGAAATCGTCGTTGTCGTCAGTGGCGCGGGCGAACAGCGTCATCGACGAGCACAGCTTGAGGTCGTCGGGCCAACCGAAGATCTCCGCGACCGAACGGCCCTGCACCTGGTTGACCAGCTGGGCGCACTCGTGCAGCCGCGGCCCGAGCAGGTCATGGCCCAGATACGCGCGCGCCTCGTCAAGTGAGGAGATCCCGAAGCGGGCCGCCATCGGGCTGCTGCCCAGCCCGCGGAGTTGCGGGAAGACGAACCACATCCAGTGACCGCGTTTTCGTCCGTCGCGCAATTCGTCGACGACGTTGCGGTAAACGGCTGCCTGCGCGTGCACAAAGCGCTTCAGGTCGAAGGGGTCGTTCCCCGATTCCATATGACTACGGTTGCACATATGCCGGTCAATCGACGTGTGCCCAAAGTGCGCGACCTGGCGCCGCTGATGCAGTTCAAACGACCCCAGCTCGACGCGACCAAGCGCCGCCTGGACGCCGCGTTCACCATCGAGGATCTGCGGCGCATCGCCAAACGGCGCACGCCCAAGGCGGCGTTCGACTACACCGACGGCGCGGCCGAGGACGAGCTGTCCATCGAGCGCGCCCGACAAGCCTTCCGCGACATCGAGTTTCATCCGACGATCCTGCGGGACGTCACCAACGTGACCGCCGGATGGAATGTGCTGGGTCAACCCGTCGTCCTGCCGTTCGGGATCGCGCCCACCGGATTCACCCGGCTGATGCACACCGAGGGCGAGATCGCCGGTGCCCGAGCGGCGGCCAGGGCCGGGATCCCGTTCTCGCTGTCCACTCTTGGCACCACCGCGATCGAAGACCTGGTGACCGCTGTTCCCCAGGGACGAAAATGGTTTCAGCTGTACATGTGGCGTGACCGCGACCGCTCCCTGGCGCTGGTCAAGCGCGCCGCCGACGCGGGCTTCGACACCCTGCTGGCCACCGTCGACGTTCCGGTCGCCGGCGCGCGGTTGCGGGACAACCGCAACGGCATGACGATCCCGCCGACGTTGACGCTGCGAACCGTGCTTGACGCGGTGCCGCACCCGAAATGGTGGTTCGACCTGTTGACCACCGAGCCGTTGGCGTTCGCCTCGCTGGACCGCTGGTCGGGCACGGTAGGCGAGTACCTGAGCACGATGTTCGACCCCAGCCTCACCTTCGATGACCTGGAGTGGATCAAGGCTCAATGGCCGGGGAAGCTGGTCGTCAAGGGAATCCAGACGCTCGACGACGCCCGCGAGGTCGTCGATCGCGGCGTCGACGGCATCGTGCTGTCCAATCACGGCGGGCGCCAACTGGATCGGGCCCCGGTGCCCTTCCACCTGTTGCCCGCGGTCGCGCGCGAGCTGGGCAAGCACACGGAGATTCTGCTGGATACCGGCATCATGTCCGGCGCCGACATCGTGGCGGCGATCGCGCTGGGGGCACGGTGCACGCTGGTCGGGCGGGCCTACCTGTACGGGCTGATGGCCGGCGGCGAGGCGGGTGTCGCCCGCGCGATCGAAATCCTGGAAAGCGGGGTGATGCGGACGATGGCGCTGCTCGGCGTCACCTGCCTCGAGGAGCTGTCGCCCAAGCACGTGACGCAAATGCGGCGGCTGGGGCCTGTCGAGCCACCAGCGTGAGGTTAGCCGCACACTCGTCCTCCAACGTGCGGCTGGCCGCACACTCGAGCGGTTGA
>Ga0310913_10001258_pt1 | contig 12923 bp, 10 predicted proteins | sample GREbulkMGOX082_FD_203447 | JGI IMG/M metagenome (GOLD analysis project Ga0310913, IMG submission 203447) | Lab enrichment of tropical soil microbial communities from Luquillo Experimental Forest, Puerto Rico - GRE.bulkMG.OX082 | ecosystem: Environmental > Terrestrial > Soil > Tropical forest >...
CCGCGCGGTCTACAACAATGAGCGGCCGCACGAGGCGCTGGGACAGCAGACGCCGGCTTTGCTGTACGAGCCCTCGTCGCGGCCCTATCCCGATCGGGTCGAGCATCGGCACTATGGCGAGGAAGTTGCGGTGCGCCGCGTGCGCAGCACCGGTCAGATCAAATGGGCGGGCGAACTGATCTTTGTCGGTGAGGCGCTGATCGGTGAGCCGGTCGGCATCCGCGATACCGAGGGCGGTGACTGGCTGGTGCGTTATGCTGACGTCGAACTGGGCTACATCCATTCGCAGCGAGGCAGGCTCAGCCCGCGTCCGTTGCGGGGGGTGATCAAGCCTGGGGATTTGATGGATATCGCTGACGCGATCACCACAACTCCACAGGCCCAACCACCGCAACATCCTTGATGCTAATTGGATCAAGATGTCACCCATCCAGCCGGTCCGATCTGTTACCCCTCAATCCGTTTGCACATGGGGGCGTCCCCGGCTCAAGGGACCCAGCTCGTTTCCAGCAGCGTATTCCCTTTGCCTGGGGCGGCCGACCGCTTTGCGGCTGCTGTAACCGCGCCGGGCGGGGGCCGCTTGACCAACAGGCGAGTGACGGCACCGATGTCGGCGGCCTTTTCCAGCGTCTCCAGCCGTTCGAAGAGCGGCATGATGTCCTCTTTGGGCAGGGCGCGGCGGGCGCAGTCGTCAAATTTCTCCCATAGCTCTTCGCTCGACATCGGGTGGTCTCCGCCGCGGCCGGCCATGTCGTCGACGCGGCGTGAGAGGACGCGGCCGTCATTCAAGGTCACGCGGACCTCGGCGCTGAACTGTGCATCAGCGTCGTCGGCCACGTCTGGATGCGCTGACGCGGTGGTCCTGGCCAGAAGCGGGCGGATGCGCGTGTCGAAGTGCGCGTCGCCCTCGAAATCCGCGATGCGCACCGCGCCGTCGAGCAGGGCGCGGGCGACTGCATATTGCACGCTAAACTTGGCCTGGAGCGGCGTCTGCGGGCTGGGGTTGTCGGTATGCGGCAGGCGGCGACGGTGCGGCATGATCTCAATCTTCGCCACGTCGTCAGCGCGGATACGCTCCTCTTGGCGGAGTGCCAGCATCATGGCGATGGCCGGGTGGGTACTGCCGCAGCAGGGAAACTGCTTGAGGCCCATGGTCTTGCCGGTGATTTCCAGCGGGTCGGCCCAGTGCTCGAAGATCTTGTCGGCGTCATAGTTGCCGGGGCCGGTGAAGGCATTGAAGAACCCCTGCTTGTGCTCGAGCACGGCCGGGTTGGCGTCGTAGCCCGCGTCGGCGAGCAGGGCGGCGAGGAGGCCGTTGCGGGCGCACTGGCCGACATGCAGAGGTTTGACCATGGTGCCGAAATTGGCCTTCACCCCAGAGGCGAACGAGGCCGCGATGGCGAGAGCGACGGAAAGTCGTTCCGCGTCGAGGCCGATCATGTGACCAACGGCGGCGGCGGTGCCAAAGACGCCCATCGTTGCGGTCGGGTGCCAACCCTTGTCGTAATGATGGAAGTTGACGGAGCGCGCCAGGCGGATCTCGGTCTCGGCGCCGACCACGTAGGACTGGATGAGCTGCGCGCCGGAGAGACGGCGCTCCTCGGCGACCGCTAGAAGGGGTGCTACGAGGGGTGCAGATTGATGGCCGCCCATCGGCTGGCTGAAATCGTCGTAGTCGAGCGCGTGCGACGCCGTGCCGTTGAAGAAAGTGGCGTCGAGCGCCGAGGTCTTATGGTGCGTGCCGAAGAGGGTGCACGGCCCCGGCGCCTCGGCGACGCCGGGGGTGCGCAGCAGATTAGCGGCGCAGGGTTCCACCGAACCCGCAAGTGTCACGCCGATCGTGTCGATGATCGCCGTCCTGGAAAGCTCGATTGCCTGCTTGGTGAGGTTCTTTTCACCAAACGAATGGACGCGCTCCGCCAGGCGCTGAATGATGGTCTGGCTCATGCCGCCGCTCCCGTCATGGCACGGCCGGCCGAACTGTGCTTCGCCGCAGCGCGGCCGGCGATGCGGCCGAAGGTGGCGCCGGAAACGAGGCCGGTGCCGGCCGGATAATTGTCGTAGAAGAGGCCGCCGACCATCTCCCCGCAGGCGAAGAGGCCGCCGATCGGCCGCCAGTCGGTTCCGATCACCTGGGTGTTCTCGTCAACCCGCAAACCGCCGAAGGTGAAGGTGATGCCGCCGGTGGCGGAATAGGCGTAATAGGGCGGATTTTCGAGCTTGGCTGCCCAGTTGGTTTTCTCGATCGCCAGGCCGCTGGTGGCAAGGCCGTCCTTCCGGGTGGGGTCGAAGCCGTCGGCGGCGTGCTTCGCGGCCGCGTTGTACTCTTGCAACGTGCGGATCGCTTGCGGCTTGTCGTCGATATCGAGCTGGGCGACGAGGTCCTCCAGCGTGTCGGCTGTGATTGGCTCGCTGGTGGCGTAGCGCGGCTCGAGCAGGTGGACGACCTGTGAGTCGAAAATCTGGTAGGCCTTGGCGCCGGGCTCGGCGAGGATGGCCCGGCCGTATTTGGCGTAGGTGAACATGGCGCCGTCCTCCCCCTCGTCGACAAAGCGCCGGCCGCGGCGGTTGATCATCACGCCATAGGGGTAGCTGAGGCGGTTGCTGCGGTCGGTGAGTTCGCGCGGGGCGAAATTGCCCCAGTCGGCGGAGATCGGGGTGGCATGGCAGCCGCTCCATTGGCCCCAGGGCATAGCGCCGATGGCCATGGCCATGCGCAGGCCGTCACCCTGATTGTACGGGGTCCCGCGTACCTTGGCGCCGCCGACCAGCGGCCCGATATGCTGGGTGCGCATCTGTACGTTGGCCTCGAAGCCGCCGCAGCCGAGGATGACGGCTCGACCGTTAACGTCTGCGATGCCGTCGTCGTCGCGCACGCGCACCCCGCAGGCACGGCCATGGCCGTCCTGCAGGATGGCGGTAACGGCGGCGCCGTAACGGATCTCGATGCCCATCTTCTCGACGGTCGCGAACCAACTCCGCGAAAGGCCGACGCCCTCGTGCGCGGCGCGCACCACCAAGCCGCGCGCCCAGATAATCTTGTTGCCTTTACGCACGCCGGTGAGACTGGTCGCCGGCTCCATCCGGATGTTGCCGACGCGGTTCATCCAGAACACGGTGTCCTTGGAGTTCTGCACCAGGATGCGGGACAGCACCGCGTCGGTCTGGCCCGACGTGACCCGCATCAAGTCGCCATGGAAATCGTCGAAGGTGTAGGGCTGGATGCCGTCATAGAAGTCTTCCATTTCGTCTTCGATACGGGGCAGGAGCACGCCGATCTCGCGCGGGTCGTCAAAGGCGAAGCGCAGCACGCCACCGCTCCAGTGCGTGTTCCCTCCGCGCATCTCGCGGGGGGCTTTTTCGAGCACCACGACGTGTTCGGCCCCGTTCTCCTTGGCCGAAACGGCGGCAGCCAGGGCAGCGTTGCCGGCGCCAACGACGATAACGTCATATTGGGTCATGAGCGCTTCTCCGAACCGCGGGATGGAGCTTCGCTGCGCAGCAGGGACGCAAGATGGGCGGCTGTGTGATCTTCAAGGGTCAAGACCGCGTCGCGGATACGTTCGGCCTGATCGCGGGGAAGAACGAGAGTGGCAGACGCCAGAAACTTGCGGGACATGCCGTCCGCGCCGAGGGCGCGCTCACCGGCGCCGCTATTGACGCGGACATGACGAAAGAGGGTGCGGCCGTCGCGTAGATAGAGGCGGACGCCACCCGAAAAGAAGGTGGGGAAGACAGAATCCGGGTCGATCGTGCAGGCGATGCGAGCGGCGAGGTCGAGGACGGCCGGATCCTCCAGCGCGGCGGGCATCAGGTCCGCGAGGCCGAATTCGCCCTTCATGAGGCAGGTGGCGACGACGAACGGGGCACTGAACTTGGCCTCGTATTCGTTGGCGGGGCGGATTTTGCTTTCGCTGCGGCTCGGCGACGATGGGCATTGTGTCGCGCGGCAGAAGCGCCTCTGCGCGGACGATATCGGCGCTGTCGATCTCATCGTACAGCCCGATGGCCGCATCGGCGCAGCCATGGATGAAGTGGCAGACCGGATAGGGCTTGACGGCGGTCTGCGCGAGTTCCCAGACAGACCCCAGAGTGGCGAACTCGGCTGGGAGGTCGATCGGCGCCGGCGGGTGCTGGAGGTGGTATCGAAGAAGCCGAACTTGCCCTCATAGGGCCGGGTGGGCGCTTTGAAGCCGTACTGGGCCAGGCGGGCGGCGGTGATGCCGGCAACGGCGGCCCATCCCGGATGCATGCGCTTGGTCCACGCACCTTCCTCCAGAAAGACCTGGACCCCGGAAGCGGTGCTGGCGGCGATGCCCTGGGCGGCGACGATGGCCTCAGACGGGAGATCGAGCAGGCGTGCGGCAACGACGCTGGCGCTGAAATGAGCGACGACGCCGGTGGCATGAAAGCCGGTGTGGTGGAAGCCGCCCTTAGCGGCCGCGCCGATACGGATCGCGGTCTCCATTCCCGCGGCGTAGGCCACCAATAAACCACGGCCGTCGACCCCCAGTTCCTCGCCGAAGGTGAGCGCGGTGGGCAGGCAGGCGGCCGTGGCATGGACGATGCTGGCCAAGTGGGTGTCGGCGAAATCGAGGCCGTGGATCAACATGCCATTGACGAGCGCTGCATCCCGGACCGGCAGGCGGTCGGCGCGGCCGATAACGCTGCATCGGCCGATCCCGCCAAGGGCGGTCGCGCCGGCTAAGGCGGCATCCGCGAAGCCGTAAGCGCTCGCGGCAATGCCGCAGCCAAGCGCATCGAGGATCAGGAGCTTGGCCCGCTCCAGGACGGCGGTCGGGATGTGCTCAAAGGCGAGCCCGCAGGCGAACTCGCCCAGGGTGCGGGCCGGCACGGACGGGGCCGGCAAGTTATCCAGCATGGGCTTTTCTACGATTGGTTAGTACGGTTTGGGTAAATCGCCACCTCCGGGAAAGGTGTCTTGCGCGACAAGAGGATATGCGAGTGCTCGGGCGCCCACACGCACTCGAAACCTCGCTCCTCGAGCGCGCGGGCAAGCTCGAGCGCCGACATCGAATAATTGAAAAAGAACATCGCACCGCCGAAATGCATATGCCTCTCCTTTGCTATTCTGAGGTCTCTCGGACAGAGGTTAGCTGGTGGCGGGGACCGGCGCTATCGATTACCGATCGCCTAAGACGGGGTGTCCGCGGAACGAACGATGGCGTTACGCTCAACTGGACCGCACCTTATAGGCGCGGCGAATGACGGCTAGGAGGCAGATTCAGCGGTTCCCGACGCTGACCGGCGGCTTGCCAAGGATTTCGAGAACCTCGCCGAAACCCTCGCCACCTTCGTCACCCTCGCTTCTATACGGCTCGCCCTCAGGCGGCTTGCACGGGCGTAGGCCCTGACCTCAACAGTGCGGTCGGGATGATGGCGCTGGTCCCGCCGGCGGCGGCGACGGCTGCTCTCGAATCGGTCAGCCGACCTTCGCCGCGCGTCAAGCAGTGACGCAGATGCCGGCGGAACGGCCTTACCGCCTCCCCGGCCATAGTCGCTTTTAACCGGCCTCTAAAAATGGAGTCATCAACATGACGCGCCGCTGCCTCTCCTTTATCGCCTCTTTTGAAAAACGAGTGGGTGCAAATGGGCGATCCAGCCCCTCCTCGCCATCGAATGCACGGTGGAACGGGTGCCGGGGCGCTGGCCCTTGTCAAGCCCTTGCCGCCGAAGGCGGTGGCCGGAAGGCCAGGCTTTATAAGGGCCAAGCGTCACCGGCTACAATCGCCACCGGCGGACCGATGGGCTGCAGTTCAAGACCATCTGCTCGCGCCAAGCCTCTTGTCAGGCGCTACATCACGCATTCGAAATTCAAAAGACCCCCTTTATCCAATATGAGGCTCGATCGGGTCCCCATGCGCCACCTGAAGCGAGCAAACCTTGTTGCTGCGGTGGTACAAAGATGGTCAAAATCGCGCTGCTTTCGAGACCTGGGGATGTCGCATGAAGGCTCCTGGCATTTTCCTCACCGCGCTCTTATTGACCAGTCCCATCGCGCGCGCGAACTCCTTAGAGGAATTCAACCGGTCCATATGGGTGGGAAACGCCTTCGACCATCTCAACAGAACCGGCAATATCGCCTACTGGTGGAGCCTCAACATAATAAATGAAGGTTACTCCAAGCAAACCTCTATTAATGAGGACGACATTCGGAAATCCCTTAATTGGTTCCGATGGTATAGCGAAACCGAACACAAGACATTCGCTTCAGCCTCCCCTGTGACTGATCAGTTTGATTTTGCCAATCGGGTCTACGACGCCCTGAAAGATTTTCCCTCCTTGAATAAACTCGTCGGTGACTTTTTGCAAAAGGAACTGACTAGGACTGTTGATAGCCCGACAGCGCAGCTCCAAAGATGGCAGATGTACAATAAAGACTTCTATAATGCTTATGCTTCTACAGATGTTGACAGGATGGCGGTTCTGTCGGGTTTATACGACATTGCTCGTCGCAACAACGCATTTGCGAAGGTTTTGGACGAAGTCTTTGGCATTCCAATCTTCAACGCAAAAATAGACGAGTCGGGCCAGCAAATATTGAGCGAAAATCCCGACTTTGCCGAGAATAAGGAGATTCAAGATCTTGTTAACGGTCTCGATACATTGAATAACACTGTAAAGCACGCTACAAACAATCTGCAGAACAGATTGATATCAATCGAAAAATCCATATCACAAACTAACGGGGTCTCCGCTTCTGCAGTCCCAGCAGAGAATGTCTCATCCGGCTTTGACGTGTTGCTAGAACGACAACGCAAATTACAGGAACAAGAAAAAGATCGATTCGAGATGGAGGGTCTTCGGTCCTCACTATTTGTACTGACATCACTAATCGCGGACAAACGAACCGCGCAGCAATTAAATGCAATAGGAAACGCTATTATAAATTTCAAAACCGTAACGGATCAGTTCAACACGGCGTTTGCTGGTGGAAGTCAAGCTTCTACGATGGCATCGGCCATGTTATCAATGAATTATGCTGCGATATTTTTTTCACTCGTGGAGTCATTTGGGAAAACAGGTCCATCTGCCGATGAAGTGATTTCAGGTCAGATAAAAGAGTTGGCGTTACAATTGGCAGAGAGACCCGAGAGCGCTTTGATCGAATAGACCTTGGTCTTGCTCAGATTTTTGCCGAGATGGTAGATCAATTCGGTCAGATTGCCTCGCAGCTTTACGGCGCGTCGCTGGACTTGCAGCAAATAAAGGGGGCGCTTGCTCGAACGCTTTTTCGCCTCGACGAAATAGAGGTCCGATTGACCGGATATCTGGAGGTGATTCTTGACGAACCATTTGAGCGACGGATGAAGGAGTGCCTCGGGCATGAGGCCGCGACGGGAAAACCTCTAACCGAGGACGCATACGATACGTGCACTTTCGACATTGCCCATTTCGTAGATCTTGCGAAGGCCGAACCCGTCAGCGGGCAATGGAAACCCGGAATGACCGGAAGAGACTTTGCGACGCATACTCTGTTGTCGGGAGACTGGTCCGGTAACGTTAACTTGTTTTTGGCTCTTGCCAAGGAACGCGGAGGTTACCCTCTGCCCGATCGCCGCGCCAACCCGGTGCGGTGGGCAACTGCTGTTGATGCATACGTCAGATTAGCTACTGAGAACACGGAAATATTTCGGCGAAAACCTTCCAAGATATTAGACGAATTAATATCCGAGGGTGTAGCAATCAATCGAGATTTTTCTGTAACTATTCCAGGGTCTGGAGATAAATACCTTTCGACCTTATTCTCGTTGGTCGAAGATTATAATCATGCGGCACAGCAAGTAGGACAAGCGGCAGGCCAAGTTAGACAGCGCGTGTTGACAGAACGGAAGGCGAAAGCAGCGTGGCTATCGCCTCCTGAGCTCGCAAAGATAGTCGCAGATTTTCGACCCGAACTTACGAAACGAGACGTACAATTTGCGGGAAATTGGCCGGTAGTAAATACCGATTGGCCCCCATATCCTCCTGGTCCCGCCAACTTGCGTGAGCAGGAAAAAAATGCGTCGCTTGGAGACGGCATCCCGTTCGGCCCGTTGAGTGCTAAAGATTATGTGTGGACCTTGATTTCTTTTGACAATTCTTTAGTAGCAATTGAGCTTGTTGGCTTTGGCGAACTCGCTCTTAGATATTTCCCAGACGTTTATCAACCCGATTTTGTTGACGCCAGTTCCGATGCGGCTTCGGTGTGGGGTGAGCCAATCGCTACAGTTTTTGCTTACCTAGTGAAGTCGGGCGGCGCGACCCCGCCTAAGAAGCCAGTTGCCCTGCAGGTATACCAAGACGGAGAAAAGACCACGCTGTTCTTATGGAATTGTTCTCATTTGGCTTCGGCAGCGTGCAAATATCTGCGTCCGTACGTAAATCATGTTCCTGGTATTCCAGAAATGCAGTTTGATTGGCAAAAATTCCTCGAAGCGCAAGTAGCGCTATCGCCACACGTCGTTGTGCGCTCTCCAATTATCACCACGCAAGTTGAAAACCGCTTGGACGAGCTGCTTATGGCTCAGCATACGGCCCTTCTTCAAGAGTCCCAGCTGGACGGTAGTGAGCTCTACAACTCTATGCTGGATCTCGATGGAACCGTCGCGGCAATCAGAGGTCTGGTGGCACTCACCTTACCCGGCCCAAGCGCATACGATGATAAGGTCAGAGCCGCTTTATACGGGCGTCCTGGTCGTTCCACGTGCCGACACACAAAGTCCCGAGTGGAAGAGCCTCGGCCAGCGTATGAGCCTCGATGGGTGGATGAGCCGCAGAATCCGGGCAACCTGTTCGATTTATTCTCGTACTATTTTCGTATTTTCAATAGCGGTGGCCCTAGTAGGGTCGAAAATAATTACTTTAGCGATCCTTTGAAAAGGCTCGCAACTATTGACGGCGCTGGCGAAACGAGGCGAGATATGTCGACGACTGTTGATGTTCAGGAATGCCAAGGCGATAAAACCGATTTCAGCTCGGGCTTTGAATACCTCATTAGTAGCGATGTAATGAGATATTTTCTACAGGCCGGTTTGGATAAGAGTGGGCATATTGCTGCTGAATTGTTGGATCAAACGAGTTTATTAATAAATCTGCCATCGCTAGCACGTGCGGGCGGCGATACGCTCGTAAACGTCGTAGCACGAGATTTACCGAAGATTGCAACCAGCGGAAACGACAACCCTTTCTTATGGTATAGGATAAACAAACTCAAAGCACTAAAGAATACAATTAACAATCAATGACGCATGCGCTCGCGAGCCAAGCTTCCGCGAACGTCTTACCCATTCGCGAAAGAGCCCTTTATACAGAAAGAGGTGTCGGCCCGGCGGCTGTCCAAAATAGGCTTATCCCGTTGTCCCAGGTTCATCAATATCTAGGGCTTGATCCGTCCTGCCGGGTGCCGGTGGCGGTCTTGCGCCGCCGTGGCTGCCGCCGCACGGTGGCGACTCCTTTGCGCGGGTTGTCGCGGCCGATAATGTCCTGGAATTCGTTCATGGATCGCGCTCTAGCCACTCAAAGCCCCGTCGCGCCGCCGGGAAGCTATCTTACCATATCTAGTGTCACCTGGGACAACGGGATAAGCCTCGTCCGAAACGGCTCATGCAAAGAGCAGTCCAATCGTCCAATCCACACACGACAAGCCCGCTAACTGGTGTCCCGCGATGGTCTCGAGGGCGGCTCGCCGGTCCCCGTCCCCTGACATTACGGAATGGTCAAAAAGACAAAAAGACGGGGATGCCAAATCCCTGATAGGGTAGCCAGCCGAGGAATCCTATGCGGGTTCCCATCCTCGAATTTTGGGGTCAAGCGACTCAATCATGTCGATGATCCGGATTCCCGAAATCGGCTTGTCCCCGTATCGATGACGTGATCTCCTTGAACGATTGTTTTCGGCCTGGAGCAGCCAATTCTCAGTACACGTACCGGTAGCGCTTCTCGAGACTGCGTTGGCCGGCCTTGGGTCGTAATGGACGATCGGCGGCGGATCGGTCGGTGCCACATTCCAGCTTGCCGCGATCTTCGGCAGCGGCCGCTCGGGCGCGATCGAGAAGACGAGCTTGATTTCGCTCACATCGGAGGCAAGGCGGGCACGACCACACATGTAACATTCCTCTCAGACAGATCTTTACACTACACTTGACATGTTGTCGCTATAGAAGGTCGCACTCGATGAAACTCGTCGCGCCGCTCTTAGCCATTGGGGCCTTTTTGATCACAGTAAAATCTGCTCATGCACAATTGGTCACTTGCACAGGGCCAGACGACACGGAGGTGATCCAGGCCGCGATCAACGAGCACAATCATGTCATTTTACCAGCTGGCATCTGCCACGTTTCCAACCTAGACGGCACCAACCACGTGGACGCCCCGAACGGCCCCAAGCCACGCGGTTTGGTAATCGAGGGCCAGGGGTTGGAGCTGAGCCAACTTTGGCCGAATAAATCGGGTGTCAATATTATTGATCTCACTGGATCGTGGAACGTTACGCTATCGAAATTCCGCATCTGCGGGTATTGCACGCCGAACGTCGTCCCGAGTACCGGCATTCTGAGCGCCCAGATGTCCGGCAGCGCAGCATCTGATGTCTTCGCGTGCGACCGCGTCCGTGTTGATGGTTATTTTTCGTTGGCGGCCATCTACGTTCTTAGTGTTGCGTCAAGCAATATCGAGTACTGCCAGTTCTACAACTATCAGCATGGTGCGATCACAGCGATTTTCACTGGGAACAATTTTTTCGGCGCTGCTTCAGCCTTCGTGTCAATCGACAATGCGAACGATCAATTCCCTTCAGATTGGACGGTCACCGGAAGCGAGTTCCACAACTTTGGTAGTGATGCCGCGCTGTGGTTCGGCGGCATCGTAGGTGCGCGGTTTTACGGCGGTAATGCGAGCTGGGGGAGTAATGCCAGCGGTCAGGCGATCGTTTCGGTGAACGCTGTCACGGTCAAGGGCTCGAACTCCTATCCCGCCGATATTATTTTTGACGGCACCACTTTTTACAGCGACAGTGGTGTGCAGCCAGCTTGCGCCGTTTCTGGTTACACGAGCGCGGTGACGTTCAGAGCCAATTTCTCGTCAATGCCACTCACGGGCTGCCGATCGTCTGGCGCTACCCCTGCGCCGGTGACCAGAGCGGCGCACCGCGCCAGGCCACGGCGTGCGCCTTCATATCCTAGATGATGGTTCTGATGAACCCAAGCCCAGGTATCGGCGCATACGCGCACCAAACGCCGAAAAATGTTGTAATGTTCCTCCTAATTCGCCCTTCAACATCGACCGAAACGGTCAGAATTCACCCAACGTCGACATTATCGGGCCTTGAGCGCGTCCTGCAGAGCCTGCTTGCTGCTAAACCTAGCGTCGAGGTTCCCGGCGTCTTTCACCGCCAAGGCAACCGCACCCACCGACGCGGTTGGCAAAACTGTTCTGCCGCGCCTGTGACAACACACATCCGAACTGCCCAGTGGCCTGAGCAAAGTCTTGTGGCGTTTGATCAATGCCGCATTGATAGCCCCTCGGTCCTATTTTCGGGTCCGCTTCGGCGCCTGTCTTCCTCGACAGCGGTTGCCATTTAATGCACTCAATGCTGGGCCACTAGCCGCGGGATCGTGCGTCGGTGTGAAACGGGTTCCCTCAATTTAGTCTGTATTGCGGAGTTTTGCGATGGCAAAGGTGTTGAGCACTGAAAAGGTTTCCCGCCGAACACTTGGAGCGATTGCAATAACGGGTATGTTCGGGAGAACATCCTTTAAAACAAGTGCAAAGTTCCCACTTACGGAAGCGGCGGATGCCGCCACTTCGAAGTCCGGACAAACCCCGGAAAATATCTTGCCAAATGTTCAATGGCAGGTTTGGTCTGCTCTTGCCGGTGCGTTTTGGAACGAAAATGACAAGGCGTGGCGTCTGTATTGCGTCACGAAGATGAACCGCGAGGGAACGGGAACGCAATATCCGATAGTATGTGATCGATTTGACGTCTTAAATAACAATCCAACCTTTTATACTAAAAATACGCAGCAATTGAAGAATGGCGATTTGGTGTTAATAGAAGGCGGCGGCTTCCAATGGGGTTACGACGGTCCTGGTTTTATCTCGACTCCAACTGCCGTCCGTGTTGTGAGCTTGGTTCCCGATACCTCGTTCGTTGTGGTTGCACCGCTCGGGGGCGTGACACCGAGGAGCGTACTTAATGGTGTCACGGCGCGTCCGATTTGTCCGGGGGATCTAGGCCAAATTGGAACCGGCAATGCCGCGGACGGGTGGAAGAAAACTCCCTCTATGACTGTTTGGGCTGACGATTTTGCGGAAAACACCTGCGCCGGCGCAATTCGAACGATGGGTGTCCGCAAGGACCAATCAGTGGCGGAAACGCTGAGTTGGACTTGTCCACCGGCACAACTGCCCAAGTATCAGGGCCGGGTGGTTTCATTTGGCGCGTTGGTATACCCTAAGTCGGCGCAGGGGCGTAGGAATACTTGGCGGCCATATATTTTCGAGTCGGTGAGCGGTTATCATCATCCAATAGTCGATGCGGTGGACGAGACATCAGTCCGTTTCAGTTTGCGTCAGTGACGGCGACCGTTCCTATGAATGCTGCCGAATGGGGGGTTGGTATCGAATTTGCGGGAAATGCTATGGATATTTATTATGTGGCAATCCCAACCGCCGTTCTAGGTCCTGAGCTGACCGTCTACGACTGTCATCAGAACGTGATCGATGAATTGACACCGATCGGACATTGGAATCCGCCACTGTTGACGCCTCTTACGATGACCTTCAATGTGGGCGTTGCCACAGGGCTCTATGGCTGGAAAGGTATTGATCTAGGGAACGTCTGAACAAGGGGTTGGCGCATGGAGAAATGGAATAGAAATTTCGTCAGCCAGCGACAGGGTGCGCGCGCGCGCAGCGACTGT